>Ga0209358_10000004_pt1 | contig 336624 bp, 278 predicted proteins | sample LauGreFa1BDMLBSN_2_FD_187574 | JGI IMG/M metagenome (GOLD analysis project Ga0209358, IMG submission 187574) | Freshwater lake microbial communities from Lake Michigan, USA - Fa13.BD.MLB.SN (SPAdes) (version 2) | ecosystem: Environmental > Aquatic > Freshwater > Lake | place: Lake Michigan... | reverse complement strand
ACAAAATAGAGTGGGGCGCTTTGTTTTTTAAAAAAATCAGAAAGAAGACCTTGAATATTAGGATTCATTGAAAGCATTTATAATTTTTCCAATTTTTGTCTGGCATTCGGCATATTCTTCTTCAGGTTCAGAAAGAATGGTAATTGCCCCACCAACTGCACAGGATAAATACTTATCTTCTTTATTGAATAACAAACTACGAATGATTACATTAAAATCAAAATCTCCATTTGGTTCTATGTATCCAATTGATCCAGCATAAATACCGCGTGAAAAATCTTCTAGTTCATCAATATATTTCATTGCATTTAGCTTTGGAGCACCAGTCATAGATCCCATAGGAAATGTAGCGCGAATAATATCTGTAAAACTTGTATTTTCTTTTACTTCAGAACTAACGGTAGAAATCATTTGGTGAACAGTTTCAAAGCTGTATATCGCACATAATTCATCTACTTTAACACTGTTTTTTTGAGCTATTTTCGAAAAGTCATTTCTCACCAAGTCAACAATCATTATATTTTCGCTTCTTTCTTTCTGCTTGTTTTGAAGTGTTTCTTTATTCGCCAAATCTTCTTTTTCTGAGTTTCCTCTTGCTGCAGTGCCTTTAATTGGTTGCGAAATAAGTTTATTTCCTTTTTTTTGAAGAAATCGCTCAGGACTTCCGCAAAACACTTGATGATTTTCGGTATTTAAAAAAGCAGAAAAAGGTGCTTTAGTGATATTATTGAGTTTGAAATACAGTTCAACTGGATTATTGATTTTGATGTTTTCAGCAAAATATTCTTGACAATAATTCATTTCGTAAATTTCTCCTTGTTGCAGCAAAGATTTAATCTTCACAACATTTTTTAAGTAATTTTCTTTATTTGTTCGAGCTGAAAATTTAATGGTTTCTGATAATAAGGTTTCTTTCTTATCCTGATTAAAAAAATCATTGAGTAATTCTTCTGACTCTGATGTTTTATTGCCTTTGAGATAGTGACGACTTCCATTTTCTATTTTAATAACAAATTCAGGAATCCAAAAATTCACCAAAGGAAATCTAAGAGGGTCATCATTTTTACACTGAATTAGCTCAATTTCGTTTTTTAAATTGTAGTTCAAACAACCAAAAATAAAGTTGCCTTTGTTTTCATCTAAAAAAACTTGAAGTTTTGCTAATGCAAGTTCAGATGAATCATAAATGCACGCTTCGCTTCCAAAAGTGAAAATTCCGCTGTTGTTGTTGCTGTTTAAGAAACAAATAGTTTTTTTCAAAAAATATTTTTTGTCAAATTTAAAATGAATTATTGAAGTCAGCGCTTAAAATTTTTGCTATTAACAAAAAATAGATGTCTTTGCGAACCTTTATATTCAATACTTGTTCTTAATTTTACAGCACTTTAAAACACCAATGAAATTATTTTTATTTTTTCTCTCTATTTTCTTCACTTTTTTAAGTTATTCTCAGTCAAAATATACGCTAAGCGGATATATAACTGACGCAAAAAATGGTGAAGTATTAGTTGGGACAAAAATCTTTATACCAAGTATAAATCAAGGAACCGTTTCTAATAATTATGGTTTTTATTCTTTGTCTGTACCATCTGGAACTTATCAGGTTGAGTTTAGATCAGGGATATTTCCTACAGTAACTAAAAGTGTTGATTTATCTAAAAATTTAGTTTACAACATTGAAATTGCTGCTGATGCTGTTCAAGATTTAAATGAAGTAGTCATTAACGGAAAAAAAGGCGAAAACACCAATTCTACAAAAATGGGACAGGTAGAATTAGAGATGGATAAAATCAAAACTTTACCTGCTTTTATGGGAGAAGTTGATGTCATAAAAATTATTCAATTACTTCCTGGAGTTTCCTCCGTTTCTGAGGGTGGACAGGGATTTTATGTCCGTGGCGGTGGTCCTGACCAAAATCTTGTTTTATTAGATGAGGCAGTTGTTTACAATGCCGCACATCTTTTTGGTTTTTTCTCTGTGTTTAATTCCGATGCCGTAAAAAGTGTTACGCTCACAAAAGGTGGAATGCCTGCTAATTTTGGCGGTAGACTATCTTCTGTTCTTGAAGTAAACATGAACGAAGGAAATAACAAGCAATTTAAAGTAACAGGTGGTATTGGTGCTATTTCTTCTCGTTTGACAGTTGAAGGCCCAATTGTTAAAAACAAAGGTTCTTTTATTATTTCAGGTCGCAGAACGTATATTGATGTTTTAGCGAAAGCATTAATTCCAGATACATCTCCTTTTGCAGGTTCTGGTTATTTCTTTTATGATTTGAATTTAAAAATGAATTACACGCTAAGTAAAAAAGACCGAGTTTTCTTGAGTGGATATTATGGAAAAGATGTTTTTTCGTTTGCCAATAAAGAAAGTGATTTTGGTGTTCAAATGCCGTGGGGAAATGGGATTGCAGCACTCCGTTGGAATCATTTATTTAGCAGTAAATTATTCATGAATCTTACAGCTACAGCCACAGATTATAAATTTCAATTTATTTCAAATCAAGATCAGTTTCGATTTGGCCTAACATCTGGAGTTAGAGATATCGGATCAAAATTAGATTTCTCCTATTTCCCTAATACGAAACACAAAATAAAGTTTGGCGCAAACTATATTTTTCATACGTTTACTCCATCAAGTGTCTCAGCACAATCTGATAGCGTTGTCTTTGATACAGGAAGCCCACAGCAATTATTTTCTCATGAGGAAGCACTTTATTTCTTGGATGAATTTGATGTAAATGAAGCATTGAAATTTAATGTGGGATTACGCTATAGCATGTATCAGCAAGTCGGACCTTTTACTCGTTTTATTAAAGGTGGAATAGGCTCACAAGACACAGCAATTAATTACGCACCTGGAAGTTTAATAAAAAATTATCAAGGATTTGAACCTCGTCTATCTTTTCGATGGATGTTACCCGATAAAAGTTCCATAAAAGCAGGTTACGCATATAATTATCAATATGTCCACTTAACATCTTTAAGTGCCGTTTCTCTACCAACAGATATTTGGTTTCCCTCTACTGATAAAGCAAAACCACAAACTGGTTGGCAAGGTTCTGTTGGATATTTCAAGAATTTTGACGATGATAAATGGGAAACTTCGGTGGAAATTTATTACAAGGGAATGAATAATTTAATAGAATATAAAGAAGGTGCTTTGCCGGGAGATAATATAAATGATAATACAGATAATCTCTTGGTTTATGGAAAAGGTTGGGCCTATGGAATAGAATTTTTTGTAAAGAGAACAGTTGGTAAATTTACCGGGTGGATTGGTTATACCTGGTCGAAAACAGAACGAAAATTCCCAGATTTAAATCAAGGAAATATTTTTCCTGCAAAATATGATAGAAGGCATGATTTAAGCATCGTTGGAACTTACACTTTAAATGAACGTTGGACATTTAGTTCAGCATTTATTTATGCCACAGGAAATACATTGACATTACCAACTTCGTGGTATGTTCAAGAACAAAATTTATTGTTGAATTATGGTGCTCGCAACTCTACTAGAATGGCCCCTTATCATCGCTTAGATATTTCTGCAACCTGGTATGATAAAGCTTTTAAAATCAAAACAGATGCTATTACAGGTCAGGAAATAAAAGTAAAAAAGAGATTTAGACAAAATTGGGCTTTTTCTATTTACAATGTTTATAACAGAGCGAATCCATTTTTCTTGTTTGTCGATCAAGATGGAGAATTATTAGATGGAGATTTTAAGTTAGCGGTAAAACAAGTTTCGCTATTTCCAATAATACCCAGTGTAACATGGAATTTTGAATTTTAAATAAAATAAAATATGACATCTTTTATTCAGAAAATAGCTTTTTTATCATTTCTTATTGTGGGACTAAATTCTTGTTCCAAGGAAGTTAAAATTGATATTCCTGGTTTTGATGAACAAATTGTAATTGATGGTTCAATTGAAACAGGGGCACCAGCAATTATTTTTTTATCAAACTCGAAAGATATTTATGCTCCAACAGATATTAATTCTTATTTAAGCGGATTCATTTCTGGAGCAACTGTAACAGTATCAAATGGAACGATTACCGATACTTTAATGGAGATATGTACTGATAATCTTCCGGTAGGTTTTGAATCCATTGCTGCAGCATTTTTTGGCCTTCCCATAGAACAATTAATTAATTTACATCTGTGTGCCTATGTTTCTACAGGATTAGTAGGAGAAATCGGAAAAACATATGTCTTGAAGGTAATTCACAATAATAAAACTTATACCTCATCCACAAAAATTGAAAATCCAACGGCCTTAGACAATCTATTTTGGAGAGAGCAAGCTAATCTTCCGGGATATGGTTTTTCTTGGGCGAAAATAACAGATTCTCCTGTAATGGGAGATGCATATCGCTGGGAAGTAAAGAATCTTAGTGATTTATTTTATTCAAAACCATTTCAACCCTTTACGGACGATCGTTTTTACAATGGTAAAACTTTTGAGTTTTCAGTTGAAAATCCCATGAGTTTTAAGGATGAGACAATTGAAAATCAATACAAGGGATATTATAAATTAGGTGATACAATTGTTGTAAAATTCTCTAAACTTGGAAAAAAAGAATACCAATTTTTTGAAAAAAAATACAATCAGATTTATTCTGGTGGAAATCCTTTTGCTACTCCAACGAATATTCCATCAAACATAGAAGGAGGTGCTCTTGGTGTTTGGGCTGGTTTTTCACCGTGGTATGATACGCTTATTTGCGTTCCATAAAATTTAATGCTGCCGAATGTGCCCTTTTTGATTCTCGGGAATTTCTAAAGTCCACAAATAATTGCCAATAAAATGGCTACCAAGGTATCCCATTCTTTTCTGAAGTTCCATTGGAAAATAAACATGCTCTTTTGAACTTAATCCCAGAATATTACTTTGTGGAGCAATTCCATCTTGCAGACAGGCAGGAGCCTTATTTTTTCCACTTAAATTACAGCCATAATGAACAACATCCTCCCATTCTGAAACATTCACTTTTCCAGCTTCTGCGTTTTCTGGAGCAATAATATAAAAGCCGCCAAAATTTATTTTTCTCCTTAATTCATCTAAAAGACCTAATGAATAGGCAAAACCCATACTATGAGCAACAATGAAAAGGCTGTCATTTTTAGATTTATTGGGGAGTTCATTTAAAATCTGCAGAAGATTTTTACCAGCAATCTGACCATTTTTTTTTCGTAATGCAAATCCCTCAACATTACTATTTGTTGCAAGAAGTTCATAGCTATTTACTTTTTGTTTTGTTGCATTTTCTGAGAATCTACATTGATGTTTCTTTAAATTTTCGCAAGGTTTAGGATAGACAACTAAATTAGTTGAAAAATTAAGAAGCGATCGATGATTTGACGAAGCTACAGAATGATGTCCGTCTGCATACCAAATATCATCTGCATTTAGGCGAGCTTGAAAAAGTAAATCAATTTCACTCCAAGGTCGCCAATAACTGTAACGATCAAAATTAAAAAGATGATTTTCAGAATTTGGATATTCTAAGCCTTTTTGCTTAATGTCATCCATGTTTTTTTCAAAGTCGCTACTAATTGAAACTGGACGGTAACCATTAACAAAAATTAAAATTCGTTTAATTGGATCTTGTTGAAGAAGGTGTCTAGTGATTTCTATTCCTAAATGATTAAAAATACGCTCGGAAATAATTTTACCCTGCTTGTTTTTTTTTCGTATAACAATGTAATGAGTTCCTACAACTTTTTTTATTTTCTTCCCTTGTATTTTTAAAATGTTGGAAGAACTAGAAAATTTCATTTTTGATGCAGAAATCTGATTGAAATACAAGACTTTTTCACCTTTTAGAACTAAATAATGCTTTTGCTTTTTAATGTAAATTTGACTCTGAATTTCTGTAGTTCCTTCATTGGAAAAAAGTGCGGTATTTTTTAGATTAGCTATTAATTTATTTAGAGAAAATGTATTTAAAGCAGGTATTTTACGCGATTTAAGATAACTATTTCTATAGTAGTAATTTACTGCTAAAAAGGAGCTGTAAACGAGAAGAATTCCGATACCCCAAATGACAAGTTTTACTAGTCTAAACGACATTCTTTGAATAAATGGACTTTTAGTGATTTTTAGATTTATTTTTCTTCGAAAAAACAAGAGTAATATAAGTGTTAGGGAAATACCTGTCAAATGCGCAATACAAATTTGCTTTTTAAATACAGAAAATTTGGGTTTGAAAAACCAGTTTGAGATATCTAAATAACGATAAACTGTATTGGTTTTAAAAGGCCGAATTAGTGCTTTTAAAGGGTTTAATGGATCTATACTAATTTCTTTATTTTCATTTTCTTCCCAGAAATAATATGCAATTAAGCCGTTATTTGTTCTTACAAATTCATAATCGTCATGAATTCCGAAATGGATACTATTATTCCTTAATTCAATGCATTCTTTCCAGCTTAAAAATATGCTTGAATCGATTTCTTGCCCTACAGAATCTTTCTCTCGTTTTATTCCAAATGAATTCTTTAATTGTTCTGCAATTGAAGAAGATAGGTTTCCTGATGGAGAACTAGAAACAAACATCAAGCCTTTCGTTGGAATTGAGAAACCACTAAGTGCTGGGTTATTAAATCCGGGAATTACAAAAACATAAAAAGCATTTGGTTCTCTATTTTTAAATGAGCTAAAATAGCTATCCCTTATCTTTTTCATCTGTTCTGTATAGCGATTTTCATCAGAACTTGGATTAGCCCATTTTTCTTTAGATTTAGTATTAAATTCAGCTAAAATATAGGGGTTTAAATGAATTTTTGCTTTTTGGAAATAGGAGGGGAGAAGATTTACTTCTGCTCGTTTTAATTTTATGCCTACCGGAATTATGTAGACATTTATTTTTTTAGTAGAAAAAGATAAGGAATCAAATCGAAGGGAATCGTTTTGTTGACTTAAAAAAACTTGATTGATTAAACATATTAAATAACACGAAATCAAGATTTTTAATTTCATAAGAAATTTTTAAGTGAGCACTACAAATGCATAAAACTCTTTTTTGCTAATAATTCATCATTTGATTCTCTGTAATCTGGATCGTCAACACAACAGTCTACTGGGCAAACTGCAGCGCATTGAGGTTCATCATGAAATCCAACACATTCTGTGCATTTATCATGCGTTATATAATAGACATCTAAATTTACGGGTTCAAATGCATTGTCTGCTAAAATCTCATCGCCATTTAAAGTGGAAATTATTCCTTTTAAACTTGTGCCATCGGAATACTTCCATTCGGCTCCACCTTCATAGATTGCATTATTCGGACATTCAGGTTCGCAAGCCCCGCAATTAATACATTCATCAGTAATCATTATGGCCATATCTCTTCTATTTAACTGCAAATATAAACATGCTTTGTGATTCTTTTGTTTTCTATTCATAAAAATAAGAACATTCTTATCTTTGCAAGGTGAATAAAGATAGAATTATCAGTGCTTTTGCTCAACTTGGAAAAATAATGAACTGCTTGGGCCAAAACCATGCAATTTCAGATTTTGAATTGGGAATTACACCCTTAGAATGGGAAAACCTTAATAGTTTAATAAGTCGTCAAGTTCATCACAATGGTTGGTTTTCTGAAGACATGGTCCGTAAAGCATTCTGTTCCTTAGCTGATATGTTAGAAAAAGAAAAATTGGAGGCTTGGGCAAAGAACTATAAATTCAATGAAAAACCCTTGACTATTGCAGTTATAATGGCTGGAAATATCCCGCTAGTTGGTTTTCATGATTTTTTGTGTGTCCTCCTTTCTGGAAATAGAATACTTTGTAAATTGAGTTCAGAAGATGAGTTGTTACTTCCTGCACTTTCTAATATATTAATTCATTTAGATTCTGATTTTGAAGGGTATATTTCTTTTTCGGAAGGTAATATTTCAAATTTTGATGCTGTAATTGCTACTGGAAGTACAAATTCATTGGATCATTTTATTCAGTATTTTTCAAAATGCCCTCATTTGTTTCGCGGAAGCCGAACTTCTTTAGCAGTAATAACAGGAAGTGAATCAGACGAGGAATTAGTCGAATTAGGAAAGGATTTATTTCACTATTATGGTCGTGGTTGTCGGAATGTTTCGCATCTTCTTCTTCCGGAAAATTATAGTCTGAATAAAATTTTTGAGGCGATTGTAAATTATGGAGAAGTAGTTAACAATAAAAAATACGGTAATAACTATGATTATTACAAATCCATTCATTTGATGAATCTTGAAAAGTTTTTAGATAACAACTTTGTTTTAATAAAAGAAAGCCAAGAATTATTTTCTCCGCTTGCAATGATTTATTATTCATTTTACAGCAATGAAAATGAAGCAAAGGATTTCATAACTAAGCATGAAGGAAACATCCAATGTATTGTTGGTTCTAATTTTATACCTTTTGGCAAAGCACAAGCGCCAGCTTTAACAGATTACGCAGATAATATTGATACGATGGCTTGGCTTGAGAATTTGTAAGATTAATTTTTTTCTAGACTTAAGCAATAGGTTTTCACCAAAATATAAAGCGAAAGGGATTCAATTAAAGCAGTAATTTGCTGTTAAATTAAGATTTTAATACCCTACAGTGCTTATTTCTGTTAGATATCTAATTAGAAAAGTTTAATAATATTAAAAAGAAATATTCTTCTTATTTTTTGGTCTATCTTTACACAAATTCTAGGTCTTTCAATTAAAATATTTGTCAAGCGTAGAATTATTTACGATTATGACATTTAAAGAACTAAATCTTTTAGAGCCGATTTTAAACGCTCTTACCTCGGAGGGTTATACCAACCCAACTCCAATTCAAGAAAAAGCAATTCCAATTTTATTAGCTGGTAGAGATATTATGGGCTGCGCTCAGACTGGGACTGGAAAAACAGCAGCTTTTGCAATTCCGATTTTACAGCGATTAACACAAATTCCACGAACATCTGGCAATAGAAGTATTCGCTCTTTGATAGTAACACCAACACGCGAATTAGCAATTCAAATTGAAGATAGTTTTAAGAGTTATGGAGCAAATCTTCCTTTAAAGCATGCAGTAGTTTTTGGTGGTGTAAATCAAGCATCTCAAGTGAATCGCTTAAAAAATGGTGTGGATATCTTAATTGCAACACCAGGTCGACTTTTAGATCTTGTACAACAGGGGTTCATTAATTTAAAGTCACTTGAGATTTTTGTTTTGGATGAGGCAGATCGAATGCTAGACATGGGTTTTATTCACGATGTTAAGAAAATCATCAAGATTATTCCAGAAAAGAGACAAACCCTCTTTTTCTCAGCAACAATGCCAAAAGAAATTACAAGCTTGGCAAATTCTATTTTGACAAATCCAAGTCATGTGGAAGTTAGCCCTGTCTCTTCAACAGCAGAAACAATTCAACAAGAGTTGTATTACGTTGATACGGACCAGAAAAAAGAATTGTTATTGCATTTATTGGCAGAACAAAAAATTTCTAATGCACTAGTATTTTCTAGAACCAAGCACGGAGCTGATAAAATTGTTAAGATTTTAAGTCGCGAAAAGATTAATGCTGCAGCAATACATGGTAATAAATCACAAAATGCGCGTCAAAATGCCTTAAATAGTTTTAAGGAAAGAACATTACGTGTCCTTGTGGCGACAGATATTGCAGCCAGAGGAATTGACATTGATGATTTAGAGTATGTTTTTAACTATGATCTCCCAAATATTCCTGAAACCTATGTTCATAGAATTGGAAGAACGGGGAGGGCAGGAGCAAGTGGAAAAGCAATTTCTTTTTGTGATACAGAAGAAAGAGCTTATTTAAAAGACATCCAAAAATTGATTGGTTTAACTGTTCCTGTTGTAAATGAACACCCATTTCCCGCTACAGGAAAAGTGAAAGTTAAATCTCCAGATACTCGTCCTCCTCGGACAAAACAAAGTTATTACGGAAGAAGATAAAATTATTTTTCTATTTCTGAATGCTAATTTCATCTATAAAAGTCCATGGTTGCGTTCCTTCACCAGGTATTCCATTTGGGATTTTAGACAATGAGTAGATTTTAATTTTAATTTTTTGTGTTTTATGTGAAAAGGATATTATCACTTTTTCTTTTTTAATTGATGTTTCGCTACTTGTATATTTTTTGGTTTTATTCACTGCTTCAAGCTCAATTTTTACTGGTAAGTGAATCCATGAATTTTGATCTTTCAAAAAAGAAAGTTCTACGCTTTTAATTTTTTGTTTTTGAAGAAGATCGAGCTCAATTTCAATATAAGAAGTATCAAATCCAAGCCATTCGTGACCTTTCCACGGTCTTGATCCAAATTGACCGTCAACAAGAGTTAAATCTCCGCTATTGTAGCTTGGACTTGCTTGTGTAATTAGTTTTACAGGAACTCCGAGTGATGGAGAATTGTGAATTACAAAATTTGAACTCAAACCTGTAGTTTCAGAGCTTATAAGAATGGTATTTTCAAAGTTCTTTCCACTCGTTCTTTCAAAGGTAATGGCTTGTTTGGAATTCAAAATAAATTCATCTTTTAATGATGATTGAATTATAAATTGTTCGGTTTCCTTTTTTGATTCAATCCAAAATTTTAGTCCTTTTTCTGAACGATTAAAGTTTAATATGGGAAGAAGTGAAGTTTTTGAAAAAGGAATATTTTGTTTTTCGAGTAAGCTGAAATGTTTGTTGTGAAGAACGGTAGAGAATTCCTCAAAACTTGGTTTTTCTGAACACCAGAGAACTTGAGCCAATGCAATTGCTCTAGGATAAGCCATGTACATTAATTTATCAAAGGTCGGAATGTATTCTGTCCAAAGATTCGCTTGAGCTCCAAGAACATAAGCTGCGTGTTCTGTTTTCATTCCTTGTGGTATAGGACTAAAAGCATATACTTTTTCCAAGGGAGTGAATCCGCCAATTGCTAAGGGTTCATTTTTTCCTTTTCCTTGGTAATGGTCAAAATAACAATGTGAACCGGGCGACATAACGACATAATGTTCTTGTTTTGCTGCTTCTAATCCACCATCAAATCCTCGCCAGGACATTACAGCAGCATTTTTAGATAATCCACCTTCTAAAATTTCGTCCCATCCAATGATTTTCTTCCCTTTTTGAGTTAGGTAATTATCCATTCTTTGAATAAAATAACTTTGAAGTTCATGCTCATCTTTTAGCTTGTTTTCTCGAATAATATTTTGACATTTTTGACATTTTTTCCATCTTGTTTTTGGTGCTTCATCGCCACCAATATGTATGTATTCTCCGGGAAATAATGGTACAATCTCGTCTAAAATAGCTTGCATAAACAGAATGCTTTCTTCTTTCGCACAAAGGATATCGTCAAAAATACCCCAGAGTCCAGGTACTTCTTGTTGCTTTCCATTACAGGAGAATTCAGGATAGGCGCTAAGTGCAGCGCGGCTATGTCCTGGCATTTCTATTTCAGGAACTACAGTTATGTACTTTTCTCCTGCGTATTTTACAATTTCTTTTATTTGTTCTTGCGTGTAAAAACCTCCGTAGCGTTCCTTTTTATAGCTTCGAGGCGAGCTCGTATAATGATTTTCAACTGTGCTATCCCTCCAAGCCCCAATTTCTGTGAGTTTTGGATATTTTTTAATTTCTACACGCCAACCTTGATCGTCTGTGAGATGCCAATGAAAGTTGTTGAACTTATAGATTGCCATTAAATCAATAAATTTTTTGACTTCATCAACAGAAAAAAAATGACGTGAAACATCTAAATGCAAACCTCGCCATTGGTATTTTGGGAAATCACTCACAAAGGTTTTATGAATAAAGTAGTCTTCACCTTCTTTTTCTATCATTTGCATGAGAGATTGCAGCGCATAGAAACACGATTGATCACTCGAATAGGAAATGCGTATGTCCTTATTAATTGTGATCGTATAAGAATCTTCAATTACATTTTTTAATTTAATAAATTTAATAAGAGAATTCGTGTCATTTTTGAATGTTAGTTTGTGAAAGACGCTTCCAAGAATTTTTAATTGTTCAATTAAATTTGGGGAAATTTTAGAAAAATCAACTGAAATAGTACTATCAAAATACAGTTTATCTTCTTGTTCTATGCAAACAACTGGACTTGGTAGAATGTGTGTGTTTTTCTGACAAACTACAAGAGATGATAAGAATAAGCACCCAATTAAAAAAAAAGATTTCATTTACAATTTTATAGATTCATTTCTTAAAGAAAATCTATACAAATATAGTAATAAGCGACTAAAATTAATTTTTAGGATGAGAAGATTATACTTCTTCTTTATAATTATGTCTGTATCTAAGAATAAGACCACTCATAATAAAAATACCAAAAAAACCAATGGTAAATGATAGCCAATCTGGATATTCTTCCCGGCTAAGAAATATGTAGCCCGCAATAAAAATAAGAAAACCAAATATTATTCGTGGAATATTATGCTTTATTGGAACTTTGTATATTCTTGGCATTTCTGAGCTTTGTGCTTCAGGTCCAAGAAACAATAATGCCACGGCTCTTTTAAAAGGTAGTTTCCTGAAATTTTGAATCAGCTTCAGAAAGAATAATGCTTGAGTATGAAATGGATCTTGCTGCTCAATTTCTTTTGTTAAGCCATAAACTACAGGAATATCATCTATTCTATAGCTTCTAAAAATTCTATCCCATATTGTAAAAACACCACCATAATTAACGTCTAAATGCTCATGCACGGAAGAATGATGTAATTGATGAAATTTAGGTGTTACAAAAATACGTTCCCAACCCTTAAATTCAGGCCATAATTCGCTGTGCAATAGGTATTGATATAAAGCATTTACAGCATTTGCAATAATAATATTCTCAGGGGTAATTCCAAAAAATATAAGTATTCCATAAACAAAAATTCGGGCTACAAATCCCAATGGTGATATTGCAAAATTTACAGAGAAATTGTATTCTTTACTTTGATGATGTATCATGTGGGCAGCCCAAATCATTGATACACGGTGAGATATACGATGGTAGACATACCACATTAAATCTACAGCAATAAAAGCGACAGCGAAAGCAAGCCAGGGCGGTCCAAAAGGGTCAATAAATCTCCAATGAATTAGAAAAGTGAAAAAATACAAGCCAAAATTAATAGTTAGAATACCTATTAATCTTTCAATCATTCCAAGTCCTAAGTTTAGAACAGTTTGGTCTAAAGTTATTTTTCTCTTTTTAAGTTTAAGGACAAAAAGTTCAATCCCAAAAAGAGAAAAAGCAACACAAAGAATAATTAAATCGGCATTCATTTACTATCTCAATTAATTTTTTTTACAAATTTAACAACAAGTTTTTAGCTTTTATTATTTTATATCGCAAGTTATTAAATTAGACTTGTGGAAATCACATATTTCTACGGTATTGGCCACCCACAGAAAACAAGGCTTCTGTAATTTGACCAAGGGAAGAATATTTGCATGTTTCCATTAATTCTTCAAACATATTCCGATTATTTATTGCTGCATCTTGAATACTTTCAATTCCTTTTTTTGAAGATAAGGTATTTTTTTCTTGAAGCTGTTTTAGCATTTTAATTTGATATTCTTTTTCTTCTTCCGTTGCTCGAATTACTTCTTTCGGAAGAATTGTAGGAGATCCTTTTGAACTTAGAAAGGTGTTTACACCAATAATTGGAAATTCCCCAGTGTGCTTTAATGTTTCGTAATACAATGATTCTTCTTGAATCTTAGAACGCTGGTACATGGTTTCCATTGCACCTAAAACACCACCACGTTCAGTTATACGATCAAATTCTAATAATACAGCTTCTTCTACTAAATCCGTTAAATCATCAATTATAAAAGAACCTTGTAGCGGATTTTCATTTTTTGTTAATCCAAGTTCTCTATTTATGATTAATTGTATTGCCATTGCTCTTCTAACTGATTCTTCTGTTGGTGTTGTTATTGCTTCGTCGTATGCATTTGTATGCAGTGAGTTACAATTATCATAAATCGCGTATAGCGCTTGTAAGGTTGTACGAATATCATTAAAGTCAATTTCTTGGGCATGTAATGATCTTCCTGAGGTTTGAATGTGGTATTTTAACATTTGTGCTCGAGAATTTGCACCATATTTCTTGGCTAGTGCTTTTGCCCAAATTCTTCTTGCTACGCGACCAATAACTGCATATTCCGGATCGATTCCATTTGAAAAGAAGAAAGATAAGTTCGGTCCAAAATCATTGATATTCATTCCGCGACTCAAATAATATTCTACATAGGTAAAACCATTTGCCAATGTAAAAGCTAATTGAGTGATTGGGTTTGCACCTGCTTCTGCAATGTGATATCCTGAAATTGAAACAGAATAGAAGTTTCGAATTCCATTATCAATAAAATACTGCTGCACATCTCCCATTAATCGAAGGGCAAATTCTGTCGAGAAAATACAGGTGTTTTGCGCTTGATCTTCTTTTAAAATATCAGCTTGAACTGTTCCTCGAACCATTTTTAAAGTCTCAGTCTTTATTTTACTGTAAATTTCAGTATCTAAAACTTGATCTCCTGTTACACCAAGCAACATTAATCCCAAACCATTGTTTCCCTCGGGAAGTTCTCCTTGATATTTTGGTCGCTCAGTACCAGTTTTCTTGTAAATAGCTTCAATTTTCTTTTCTATATCAGCTTCTAAAGAATTCTCAGTAATATATTTCTCACAGTTTTGATCAATGGCAGCGTTCATAAAAAACCCAAGAAGCATTGGTGCTGGACCGTTAATTGTCATAGAAACAGATGTAGATGGGTTACTTAAGTCAAATCCTGAGTACAATTTTTTTGCATCGTCTAAGCAGCAAATTGAGACACCAGAATTGCCGATTTTACCATAAATATCGGGCCTTAAATCCGGGTCATTTCCATAAAGTGTTACAGAATCGAAGGCAGTTGAAAGTCTTTTTGCACGTAATCCAAGACTTACATAATGAAAACGCTTGTTTGTCCTTTCTGGACCGCCTTCACCTGCAAACATTCGTGTTGGATCTTCACCTTCTCTTTTAAATGGAAATAAACCTGCTGTATAGGGAAATTCTCCAGGATAATTTTCTTGTAAAACCCATCTTAAAATATCGCCCCAACTACTGTATTTCGGTGAAGAAACTTTTGGAATTTGTGAGTGAGAAAGTGATTCAGTGTGCGTCTCAATTTTAACAATTTTTTCTCGTACTTTAAATTCAAAATTTGGATTCTTAAATAGCTGTTTTTTATCTTTCCAAGTTTGAATTATCGCCCAATTTTTAGGATCAAAATTTAATTTTTCTATTTCAAAGGTTTCTTGTAAACTTTTTACTAATCTATCTTTATCCTCGAACTTCGCATTTTGCATTGTATCAATAGCACTATTCAAACCATATAATTTTTCTGCAACAAGCACTTGCTCATTTACCCATTTATCATAAGAGCGATTATTTTCAGAAATTTCAGATAAATAGCGCGTTCTATCAGGTGGAATCACAAAAATCTTTTCAGACATTTCTCGTGTGATTTCAAAGGTTGAATTTAAATCCATTCCTGTTTTCTCTACAACTTTATCCATAATTACCTTGTACAAGGAATTCATTCCTGGATCGTTGAATTGTGAAGCAATTGTTCCATGAACAGGCATTTCATCAACCGCAGTTTCCCATAAATTATGGTTTCGTTGGTATTGTTTTCTAACATCACGTAAAGCATCAAGAGCTCCTCGCTTATCAAATTTATTGAGTGCTATAACATCTGCAAAATCAAGCATATCAATTTTTTCTAATTGCGTTGCTGCACCGTATTCTGGTGTCATAACATACAAAGACACATCTGAATGGTCTAGAATTTCAGTATCAGATTGACCAATTCCTGAAGTTTCAAGAATGATGAGGTCGTAATTCGCAACTTTTAGAATACTAATAGCTTCAGCAACATGCTTTGAAAGTGCAAGGTTTGATTGCCGAGTTGCTAAAGAACGCATGTATACCCGATTGCTTTTTATTGAATTCATTCTGATTCTATCACCCAAGAGTGCACCGCCTGTTTTTCGTTTTGAGGGATCAACTGACACAACTGCAATTTGTTTATCGCCAAAATCTACAAGAAAGCGCCGCACTAGTTCATCTACGAGTGATGATTTTCCTGAACCGCCAGTTCCAGTAATTCCTAATACAGGAATAGACTTTGTTTTGGCAAGTGCTCTAAGATCATTTAAAACGACTTTATTTTCTTCAGGAAAATTTTCGGCTGCAGAAATAGCACGTGCAATGGAAGGGATATTTTTTACTACTATTTCCTTAATTGCATTAGTTATATTTTCACCAACTGGAAAATCACATTGTTGAACGAGATTATTAATCATTCCTTGTAAGCCCATCGTTCTACCGTCGTCTGGGTGATAAATACGCGTAATTCCGTAGTCGTGTAATTCTTTGATTTCTGAGGGAAGAATTGTTCCTCCACCTCCACCAAAAATTTTAATGTGAGGTGCTCCTTTTTCTTTCAATAAATCACACATGTATTTAAAATACTCGATATGACCACCTTGATAGGATGTCATTGCTATTGCTTGAGCATCTTCTTGTATTGCACAATCTACAACTTCTTCAACTGATCGATCGTGACCGAGATGAATTACTTCACAACCAGTTGCTTGAATGATTCTTCGCATAATATTGATTGCAGCATCATGGCCATCAAAAAGCGAAGCAGCAGTTACAATTCTTATCTTATTAATTGGTTTGTATGGTGCAACTTGTTCCATCTTTTTAGATCTCTTTTTCTGAATGCTATAAAATTACGAAAAAAGCATTATTTATCGGCGAGTTTATCTTCAATAGTGTTGAATTCCTCTTCAGTGCTAATTTCGTAGATTTCTCTTTTATTTAACATATCTTGTATCAGAATAATTTCAGGATATTTATTTGCAATAATTTCAATTTTAAAGTATTGATTTCCGACACATTGAATTTCAGTAAAAGTTCGTTCGCCTGAAATTTTATAAAACGATTTGTCATTTCTTAATTTTCTATAGCATGGAAATATAGTTTGATTCATTTCAATTTACCACCTTTTTTAATGAAACCAATAAATTCCTTGAATTGCTTCTTCGATTTAAACACTTTTAAAAATTCACTAAAAAACGATTTCTTTTGAATTCCAGATTCTTCTTTTATTTTTGGCGCAGTATTTTCTGAAATAGGAGTTTGTTTAATAAAATTTTCTTCCTGTTCTTTAGAAATTTCATCAGCAAGCTCAAAGTTTTTTTGTGCCTTTTGCTTATACCCTAATTTTTCTTGAAGAAGACCAATATTATTGTATGAAACTGCATCTTCTGGATCGAGTTTAATTGCTTTTTCGTAATCTAAGATTGCAGCCTCTGTATCGCCAAAAAAATCTCTAGCATAAGCTCTAGAAGCATAGCGATATCCGTAAGTATTTTCTAAAAAAACTGCTTGATCAAAATCTTTCAGGGCTGCTTCTTTTTTATTTTGGTGTATAAAAATTACTCCACGATCACTTAATAAATTTGCTTCATTTGGAAAGAGGTAAATTAAATCATCAAAGATTTTTAATGCTTGTTGATAATCCTTCTCCAGCATTAAATTATATGCTTTTTCGTGCTCTTGATTTATAAATTTTTGCATGGATAATATATTTTCTGCAAATATAACGAGACTTGTTGAATAGGCTTTGTAATTTTGCTGCAATAAGATTATGAAAGAAAACGACCAATCCTCTTTGGATAGTGCAAAATTGGCAATTCACGCCACGAAAAAGGTTTTTCGCAAAATGAAACAGGCAAAACCGAATGATTTAGATCAAAAGTTTCACAAAGGTCATGAAGCTGAATTTAAAAAGATGGATTGCTTAAGTTGTGCAAATTGCTGTAAAACAACCAGTCCAATTTTTAGAGATGCTGATATTCGTCGTATTTCTAAGCATCTTCGTGTTAAGGAAGGAAAGTTTATCTCAGATTACTTAAGAATGGACGAGGAAGAAGATTATGTTTTAAAAAGTTCTCCTTGTTCATTTTTGGAAAAAGACAATAGTTGTTCTATTTATGATGTTCGGCCACTAGCATGCAGAGAATACCCTCACACAGATAGAAAAAACATGTTTCAAGTACTGGAAATTACAGCGGAAAATTCATTGATTTGCCCTGCAGTTGCGCGTATTGTTCTCGCGATTACTTCTCCAAAAATTTAGGCGTCTTTTTCTTTTGTTGAAATCATTGCCTGGATTTGCTTCATAGTTCTTTGCATTCCTTCAGCACTTCCATCGAGAAATATTGTATTTCCATTTCCATATTCTGCGAAGTTCTTAATTGCTTCTGTCCACATTGAAAACAAAATAACATTGGTGTCCAAGTTTGCTGCTTTCATTTCATCTGCAGCTTCACTCATACCTTTTGCTACTTCTTGACGGAATAATGCAACTCCTTGTCCACGAAGCATTGCTGCTTCTTTTTCAGCTAGTGCAGCAATTTTTGTAGCATTTCCATCAGCTTCCGCAGCTTTTGTTTTTGTGATTAATAGCGCTTGACCTTCATTTTCAGCAGCAGCTTTTAAATTGTTTGAAGCAACAACTCTACTCATGCTCTCAATAATAGCTTGATCAAATGTAATGTCGTTAATTTGCAAGTCAATTAAATGGTAACCCCACATTTCTAAGGTGTTGTCTATTTGATTTTTTACACTGTCTACTAATTCATGTCGACGACCGAGAATTTCAGACTGTTTTTGACTTGCTACATAGGCGCGAATTGAACCTTCAATTGTGCGGATCAAGGCCTGCATTAAATCTTTGTTACTGATAAATTTAAAGGCAACTTTTTTAATGGTTTCTTCTTCGGAGTCTAAAACGCTGTAGAGCAACATACTTTTAAAGTAAACATTTGCTTGGTCAATTGTTACTGCTTGAAATTCCATTTCGATACTTTGGTTTTGAATGGAAACCCTGCGGTAAATTTGTTCAATTATTGGGATTTTAAAACGTAAGCCAGGCTGCAATATTCTGCGGTATTTACCAAACAGGGTAACAACAGCAATGGTTCCTTGTGTTACTGTTAGTAGGGAGCTGAAGATTATTAAAGCAATAACTCCGAGAGCAATTAAAAGTGGACTTTCCATAAATTTTTTTTATAAAGTTAGATATAATTGTCATAGGAAAAGAATAAATAATTCTTTTATTTTAATATATTTTAATAAATTATCTCATGCTGATAGAGTCTTTTAAATTTTTAACTTTGCTCTATGAAATTCAAAGATTATCCAATTTCACAATCGATTAAGGCACAGCTAGAAGTAATGGGCTTTAATCGCCCAACCGACATTCAATTTCGAGCAATTAAGCATATTTTAAAGGGTGAAGATGTAATGGCTGTTGCGCAAACTGGAACAGGAAAAACAGCTGCGTTTGTCATTCCTATGCTCAACCATTTTTTGGTAAAACCACGAGGTAAATATGCTGGCATTAGAGGTCTTATTTTGGTCCCTACGCGAGAATTAGCGAGTCAAATTTCAAAAGTTGTTGCAGAAATTGCCTTACAAACACATTTGCGTGTTTTAGGTTTGTATGGAGGCGTGGAGCAAGAAAATCAAATAAAAACTTTAAATGAAGGAGTTGATGTACTTGTAACAACTCCAGGACGAATGTTTGATTTAATATCCCAAGGTTTTGTTGATGTCTCAAAATTAGAGATTTTTGTTTTGGATGAAGCTGACCTTATGTTAGATTTAGGTTTCAACAAAGATATTCAGGATCTTATTCGTAAAATTCCAAAAAATCGTCAAACTTTATTTTTTACTGCAACAATTTCCAAGAAAATAAAGTCCTTGGCTTATGATGTGGTGAGAGACGCTATTCGTATTCATGTTTCCCCGCAAAATCCAGTTTCAAAAAATGTTGACCATGCAGTAGCTTCCATTGAAATGGATGATAAAAGGTTTTTCTTAGAAAACATCTTGAAAGAATATCCCGAAAAAAAATTCATTGTTTTTGCTCGTACGAAAGTTCGAGTAGAGAGAATTGTTGCAGCCATGGCTAGAGTGACAGTAAATTCTGAAGCCCTTCACGGCGGAATAGAACAGAATGATCGCTTTGCCATATTAGATCGTTTTAGAAGTGGTGAGAACAATGTACTAATTACTACTGATGTCGCTTGTCGTGGAATTGATATTCCAGATATGGATTATGTAGTGAATTATGATTTGCCAGATAATCCCGAAAATTACGTACACCGCTGTGGTCGAACTGGTCGTGGAAATAAACGCGGACAGGCGCTTTCCTTTTGTAGTAAGGATGAAAATTTGTTGTTAGATGCAATAGAGTCATATACTGGAGAGGAAGTTCAACGATTTAATATTACAGCTGATGATTACAAAGAAATCCTAAGTGATACTGAATTGAGCGACTATAATTGGAAAAAATTAATAGCAGAAAATGAAAATTCTGAGGATTGGGATGATTAATTTTTATAATTTTAAAAAATAATTTAACTAAATATTAAATCTTAAATAATTATGAAAACTACTAATTTCTTATTCTCAAGCCTTTTTGTTCTTTTAAGCTTTTATAATTTTGCTCAAAATAAAACAACCGTTTTACATGGTGTTACTTTTTATTCGGAGATTAAATTAGGAGCTGATAATTTGGTTTTAAATGGAGGTGGCTTGCGTGAAAAGTACTTTATTGATTTGTACGTTGGCGCATTGTACTTAGAGCAAAAATCTAAGGATGCCAGCAAAATTTTAAATGCTGATGCACCGATGGTAATTCAAATTAAATTAGTTTCAAACAGTGTTACACGTGAAAAATTTGTTGAATCTGTTAAAGAAGGATTTATAAATGCAAGCCATGGAAAAGCTACCAAAGAGCAAATTTCTAAATTCATCAGCTCTTTTGCTGGAGCATTTAAAAAAGGCGATAAAATTAATTTCGAATATCTTCCAAATAAAGGAGTTACTGTAGAGAAAAATGGAACGCAGTTATGTGTAATTGAAGGTTTAGAATTCAAAAAAGCCCTTTTTTCAATATGGCTTGGTAATGTTCCTGCAGATTCAAATTTGAAAGAAGGAATGTTAGGAAAGGAATAAACTAAATTATTCCTTTAAGAATTTCGAATAATAAGTCCTTTCTGCTGTTTTAACCTCAATATAATAGATTCCTTTTGCTAAGAAATCAATTTTTTGATTTCCACTAAATTTGTGTTTTGCAAGCAACTTTCCGTTTAGGTCATAAAAGGAAACCGATTCACCATTTATGCCATTAATGTTAATTTCATTTGTTGCTGGATTTGGATATACTGAAAAGTTTGACGCAGCTAATTCATTGGTATTTAATAATCCTAAATAAACGGAATCAGAATATTCACAGTCATTTGAATCTAAAATAGTAAGTGAGTACCATCCTGGATTAAGATAAACAAGATTAGATTCTGTACTTTGTTGTCCTTCCCAAATAAATGAATAGGGTGGAGTTCCACCTTCAACAGCCGAAAATATCGAGCCATCGAATGAATTTATGGCACTTGCAAGTGTTACAGTAAAAGTATTACTTAGACCTAAAGGTTCATTTAATGTAATTTGACTTGTTGGACTCATACATCCATGTGAATCAACCCCATAAATTTCGTAATCGCCAGATGGAAGCTGATTTAGAAGTAAAGGTTCAATTATTTGATTGTTTAGAAAAATAACATAAGGAGCAGTTCCTCCACTAGCTGAGGTAAGAATACTTCCATTTGATTCTCCGTTGCAAAGCACATCGTTTCCTTCTAAATCAATCATAAAGTTTTCAGGCTCACTTACTATAAATTCTAGCGTATCTATGCAAACGCGTGTATCTTCTGCAATTAATTGATAGGTTCCAGCAATTAAATCAGTTATTGTGTTAGTTGAAAAGCCATTTGACCAGTTATAAATAACGGAAGCACTCATAGGACCATCAAAAACTTGTATGTATCCTGTTGCTCCATTGTTACACAAAACATTTCCTATAAATGAAGAATCAATTACAGGCGCGGAAAAAGGCACAAATACAGAATCTGTAACAAGGCAACCATTTGCATGGGTAATAATAACTGAGTTCCATCCTTCTACTAAGTTATTATTAGGTTTTGTTGTAATTCCATTTTCCCATAAAAATGTACAGGTACTAAACATACATTGACAACCAGATGAATTTACTACTGCAGCTCCATTTTCATCTTCGGGACAGGTTGGCGACATTATTCCTCCAAAGCTAATTACAAAGGGATCAATTAGAGTAAAGTTCCTTATTTCAAAACAATCCAATGAATTTGTAACTTGCACCCAATAGTTTCCTGCACTAAGATTTTGTAGTGAAGAGCTCGTACTTCCGTTTGACCATAAATAGGTGTGAGGTCCGCCTCCATTTACAAGTGTTAAATTAATTGAGCCATCTGCAAATCCGTTACAACTAGGTTGAATTATTGAAGCATTTGAAATTACGCTTCCAGGTCCACAATCAGTGCTAGATAAATAATATTCTCCATTATTATTTGTTCCTAAATAAGAACCCCATGCAATTCCCGCATTTGGGATAATACTGTTTAATTCTATGAGATTTAAATAGATTCCTTTCCATCCAACTGGGTTTAAACTATCTTTTTTGTAACTGAAAACTAAATCAATATTATTATCTTGATCTAGATCTCCAAAATATGGAGTTGAACCAAGATTTACGCCAGCCCTGGTATTCCCTAATTGTGAAATCAGTCCATTTGTAAAATCAAGTGCATGAATTTTATTTTTGTAGTATCCATTTTCAAAATAATTTACTGAAATTACTGCTTCATCAAGTCCATTGTTATCAAGATCTAAGGCAGCGGCAGCGGCATAATTTGATTTTCCAATACTATCTTTAAACAAGACTTGGCCTGTTTCTCCATTTAGCATAACTTGATAGAAATCTGAATACGAAGGAGCAATACCTTTGAATAGCACTAAAAAAACATCTTGATTTAAATCACTTGAAAATCTTCCAATTGTAGGTGCTGCACTAGACTCTGTTCCTTGAAGTTGATAATTCCAAGTAGTAGAAAAATCACTTCCTTTAATTTTAGAAACTTTACCTCCGAACGCCTGAATAAATATGTCATATGAATTATCTTGTGTTTTACAAATTGATGCAGGAGCAATAAATCCTTTGCTAAGATCACTTGCTAATTCAACAGAGTTTGTAAGTGTATTATTTAATAAGTCGCTAAGCTGACTTGCCCAGAATGAACCTCCTAAATTTTCACCACCTGTTCCGTAAAGAATCCATTGTGTTCCATTATTTTGAATGTCTGCAACAATTGGAGAACAATAAGTCTCAGCACTATCAGGAACAACAGCTTTTGCAATTAATGCGCCATTAAGACCATTTACAACGATTAAATATCCTGGTGGACGATTTGTTTCCCATTCAGGTGCAGAATGATCTCCGCCATTGCAAACTAAAATATCTGGAAAAGAGTCGTTATTAATGTCATTAATAAATTGCGGGTTATAAAAATTGTACAAACCGCTATCTGCAGGATTAACACTATAGGGAAAATAATCCCAGATTAATGAGCCGTTAGCGCCATTAATTGCTAGTAATTGTGCTTGGCGACCAGTGATAAAAACATCTTTAATTCCATCGCCTGTAATATCTTGAAATATCGCGCTTCCAAAAACTTCATTTCTTGAAGGCCTTTTCCACAAAAGAGATCCATTTAAGCCATTGTATGCCATAATTCCATTGTTGCTGTAAACACCATCTGTTCCACCACCGATTACAATATCTTTAATTCCATCTTGATTTAAATCGCAGGCTCTTGGGGATGACAAGGTCGGAATTGAGTCTGTAAACGCTTGCCAATTATTAAGTTGAGCTATTACATTTAGATTTAAAAGAAAAATTGTTGCGAATAAAAAAGTTGATTTCATTGTATTTTTTTTCAAAGTTAAGAAAGTTAAGAAATATATTTTTAAAAAGCTTTTCATTGGTTGTATTATTTTAACAAAAATAACCCTTCTAAAGTTCCTTATTCTTACTTTTGCAGAAACAAAAATTGAATGAAAATCTACAATAATATTCTGGATACAATCGGAAATACTCCAATTGTTCGCATTAATAAATTAGCGAAAGATGTTTCCGCGCAAGTTTTTGCCAAGATTGAAACAACAAATCCAGGAAATTCTGTGAAAGATAGAATGGCAATTAAAATGATTGAAGACGCTGAAAAATCTGGTTTACTAAAGCCAGGAGGCACAGTTATTGAAGGCACTTCAGGAAATACAGGAATGGGATTAGCACTCGCTTGCATCATCAAGGGATACAAATTGATTTGTGTTTTAAATGACAAGCAATCAAAGGAAAAAATGGATATTTTGCGTGCGGTTGGATCTGAAGTGGTTGTTTGTCCAACAGCTGTGGAGCCAACAGACCCTCGTTCGTATTATTCAGTTTCAAGAAGATTAGCAACAGAAATCCCTAATTCTTGGTATGTAAATCAGTACGATAATTTATCTAATAGAACTGCACATTACGAGCAAACTGGACCAGAAATTTGGGAGCAAACAGAGGGTAAAATCACACATTTTGTTGTTGGTGTTGGAACAGGCGGAACAATTTCTGGAGTTGGAAAATATTTAAAAGAGAAGAATCCCAATATTAAAATTTGGGGAATAGATACTTACGGTTCGGTTTTTAAAAAGTATAAGGAAACTGGTATTTTCGATCAGAATGAAATTTATCCATATATAACTGAGGGAATTGGTGAAGATATTCTTCCGGCAAATGTTGATTTTGATGTTATTGATTTATTTGAAAAAGTAACAGATAAAGATGCTGCCGTTTATACACGTCGTTTGGCTCGAGAAGAAGGAATTTTTGTAGGTAATTCTGCTGGTTCAGCTATAAAAGGTGTTTTACAATTAAAGGATAAGCTCACAAAAGATGACATTGTTGTTGTTTTGTTTCATGACCATGGAAGTCGATATATTGGAAAAATATTTAACGATGATTGGATGAGAGAGCGTGGATTTTTAGAAGAAAACTTAAATTCTGCCAAAGATTTAGTCGCTAATAACAAAGATATGCCCCTTGTTTTTTTGTATTCTGAGGAATTAGTTTCTCACGCAATTGCAAAATTGACTAAGAATGGTATTTCACAAATTCCTGTATTAAAAGACAATAAATTTGTAGGTTCTATTGATGACAGTCAAATCTATAAAATTTTGGTAGAAAAACCTGAATTGCGAGACGCTCCAATATCATCAATTATGGGTGCACCTTTTCCAATAGTTAAAGAGGAAACAAGTATTGCAGATATTTCAAAATTAATTTCAAAAGATTCTGCAGCTGTTTTAGTTGAACTATCTGATGGTAGCTTTCAAATTCTAACTCGCTACGATATTATATCCGCAATGTCCTAATGACAAAGAAGGTCATTATAGATCAAATGCAACGAAGTGTTGAACTTACTTTTCCGCTAAAGCGTATTGTATCTCTTGTTCCTTCTCAAACCGAATTATTACATTATTTTGGACTAGAACAGGAAGTTGTTGCAATCACAAAGTTTTGTATTCATCCAAAGAATTGGTATGCTAAGAAACAACGAATTGGAGGCACTAAGAAATTAAATATAGATCAAATTATTGCTTTAAAACCGGACTTAATAATTGGTAATAAAGAAGAAAATACAAAGGAAGATATTTCTATTTTGGAAAAGGTTATTCCAGTTTGGATGAGTGATGTAAACACATTCGATGCTGCTTTGGATTTTATTCTTGACATAGGATCACTTTTCGGAAAGATAGAAATTGCCAAAACTCTAAATACTGAAATTATAAGTAGATTTCAAAAATTAGAAACGATAGGTCAGGGCAGAAGTGTCTTGTATTTTATTTGGGATGAACCGGCTTTTGTCGTTGGCAAAAATACATTTATAGATGCTATGCTTTCTAAAATTGGATTTACTAACGTTTGTAAAGCAGACCGTTATCCTGCTTTAGCTGATTTAAAAAATATAAATCCAGATTTTGTGTTTTTAAGTTCGGAGCCCTTTCCTTTTTCTGAAAATCACAGCAAAAAATTCCAAGAATTATTTCCGTCATCCAAAGTGATTTTTGTAGATGGCGAGATGTTTTCATGGTATGGCTCTCGCATGTTGTTAGCAAGTGATTATTTCAAGTCATTTTTAAAATAAATATGCGGGACGAAAGACATATTCTTTTTTATGATGGTACTTGCGGAATTTGCAGACGCAGTGTTCGTTTTATTTTAAAAAAAGAATCTGATGAAAGACTAAATTTTGCAGCTCTTCAAAGTGATTTTTCAAGTGAATTCCTTGGTAATTTTGATATTGAAAGCAGTAATTTAACAACGCTCTATTTTTATTCAAACGGAATTATTTATTCTAAATCTCGCGCACTATTTGCCTTACTCCCTTTTTTAAAATGGTATTATTCTTTTTTTTATTTGGGATTTCTAATTCCTAGGTTTATTCTTGATTTTTTATACGACATACTTGCAAAAAATAGACAACGTTTTTTTTCTAGTACCTGTGAATTAAACATGTTTTCAAAAAGTAGATTTATTCCTTAATTTTTTACCACTGAAACGCTTTTTCATCTAGCCATTTATCTTGAACGCGCATTGTTTGTTCAATAATATCTCTCACACAACATTTACCACCATCATAAGGTGATTGATAAGAAACAATCATTTTCACATCTATTGCAGCATCTTGTGGGCAGGTAGAAAGACCTACTTTTTTTAAAACCGGAATATCTGGAATATCATCTCCCATGTATAAAATTTCAGCATCTTTAAGTTTGAACCTCTTTTTGATGTCTTCATAGCACCTTAATTTTTCATGAACAGATAAATGAACTTCAGTAACACCGAATTCAGTGAGTCTTGTTCTCACCTCTTCAGAATTCCCACCAGAAATAATGAAAATATTGTAGCCCATTTTAGCTGCATACTGAAAGGCATAGGCATCTTTTGAATGAATTGTTCGGACAATTTCATCTTTAAAAAGGTACACTTTTCCATCTGTCAAAACTCCATCAACATCAAAGATAAAAGTGCTAATAGTGTTTAATTTTTCTTTGTAGCTAATCATTTTTATATGTTTCAATAATACTTTTTGTTAATAGTTTATATAGTTCTAAGCTTGTACCAGTCAATAAATGTTCGTGTTCAGCAATAACTGATAAGTCCATTCTTCTAGCAGGCCCGGTTTGTGCATTTTTTGCTCCTAATTCCTGAATTTTTGAGAATGTTTCATTGAGAATTGGCTTAAACAGCTCCCAATCAAGATGATTCTTTTGCGCTTCCTGTTGTGCAATATAAACGATGTGATTTGCGAAATTATTGACAATCACGGCAGATAAATGAATTAATTTTCGTTGTTCTGAATTGCTAAATTGAAAGGAGAAATCAAGTTTTTCGCAGAGTTCTGAAAGTAAGCCAAGAAGGTGAATATTCTTTGCTTCTAGAAGAATTGGAATTTGATCAACTTCTAGCGTTCTATTCTCTGTAAATGTTTGAAGGGGGTAAAAAACCCCACAATTTGGATGATATATTTCTGCCAAGTCAATAGAGCCAGCAGTATATGCGATAAATTGCTTTTCTGGAAAGGAATTAATAATTTCTATTACAGAATCATCATTTGTAGCTACAAGAATTAAATCTGCTTGAAGTTCCAGGTAGTTTTCTGTATAATGACAATTTAGTTTATTTGCTAAAGGAATTCCGGTGTCAATATTCCGACTAGAAACAGCAAAAACTTCAATGCCTTTTTTATAAATTAGGTTACCAAGTGTATTTGCAACTTTTCCAGAGCCTATTATAGCAATTGATTTAATGTCGTATATAGACATCATTTCCCATGACATTGCTTATATTTCTTTCCGCTTCCGCAAGGGCAAGCATCGTTTCTCCCCACTTTAGGATCTACAACAATTGGTTGTCTTTTTTCTTCTTGGGGTATCGAATTTTGAATTGCTTGCTGAAAACCTTGTCTTCCTTGAAATTGAGGAAGTGGGGTGGAAGAAGTACGATTAGAATTCGTTTGAGATTTTTCGTAGTTACTCTGTTTTTCGTCCTGATTTGTACTTTTTAGTTGCTGTTCTACAGGAATATCCATGCGCATTAATAAATCTACGGCTTCTTCATTCAAACGATTCATCATCGACTTAAACAATTCATACGACTCAAGTTTATAGACTACAAGCGGATCTTTTTGCTCATACGTTGCGTTGTTTACAGCAGATCTTAAATCATCCATTTCGCGTAAATGTTCTTTCCACTCATCATCAATTTTTGAAAGGATAATATTTTTTTCAAACGATTTAGAGATGATTTTACCTTGAGTAGAATAGGCATCTTCTAGGTTAACAATCAGTTCCATTTCTCTTCTGCCATCACTTAACGGGAATACGATATTTTTGTATTTATTTGACATTGTTTCGTATACATGTTTTATTTGTGGAAGTGCTTTAGCTGCAATTTTATCACACTTTCGATCGTATTGTTCTCGCATTCCTTGGTAGACTTTATCGACTAATAGCCCCTTATCCATACTCAAGAATTCAGTTTCATCTACCGGGGAATCAATACCAATTAGTCGAACTAATTCCAATTCAAAATCTTGAAATGTTCCTTGTCCGTTAAATGAAACAACGGAGCTGCATAACTCATAAAACATATTGTCAACATCAATGTCCATTCGATCACCGAAAAGTGCATTTTTACGTTTCTTATATATTTTTACCCGCTGAGCATTCATTACATCGTCGTATTCAAGTAGACGTTTACGCATTCCAAAGTTGTTTTCTTCTACTTTTTTCTGTGCTCGTTCTATAGATTTTGAAACCATGCCATGGGAAATAACTTCTCCATCTTTCAGTCCCATTCTATCCATTAATTTAGCAATTCGTTCAGAGCCAAATTTTCGCATTAAATCATCTTCAAGTGAAACAAAAAAGCGAGAAGAACCTGGATCACCTTGTCGACCAGCTCGACCTCTTAATTGTCTGTCTACACGTCTTGAATCATGTCTTTCAGTACCAATAATTGCTAATCCACCTGCTTCTTTCACACCTTCACCAAGTTTGATGTCTGTACCACGACCAGCCATATTTGTTGCAATTGTAACAGCTCCAGGTAGACCGGCATTGGCAACGATTTCTGCTTCTTTTTGGTGGTATTTTGCATTCAAAACTTGGTGCTGAATTTTTTTCATTTGCAGCATTCTACTAACCAATTCTGAAATTTCAACCGTTGTTGTACCAACTAAAACAGGTCTTCCAGCGGCTACAAGAACTTCAATTTCCTCAATTACAGCATTGTATTTTTCGCGAGCAGTTTTATAAACAAAATCGTCTTGATCTTTTCTAGTTACCGGACGATTTGGAGGCACCACAATTACATCTAATTTATAAATATCCCAAAATTCCTTTGCTTCAGTTTCAGCTGTACCAGTCATTCCAGCAAGCTTATGATACATTCTAAAGTAATTTTGTAGTGTAACAGTTGCATAGGTTTGTGTAGCAGCTTCTACCTGAACATTTTCTTTCGCTTCAATTGCTTGGTGAAGACCATCAGAATACCTTCTTCCCTCCAAAATTCTTCCAGTAGATTCATCAACAATTTTAACTTTTCCATCTAAAATAACATATTCCACTTCTTTTTCAAAAAGCGTGTAGGCTTTTAATAACTGACTAACAGAATGAATGCGTTCAGATTTTATAGAATACTCTCGCACTAAAGCATCTTTTATTTCAAGGTATTTTTCTTTATCTAAATTTTGTTTTTGAATTCCTGCAATTTCTGCCCCAATATCAGGCATAATAAAGAAATTTCTGTCTTCAGAACCCGAAACAAGATCAATTCCTTGGTCTGTTAATTCAATAGTATTATTCTTTTCATCAATTACGAAAAACAAATCTTTATCGATTTTTTTCATTTGTTTTCCTTGTTCCTGCATGTAAAAATTTTCTGTTTTCTGCAAATGGACTCTGATTCCAGGTTCAGATAAGAATTTAATGAGTGTTCTGTTTTTTGGTAAACCTCTAAAAGCACGCAACAAGGCAATTCCACCATCTTCAAGCATCTTTTTTGATTCATTTTTATCTTCAGGTGGTGTATTTATAACAGTCAATAATTTTTTTGCTTCGATAAGACATTGTTGCACATACTGTTTTTGTGCTGCTACAACTTTTTCAATTCTTGGTTTCAGTTCATGAAACTCATGCTCATCTCCTTTTGGGGTTGGTCCAGATATAATTAAGGGAGTACGAGCATCATCAACTAATACTGAATCGACCTCATCAACAATTGCATAATGATGTTTTCTTTGAACTAAATCATCAATATGTCCTGCCATGTTATCTCTTAAATAATCAAAGCCAAACTCATTATTTGTCCCAAATGTTATGTCAGCTGCATAAGCATTTCTTCTTGCGCTTGAGTTTGGTTGATGTTTGTCAATACAATCAACAGTAAGGCCGTGAAATTGATAAATTGGTCCCATCCATTCAGAGTCGCGTTTTGCTAGGTAATCATTAACTGTTACAATGTGAACACCTTTACCAGCAAGTGCATTTAAGTAGACTGGTAAAGTTGCGACTAGCGTTTTTCCTTCACCTGTTTGCATCTCTGCAATATTTCCTTTGTGAAGACAAGCGCCACCCATGAATTGCACATCGTAATGTACCATATTCCAGACAATTTTTGTTCCTGCTGCCGACCATTCATTGTGCCAAATAGCTTGATCGCCTTTTATCGTGATCCCATCTTTTTTTACAGCTAATTCACGATCAAAGTCAGTTGCAGAAACTAACAGCTGACCATTATTAGACCACCTGAAAGCAGTTTCTTTGACAACTGCAAATGCTTCGGGAAGTATTTTGAGCAGACTTAATTCAATCTGTTCATCGATTGCTTTTTCAAGTTTATCTATTTTATCAAATAAATCTTCTTTGTTTTCTATTGCTGTATTTATATCGTCAGCTTCTTTTCGCAACTCAGAAATTTCATTTTCGAGACTTAATTTCTCTTGTTGAATTAAATCTTTAAATTGTCTAGTCTTTTCTCTCAACTCATCATCGCTCAAATTTTTTATCTGAGCATTAAAAGCAAGTGCCTCTTCAACATATGGCCAATAAAACTTTTTATCTTTTGTATTTTTGTCGCCAAAAATTTTTTTTAGTAGGTCCCCAATCATTAACTTGATATTTTACAAGCATCAAAGTTAAGCATTTATATAGTTAATTTGTTTTGTTTCTCTTAACTATCTTGTATTTTTTTTTAAGAGCTTATTTCACTCTTAATTTGAAAGCTTGTTAATAAGTTTTGTTAATTATTTCTTCAAGTATTTCTATACCAAGCAAGCGAATTAAATTTATCTTTGTAGCATGCATGAAATGATATTAATCTTAGATTTTGGTTCACAGTATACACAGTTAATTGCTAGAAGGATTCGTGAATTAAATGTTTACTGCGAAATTCATCCCTGGAATAAAATACCAAAAATTGAATCAAATGTTAAAGGTGTAATTCTTTCAGGCAGCCCATTTTCTGTCAGAGATGCTTCTTCTCCTCGTCCAGATTTATCAGAAATAAAAGGAAAAATCCCCCTTTTAGGTGTTTGTTTCGGAGCTCAATTTTTGGCGCATCATTTCGGCGGAGAGGTTTTGCCATCTTCTACGCGTGAATATGGGCGTGCAAATCTATCTTTTGTTGATTCAAACAATATTTTAACAAAAGGAATGTCCAATGATTCACAAGTTTGGATGTCACACGGAGATACAATTGCTCGAATACCTTCCAATTATTCAATTATTTCAAGCACAAAGGATGTTGAGATTGCTGGATATTTAATAAATGGTGAGCAAACATATGGTATCCAATTTCATCCGGAGGTATATCATACAAGTGAAGGAAAAATTTTACTGTCAAATTTTATAGTTTCTATTTGTAAGTGTAGTTGTGATTGGACGCCAGATTCATTTGTAGAAGAAACTATTAAAGACTTACAAACTAAACTTGGTAATGATAAAGTTATTTTGGGTTTATCTGGAGGTGTTGATTCTACTGTAGCAGCAATTTTGTTGCACAAGGCAATAGGAGAGAATCTTCATTGTATTTTCGTTGACAATGGGCTTTTGCGTAAAGATGAATTTGAAACAGTTCTAGAGTCCTACAAAGGAATGGGCTTAAATATTAAGGGAATAAGTGCTGCTGATAAGTTTTATGAAGAACTTAAAGGTCTAACTGATCCTGAATTGAAAAGAAAAGCAATTGGCAAAGTATTTATAGATGTTTTTGATGAAGAATCAAAAAAAGTTAGTGGTGCAAAATGGCTCGGACAAGGTACAATTTACCCTGATGTAATTGAGTCAATTTCTGGTACGGGTGGCCCTTCTCAAACTATAAAATCTCACCATAATGTTGGTGGTTTACCTGATTACATGAAATTACAAGTTGTTGAACCATTACGCTTACTTTTTAAAGATGAAGTAAGGAGAATTGGACGATCTTTAAAGATTGACAATAAACTTTTGGAACGACATCCTTTTCCTGGTCCAGGTTTAGGAATAAGAATACTTGGCGAGGTTAGTTTGGAAAAAGTAAGGATTCTTCAAGAGGTTGATGCAATTTTCATCAATGGTTTAAAAGAAGATAATTTGTACGATAGTGTTTGGCAAGCTGGGGCAATCTTTTTACCTATTCAATCTGTTGGTGTGATGGGCGATGAGCGAACATATGAAAATGCGATTGCACTTAGAGCTGTTTCCTCAACTGATGGAATGACAGCTGATTGGTGTCATTTACCCTATGAATTCTTAGCTAAAATATCAAATAAAATTATTAATCAGGTTAAAGGAATAAATAGGGTAACCTATGACATTAGTTCAAAGCCACCTGCGACAATAGAATGGGAATAATATTAAGAATATGAAAACTACTTTTATTTATTTTTCACTATGTTTTTTACTTTTTAGCAATTTAATTGCCCAGCAATATGTTCCGGTTACATTTATAAAAGACAATTATTTTTACAATCATACTGTAATTAAAGGTAATTCACTTTTTAATCTTCAGGAAATGTATGCTTGCCCAGCTGAAGATATTTTAAATGCAAATGAAGGAATCGAAAGGGGGCTTGATGAAGGCGAAGTAGTTTTTATCCCAGTTCATAAAAAAACAATAACTCACATTGTCAGTTCAAATGAAAGTATTTACTCTTTGTCTCGCTTGTTTTCTGTTCCTATTGATTCTATTGTAAAACACAATCTTATTTCTGGAAATGAACTAAAAATAGGCCAAAGATTAAGTATTAAAGATGCGATTATCCCAATTTTAAAAGAAGTTTCTACTAATAGTGAAGGAAATCTAAAAAATATTCCCTCTAATGACCTTACAAGCTCTCTTAATTCAAATTTAATGAATGACGATTTGTTTGTTTTGCACACAGTTCAGAGTCAGGAGTCACTTTATACTATATCGAAACGTTACATGGTTTCAATAAATGATTTAATAGAGTTAAATAATTTAAAAACGAGTAAAATTTCTCCTAATGACGTACTAAAAATTAAATTAAAAGAGGAAAATAAAGGAGATATAGAACAGCGAAATGTTCCACCTTCACAAAAAACTGAATCTATTCAATTTCCCTCCTTAAAGGATAAAAAATCTTTGTCTGTTGCTTTATTTCTTCCTTTTAATTTAGATTCTAGGTCAGATATAAATAAATCTATATCCAATGCAGCCATTGAGTATTATATGGGAGCAAAATTAGCCATTGATTCACTTAGTGATTTGGGTTTTAAAGCAGAATTTTTTATTTACGATTACTTTGATAAAACTAAAAGTTTGCAAACTATTTTAGAACAAAAATCCTTTCTTTCAACGGATTTAATAATCGCACCACTTCATCAAAAAGAAGCGGAAATTGTTGCAGAATGGGCTTTAAAGAATAATGTTAAAATGATTTATTCTGTTACTTTTTCAAACTTTTTATTTGAAAATAAAAATGCGTATGCAATGGTTACGAATAACAATATACTTCTTGAAAAACTTGCTGTAGAAATGATAACAACTAAAAAAGATCAACAACTTGTTCTGGTAAAAAGTGGAAATGCCGAGGATGATTTAATGTATCAGCATTTTTTATCAGCTTTTCGAGCTGAAGTTGCTTTAAAATATAATTCAAAAATAATTGAAGCTAACTATGATAATTATAAACTTTTTACTAAAAATGGTCGTTCAACATGCTTTATTTTTTTATCAAACGAAAAAGAAAAAGTAATTGCCCTTTTAAATCATTGTAAAGAAAATGAATTATTTCAAGTTGTCGGATTAAAAGAATGGATTGAATTTAAGGAAATTAATAGTGAAATCAAGAATAAATTTTCTTTTTATTATATGGCGCCTAGTTATTTTTCATACAATGATCCTGCCTTAAAAACATTTCATAAGCTTTATAGAAAAAAATATAACGCAGATTTGACAAAAATGGCTTGTCTCGGCTATGATGTAGTTTATAATGCATGTAAGTATTTTATGACAGATGAAGTAGCTTCAAGAGGACTGATTAGTAATTTTTCATTTGTTGAAAACCCTGATGGAAAAGGTTTTCAAAATACAGGGTGCTTCCTTCTTAAGTTTGAAGATTTTGAATCTAAAATTACATTTCAAAATGAATAAGTCTCAAATAGAATCAGAATTTAGGAAGCTTCAGGATTACATTTGTGGGGAATTAGAACTATTGGATGGCAAGACAATATTTAAAGAAGATGCTTGGACGCGCGATGAGGGTGGCGGTGGTTTTACCCGAACAATTACAGATGGAAAAATTATCGAAAAAGGTGGTGTAGCTTTTTCTGCTGTTCATGGTGAAGTTAGTGATGCAATGAAAAGTCAATTGGCAATGACTGATGGTGATTTCTTTGCTTCTGGAGTTTCTGTCGTATTACATCCAAAACATCCAAAACATCCCATAATTCATATGAATGTTCGCTATTTTGAGCTAGATAACGGCACTTATTGGTTTGGAGGAGGAATTGATTTATCTCCTCATTATGTTGATTTAATTGCTGCAAGAGCTTTTCATCTTTCACTTAAAAAGGTTTGTGACAAATATAATCCAGAATTTTATTCAAAGTTTAAAGTTTGGGCTGATACTTATTTCTTCTTGCCTCATCGCAATGAATCAAGAGGAGTAGGAGGTATATTTTTTGATAATCAGAATGAAAATTCTAGACTTTCAAAAATACAATTATTAAATTTCTGTTTGGATTTAGGTCGGGAATTCCCTGTTATTTATAGAGAGCAGATTGAATTTAAAGCTTATGATACACCAACTTTAGAAGAATTAAAATGGCAAGCATTAAGACGTGGGCGCTATGTTGAATTTAATTTATTACATGATCGTGGAACTAAATTTGGAATTTATTCTTCCGGAAGAACAGAGTCTATTTTAATGAGTATGCCGCCAATGGCAAATTGGGAGTATAATTTTACTCCTGAAGAAAATTCTGAAGAAGATAAAACTATGAAATTCCTTAATGGAAAAATTAAATCGTTTTTATGAATTTTATAATTTATATTTGTTAAAAGTTAAAGTATGTCATACAAAATTTTGAGAAATAGTATCTTAGCATTCATATTTTTGATTCATGTTAATTCATTTTCTCAAACTCCAACAGCTTCTTTTATTTCGTCTCCGGCAAGTTCAAGTGGAACAGTTACTGTTTGTGTCGGACAAGTTGTTACATTCGTAAATACTTCATCTAATACGCTTTCAGGTTCTACCTACACTTGGAATTTTGGAGTAGGGGCAATTCCAGCTACAGCAAGTGGTATAGGTCCTCATACAGTTACATATAGTAGTCCAATTTCATCTACTACAGCAAGTTTAAATGTTAACAATAATAATGGACAACAAAGTAATTCGTCTTTAACTGTTGTTGTAAATTTATCTCCGATTTCCAATTTAACTTTGCTAAATACGGCCTCTAGTTTTGGAACAAGTACAACAAATGGACAAATACTTTTTAGAAATTGTACAAGTGATTCTATAACATCATTTCAATTTAGTAGTTCATATGCTTCATCTGTAACTCAAACATTTAATTGGGGAGATGGAAGCCCTAATTCAGTGCAAACTGATTTATCAGCAACGAATCAAATTTCACATAATTATGGTTTAGGTCAATTTGTACTCACTCACACTGTAGTTTTAGCAAATGCATGCCAAGTTGTTAAACAATATTTTGTTTTTAATGGCGAGGCTCCAATAATTACTGTTTCAGGTTCAGGGCAGACAACCTGCCTCCCTTTTCCATACTCTATAGACGTTTTATCTAATAATATTCCTGGTACTGTTTATACAGTTTCTTTTACTGATGGAAGTCCAGCAAACATTTTTTCATCTACAAACGATACAACTATTTCACATGTTTTTAATACTTCATCTTGTGGACAGAGTTATCAAGTTGGACCAATTACTATTGAAAATGCATTTCAGGCCACTATAATAGCACAAAATGGTTGTGGTACTAGTTTTGCTACTCTGGGCCCAATTACTATTTCAACTGGTACAGACGCTATTTATAGCTATTCTCCTGCATCTCCTATATGTGAAGGTGAACCTGTAACGTTTACAAATCAATCTTACAGCGGAGAAAATGTAAATCAAAACGGGTGTACAACCAATTATGGTTTTTATTGGTCTGTTATGGAAACAAATGGTTGGAATGTAACGTCTGGTTCATTGGGTTCAAATAATGGTGCTATAGGTTCTTCTTATGATTTTGCAACTTGGAATACGCCTGTTCAGAATGAGCTTGAAATTACCTTTGACACTCCGGGTGATTATCATGTTTGGCTATATACAGGTAACGCGTGTGGCGTTGATTCAGTAATGCAATTAGTTACAATACTTCCAAATTCAAGAGTCAATATCAATCCAATCAATCCTTTTATCTGCTCAGGAGATTTGTCTGATACAATCTTTATGTCTTCGAGTATAGAAGGTTATTTAATATCTTGGGAAGTAACTGATGTATTAAATGTTGATGGATTTAATCCCGCATATGGTTCTGGAACAACAACTGATACTATATTTCCTGTGCAATTAATAAACACATCAAATATTCTTGGATATGTCGTTATAAATGCAAGCGTTGGTTGTTCTGATTTGCCTCCAGCGATTGACACTTTATTTGTGTATCCTCAGGGAAATTTGATAGTATCGCCCTTACAAGATTATTTGTGTAGTAATGAAACTACTGATATTGATATATCTAGTAATCTGCAAAATGCAACTTTCACCTGGACAGTATTATTTCCAAGTATAATTTCAGGGGCATCTTCTGGATCTGGGAATACTATTTCACAAACTTTATTTAATTCAGGCACTACCATAGCAAATGTTACCTACACAATATATATTGGTAATGTTACTTGTCCCGGAGATTCAATTGTGGTAATCGTTGCAGTCCAACCAGGAATTAACTTGAATCAAAATAATGACACTACTCTCTGTCCTGGATCTCTTTTAAATCCAATAGACTATATATCTTCTCCAGTTGGAGCGACTTATACATGGACAAATAACAATACTTCTATTGGTATTGGAGCCTCAGGGAATGGACAAGTTCCTACTTGGACTACTCCAGCTAATAATACAGGTAATCCAGTTGTTGGAACAATTACAGTTACTGCACTTTTAGATCCAAGTTGTCCTCCTTCAGTAACTGATTTTATTGTTACGATTTCTCCTTCAGCAAATTTAGAAGTTTCAACTCTTGATACATTGGTTTGTAGTGGTCAATCTCCTGATGTTATTGTTCAAAGTAATGTTTCATCGGCGATTATTACTTGGACTGCAATTGCTCCTCCAAGTATTTCAGGTTCTTCAAATGGAAATGGAAACCCAGGAAATATTGATGACATTTTAATAAACGACGGTTCAACTTCAAGTAATGATACTGTTTTTTATACTATTTCTATTTCAAATGTGCAATGTCCTAGTTCAAATTTAATTGTTAGTGTGACTGTTCAACCTCAAATTTCCATGAATGATATTCCAAATATTTTAGTTTGCCCCGGTCAACCCTTAATTAATCCTGTAGATTTTTCTACAATACCAAGTGGTGGAACTTTTACATGGACAAATTCTAATACTGCTATTGGTCTTCCTTCTTCAGGTTCTGGTCAAATTGCATCTTGGACTGCTCCTTCAAATACTACTTCTAGTGCTATTGTAGGAAACATTACAATATCTGCCCAACTCAATGGATGTCCAATTGTTCAAGATGTCTTTAGTGTTACGATTAATCCAACTCCAGATTATGTTTTTACATTAAATCCTTCAGATGGTATTTCATGTATTTCAACAACCGCCTCAATAAACGGCACAGTTTCCATACCAAATTCAAGTATAGTTTGGTCGGGGCCAAATATTATTTCTGGTCAAGGAAATGACTCAATAATAGTAGGAAGTGCCGGAACTTATGTTATTTCAATGACGGATTTTGCAACTGGATGCAGCGCAAATGAACTGATTCAAATTGATCCACCAACACTAATAAATATTACAGACGCTGCATCTGAAAACATTACTTGTAATGGTTTGTCAAATGGTTCTATTTCTATTTCAACTGATAATTTTAGTCTTGTAACTTATACTTGGACTCCAAACGTAGGTTCTGGACCTATTATTTCAGGATTAGCTCCAGGTTCGTATACAGTAAACGTATCTAATAGTGATTTTTGTGAAGATCAAACTACAATTATAATTACAGAGCCAAGTTTAATTTCTATAACTCCTGTTGACAGTATTGGTTCAGAATGTGGTGAAGCTAATGGTTCACTTTCTGTTATCGCAAGTGGAGGTCAAGGTCCTTATTCTTATAATTGGGATAATGGTAATACTGGAGCTAATAATACTGAAATTGATGCTGGAAATTATAGTGTAACTGTAACAGATAATTCAGGATGTTCAGTTTCTAATTCTTTTGATTTAGGGTGCACAGAATTAATTCCAATTATTATACCTCAGTTTATTTCTCCAAATGGTGATGGGAAAAATGATACTTGGATTATTCAAAATATAGATCTTTATCCTGACAACAAAGTATGGGTTTATAATAGATGGGGTAATTTAGTTTTTAGCTCAGAACCGTATGATAATGCAAATGCTTGGGATGGAACATATACTGGACTAGGAAAAACTGGGCCTTTGCCAGCATCTACATATTTTTATTTAATTGATACGATGAAAAAATCTCAAGATGTGTATAAAGGTTATTTAGAAGTTCAACCGTAGACTTATGAAGAAAATACTTCTTATTATATTTATAGTAAGCTCACTTGTTTCAAATGCACAACAAGATGCTCAAGCATCAATGTATTTTTTCAATCCGTTGAATTATAATCCAGCTTATGCCGGCACAAGAGGATCTTTAAATTTAACAGCTGTTCATCGGTCTCAATGGGTTGGCTGGGAAGGTGCCCCTAGTACTCAGTTTTTATCGATTCACGCTCCAATAGTGAGAAAGAGAATCGGTCTTGGTGCAAATTTGAGTTATGACAATATTGGTTCGCGATCAAACCTAAGTGCTATGGGGAATTTCGCTTACCATTTACAACTAAATTCTAAAAGTTTACGCTTGTCATTTGGTGCTTCAGCTGGAATTAATTCAAATCAATATGATTTTAATGGTTTAATTGTGAATGATAATACTGATATACATTATCTTACCTCAAATAAGTCAGTATCTCCGAACTTCGGTGCTGGAATTTATTTGCATTCAAATAAGGGCTATTTAGGTTTTTCTCTTCCTAGATTAATTGAAAAGTCAATTGATAATAATACAAGTAAATCATTTTTACAAAGACACTATTATTTAACTTCTGGTTATGTTTTTAATGTAAATAGTGTTACTGACATAAAACCTTCAATATTAATTAAGTACACACAAAATGCACCAATAACAGTAGATTTTAATTATTCCATGTTTTTTTATAATAAGCTATGGATAGGGTTAATGTATAGGATGCATGAGTCAGTAGGATTTAATAGCTCTTTTCTTGTAAAAGAAGCATTTACACTGGGATATTCATTTGATTACCCAATAAATAATCTCCGATTGAATAATTTTGGTAGCCATGAAATATTATTTTCATTTGATTTGAGATCTAAAAACCGCGCATTTATTAGTCCAAGATATTTTTAAATATGAAATTTCAATTACTATTTAGTTTATTTTTTGCGTTTCTTGTTAATTCAATAAATTCTCAAACCTATAAGTTAGAGTATGCACAAAAGCTATCTGGTCAATTTAATTTCGTTGAAGCTTATCCAGTTTGGGAAGATTTGTCAAATGTATTCTTGAAAAAACAAAAAGGAGATTGGGAATATTTACGTCAGGCAGCAAAAGCTGCAGAAAAGTCAGAGCAATACGAAAAAGCATTGTATTGGATTAAAATTTTGGTAGATAAAAACAAAGCATTAGCGAAAGACTACCCTTCTTATTTTTCTTTATTATGTATTAATAAGAAACATAATTTACTAGAGCCCGCTGTTCAAATTGCTCTTGAAAGATTTCCTTCAGATAGTTCTATTTTATTATGGTCAAAAAATACGGGGAAAATTATTGAAGCAAATTCAAAAATCTCAGAATACAAAGTTGAAAATTTTAGAACACAAAAAAGAGGAGAGGAATTTGCAGCAGTTCCATATAAGGAAGGCCTTATTTTAGTTTCAAATAAAAGAAATACTGGTTTTATTAATCGTCTATATGGAAGAACCAATCAACATTTTTTAGATTTAATTTTTATTTCTAATCCCATTTTAAATAGGGAGAAAGATGACCTTTGGAAAGAAATAAAAAGAACTAATTCTCATGATGGTCCAATTTCTTTTTCTTCAGATTATTCTCTTGCTGCAATTACTAGTAACCAAATAGAAGTTTACCAAAAAGACAAAATTAAATATTCCAATTTAGAACTAACTATTTTTAAATCTTCTGACAATAAATGGTCTGCAACAAATTTATTTAAATGGAATAATCCTTCTTATTCATGTGGTTATGGTTTTTTTGATGGCTTAGGTGATTTATATTTTGCTTCAAATATGCCTGGAGGATTTGGAGGTTCTGATTTATATAAATGCACGTGGAATGGATCGAAATTTGAAGCGCCGATTAATTTAGGTAATACAATAAATACAAGTAAAGATGAATTTTCCCCATTTCACGACGAGAACAGGGGAGTTTTATATTTTTCATCTAATGGTTGGCCAAGTCAAGGTGGATTGGATATATTCTCAACTGATTTATTAACTTTTGAACCTGAAAACTTGGGTAGCCCAATTAATACATCAGCAGATGATTTTAGTTTTTTTCTAAATACAGAAACTGATAAAGGCTATCTTTCTTCAAATCGAAATGAATGGAAGGATAATGTTTTTTTAATTTCAAAGTCAAAAAGCGATATTAAACCTTCAATTTCTGTTATTGCATGTGATAATACGCCACTAATTAATGTTCCAATTAGAATTACAGACTTAGAAACTTCATTAAGTGTAACTCGCATAACAAATAGTGAAGGAATATTAAATTTTAAACCAAGGTTAAATTCATCTCTTTCATTTTATTATGGTGGAGATGATAAGTATGCTGCAGATAGCATTCAATTTTCATATAATGAAGAGCTTGACACTGAGATTAAGTTTCAAGCTAAGTTGAAAAATCAAATTGTTAAAATTAATTTTGTAGATCAAAATAATAATTTTCTTTCTGGTGTTCAACTTTCTTCATATTCATCGGGCATAATAAAATCTAAATATATATCAAATGACGCTGAAGGTGAAATAATATTTTCTACCCAAGAATTTTTTAGTTTAGATTCTATTAAAGCTAATTTAATCAATTATGAAGATATATTACTTGCTACTTCGGATTTAGCTAAAAATAAATGTTCTGATACAATCTTTTTTACTATTAATATGCTCAAAGAAACAGGTGAGGACTGGATTAATTTAGGTTTAATACTTTATGACTTTGATTTATTTAATCTTCGGCCTGAAGGGGAATTAGAATTGGATAAATTGGTTCGATATATGAAGCAACATCCTGATGTATTTGTTGAATTACAATCTCATACGGATTCAAGGGGTACTTATGATTACAATATATGGTTGGCTGAACAACGATCACAAAGTTGTGTAAATTATATCATTAGTAACGGTATTTCAAGTTCTCAAATTCTTCCAAAAGGTTATGGTGAACGAAGACTTAAAAACTCTTGTAATGATTTTACAGTTTGTACAGAAGATGAACACCAAGAAAATCGAAGAACTGAATTACACATTAAACTAACAAAGGATGCAATAATTGATTCTTCAAATCTAAATTCAAACTTAAAAATAAATAATTCGCTACTATTAAGTGATTCAATTTATTTCAGAGTCCAATTAATTTCGTCAAGTAAAAAAATAAGTGCTTCTTCAAAAATATTTAGAAACTTGCCGATTTATGAGTACGAAGACAAAGGCTTTTATAAATATTGTTTAGCTGAAAAATTTAATAGTATTGAAAGCTCCAAACAAAAAGCTTTATCATTGAGGTTAAATGGTTTTCCCGAAGCATTTATCGTTGTTTTCAAGAATGATAAACGTTTTAAATAAGTAATTTAAAGAAATATAACTTCATAACTTATTTTAATCTCAGGATTTAAACTTGCCTTTACGGAACAATATTTGTCAATTGAAAGCTGAATAGCTCTTTCTACTTTAAGTAAATCAATTTCCGCATCGATGGAGAAAACAAGATGGATTTTTTCAAAGGGACTTGGCACGCTATTTTTCTTAGTTGCATCCACAGAAATCGCATATTTTTTTGGTTCTATGTGTTGCTTGTTTAAAATCATTAAAACATCAATAGAAATACAAGCAGCCAAAGCACCTGCTAAAAGCTCCATTGGTGTTAATCCCTTATTTTTTCCTCCAATGTCTTTTGATGAATCAATTTTACAGATAGCACTATTTTCATTTTCTAACTCAAAAACATAGGGTTTTTCTATTCGATTTAATTCTAATTTCATTTCTTTTTGAGTTAATTATTATCACCTCAAATGTACATATTATGAATAATATCGAAAGGGAATTTAGTACCTTTGTCAACTATTTAAAGTATTGAGTTGTCAATGGAAACAAATCGAGCAAATAATCTTATAGCACTTGAGGATAAATTTGGCGCACATAATTATCATCCTCTTCCTGTAGTATTAACTAAGGGAGAAGGTGTTTTTGTTTGGGATGTTGATGGAAAAAAGTATTTTGATTTCCTTTCTGCATATTCTGCGGTGAATCAAGGTCATTGTCATCCTCGTATTACAAAAGCTTTAATTGATCAAGCACAAACTCTCGCTTTAACATCTCGAGCATTTTACAATGATTGTTTAGGTGAATATGAAAAATATGTCACTAATTTATTCGGTTTTGATAAGGTTTTACCAATGAATACTGGTGCAGAAGCTGTTGAAACTGCAATTAAACTTTGTAGAAAATGGGCCTATGAGAAAAAGGGAATTGAAGAAAATAAAGCGGTGATTGTTGTTTGCGAGGGAAATTTTCATGGGAGAACCACAACGATAATTTCTTTTTCTAGTGATCCAGATTCAAACAAGAATTTTGGTCCTTATGCTCTTGGTTTTCTCTCTATTCCATATGATGATATTTCAGCTTTAGAAAATGCTCTAAAATTACCAAATGTTGTAGGATTTTTAGTCGAACCAATTCAGGGTGAAGCTGGTGTTTATACTCCTTCAGATGATTATATTTCAAATGCACGCAATTTATGCACTGAAAATGGAGCTTTGTTTATTGCAGATGAGGTTCAAACAGGAATTGGCAGAACTGGAAGTTTACTAGGAGTTTGTGGAAATTGTAATTGCGAACAAAAATGCGAACGTCAAAAAAATACATACAACCGTCCTGATATTTTAATACTTGGGAAAGCACTTTCTGGAGGTGTTTATCCTGTTTCTGCAGTATTAGCAGATGATGAAATTATGCTCGTTATAAAGCCTGGTCAGCATGGTTCTACATTTGGTGGAAATCCAATTGCAGCAAAGGTTGCAATTGCGGCATTAGAAGCTGTTAATGACGAAAATTTAATTCAAAATGCAAGAAAATTAGGAGCGTTTTTTCGTAATGAAATGAATAGAATCATATCTAAATCCGATTTAGTACTAAAAGTTCGAGGAAAAGGCTTGCTAAATGCCATTGTTGTAAACGATTCTGAAACAGGAAAAACTGCTTGGAATTTATGCCTTGCCTTAAAAGAAAATGGTCTTCTTGCAAAACCAACTCACGGCAATATTATTCGTTTTGCTCCGCCTTTAATCATTACCAAAGAGCAAATTACAGAATGCATTGAGATTATTGAGAAAACTATAAATTCCTTTAAAAAATAAGTAGTATGTCAGAGCTAATAAAATTTGGAACAGATGGTTGGAGGGCAATTATTGGAGCAGATTTCACTGTTCAAAATGTTGCTCGAGTTTCTGAGGCAACCGGACTTTGGCTTAAGCAGAAATATACGAATCCTTCAGTAATTGTTGGTCATGATTGTCGCTTTGCAGGAGAATTATTTATGGAAACTGTTGCCAAAGTGTTAGTTCAACAGGGAATAAAAGTAAAAATGGCCAGGGGTTTTGTTTCTACACCGATGATTTCTTTGGCAGCAAATCACTTTAATTGTGAAGTTGGAGTTATCATTACAGCAAGTCATAATCCACCCTCTTATAATGGGTTTAAGTTAAAGGCACATTTTGGAGGGCCCTTAGAACCGGAAAATGTCCAAGCTGTTGAAGATCTAATTCCTTCAAGTTGTACAATAGATTTTTCTTCCTTTTCGATTGAACATTTAATTCAATCAGGAAAAATTGAAGTAGTTGATATTGAAGAACTTTACATAAATCATTTAAAAAACAACTTTGACTTAAACGCAATTTCAAAATCAGGAATGAAACTCGTTTATGATGCGATGTATGGGGCAGGGCAGCGCGTTATGCCCAGAATATTACCATCTGTAGAACTATTGCATTGCGACCACAATCCTTCTTTCCGAGGGCAAGCTCCTGAACCGATTGCGAAGAATTTGAAAGAATTAGAGTCTTATATTATTCAAAACCCAGGTGTGCATTGTGCGCTTGCAACTGATGGAGATGCAGATAGAATCGGACTATATAATGGTAAGGGGGAATTTATTGATTCTCATCACATCATTTTGCTCTTGATTCATTATATGGTTAAATACAAGCAAATGACTGGGAAAGTTGTTATAGCTTTTAGTGTTACTCCTCGTGTAGAAGCACTTTGTAAACATTATGGCTTAGAGTTGGAGGTAACGAAAATCGGATTTAAAGAAATTGCCAGTATTATGGTAAAAGAAGATGTTTTATTGGGTGGTGAAGAATCAGGTGGTATTGCTGTAAAAGGACACATTCCTGAACGAGATGGAATTTGGATGGGACTTATTATTTGGGAGTTTATGGCTAAATCTGGAAAAACACTTGATGAATTAATTGATGAGGTGTATGCTATTGTTGGCCCATTTAAATTTGAAAGAAGTGATTTACATATTACAGAGGTATTAAAGCAAAAAATAATTACCTCTTGTAAGGCCAATAGTTACAAATCTTTTGGTGAATACAAGGTGAAAGAATTAAAGACAATTGATGGATTTAAATATTTCTTTGATTCAGAGCGCTGGGTTATGATTCGACCATCGGGTACAGAGCCGGTTTTAAGAACCTATGCTGAAGCGCCGACTTTAGAAGAGGTAAGAAAAATCTTAAAAGTTACGGAGGAAACAATCTGTATCTGATAACTTCTAAATTTATTAAAAAAGAACTTTTTATCTTATTTACACTTCAGTTTTCTTTTAATTTTGCAGTATGAATTGGATTGGGAATCGAATAAGTTTTATAGATAGCAAAGGAAAAACTACAATCGTAATTTCCCCAAAAAAAAATTATCTAATTACTGCTTTAATGGGCGCATGGTTGGCAATGTGGATTACAATTGGCTGCACAGTTTTTTGGTCGCTTTTTTATCTTCCATTATCAAATCAAGAAGAAATAATTATTTACATATTTTTAGTTTTTTGGGTCTATTATACTGTAAAAGTTTCAAGGTCTTTTCTGTGGTTGCTTTATGGCAAAGAATTAATCAAGATTGATAACTTGGCTTTAACTTACAAAAGATCACTTTTAAAATATGGAAAATCAGTCCCTTATTATTTTGAAAACATTTCTAATTTTTCTTTTTCAATTCCTGAACCACGTTCAATGCACGCTATTTGGGAAGCTTCTCCTTGGATTTCAGGAGGAGAACGATTTCATTTTGATTATTTTAGTAAAATGATTCGCTTTGGTAGAAAAATTTCAGAAAAAGATGCCAAATTACTTTATCAACTCATCAACAAACGTATTCAAGAACGCTCAAAAAAATAATTTATGTACGGAAAGTTAAAAGATGCATTAGCAAGTGAAATAAAAATCATTGAAGATGGAGGATTATTGAAGCGCGAGCGAATTATTACAAGTCCTCAAGGTCCAAGTGTAAAAATAAATACTGGAGATAATGTAGTGGTGATGTGTGCAAATAATTATTTGGGTTTATCTTCTCATCCCGAAGTTATTCAGGCTGCAAAAGATGCATTAGATACTCATGGTTTCGGCATGTCTTCTGTACGTTTCATATGTGGCACTCAGGATATTCATAAACAACTAGAGCAAAAAATAGCAGCGTTTTATGGAACGGAAGATACTATTTTGTATGCTGCAGCTTTTGATGCAAATGGGGGTTTATTTGAGCCTTTGTTTTCAGAGGAAGATGCAATTATTTCCGATGCATTAAATCATGCATCAATAATAGATGGAATTAGATTGTGTAAAGCACAGCGCTATCGTTATCAACATTCAGATATGCAGGATTTAGAAGAGCAGCTTAAGCTAGCGCAAGCACAAAGGTTTCGTATTATCGTTACAGATGGGGTTTTTTCGATGGATGGTGACATTGCTAAAATGGATAAAATTTGTGATTTAGCAGATAAATACGATGCTTTGGTAATGACAGATGAATGCCATTCTGCTGGATTTATTGGTAAAACAGGCCGTGGTGTTCCAGAACATTGTGGAGTAATGGATCGCGTGGATATTATTACCGGTACTTTGGGCAAAGCACTGGGTGGAGCGATGGGAGGTTATACGACAGGTAAAAAAGAAATAATAGAAATGTTGCGTCAACGATCTAGGCCGTATTTATTTTCTAATTCTTTGGCTCCATCTATTGTGGGCGCTTCAATTAAGGTTTTTGAAATACTATCTTCAACAACTGTTTTGCGTGATAAATTAGAGCAAAATACACTTTATTTTAAAGAAAAAATAAAGAGTGCAGGTTTTGATATTAAGCCAGGCGACTCACCAATTGTGCCTATTATGTTGTACGATGCTGCACTTTCTCAAAAATTTGCAGAGTTACTTCTTAAGGAAGGTGTTTACGCAGTTGGATTTTTCTTTCCAGTTGTTGCCAAAGGGCAGGCTCGTATTCGGACACAAATATCTGCAGCGCATTCTATTTCAGATTTAGATAAAGCAATTGCTGCATTTATTAAAGTTGGAAAAGAATTAAATGTAATTTAAGTAACTTATTTTTAATTTAGTGATTAATTAAAAACTTTATGAATCCTACAATAGATCGTTTGCGTTTAGCTCATTTTGGGAATATTGAATTGCTTGCTAAACAGGTAGTTGAAGGATTTATTACGGGTTTGCATAAAAGTCCATTTCATGGGTTTTCAGTAGAATTTGCAGAACATCGTTTGTATAACACGGGAGAATCTACTCGACATATTGATTGGAAGTTGTTTGCAAGAACTGAAAAGATGTTTACTAAGAAATATGAGGAAGAAACGAATTTAAGGTGTCAAATTGTAATTGATTCATCAAGTTCCATGCATTTTTCCAATGAAACTATTTCAAAACTTGAATTCTCAATTTATGCTGCAGCAAGTATTATAGAATTGTTAAAACGTCAACGTGATGCAGTAGGCTTGAGTTTATTTAATGCTGAACTTGAATTGCACACTCAAGGAAAATCTTCTGCGGCACATCATCGCTATTTGTTTAGCGAATTGGAAGCGCGTTTGAGAAACTATGATGAAAAAAAGAAAAAAGCAACAAATACAATTTCCATTCTTCACGATATTGCTGAATTAACTCACAGAAGAAGTTTAGTAGTTGTTTTTTCTGATTTATTAGATGATCCTGAATCTATTGATGAGTTGTTCCGTGCCTTACAACACTTAAAGCATAACAAACACGAAGTGCTGTTATTTCATGTGGTCAATAAAAAAATTGAAGTAGATTTTGAACTTGAAAATAGACCGTATCAATTAGTAGATATGGAAACAGGTGAAAAAATAAAATTGCAGACTGCAGAAATTAAGGAATTATATGTTGAGGGAATTCAAAAATATTTCAATGAAATTTCGCTTCGCTGTGCTAATCACCGCATTGATTTTATGCCTGCAGATATAAATGAAGGATATGATCAGGTTTTATTACAGTATTTGCTGAAAAGACAAAAAATGAATTAATCATTTCTCATCAGCGTATTTTACTTGCATTCCTAATAAAAAATTCCTTAGTATTTGGTCTTTGCATGGTCTGAAATGGGCGTGTTCAGGATGCCGGAAAAAAGCACTTAATTCGTGTTTACTGATTCGCATATTTACTAGATCAAGGATATCTAAAATATCTTCATCTTTTAATTCAAGTGCAATTTTCAATTTTCTAAGAATGATATTATTGTTTAATTGTTTTTCGACTATTGGTACTTCGCCGTCTTTTTTTCCGCGATTTGCTACAATCATTCCGTTTAGAAAAAAAGCTAATTTTTGATCATTTAACGCTTGAAATGCTTCGTCATCATCTTTCTTCAACCAATCGCTAATCTCAGCTCTTGTAACTTCTTTTCCAGCAAATTCAAATAATTCAATCATCTTTGAATCGCTGTAATCGAAAATAAAACGGATTCGTCGAATTATGCTATTGTTATTCATAGGATTGTAATTTTACTAGTAGATAAACAAAAACTTTCACTTATCAATTTTAGTTAGTGCTTGCTCAATATCATAAATAATATCCTCGTAAAATTCTACACCTATTGAAAGTCGCACCATTTTTTCAGTGATAGAAAGTTTATTTTTTAGTGCAGAATCAAGATCTACATGCGTCATTGTTGCTGGATGTTCAGCTAAACTTTCAGTTCCACCTAAACTCACTGCCAACTTTATAAGCTTTAAGGAATTTAAAAAACAAAAAGCATCCTTTTCTGCTCCTTTGACATCAAACGAAATCATTCCACCATTACTTAGGCATTGTTTATTTTTAATATGGAATTGAGCTCCGTCTTTTTCGCTTAGATTTCCGATATAATAGACTTTTTCTACAAGAGGATGCGTGTTTAAAAAAGCAGCTACTTTTTCAGCGTTTATTGCCTGTGTATCCATGCGAACCTTGAGCGTTTCCAAACTTCTAAGTAATAACCATCCTGAATTGGGACTAGCCATATTCCCAAGAAATGTTCTTAAGCCTTTCACTCTTTTCATTAATTCTTTTGATCCCAAGCATGCTCCTGCAATCACATCGCTATGTCCACCAATATATTTAGTTGCGGAATAAAGAACTAAATCGGCTCCATGTTTTAAAGGATGCTGCCAGATTGGTCCCATGTATGTATTGTCAACTGCTAAATAAATTTCTTTCTCCGAGCTCGAAAAATACTTGGCTATTTCTTTACTTTCTTCAATATCAATTAAGTCGTTTGTTGGATTTGCAGGAGTTTCGATGTAAACCATTGCTAACTTATCTGCAATTCCAGTATTCTCAACTAACTGAATAATTTCTTCTTTTGTTTGCCCGACACTAAATTCTGCTACACTAATCCCGAATTTCGGAAGTATTTTTTTTATGAAATGGTCACTTCCGCCGTATACTGGATTACTAATAAGAAGTAAATCTCCAGGTTTAAGGAATTCTAAAAGTACAGTTGTAATAGCAGCCATTCCGCTTTCAAATACAGCACATTCCTCTGCTTCATCCCAAAGTGTTAGTCGATTCTCTAATATTTCAAGATCTGGATTATTAATTCTGCTGTAGATTAGACCAAGTTCTTCCCCTTCGTTTTTTTCTCTATGACCATAAGCGACTTCAAAAAATGCTTTTCCTTCCTCGGCACTTTTGAAAACAAATGTTGAGGTTTGAAAAATCGGACATTTTATAGCGCCTTCAGATAATTCAGGTTTGTAGCCGTAAGACATCATCAAACTTTCGGGCTTCATTTTTCGTTCCATTTTTGTATTTTTCTATATTCTTTATATGTAATTCCTTTGCGAAATTACTCTAATTTTATTAGAACAATATAGAATTTGTTTATCCAAGGCTTAGCCATATAAATAGCTCTATCTTAATGGTAGATTTAAATGTCGTACCTTTGCAAGCAATTTAGCGTAAATAATGGCACACAAATCAGGTTTTGTAAATATTGTAGGAAGTCCAAATGTTGGAAAATCAACATTGATGAATCAATTAATGGGTGAGAAATTATCCATCGTAACCTCAAAGGCACAAACTACTCGTCACCGTATTTTAGGGATTTTAAATGATGAGGATTACCAAATTGTTTTTTCAGATACACCGGGCGTTGTTAACGCAGCATACAAGTTGCATGAAACAATGATGGATTATGTCAATACATCTTTAAAAGATGCTGATGTACTTTTGTTTATAACTGATACCATTGAGACAGACATGAACCACAAGGAAACGTTAGTTAAAATAAAGAAGTTGAAAGTCCCTGTTTTATGTATTATTAATAAGATTGACTTATCAAATCAAGCAGATTTAACAGCAAGAGTTTTGTATTGGCAAGAACAACTTCCTTCTGCTGCAATATTTCCAATTTCTGCGCTACATAATGCTAATATCGATCAAGTTTGGCAACGTATTTTGACTTTGATTCCTGAAAATCCGCCATATTACGATAAAGAGGAGATTTCTGATCGTCCGATGCGCTTTTTTATTTCTGAAATTATCCGCGAAAAAATATTTCTGTTTTGTGAGAAAGAAGTTCCTTACAGCTGTCAAGTAGAAATTGAAGAATATATTGAAGAAGGGCTTTTAATAAAGATTCGAGCTTTGATTATTGTTGAGCGAGATTCCCAAAAAGGAATTCTTATCGGTAAGCGTGGAGAGATGTTACAGAGAATTGGAAAAGCAGCTCGCGAAGAAATGGAAAAGTTTTTAAATGCAAAAGTCTTTTTAGAGAATTTTGTAAAAGTTGACAAGGATTGGCGTTCAACGGATGCGAAATTAAAAAAATACGGATATTAATTCCAGTAGATAAATTAGTAGAATAGAAATCAATGGGCAATATTGTAGCTATAGTAGGAAGACCAAATGTTGGAAAATCAACATTGTTTAATCGCTTAACAGAATCTAGAGATGCGATTGTGAAAGAGGTTAGTGGTGTTACGCGTGATAGAATTTATGGGAAAGGGGAGTGGAATGGCTTTCAGTTTTCTGTAATTGATACTGGTGGTTATGCCACTGTTAAAGAAGATATTTTTGAAGGTGAAATCAGAAAACAAGTTGAACTCGCAGTTGAAGAAGCAACTCTTATTCTCTTTATGGTTGACGTAATGACTGGAATTGGAGAAATGGATCAGGTTGTTGCAGAATTATTGCGAAAAAGTAAAAAGCCAGTGATGATTGTTGCAAATAAAGTTGACAATGTTGAACGTGTTGGTCTGTCTTCGGAATTTTATTCCTTTGGTCTTGGTGATGTTTATGATTTGTCGGCAATAAATGGCAGTGGAACAGGAGAAATATTGGACGCAGCAGTAAAATATTTAGATAAAACGGATGAATCTGTTCGTGAAGAAGATTCCTTGCCACGTTTTGCAATTGTCGGTCGACCAAATGTTGGTAAATCGTCTTTAGTGAATGCTTTTACAGGTCAAGAGCGAAATATTGTAACTGATATTTCTGGAACAACACGCGATTCAATTCATACACGTTATAAGGCTTTTGGCTTTGATTTTTTAATGATTGACACTGCTGGAATTCGTAAGAAAGCAAAAGTTACTGAGGACATCGAATATTATTCCGTTTTACGTTCTGTTAGAACAATTGAGAATGCAGATGTATGCTTATTTCTAATGGATGCAAGCGAAGGACTTCAAAAGCAAGATTTAAGTATTTATTACATGATTGAAAAAAATTCCAAGGGTGTTGTTGTCTTGGTAAATAAATGGGATTTAGTAGAGAAAGATCATACGACAATGTTGGAGTACGAAGCAAATTTGAGAGAGCAATTAGCGCCTTTTAATGACGTTCCGATTATTTTTACATCAACTATTACAAAACAGCGAATTCATAAAGCATTGGAGTCTGCAATGAGGGTTCATGAAAATCGCACAAGAAAAATAACGACTTCAAAATTAAATGATGTGATGTTGGATATTATTAATGCAACTCCACCTCCTGCAATCAAGGGGAAATACATTAAAATTAAATATGTTCAACAGTTGCCAACACATTCTCCGGCTTTTGCTATTTTCTGTAATCTGCCTCAATATGTACCTGAATCTTATAAGCGTTTTTTAGAAAATAGAATTCGAGAACAATTTGATTTTGAGGGAGTGCCAGTTAAAATTTTCTTTAGAAAGAAGTAAATCACTATTTATCATTTTTTGTTCATATAAATCATTAATTAAATTCATATCGTTTAAAATTTTATTTAAGTTTGTTATGAATTTTTATTATTCTTTCATATTTAAAACAAACGACCATGAAAAAAACTTTTACTTTTTGTTTCATTGCTATTTCACTTTCTTCTTTTCTTGCCCAACAGCAAATAGGAAATTCAAACATGGAAGAATGGGTCAATATTGGCGCTGCAACTGAGGAACCTACTAACTGGAATGGATTTAAAACAGCAAGTGGCGGTTTATCTGCTTTTGCTTCGCAGCAAGTTTTTAGGTCAACAGCCATTCGTTCAGGAGCTTCTGGGATGTACTGCGCACGAATTTTTTCTAAATCAATTATAGGAATAGTTGCAAATGGTACATTGACCCTTGGCAGAATTAATATGGGAAGTTCAACTGTAACAGATATTTCTGCAAATTACAATATTTCCTTAACGAACGATCCAAATTTTTCTGAAGCTTTAACTTCTATGCCAGATTCAATTGTTTTTTGGGCAAAATATACTGCAGCATCAAATCAGGAAGCAAGAATTCACGCGATAACTCATGATGCTTTTGACGTTCACGATCCAATAGATGTAGCATCGAGCCCACATGTTATTTCAACTGCAGCATATAATTTTTCTCCAAATACAGCATGGGTTCGACATTCTGTTCCTTTTACTTCTTTTATTCAACCACCACTTCCACCTCTACCCACACCTGCTTATATACTTGTTACTTTTGCAACGAATGCTATTGCAGGAGGAGGCGCTGCAAATGATGAGGTCTTAATTGATGACATACAATTAATCTACAATTCTTCTGTTGGAATTACTGAAGCAAACTCAAATATTCCTTTTGCTAATTACTCCACGGAAAATGGACTGCTCATTAAAGAATCAAATCAGAACTATCATATTTTTAATTTATCAGGACAGCTATTAAAGTCGGGTTTAGATAGCGAGTTAAATGGTTTAAAATTAAATTCTGGAGTCTATATTCTCAAGTCAAATAGTAGAACTGAGAAAATCTTTGTCCCATAAAATTTCGGAATGCGTTTCCTTATTTTAATTACTATTTTAAGTTGCTTATCGAATTCACTTTTTTCGCAAAGTGCAAAGATCGTAGGTTTTGTAAGAGATGATAAAGGAAACCTTATTGTTGGTGCTTCTGTTATTTATAGAAAAGACATCACTTTTGGAGCAAGCACAAATGAAAAAGGGTTTTACGAGTTAAGCATACCAAGTGGTTTATGCAGAATTGTTGTTCGATATACAGGAATGATTTCTGACACAGTTAGCATTGAGATTTCTGAAAATGAAGTTAAAAATGTTGATTTTACTCTGAATTCATATATCAAAGAATTTCAGCAAGTAGATGTTAAGGTTGGCAAGTTCGATAAACCAATTCAAGAGCAGACAGTTACAATGTTGGTGCTGAAGCCAGAAATGATAGAGAATAAAAACACCCGCAGCATTGAATCTGCCTTAGATCAAACTCCGGGACTTAATATCTTGGATGGTGAACCTCAAATTAGAGGAGGAAGTGGATTTACATTTGGTGTTGGCTCAAAGGTTTCAGTAATTGTCGATGATATGCCAATGTTGTCTGGTGATGCTGGAAGACCTGAATGGGGATTTATTCCGGTAGAAAACATTAGTCAAATTGAGGTGATAAAAGGTGCAGCTTCAGTTTTATCAGGAAGTTCAGCATTGTCGGGTTCCGTTCACATTCGAACGGCTTATCCAACATCTAAGCCGCTAACAAAAATCAATGTTTATTCAGGATTTTATTCTGTTCCAAATTCTCCAAATTCTAAATGGTGGACTCAATATCCGGGCATTAATGGTCTCAATTTTTTACATTCAAAAATGTATGGAAATTTAGATTTAGTTGTTGGTGGAAATTTAAACATGGATCATGGCTATATTGGCCCTCCGATAACAGATTCTATAGTTGCAACTGTTTTTCCTGATACCTTGTCAAATTTCACTGAGAAAGAATTAATTTCCAAAAGAGCTCGACTTAATTTTAATTTGCGCTATCGTTCTCAAAAGGTTAAGGGCTTAAACTATGGCGTTAATGGAAATTTCATGGCTATGCATACAAATATGCCGCTGGCTTGGTTAAATGATTCCTCTGGCTTATACCGCGTTTATCCAGGTGCAATTTTTATGCAAGATCAATTCATCTTTAATGTGGATCCATTTGTTAACTTTTTTACACAAGCAAATGGGAAACATTATCTAAGAACACGCATTTTACATGTTGACAATAAAATGAGTGCAAATCAGTCAAATCGCGCCTCAACTTATTACGGAGATTATATGTTTCAAAAAAGATATTCAAACTTAAAAAATCTTGATTTTATTGGCGGCTTAACAGGAACATTTACGAATTCATTTGCAAATATTTATGTCGGTTCCGGCTCCCCCAATAATCAGCTTCTTAACCTTTCTGCATACACACAATTAGAAAGTAAATTCAATGGTTCTTTGAACGTTTCTGCAGGAGGACGTTTAGAGTATTTTCAATTGAATGATACAATTACAGCCATGAAACCTATTTTTAGAGCAGGAGCAAGTTTAAAAATTTACCAAGAAACTTATATACGCGCTTCATTTGGACAAGGATTTCGTTTCCCTTCTATAACTGAGCGCTTTATAAAAACAGGTGTCGGAAATTTTGGTGTTTTCCCAAATCCTAATTTGAAGCCAGAAAGTAGCTGGAATGCAGAAATTGGGATTAAACAAGGATTAAAATTGGGAGGTGTAATGGGCTATTTAGACATTGCAGGTTTTTGGCAAGAATACCAAAATACCATTGAATACATGTTTGGAATTTGGCATCCAATTACTTCAGTTGAAACAATGGGATCAAGTGCTGGATTTATGTTTTTGAATACAGGAGAATCTCGCGTTGTTGGTCTTGATGCTTCATTTTCCGGCGCGGCAAATCTTTCTAAGAAATCTCAGCTTACATTTTTATTAGGTTATAATTACATTGTTCCAACAACTTTGACGCCTGATTATGAATATGCACAAGATTCTGTTGGTAGAGTTTTTAGCTATAATACTACCTCGCTAGATCCTAAACAGAAAGTATTAAAATACCGATTTTTACACAATGTAAAGCTTGACGCGGAATATACTTATAATAAAAAGTTTTCTTTTGGAATGAGCGGAAAGTATTTCTCAAAAATTGTAAATATGGATGCAATTATTGAGGACTTTGAAGAAACAACAATTGACGTTGATATACTTCAAGATTTGCGTTACATGGATTATTATAATTCTCATCGTTTTGGTAATTGGATTTTTGATTTACGAGTTTCTTACAATGTTTCAGCAACACATAAATTCGCCTTAATCGGAAGCAATATTTTAAATCGCAGCTATTCTTTACGGCCATTAAAGATAGAGGCTCCCAGAACAATCATGATTCAATATACTTGTAAGTTACAGGGAAAAGGGAAGTAATTACGTAGTTTCTAATTCGTACCTCAAAAAATTTAGCGCACTTGAAACCGTCATTTGAATCGTCCTTTCTCTGTTGTCTCCAAATTGAAATTTCTTTACGATGGTCTTAGTTGGCAAAGCAATGGCAATCCAAACGAGTCCAACAGGTTTATCTATTGATCCGCCATTTGGTCCGGCAATCCCACTAGTTGAAATACAGCAATCTACACCTAATTTTTTTCGACCGCCAATAGCCATTTCCTTGACAACTTCCTCACTTACTGCACCAAATTTTTCTAGGGTTTCAGGTGAAACATCAGCAAGACTAATCTTTAATGAGTTACTGTAAGTAAGTAAAGATCCCATGAAGTAATCAGATGCACCAGAAATACTACAAATTTGGCTCGCTAATAATCCAGAAGTACAGCTTTCAACAGTTCCAATTGTCATTTTTCTTGTGCGAAGTATTTCTCCAATTATTTGAGGTAGACTATCGTTTTCAAATCCATAGAGTGCTTCAGGAATTAAATTTTTTAGCTCATCAAAATAAGCATCAATTATTTTCTTGTCTTCTTCTCCACGATAAGAGGTAATTCTGAGTTTCACTAGACCAGGTGATGGAAGATAAGCAAGACTGAGATTATTAGAACGAATAGAATTTTCCCAATTGTAAATTATCTCTGCTAAAAAAGACTCGCCAATTCCCTGCGTTAGTGCTGTTTTATGATAGATGGATTTTAAACTAAATTTTTCTTTTAATCTTGGAATAACTTCCTCCAACATAATTCCTTTCATTTCATAAGGAACTCCGGGAAGACTAATGAATATTTTTCCTTTTTCTTCAAACCACATTCCAGCTGCAGTTCCGTAATTGTTGTTCAAAATCACACAATTTAGAGGTAGTTCTGCTTGTTGAATATTCGCTTCAAGCATAGGTCGGTTTCTTTTGAAGAAATAGTCTTCAATTTTCTTTAATGTTGGTAAATGGACTTCTAAACGTGTGTTAAAATAGTTACAAAGTGTATGTTTAGTTATGTCATCTTTCGTTGGACCTAAGCCTCCAGTTATAATAAAGCAGTCTGTATTTGAATCGATTGAATCCAAGGAACTTTGAATTGCTTCAGTGGTATCTGAAATAACTGTAGTACGAACAATACGTGCTCCAATAAGCGACATTTCTTGTCCAATCCAAGCTGCGTTGGTATTAATTGTTTGCCCAATCAATAACTCGTCGCCAATACTTAGGAGTTCAATGTTCATTTTTTTTTGAATTTTGCAATTGATTCGATGTGTCCAGTATGAGGAAATTGATCTACTAATGAAAATTTATCTAATTCATAGCCTGCTTGAAGAAGTGTATTTGTATCTCTTGCTTGAGTTGAGGGATTGCAGGAAATATAAACAATATTTTTTGCTCCAAGTTCAATAACTTTTTGCAGGGTTTTTGGAGCAATGCCAGCTCTTGGAGGATCGAGTACAATTGTAGCGATTGTCCCATTAAATTCAGGGTGTTGTTTGAGAAACTTTCCAACATCTGCTGCAAAAAATGAAATGTTTGAAATTTGGTTGTTCGCTGCATTTTTTTTCGCGTCTTCTATTGCTTCTTCTACAATGTCAACACCAATTATTTGAACGTCTTCGTTTCTTTTGGAAAGTAATTGACCGATAGTTCCTGTTCCACAAAACAAGTCCATTACAACTTCATTTTTGGCAATATCTTCTTCAAAAACATAATCCAATGCTTTTGAGTAGAGAAGTTCTGCACATTTTGGATTGGTTTGAAAAAAACTCTCCATGCTTATTTGAAAGTCTAAGCCAAGAATTTTTTCTTCGATAAATGCCTGACCAAAAATTAATTTACAAGTGCCATTTTCAATCTTTGATCGGTCAGCAACATTGTCGTTTCGTGTATGCTGAAATCCTGCTATTCTCTCGCCAAAAAGTTCTTTTATATAAGCTGCAATTTCTTGGATATTGAATTTTTCAATTCCTTCATTAGACGTTACTAGGTTAATCAGTAATTTATTTGAAGCAAAAGATTTTCGGACGACAATATGTCGAAAGAACCCTGTTTTTTTTGGTGGATGCCAAGCAGGCAATCCTGATTTTTCAAGAAAGTTGCGAATAAGGAATAGTTTGTCTTCCCATTCTTTGTCAAATAAACCCGATGCTTTATTGAGACTTTCTACTTTCCACCAGGTTCCTCTTCTTTTAAATCCAAGAGAAAAGGCAGCATCTTTTTCTAAATTAGTTTCCAGACAATGTTCTATCGCGGAAAAGCTATACTCCATTTTATTTCGATAGAAATAATGCTCGGGAGAGGAAATAAAAGCATCAAATTTTAGGGAAACATCCTTTAATCCTGATAAGCGTGAAAATGTTTCTATTGTAGACTCTTGCTTAAATTTTTCTTGAATTTCTATTGGAACATGAATATATGGCCCTCCAGATATTTCTTGAAATTGCGCTTGTGTTTCATGTTCAGAGCGCTCAATGATTTCGAGAAGTTTTGCTTCAGCATGGTTTTTTCGTTTTGCATCAATCTTTACTCTAACCGTCTGACCGGGAAAGGCATTATCGACGAAGACTACAAACAAGCCATTTTCAGTTTGAATTTTTCCGATGCCACGTCCGCCAAATGCGTAATCTGTTATTTTGATTTCTATTTCTTGACCTCGTTGGAGTGTGATTTTAGATAATTCCACGAATAATACCTTTATCGGAATTTTCTACAAAAGATAAAATCTCTTTTCGAATATCACTATCTATAATCGAACTTTTTATTAATGAAATTCCTGTTGAAACATTACTATTTTGAACATATAAAACACGGTAAATATCTTCTATTTCTCTCACTTGCTCATCCGTAAATCCTCTTCTTCTGAGACCAACGGAGTTTACTCCTGCAAATGTTAATGGTTCTCTAGCAGCTTTGATATATGGCGGAACATCTTTTCGAATTAAGGAGGCGCCTCCAATAAATGCATGTTTTCCGATATGCACAAATTGCTGCGCTGCAACTTTACCCTCAAGAATTGCATAATCATCAATTATAACATGACCAGAGAGTCCGGTGTAGCTTGCAAGAATTACGTTATCTCCAATTTTGCAATCATGAGCTATGTGAACATAAGTCATTAAAAGACAATTTGAACCAATACTAGTTTTCATTCTATCTTTTGTGCCTCTGTGAATTGTAACACATTCTCGGATTTTGGTGTTATCCCCAATTTCTACTGTTGTATATTCTCCCTCAAATTTTAAATCTTGTGGTATAACGCCAATAACAGCTCCAGGAAAAATTTCACAGTTATTTCCAATTCTTGTACCTGGATAAATTGTAACATTGGAGTGAATATGAGTCCCTTCTCCAATAATTACATCGTCATGAATTGAAGAAAATGGATCAATTTGAACATTTTCTCCTAAACTTGCTTTTAGCGAAACAACTGCTTGAGAACTTATCATTTATTCTTTATCTTTTATTACTTGAGCTAGCATATCAGCTTCAGTTGCAACTTTACCATTTACATATGCTGTACCTTTCATTTCAACTAATCCTCGGCGAATTGGCGAGGTAAGAGTCAATTCAAACACTAATGTATCTCCAGGAACAACTTTTTGTTTGAATTTAGCATTATCAACTTTAAGAAAATAAGTTGAGTAAAGATGGGGATTTTCAACTTTACTTAATGCGAAAACTCCTCCAACTTGCGCCATTGCTTCAATTTGCAAAACACCAGGAAAAATTGGGTTTCCAGGGAAATGACCCGTGAATATTGGCTCATTCATTGTTACATTTTTAACACCGATAATAGAATTTTCATTTATTTCCATTATTTTATCTACCATCAAGAAGGGAAAACGATGAGGAATTATTTTTTCTATTGCATTTATATCATATAATGGTGTTTTACTTAAATCAAAAACACGCCCACTATTTTCTTGTTTTTTAAGTTGCTCTTTTAATACTTTTGCAAATTGCACATTTCCAAAATGTCCCGGGCGCGCTGCTAAAATATGAGCTTTTATTGGTTTTCCAAGAAGTGCTAAATCACCAACAATATCTAGTAGCTTATGTCTTGCAGGTTCATTTTCATGTTGCAACTTGATTGTATTTAGAACGCCTAAGGTATTAACTTCGACTTTTAAATCTTCTTTTCCTAGCAATTTGGCAAGACGATTGAGTTCTTCTTTTGGAATGTCTGTGCGATCGACTAAAACTATAGCATTGTCTAAATCTCCTCCCTTTATTAGGTTATTTGTTGCAAGAAACTCTAATTCTCTCAAGAAAACAAAGGTTCGGCAATGTGCTATTTCGGTGTTAAATTCTCCAATATTGTAAATACTTGCGTGCTGCGTACCAAGAACAGGTGATTTGTAGTCTACCATTACAGTTAAGCGGTAATTTATATCAGGAATAGCAAGAAATTCAATTCCTTTTTCAAGATCTTCCCAAGGTAAATTTTCAGTTAATTCAAAATAGACTCTTTCTGCCTCTTGTTCGACGAATCCGACTTTTAAAATTCCATCAACAAAAGGTTTAGAGCTTCCGTCCATTATTGGAATTTCTTCAGCGTCTATTTTTATAAGAGCATTATCAATTTGACAACCGTACAAGGCTGCAAGAATATGTTCAGTAGTATAAACGCGGGCGCCATTAAATTCTAATGTTGTTCCTCGTTCTGTTGAAATAACAAGATCGACATCAGCTTTAATAACAGGTTGTTCTGGTAAATCTATACGTTGAAATTTATACCCATGATTTTCTGGAGCAGGGCAAATCTCAAGATAAACTTTTTCACCTGTATGCAAACCAACTCCTGAAAAAGAGATGGAATTTTTTAAAGTACATTGTTTTTCAACCATTATCTATAAATTACTTATTCTAAATCTTTTATTTTTTTCTCTAGTTCCTCAAGTTTACTTAGTATAAAAGGTAATTTTCGAAAACCAACGGAAGATTTTTTAAAGTCGTTCAGTGGAATTGCGGGAGTACCCATTAAAGTAACAGCTTCTTTTACAGTTTTTACAACTCCAGATTGCCCAACAATTTTTGTGTCATCAGCAATACTTAAGTGTCCATTTATTGCAGCTTGGCCTCCAATCATAACACGTTTTCCAATTTTAGCAGAACCTGCAACTGCTACAAGTGCCGCTAAGGCGGAGTTTTTGCCAATATCTACATTATGAGCAATTTGACATAGATTATCAATTTTCACACCTTCTCGAATAAATGTAGAACCCATTGTGGCACGATCAATAGCACAATTTGAGCCAATTTCAACATTGTTTTCTATTATGACATTTCCAATTTGCGGGATTTTTTGAAAAACTCCTTCAGAATTAGGCGCAAATCCAAATCCATCTGATCCAACAACTGTACCTGCATGAATAATGCAATTTTCGCCTACTTTACAACCGAAATAGATACTTACTCCGGGATGTAAAACAGTATTTGAACCTATCTTAACATTGTCGCCTAAATATACATTTGGATAGATAACTACTTTATTTCCTATTTCAACATTTTTTCCGATATATGCAAATGCTCCAAGATATAAATCAGAGCCAATTACCGCGGAATTGTCAATAAATGAAGGCTGCTCAATTTTGGCCTCTTTTTTATTTAAATTATCATATAACTCAAGTAATTGTGCAAAGCAAGTATAGGAGTTTTCAACTTTGATAAGCGTGAGCGATAAAGGCAAGGGTTTTACGGGAATAAAATCTTTGTTTACAATACAAATACTTGATTTGGTTGTATAGATAAATTCTTCGTACTTCGGATTTGATAAAAAGGAAAGTGTTCCTTCTTTTCCCTCCTCAATTTTAGCTAAATCAGTAACTATAGCTGAGGAACTTCCGATAATTTCACCATTTACAATGGCAGCAATTTGCGAAGCTGAAAATTCCATAGGGTAAAATTAAGAAAAGGAATGTGATTTAGGACGACTCATAGTCCAACTTATTAACATGGTTTTTTTGTAAAAAGTTATTTACAAGAACTTGAATCAGGTAAATCAATGGCGAGTATTTGAATTTTTTCTTTATACCAGATGCTTTTTACAGAAATTACTTCATTATTGTTTCCTCTAAAACGAATCCAATGTTCAGGTTTTGGACTTCTATTAAGCATAGATTTTTTAAAATCGATACTTCCTGTTTTTTTTATTTTGTTAAACAATGTATTTACGTTCGTTAAACTAAGTTCCTCTTGCTGACAAATTAAAAGATTGCTTGTGTCTACGTAAATAAAATCCTTTGATTTTGGAAAATAAATAGGTTTTCCAAATCCAATTTTGGTGTTTTTTATTTTTTTAGCATCTTCATTTGAAAAAATAATTTCTGAGATAAAACTTTCTAGAGGCATTGTTGCTTTGCATGAAAATAACTTACCTGATTCTGTTTTGCAGTCAAAATAGTAGACTTTAAAAGAATTATTTTTTTTGCTTTTAGTAAACTTTACATCTCCATCTAAAAGCGCTTTTACTAATTCTTTTTCTGAGAGATTTAAATCCAAAAGTTTTTTTTGGTTTTCTTCTGAAAGAACGATTATTCTCTCAAAAAGTGATGTTTTTAATCTATTTTCAGGTAGCCAGGAGCATCCTCTGCCTCTCATGAAAAAGGTAACGAAAATTAATCCAATTAATAGACCTGTGCCGTAATATTTGAGTCTTTTAAAAAAGCCTTCCATTTCTTTGATATAAAAAAACCGAGTTGAACTCGGTTTAAATTTTGTTAGTGCTTAAAGAAGCGCTTCGAGTTTTGCCACCAAAGTTGCTTTTGGCACTGCACCCACAGATTTATCAACAACTTCTCCATTTTTTATAAATAATATAGTCGGTATGCTTCGAACATTGAATTGTGAAGATATTCCAGAATTTGAATCAACATCAACCTTTCCAATAACTGCTTTTCCGCTATATTCAGTCGCCATCTCTTCAATAATCGGTCCGATCATGCGACATGGGCCACACCATTCCGCCCAAAAATCTACTATAACTGGTTGCGATGATTTTAGTACTAATTCATCAAAATTTGCATCTGTAATTTCTACTGCCATTTTAGTATATATTTAGCTATTAATTTATTTTTTTATTTGCAAAATTACTGCTTTTTAATTCAACTAGTAGTAAGTTTTACTTTTTTATTTTTTGGTAATTTATTTACGTTCATTTCTTCTAAAAGAAATTTTGCAGTATGTGAATGCTTATTCTTAATAATTTCCTCCGGGTTTCCTTCGGCGATTATTTGACCACCTTTTCCACCTCCTTCAAGTCCCAAATCAATAATATAGTCTGCTACTTTAATAATATCAAGATTGTGTTCAATTATCAATACTGTATTCCCTTCATTTACCAGGCGCTGAACGACCTCTAAAAGCATTCGAATATCTTCAAAATGAAGTCCTGTTGAAGGTTCATCTAAAATGTAGATCGTTTTTCCAGTGCCCTTTTTAGCTAGTTCACTTGATAATTTTATCCGTTGCGCTTCTCCTCCTGATAAAGTTGTAGATGACTGCCCTAATTGTATATAGCCAAGTCCAACACTTAATAAAGTTTCTAAAACTCGTTTTATTTTCGGATGATTTTCAAAAAATGGAACAGCTTCTTCAATTGTAAAATTTAAGACATCAGAAATTGATTTCCCTTTATACCTTACTTCCAAGGTTTCTCGGTTATAGCGTTTTCCATTACATGTTTCACATTGAACGTAGACATCTGGTAAAAAACTCATTTCAATTAATTTTAAGCCTCCTCCATTACATGTTTCACATTTCCCGCCTGCTACATTGAAAGAGAATCGTCCAGCTTTATATCCTCTTATTTGAGATTCTGGTAAACTTGCATAAAGTGTCCGAATTTCATCAAAAACTTTTGTGTATGTGACAGGATTTGAGCGTGGAGTTCTTCCAATTGGACTCTGATTTATTTCAATTACTTTATCTAAATTTTCTAGGCCTTCGATGCTTTTGTATGAAAGTGGATTTTTTACACCTTTGTAAATGTGTTTGAGCAAAATAGGGTAGAGTGTGTAATTTATGAGTGAAGATTTTCCGCTTCCGGAAACACCAGTCACACAAGTAAGTGTGCCAAGTGGTACAGTTAAATTCACATTTTTAAGATTATGGCCACTTGCTCCTTTTAACTTTAAGAAACTCCCATTTCCTTTTCGCCGTTTTTCAGGGATTTCAATTGTTTTTTTTTCTTTTAGATATAAAGCGGTTAAAGAATCACTTTCTAAAATTGTTTTTAAAGTTCCGGCACTAATTATTTGTCCTCCATGCAGTCCTGCTTTTGGACCAATATCCACTATAAAGTCCGCTGCCTGAATCATTTCTTTGTCATGCTCAACTACCAAAACAGTATTTCCAGCATCTCTTAATTTTTTTAGTGATTTAATTAATTTTGCATTGTCTCTTTGGTGCAATCCTATAGAAGGTTCATCAAGAACATAAAGTACGTTCATTAATTCTGTTCCAATTTGAGTTGCTAAACGAATTCGCTGTGCTTCGCCACCTGACAAACTTTTAGAAGAACGATTTAAAGTCAAGTAGTCAAGTCCAACATCCAAGATAAAGCCTAAGCGCGATCGAATTTCTTTAATTATTTCAGCGGCAATTTTATTTTGGTCTTTTGTTAGGTATTTTTCAATATCATTTAGCCAAGTGGATAATTCTTTTAAATCTAAGGAGGCTAGTTCTCCAATATGTTTATTATCGATTCTAAAAAAATGAGCTTCTTTTTTTAAACGTGTTCCTTTGCAAACGGGACAACAAATCTTATTCATAAAACTTAAGGCCCAGCGTTGAATAGGGGCACTGCTTTCTTCAGAATGTCTAGAAATGAAATTAATAATTCCCTCAAAGCGAAAGCTGCTATCATTTTGATGGACTTCCATTCCTTCATTTCCATATAAAATAACTTTCAGAAGTTCATCATCAATTTCTCTTATTGGATTCTTTATAGATAAGTTATTTTTAGAAAGTATGGTTTCCAATTTATCAAAAACCCAAGACTTTTTATAATCTCCAAGAGGACTTAATGCACCTTCCTTGATTGAAAGAGAGAAATCAGGAATAATTTTCTCAATATCAGCCTCTGAAACTTCACCAAGTCCATTACAATTTCCACATGCACCATAAGGAGAATTAAAGGAAAATAAATTTGGTTCTGGCTCCGGATAACTTATTCCACTGCTCGGACACATCAATGATCTACTATAGTTGCGAAATTTCCCACTATCATAATCAATTACCATTATCATTGAATCCCCTTGCTTCATGGCAGTAACGACAGAATTATAAATTCGCTTTGAATCCATTTCTGATAATTGCATTCTGTCAATAACCACTTCGATATCGTGAATTTTATAGCGATCAAGTCGCATTCCCTTTACAATATCTTGAATTTTTCCATCAACCCGAACCTTTGTATAGCCATTTCGGAGTATTTGTTCAAATAATTCGCGGTAGTGACCTTTACGACCTTTAATTTTTGGCGCCAGAATGGCAATTCTCTTGTCTTTGAATTCTTTTTCGATCATATTTACTATTCCTTCATCGGAATATTTTACCATCGGTTCGAGAGTTTCGTAGGAAATAGCTGTTGCAGCACGTGCAAAAAGCAAGCGAAAGAAATCATATAATTCTGTAATTGTACCAACTGTAGATCGTGGAGATCTGGCAACTGTTTTTTGTTCAATTGCAATCACAGGACTTAAGCCATTTATTTTATCTACATCAGGACGGTCAATTCCACCAATAAACTGGCGAACGTAAGAAGAAAAAGTTTCTATGTACCTGCGCTGTCCTTCAGCAAAAATTGTATCAAATGCAAGAGATGATTTTCCACTACCACTTAGACCTGTAAAAACAATTAATTTGTTTCGAGGTATTTTAAGATCAATGTTTTTTAAATTATGTTCTCTAGCTCCAAAAACTTCAATAAATCCATTTTCAGGAACTGTATTCTTCTTCACTACTTTTAAATTATTTTAAAATGGACTTATGAAATGATTAAAAGAAATACCATTCATATCTTTTTTTGAGAGAATCGGATCATTTACTTCCCAATCAATATTTAATGACTCATCGTTCCATAAAATACAAGATTCAGCTTCAGGATGATAATATTCTGTGCATTTGTAGGAAAAGATTGTTTCGTCTTCTAGTGAACAAAAACCATGCGCAAATCCCGGGGGGATATAAAATTGATTTTTCTCTTTTTCAGAAAGAATTATTTTTTTATGTTGACCATAGGTTTTTGAATTTTTTCTTAAATCCACAACGACATCTAAAACAGATCCTTTGATAACCCTTACGAGTTTTCCTTGGGCGTGAGGTGGTTTTTGAAAATGAAGTCCACGCAATACATTTTTCATAGACATAGATTCGTTGTCTTGCACAAAATTTATCCCTCCAATTGCTTCCTTAAAACTCTTTTCATTAAAACTTTCTAAAAAGTAGCCTCTCTCATCACCATAAACAGATGGATGGATGCTTATCAAACCTTCAATTGTATGTTTATTTATTTGCATTGATCTTGCTGTTTTTATTACTTTTACACGAGTTAATTTGGACTTATTTATTTGTCAACTAAATTCATAAAAAATAAATGAATCAAATGTTTAAAATTAGATTGCAAAATTACATAATAATTGTAAGTTTTCTTTTTAACCTATCTGCTCATTCACAGAATAAAGTTCAAGAGTCAATTAGTAACTTAGTTTCTAATCCTTCAAATAAAAATGCTAAAATTAGTTTTAAGGCAATTGATTTAGCTACAGGAAAAGAAGTTGCAAGCTACAATTCATCTTTAGCTATTCCTAGTGCTTCAACGACAAAGTTATTTTCTACGGCAACGGCTTTCCAAGTATTAGGATCCAATTTTGCCACATCAACTCGAATATATTGCAAAGGTAAAATTGGTAAAGACAGTGTTTTATATGGTGATATTTATATTCGAGGCGGCGGAGATGTGAGTTTGGGAAGCCGATTTTTTTGTGAGAAAGGCAAAGAATTAACTTTTTTGCATCGTTGGACTGATTCACTTAAGGCAAAAGGAATTAAGAAAATTCAAGGTTCTGTTATTTGCGATGGTTCCGAATTTGGTTATGCAGGAACACCAAAAAGTTGGGATTGGGATGATATTGGAAATTATTATGGTGCAGCGGCAGAAGGAATTAATTTTTTTGATAATACAATTAAAATTTATTTTAAAACTAAAGGTCTTGGCAATAAGAGTGAAGTGCTTGAAATTTTTCCAAAAATCAGTAATTTTTCATTTAAAAATGATGTTCTTGCTGGAAAAGTAAGTGATGACAATGTCATCGTATTTGGTGCTAATTATTCTCTAAATCGATATGCTCAAGGTTTTTTGCCTGCTAATCAAGAGCGATTTGAGGTAAAAGGAAGTATGCCAGATCCAGAGTATCAATTAGCAGAAGAATGGGTTAAAGTTCTGAGGTCAAGAAATTTTGATGTTCGCGATGGAGCAAAAGGCATGCGCTCAGACAAAACTAGTACTAAATTAAATTATGCATCTGATGTAAAATATTTATTTCTAGAAAAAAGTAAAACAGTTAAGGAAATTGCATATTGGGCTAATTTCAAAAGTGTAAATTTATTTGCGGAGGGATTATTAAATTATATTGGGTTTTCACAAAAAAATGAGGGTTCAACAAAAGCAAGTTTAATTGCTCTAGAAAAGTTCTGGACTGATAAAATAAATTTCGAAGGATTAGTATTGAAAGATGGCTGCGGTCTTTCCAAGGAAAATGCAATAAGTGCAACTCATTTTTGTGATTTACTAAAGTATTTATATGCTTCAAAAAATTATTCTGATTTCAAATCAACTCTTCCTATTGCAGGGGTTTCAGGAACAATAAAGAATTTATGCAAAGGTCAAGCTGGTGAAGGGAGAATTTTTGCCAAAAGTGGCACAATTTCTAAAGTAAAATCTTATGCTGGATATGTTATAAGTAAATCAGGAAAAAATCTTGCATTTGCTATTACTGTAAATAATTTTAGTGGGTCTAATAGTCAAATAGTAACTGAAATAGAAAAAGTACTAAACGAATTGGCAAACTACTAAAGTTCTGCTTCGATTATTTCAGCCCAAAAATCGTGAATGCTTTTTCCTTCGCAGGCAAGCATTTTTGGAACAATACTTTCAGAGGAAAATCCAGGAGTTGTATTAACTTCTATCACAAATGCTTCATCTTTTACAACCATAAAGTCAATTCTTGCAATTGAGCGAAGTTGTAGTAATTCGTAAATGTATTTTGACCGCTCTTGAACTTGAGACTTTACCTTATCAGAAACTCTTGCGGGAGTGATTTCTTGTGATTTTCCGTTGTATTTTGCATCGTAGTCAAAAAAGTCATTTTCACTTGCGATTTCTGTAAGTGGTAATGCTATCAAACCTTTTTTTGTTCTGTAGACTCCACAGGTAACTTCAATTCCGTCAAGAAAAGATTCTAAGACAATAGATTTACCTTCTGTAAATGCATTTGTAATAGCAGTGGGTATTTCACCCAATGATTTGACTTTTGAAATCCCATAGCTAGAACCTGAGTCGGAAGGTTTAACAAAAAGTGGTAACCCTAATTCTGAACAAATAAAAGATGCACTAAATTGATCTTCACAGGTCATAAATAATGACTTTGCGACAGGAACATTAAAAGATTTTAAAAACTGATTGCAAAACCATTTATCGAAAGATAGAGAAGAAGCTAAAGGTCCAGAATTTAAGTATGGAATACTATGAAGATCTAAAAACGCCTGAATTTTTCCATTTTCGCCAGGGTTTCCATGGATATACACTAAGCCAATATCAATTCTGATATGCACTTTATTTTCTATAAAACTACAGGTGTTTAAATCAAAAGAAACTAATCCACTGCAAGATTCTACTTGCCATTTATTTTCTCTAACTAAAATTTTATATACTATGTATTCTTTTGGGAAATGTGTTTTTATTGTTGTAGCACTTTTTAAAGAAATATCGTATTCCGATGAGTATCCTCCACAAAATAGACCTACAATTTTCATGCTTCGATTATTTAGCACGAATTTAGAAATTAGATTTACTTGATTGTCTGTCGCTTAAAAAAAGTTATCAATATGCCAGGTTTTAAAAGCTATTTTTTTTTAATATTTATATTGAATTTTTTAAACAAAAAGACAGATATTTTCGTTTATTATTCCAATATTTGTACATAATTATTCGAATGAAGGAAGTCGAAAATAAGGAACTTGAGAGGATAAAAAAACCTAAGTGGCTTAGAGTCAAGCTCCCAATAGGTGAAAACTACCGCAAGGTAAGAAGCTTGGTGGATGAACACAAGCTTCATACGATTTGTGAAAGTGGAAGTTGTCCAAATATGGGCGAATGTTGGGGGGAAGGAACCGCTACTTTTATGATTTTAGGAAATATTTGTACTCGCTCATGCGGTTTTTGTGCTGTAAAAACAGGTAAACCTGAGGAAGTTGACGCTTACGAACCTGGAAAGGTTGCAAATAGTGTTAAAATAATGAAAGTAAAACATGCTGTAATTACTTCTGTTGATCGAGATGACTTGAAAGATGGTGGTTCTGAAATTTGGGCTCAAACTGTTCGTGCAATTAGAAAGCAATCTCCTGGCACAACTTTGGAAACACTTATTCCAGATTTTGCCGGAAAATGGGAGAATTTACAGGTAATTATTGACATTGCCCCTGAAATTGTTTCTCATAATTTAGAGACAGTTCGTCGACTTACAAAACAAGTGAGAATTCAAGCAAAATACGACAGAAGTTTGGAGCTTCTTTTTAGATTAAAAAAAGGTGGGATGCATACAAAATCTGGACTTATGCTTGGTTTGGGAGAGTCTGAACAAGAGATTTTAGAAACTATGCAGGATCTTAGAAATGTTGGTGTTGAAGTTTTAACTTTAGGGCAATATCTTCAGCCAACTCTTAAACATCTGCCTGTTGTAGAATTCATAAATCCTGAAAAATTTGAGTATTATAAAATTAAAGGATTAGAAATGGGATTTCGTTATGTTGAAAGTGGACCTTTAGTTCGTTCTTCTTATCATGCAGAAAAACATTTGTTTTAAACTTAATAGATTCAATTGTGTTTATAAAATATTCGATTAATAACAATGTTAAAATTTTAAATTAATTATATTTATTATTAAATTAGCACTTCTTTAACAAACAAATTAAATTTATTAAAATGAAAAGTAAAAGATTTATATTTTTATTTACAGTACTTTTTGGTATTTCAGCATTTATTCTTATTTCAAAATTTGATTTTGAGAGTAAAAACGGTTCCTATTTTCAAAAAGAATTATCAGGTTTCATGTCTCAAACAGGTGGGAATGAAGCACAAGAATGGTTGAGAGCACGATATATTGATGTTACAACTGGGCAAACAGTTACTACTGAGCGTCTAGCTGAAATTGACAAGCATATTCGAAAATTATCTAAATCTAAATCAATATCATTTATAGAGCAGGGTCCTGATAATATTGGAGGAAGAACACGTGCAGTTCTTGTTAATCGAAATAATGTAGACGATGTTTGGGCAGGAAGTGTATCTGGAGGTTTGTTTTACTCAAATAACAAAGGAAGCAATTGGACAAGAGTTGATTCTTATGCAGCTGCTCTAGCAAGTCCAAATATTTCGAGTATGACTCAAACTACTGATGGGACTATATTTGTAGCAACAGGTTCAAATCAAGAATCATGGACTGGAAATGGTGTTTGGTACTCTACTGATAATGGGGCAACATGGCAAAAAATTCCCGGTACAACAGAATGTACTGAAATTGTAAGTGCATCTGAATCTTCAGCTATTCCTTATGCTTGGCTTGCAACCGCGGCAGGTTTAAAAAAATGGAAAGTTGGTGATGCAGGTCTTACAGGTGCAACTGTGACAACAGGAGCATGCACCGCTTTGAAAATTTCTCCTGATGGTAATGTAATCGTTGCTGCATTTGGTTCAAGCAAAACTTATGTTTCAAATGATGGTGGAGTAACTTTTGCTGATAAATCTGGAAATAGCACAGGTGCAACTACTGTTCCAGTAGGCGCTGCAAGAATTGAATATGCAATTTCTTCAATGAAAAATTCTAGTAATAAATATTCAATTTATGCTGTAAGAACAAACGGTGAATTACTTGGAATGAATGTATCTCATGACGATGGCCAAACTTGGAGTCAGTTTGTTGGGGCTTCTTCTATAAATTCTGATTTAAACATATACAGTAATGGCATAACAAATCAAGGAACTTATAATTCTGTAGTTTCTGTAGTTCCAAATGATCCTGAAAAAATCTTAATTGGAGGAATCGACATATGGAAGTGGAAACAAACAATCAACAACCCTCCATTTGGTGGCTTCGAGCAAATAAGTCTTGGTTTTGTAAGTCCTGCATCTGGACTTTATGTGCATTCTGACAACCATGAAATGAAATGGGACAATAACAATCGATTGTATATTGGAAATGATGGTGGAATTGGTATTTCACAAGATTATGGACAAAGTTTTTATGCTTCTAACCGTGGTTACAATGTTACACAATTTTATGGAATAGCATTTGACAGAGACGGTTCTGTAATGGGAGGTACACAAGATAATGGAACACTTTATAATAATCATGCTAATAATACTTATCAGGAGTTTAGAGAAGTTTTGGGTGGAGATGGTTTTGAATGCGAAATTTCATTTTTTAATCCTAAAGTAATGTTTGGTTCTATATACAACAATGATCTTTATAGATCAAGTGACAAGGGTCAAACTTGGAATCCCTACAATCCAACTTTACCTGCATCTTATAATCCAACAGGAACAGTGGGTTCAGCAGAACATCCTTTTCATACTGAGATATTTTTGGCTGAGTATTACGATTTAAATTCACAAGACTCAGTTACTTTTATCTCTAAAAAAAATTATGCTTCTGGAGCATCAATTAAAGTACCAAGCGCTGCTTCTGGAGATACAATAAATTTTGTTACTCCAACAGCCTTGTATTTTGATGATACTCTTTTCTACACTCCTTCACTAACATCAAATGGGATAAATTATGGTTTAAACACCGCTACTGGTGAAACAGTAGCAATGGGTACTGAAACTGTAATTTACAATGTTAGTTGGGATACTTTAAGAGTACAAGATCCTTATCAATCTTGGTTTGTTTTTTATGTAAACAAAAATGGAGGGGAAATTTGGGGTTCTAGAAATTCATTAAGACTATCTGCAACAAATGGTCAGTGGGTTTGTGTAGCAAGAAATATTGGTTCTGATGGAAAATTTGACATTGAATTTTCTAGGGATTTAAATCAATTGTATATTGGAACCTCATCAGGAGTTACACGTGTGAATGGTCTTGGCTCAATTTATACTTCAGATCCTGCATTTTCTACTAAGGTTGGTTATGGTTTAATAGCTGGAGGTCTTGTTCCAACTCATACAACGAATGTAAAAATCACTTCAACTTCTTATGAAGGTATTGCAGTAAACCCAAATGATCCAGCAGATTTAGTTTTGTTTGCTAGTTTTGGCGGAACGAACAAGCGTTGTACTAATGCAAATACTGCAACTTCCTCCAATCTTGTTACTGTTTCTCTTCCTACAATAGTTCCGGGTGGTATTGCCTGCTATGATGGTATTATTGATAGAAATGATCCAAATATTATCGTAGTTGGAACTGCTAAAGGTGTTTTTGTAAGCGAAAATGGAGGAGCAACGTGGGATAATGCATCTACAGGTTTTGATGGAACACCTGTATTAGAGGTGCGTCAATCTTGGAGGTCTTTTGATGAAGGAAATGGTCGACCTGGAGAAATATATATTGGAACCTATGGTCGTGGTATTTTTAGTTCTTCCGCTTATTTAGATTTAAATGAAAATAACAATAGCGCAATTAATAACGAGAATTTCAGAACGAAATTAAAAGCCTATCCGAATCCTTCTACTGACAATACAACTTTAAGCTTTGACTTAGCTCAAACTGGTGGAGTTAGCGTTCAGGTTTATTCAATTACTGGAAGGTTGGTTAAGTCAATAAATAGTAAGAACATGTTAAAAGGAGATAACACACTTTCCTTAGACTGTGATGACTTACCAAATGGAACTTATATTGTGAAGTTTGTTTCAGGAAAGCAAAATGAAACAGTGAAATTTATTAAAATGTAAATTTAATTATAGTTTTTAAAAGCGGCTTAGGTCGCTTTTTTTATGCGTTGGGTTTTTCAATTTTCAAGTTAGTAATAACTACGCAATGGCCGTCTGGGTCTTTTATTGTTATTCCATTTACTTGCCAATATGGATTTTTTGCAATTGATATAATGACTTTGTTATTCGTTATTTTGTCTAATATACTATTATATTCAAATTCTGTTTCAGGGTAAAAAACTAAAATATCATCTTCGTCAAATTTGTGATCTACCAACTCAATTGTCTGTGTAAATTCAAGATGCCAGCCTAAATTTTTTTTACCTATAAATACCCCGTCGTACCCCGAATGATTTTTAAACTCTCCTAAAAAGTCTAACCCAATTATATTTACATAAAAGTCTACTAATTGTTTGAGTCTATTTGTATGTCTAGCAAGTCTAAATTTCATTTTTCCAAAGCATCTAATTTTTTCTGTCTTTGCATAGGGTTTCCTTGAGTTTCTTGTTGTTTGAACAACTGATAGCGACTAGGGAGTACTTTTTTTGGCCAACTATTATTATCTAAATCTGTATCTGCTGTTTCTAAAAAAGGATCTAAGCGAAAGGAGATAACCTCTTTATCTAAGATGAAAACTTTACTTACTTTTTCTTCAGATTTCCGCCATATTTCCGCAGGAATTCGAATTACTTTTTTTGAATCATCACTGAATGTAAACTCCATAATTAGAGGCATCACAAGTCCACCAATATTTGAAAAGGAAACTTCGTAAAAATGCTTATTTGAATTTAATAGCTCTAAATCTTTGGCATCAATTTTCGCCAAAAATGTTTCATATTCTTTTTTATCAAGTGCATCGACAGCATAGATATTTCTTTTTGCGTAGAAATCGTCGATTGTCGTATCTTTTTCATTAATAGTTTCAGAAATACTTGTTTTATTCCTTTCATCACCAATAAAGAGATCTTTATTCTCGTTCTTAGATTTATTGAATTGTTTTTCAACAGTTGGATTTTGAGTATTTAACTGAAAATATTTTACTTCGTCAATTGAAATATCTACATTGTCTGTTCCATAAAACCATCCTCTCCAAAACCAATCTAAATCAACAGCAGAGGCATCTTCCATTGTTCTAAATAAATCTGCTGGAGTTGGGTGTTTTAATTTCCATCTTTCACAGTAGGTTTTAAAAGCAAAATCAAATAATTCATGTCCCATAATTGTTTCTCTCAGAATATTTAATGCTGTTGCAGGTTTGCCGTAGGCATTATTTCCAAACTGTAAAATAGATTCTGAATTCGTCATAATTGGTGAGATTGTTTTCTTGTCTCCACGCATGTAATCGGCGATGAGGTAAGCTGGACCTCTTCTTGAAGGATAACCCCGTTCCCATTCTTGTTCTGTTAAGTATTGCACAAAAGTATTTAAGCCTTCATCCATCCAAGACCATTGGCGCTCATCTGAGTTTATTATCATAGGAAAAAAATTATGTCCAACTTCGTGGATAATGACTCCCCACATTCCGTATTTTTCTCCTTCCGAATATGTTCCATCTGATTCTGGTCTTCCGCCGTTAAAACAAATCATGGGATACTCCATTCCAATCCACTTTGAATGTACAGAAATAGCAACAGGGTAGGGATAATCGACAGTATATTTTGAATACGTTTTTATCGTATGTGCTACAAGTTTTGTAGAATACCTTTCCCACAATGGATTTCCTTCTTTAGGATAGTAGGACATACAAAGAATATTTTTGCCGCCAACATTTTGATTTTGTGCATCCCAAATAAACTTTCTGGAACTTGCAAAAGCAAAATCGCGCACATTAGTAGCTTTAAAAATCCAAGTTTTTGTTTTTGAAGATTTTGTTTTTTCTGCTAACTCCGCTTCTGCTTGCGTTACTATTATAACTGGAGAATCTGATTTTCTTGCTTGTGCCAATCGTTTCTTTTCATCAATATTAAGCAGCGCATCTAAATTTTGACATTCACCTGTAGCTGCAACAACATGATCTGCTGGAACAGTTATAGAAACTTCATAATCTCCAAAAGGAAGTGTAAACTCCCCAGTGCCTAAGAATTGTTTGTTTTGCCAGCCTGTTACATCGTTGTATACACACATTCTCGGGAAATATTGTGCAATTGTGTAGAGGTAGTTTTTATCTTTTTCAAAATATTCATAGCCCGATCTTCCACCAACTGCCATTCTATCATTAATATTATACATCCATTTGATTTGAAAGCTAATACTTGAATTTGGAAGTAATGGCTTGTCTAAATCGATACGAAGCATCGTCTTATTTATAGCATAGCGCATTTGTTGACCAGAAGTTGATTTTACGTAATCAATTTTAAAACCACCATCATAATAGAAGAATTTTTTTCGAATGTCTCCAATGGATTTAAAATTTTCCATTTTTTCGATTTCTATCACTTTTGAATCTGAATTTTCTGCATAGATATTTTGGTCTAGTTGAAGCCATAAATAATCAAGACGATCGGGAGAGTTATTGGTGTAAGTGATAGTTTCAACACCATATAATTTTTGGGTTTCATCATCAATCGTCAAAGCCATTTTATAATCTGCTTTTTGCTGGTAATAATTATGGCCTGGGGCTCCTGCTGCATTGTGAAATTCATTTGGTGTTGGTAATTCCAAATCTAATTGTGCAAATTTTTTCTGAGCACTTACTTTAACTGCAAAAAGTGAAATAATACTAATGTAGAGGACTAGTTTCATGGTTTAATTGTTATTAATTTAGTTTTTTCTTGGATTAGAAAATCAAAGGTTTCTTTATTATCACGTTGAATAATAGTTAATTTATTTTGTTGCTCTTTGTATTTTTCCATAAAAAGGTCATATTCAACGAGTATTTCTTCGGAATTTTTAAATGGCTGAGTTTTAAAATAAAAACGAGTAAGTCCGTTCATTTCACTTTCATATCCTTCAAGTTGAATTTGAATTTCTTGTCTACCTGCAGAAAATGATAAGCCAGAATTTAAAATCTCACTAATTTCTTTTTTTAAAAGGGAGTCATTCATAGCTTTTGAAATACTTGTTTTTGTATTTTTTTCTTCATTCAATAATTCTTCAAAATCATGACTTGAAAGGGATATAAAACCTTCAAAGCAATTACAAAACTCATTATATGCTATTTCAGCATAGGAAAAATAAAAGGGGTGAGCGCTTAGGTTTAGTGAGAATAGAATTGAAAAGAAAAGAATACTATATTTTTTCATACAATGAATAGTGAACAAAATTAAGAAATTTTCATTGATTTTGCTTTCTAAACGAGTGTTTTCTCCATTACATAGTCGTTCATATAATAATCATTTCCTATGGGGAAATCCTCTTCACTGATGATAAAGAAATTATTTTTTAGGTAAAATCCAACAGCTTTATTGGCACGATTTACTTGAAGTATTACATTTTTTGCTCCTCTATTTTTTGCTCTTAGGAGTGCGAATTGCAAAAAGTTTTTCCCAATACCTTTATTCTGTTCAGAAGGCAAAACATATATTTTTTGTAATTTGACGGAGCTTGCTTCTTCGCTTAAAAATTCAAGTTCTAGAAATCCTAATGGAAGGTCATTGTCAATAGCACAATAAAATTCATTGCCTTTATCAAAACTTTTCTCTAAGGTTTCGATTGAATACATCCAATTGAGCATGTAGGATAATTGTTCTTCAGATAAAATAGTTCCGTATGCTGAAGGCCAAATCTTTTCGGCTAGATTTCGAGTAAGGGAAAGCTCATGCTTTTGCAAAAGACGAATCTCCATTACTGTTTTGTAAATTGTAGTTGCTCTATTTTACCATTAATTTGAAGGCGAATAAAATAATTGCCAGGGGAAAGGTCTGATACATTCAGTTTTCCATTTATGATGGCTCTTAAATTTGCTTGTCCATTTAAATTGATAATTTCCGCCTGTTTTGGTAATTCTTCAACAATCGTAAAATGAAGTTCATTAGCAACTGGATTAGGGAAAACAGACCACATTAAGTCATTTTTAGGTTCTTCAAGACCAATCGTTTGAAGCGCTAATTTCACCGCAGCATAAGCATTTACTCTTCCTGCTCCCCAACGTGTGCTTCCTTCAACAGGAATTATCCCAGTTATATTATCTTGCCGTGCTGTTTCCATAATTATTTCTTTAACCTGCCTTGCTGATAAGTAAGGATTAGCATCTAAAATTAAAGCAGCAACGCCCGCAACCATTGGAGATGACATAGAGGTCCCAGAAAATTTAGCAAAATGGTATGTTCTTCCATTAAAATCGACAGAGCCCAAAGAAGTAAATGGCGCATTCGTAAACGATGATATAGATGACATTATAGCTACTCCAGGAGCGGAAATATCTGGTTTAATTGCACCATCATATCTTGGACCTATACTTGAAAAAGAAGCGATACCACCACCGACTAAAGATCCATTAGATGCACTGTATTGAGTGGCATATGCTGCCACTGTAATTACATCATCTGAACAAGCAGGTTCGCTAATTCCATTTAAATTATTCCCTGCACTTGATCCAGATCCAGATGTTGAGAAAGGCATTCCCCAATTTCCAACACCATTCGTTAATTCTGTAAGATTCCAATAGTGAACAGTGCCAGTATCTGCTATTGATTTCAAAAGAATTTTCAAGGAAGTATTTGTGTTTTTTACACGAAGGCGCATTTGAGGTTTATTATTTAGCGGGTGCACAGACTCAGCAGAAATATTGTACCAAACTGTATCTAAACCTGCTACTAAAAATGTATCGATATAACTTGGAGTATTGTTTGTAGCGTAATAAGGACTTTCTACTAAGACAAGACCGGCACTATTTGTGACAATAATGCCATTCGAAAAATTATTTCCAACTTCTCCCCATGAGTGAATACTTTGCCCCCACATATTGGCATTTGCATTGTAATCGTAAAAATCAATTTTAGATTTTAATACATCATTACTAAATGTTTTTTTAAGGTGAAAATTAACATTACCATTATTTCCACCAGAGTTAACAAATATAACTCCTAAGTCAGTATAGGCAGTAATAGCTTGACTTAACAATGATGTTCCGTCTAGCGTTCCAAAGTGATAAATCCCCCAACTCATATTAATCACCAATCTTTTACCATCCGCAAGCGCTTTTTGGTACATCCATTCCCAAGCATCTAAAACTGAGGCAACGTTAAAGGTAAAAGTCACAAAAAGTAATTTTGATTCAAAAGCTACCCCACGATAAGCTAAACCAGCTCCGCTGCCCGCAGCAATACCTGCAACATGTGTTCCGTGTGAGCTATAATTGTAAATGTTTGATGTGTCACATTCAGCCGAAAGTAAGGATTGAGGACTTATATATTCTGTTCCATAATCAAATCCATTTGGACTTGGACCGCTTGTTTTAAATTGATCCCAAGCAGCAATAATTCTAGATTCAGAAAGACTTGTGTCATAAAACATTGGAGAAGTGTAATCAAATCCCCAATCAGTAACACCGATATAAACATCTTTTCCGGTATAACCTTCTGGTAAGCCAATTCCTGCATGCGTACTATCAGCACGAATATCTATTATTGCTTTGTCTAAGAAATTCTCGACTTTTGCAGCAATTTGCATAGATTCTAAACCTGGAAGTGAAGTTATAGTTGCAAGTTGATTTAGTGGGACTTTAAGACTTACAACTGAACCGATTGGCTTTCCAACCATTATTCCAAGATCACTTAAATTTTGGGGGTTAAACTGTTGATTTATTTTTCCAAGGAATGAAAAATAGAATTTCTGCTTGATCTTCGTAATTGGATATCTTTCTAGTTGTGCTTCGTTTGCTTCCCAATTTTGCTTTGAAAGTTTACTTTGAATTAATTTTAAATCATCACGATCTAGGGCATCAAGTTTCACTTGAGAATAAGTAAATCTTAGAGCGCTAAGAATTAAGAAGAAGAGCAGATATTTTTTCATTGACATTAGCCTTTTTCAAAGTTAACATTTTTCAAAAAAGTAAAATATTAAATCTATTTTAGTTTTAAAGTACAGATGTTAATATTTTTTTGAAACTATTCTTGGTTTTTATTTCTATTGATTTGCGTTATTTAGATACTACTTTTTAAAGTTTTCATCTTATTTTGAGTACTTGTCCAATTTGTATAATATCAGATCTTAAATTATTATTTTTTTTAATTGTTGAAACAGAAACATGGTATATTTTTGAAATTTTTGATAAAGTATCACCTTTTTTTACCCTGTAAGTTATAGGATTATTTTTTTTGATATCAGGTTTAATTATTACTGGTTTTGTTTCGTTTATAATTTCTGTTGTCATTTCGTTTACATTATCAAATTTTGGGTCATAGTATTTATAAAAATACTGTTGGATATTGATGAACTTTTTAATTGTATCTAACTGATTTCCTTTCCAATCATAATACTGTAAAACATCATTATTAAATTCTAATAGTTTAACTGGAATTAATTTTGAATGCCGTAAGTGTATACTTGGAATTTGTTTTTCTACAGCTGGTCGGCCTCCATTTGCAGAACCACGACTATCAATTAGAGTATAACAGTGATTGTCTGAACTAGGTCCAACTACTGCAAACCAGTAAACATCTAAAGTGTAGGAGTCTATTTGGATGTAAAGTTTTTTTATATCCGACTTGAAACCTTTGAGTCTAATTTTCTCTAAACCTAAATTTATTTTGTCGTTTAGAAATCCACCAAAACCGTCTACTTTTCTAGATTGAAATGAGTGAAGAGCGTCGTAGACATCTTTTTGACCTTTTGCGCAGTATGAATCTTTAATTAAAATATCATTTTCATCTAAAGTTATCGTATCAGAATTAATTAATGAAAAGGGGCTTAAAATAAATTCAGTATTCTTGATTGTAGTATCAGAAAAATTTATAATGGGTTGTCCCAATGCAAGCGAAAATCTTAAAAATAAGAGAGCGAAGAATCCAAACTTTAAAAATATATTTTTTGGCATTGAAAATTTAATGAGTACGCAAAAATTATTAATTTAATTTAATTATTACATATACTATTTTAGAGTAAATAATTCGTCTTGGCTTTTTCTAACTTTTTTTAAAGATGAATTTAAATCATCACTAGATCTATAACCAAAAGCACAAACAAGAATTGACTTTAAGTTCTGTTCCGTAAGACATAAAATCTCATCGTATTTATCAGCTTTGAATCCTTCCATTGGAGTAGCGTCAATTCTGAGGTTCGCGCAGGTATGAAGAACTTGTCCCAATGCAATATATGCTTGTTTTGAATTCCAGTTTGCTAGTAGACTTTTATCCATCGGAAAAATTTCCTTTTTCATGTAATCTCCAAAACCAACAATTTTTTCAATTTCTTGACTTCTAGTTTTAGCAATATTTTCTATGTATTGATCGATGTGATTTTCTTTTATATCGATAAAAGAACAGAATACAATCATATGAGATGCATCCGTAATTTGAGATTGATTAAAGGAATGTACTTTTAATTCTTCTCTTAATTCTTTATTTTCAACGACAAAATATTTAAGTGGTTGCAAGCCAAAAGATGAGGGGCTAAGCCTTAAAGATTCCTTAATTGTATTAAAATCCTCAGCACTAATTTTTTTAGTATTATCGTATTTTTTAACAGCGTAGCGCCAATTTAAATCTTCAATTATTTTATTCATTTGTTTATTTATTTTTAAAATTTCATTGGGACTTCTATAAGTAGTAGTTGCGAATCTACTTCTGAGAAAATATTTACGCTTTCAGTTTCCCAAATACCAATTGCATCTCTATCTTTCATTTTTTTATTATCAATTTCAATAAATCCATCAATCACCATTATATAAACACCATTATCCTTATTTTTTATAGTATAAGTTGCAGTTTGGGTTTTTTCAATTTTTATGATGTGAATCCAAGCATTTTGATGAATCCAAGCGCCTTTATTTTCATTTATTGGAGAAACCAAAGCTAAAAAATTATTTTTCGCATTTTCCCAACTATAATTTATCGTTGCGTAACGCGGCTCTAAATTTTCTTTATCAGGAAAAATCCAAATTTGGAATAACTTTAGTTCTTCTGTTTTGCTAGAATTAAATTCACTGTGGTAAATCCCGCTACCCGCAGACATGACTTGCACCTGATTTGTTCTGATAATTTCTTTATGCCCCATTGAATCTTCATGTTGGATTTCGCCATTTAAAGGAATAGTAATAATTTCCATGTTATCGTGGGGGTGTTTCCCAAACCCTGTTCCTGCAGCAACAATGTCATCATTCAAAACTCGCAAGGCGCCAAAATGCATACGTTCTCTTTTCTGCCAACTAGCAAAACTAAAGGAATGTTTCGCATTTAGCCAGCCGTGATCAGCTTGACCTCTACTTTCTGAAGGATGAAAAATTGATTTCATAATTTAGTTTCAAAGTTAAGAAATTTGATAGTGTATCTATTAATTATAGCGGAAATTAAAGTAATTCAATACTCTTTGTTGATAGATTTTTAATCTATTCTATTATATTGTATTGAATAATGTGCAACTTCGTTTCATGGTACTAAGTAGATTTTGGTTGGTTATTTTTATTTCCTCTATAATTTTTATTGTAATAAGTCTTTTTTCATCTAACCAATATTCTATTGATTTTGTTTTAAATGGTAAAAAAGATGATCCAATTTTAATTGGCGAGACTTACTTAAAAAAGTTACCTAAATCTCTTCAAGACACACTTAAAAAAGTACCAGAAACATTTGTTAATATTAATTTGAATGAAAAAGATGCCGATACGAGCTACATTTTTAAAAACAAAACTGTACAAATTTATAGCGGTTTTCAAAAATCAGATGGGCTATTAGCAACTTGTAAAAACACCTTACTCGACCTAATGATTCCCTTAATTGCTTATTTGGCATTTTTCTGTGGTTTAATGCAATTATTAATTGATTCGGGAGCTTCAGAGAGATTAGCGAAGCGCTTGAGTCCATTTTTTATTAAAGTTTTTCCCACGGTTCCAAAAAATCATGAGTCAATTTCCTATATGACATTAAATTTTGCCGCAAATTTCCTTGGACTAGATTCTGCAGCAACTCCTTTTGGTTTAAAAGCGATGCAGAGTTTACAGGAAATCAACCCTCATAAAGACAAGGCCAGTGATGCTCAAATTATGTTTATGTGTTTGCATGCAGCAGGTTTAACCTTAATTCCAACTTCAATTATAGGATATAGAGCTGCTGAAAATGCAAGTAATCCTGCTGATGTTATGTTGCCTTGCATTATTACTTCTTTTGTTGGAACAATTGCAGCATTTTTAATTGTAGGAATTCGCCAGAAGATCAATTTTAAAAGCGCAAGCTTGGTTACAGTTATTTTTTCTATTCTAGCAGGTATTATTGGTCTTCTTTTTTATATCAATCAATTAGATATAATTGGCAAAAACTTTTTCACTTCTAATTTTTCTGGTTTATTATTAATTGGAATTATTGGTTTTACACTGATATTTTCATTTGTTCAGGAAAAACGTTTTACTGAAAAAAATACAACTATTTTTGATGCCTTTGTTTCTGGTGCTCAAAATGGATTGAAAACAGGCGTTACTATTTTTCCATACGTATTGGGAATGTTGGCTGCCATTTCTTTATTTAGAAATTCAGGATTATTTGAAATAATGAGTAATGGAATTTCCTATTTGTTTTCATATATGGGAGTAGCAAAAGATATCACAGACTCTCTTCCTGTTGCAATGCTTCGTCCATTTAGTTCCGGAGGTTCTCGTGGATTTATGATAGATTCTATGCGAACTTTTGGCGTTGATTCTTTTACAGGAAGATTGAGTTGTATATTTCAATGTAGTGCAGAGACAACATTTTATGTAATTGCAGTTTATTTTGGTTCTGTAAACATAAAGAATACGCGCTATACTTTAGGAACGATGCTTCTAGTGGATTTAATCTGTGTAATTACGGCAATATTTGTTGCTAGCTGGTTTTTTAGCTAGGCAACAAAATATTTAAATTAGCATTGAAACTGGATTTTCCATATACTGTTTAAAGGTTTGAAGAAATGAAGCACCCGATGCGCCATCTACTACACGATGATCGCAGGATAATGTTACTTTCATCACATTTCCAGGAACAATCTTTCCATCTTTAACAACTGGAACTTCCTTAATACCTCCAACTGCCATTATACAACTATCTGGAGCGTTAATAATCGCTGTAAAGGATTCAATACCAAACATTCCGAGATTTGAAATTGTAAATGTATTTCCCTCCCAGTCGCTAGGTTGAAGTTTTTTGTCTTTCGCTTTTTGGGCATATTCTTTTACCTCTGAAGCAATTTCAAGAATTCCTTTAGAGTCTGCAAAGCGAATAACAGGAACAAGAAGTCCGTCTTCAACAGCAACGGCAACACCAACATGAACATGCTGATTTTTACGTATGAAATCTCCCATCCAAGCACTGTTTACTGTTGGATGTTGTTTTAAGGACATGCCAACTGCTTTGACAACCATGTCATTGAATGAAACTTTTACGCCTTCCACGCTGTTTAATCCCTTCCGAATAGTGATTGCTTGATCCATATCAATATCTAGTGTTAGATAGAAATGAGGAGCACTAAATTTACTTTCTGCTAAACGCCGTGAAATTGTCTTACGCATTTGACTAACTGGTTCATCAGTAAATCCTTCGACTCCAAGAGGAGCTTGAGAAAAAATCCTATTTGCTGGTGTATATGGCGTATAATGGTCAACATCTTTTTTAATAATTCTACCATTTTCTCCTGTTCCAGAAATAGCGTTAATGTCAATACCTTTTTCTTTCGCCAATTTTTTTGCCAAAGGAGATGCGAAAATTCGTCCTGAATTTGAAGATAAAGGAATACTTTTTACCTCTGCAACGGGAGCTTTTTCTTGCACTACAACTGGAGTAGAGGCAGCTTCTTTTTTCTCTTCCACTTTCTTTTCAGAAATAACAGGTACTTCAGGAGTAGCCGTAATAAGTGAAGCAATATCTTCTCCTTTATCCCCAATAATTGCTAAAATAGCATTTACGGGAGCAGTTTTACCTGTTTCAACTCCGATATAGAGAAGAACTCCATCATAGAAAGATTCAAATTCCATTGTGGCTTTGTCAGTTTCAATTTCAGCGAGAATTTCACCTGTTTTTACAGCATCACCAACATTTTTTGTCCAAGCCGCAACAACACCTTCTGTCATTGTATCACTCAACTTTGGCATGTATACGATTTCAGCCATTTTCTTTTAGCGTTTAGTTTTTATTAATATTCTTTGATGTAAGGATAATCTGTTTGAACATAAATATCTTCATACAATTCATGTGCTTCAGGATAGGGAGAGTTTTCTGCAAATGTTACAGATTCATCAACTTCTTTTTTCACCCAATCATTGATTTCATTAATTTCCTTATCTGTCAACCATTTGTTATCTTTTAGTACATTCAAGCAATGCTCTATCGGATCTTGTTCTATCCATTCATTTACCTCATCTTTTGAACGGTATTTTTGTGGGTCGGACATAGAATGACCTTTATAGCGATAAGTACGAATATCTAATAATGTTGGTCCATCTCCTCTTCGTGCGCGATTACAAGCTTCTTCAATTGCATTGTGAACATCTTCAGGACGCATACCATTCACAATTTTCGAAGGCATTTCATATGATAGTCCAATTTTTGATAAATCTGTAACATTTGTTGTTCTTTCAACAGATGTTCCCATTGCATAATTATTGTTCTCAATAATATAAACTACTGGTAATTTCCAAATCATAGCCATGTTGAAGGTTTCATGCAATGCACCTTGTCTAACTGCGCCATCTCCCATTGATACAATAGCAACATTATCTGTTCCATTGTATTGTTCAGCAAATGCAACACCAGTTCCCATAGCTATTTGAGCTCCAACAATTCCGTGCCCACCCATGAAGTTTTTTTCTTTATCAAAAAAGTGCATTGAACCACCTTTTCCTTTAGAACAACCTGTACTTCGTCCATAAAGTTCGGCCATTAAAATTCTTGGATCGGTACCTAAAGCAATTGGATGACCATGATCACGGTATGCCGTCATGTGTTTATCCGAAGGGCGACAAGCACTTGCAGTTCCTGCAACAATAGCTTCTTGACCAATATATAAATGACAAAATCCACCAAATTTTTGTTGAATGTATAATTGTCCAGTTTTTTCCTCAAACTTTCTTATAAGAAGCATGTCTTTGTACCATTTAACATATGTTTCTTTCGAAAATTTTGTTTTTTCTGGACTTTCTTTTTTACTTACAGCTGCTGCTTTTATGGCCATAGTTTAAAATTAATATTTTACGAGGACAAAGATAAGAATCAATTTGAATAAAATCACATATTGTCATTACTACACTAAGCCACCTTTTTTTATGCAAGAATTCAATTTTAAAAAGTCGTTGCTTGATTTTTTTGAGAACGGTAAATTAGTATAATTCCTGCAATAATAAATGGAATGCTAAGCATTTGCCCAGTATTTATTAGCAATTCAAAATCACGTGCTGTTTGTCCTTCTTTTATGTATTCGATAAAAAACCGAGATCCAAAAATAAAAATCAAAAAAGAACCAAACATAAAACCTGGTTTTTTCCAAGAATTCATTTTCCAATACATCAAAAGTAAAATTAGAAAAGCTATAAAGTAGCAAATTGCTTCGTATAATTGTGCTGGATGTCTTACAGGGATTGATTCCCAAGTGCCATTATATAAACTATAATCGTGGTATAAAAACCGAAAGCCCCATGGAACTGTTGTAATATCGCCAACCATTTCGTGGTTCACAAGATTTCCTAGGCGAATACAGGTGCAACCGATTGCAATTGCAGCAGAAAGTCGATCTAAAACCCATAAATATGATTTTTTTATTACATTTCTTGAAAAAAGATACAGAGAAATGAGAAGTGCGATTGCTGCTCCGTGACTTGCAAGCCCGCCTTCCCAAACTTTAAAAATATCAAGAGGATTTGAGAAATAACCATCCGGTCCGAAATAAGGTCCATAAAAAAGAACATGCCCAAGTCTTGCTCCAATAATTGTGGCTAAAACCATGTACATAACTAATTTATCTAATATTTCGTTTGAAATATTTTCTTTCTTAAATATCTGCTTTACAATAAAATAGCCAATTACAAGTCCTCCAACAAAGAGTAAACCATATAAGTTAGGTGTTTTCCATCCTTCTATTATTTCGGAATCTACAGACCAGTTAATTGCTAATAACATTTATTATTTATTTGATTGTTGAATCAAAGATAAAGGTTTTTCCTTATTGGCTTTAAATATGAGTTTTTGTGAGCGACCTTTTTTAAATATTTGGTTACTATTTTCAATTCCTTTTCTCAGGTCTTTTTGTGTTTCCTCAGGTAAATGTGTTATTTCAAGGCATTCTTGTGAGCAGCAATTCTCCATTTTAGTCATACAAGAAGAACACTGAATAAAAAGTAAGTGACACGAGTGATTCATGCAATTTGTATGCGTGTCAGCGGCTTCTCCACATTGGTGACAAACGGCGATCACATCATCTGTAATTCTTTCTCCTCTTCGCTCGTCGAATACAAAATTTTTACCGATAAATTTATTTTCAATTTCTAGTTCTCTAACTTCGTTGGCATATTTAATTATTCCTCCTTCTAATTGGTGTACATTTTTAAATCCGCGGTGTTTGAACCATGCTGATGCTTTCTCGCAGCGAATTCCTCCAGTGCAATACATCACAATATTTTTATCTTCTTGTCCTTTTAAATAAGTGCTTTCAATATGCGGAAGGGATTCACGAAAAGTATCTACATCTGGTAAAATTGCTCCCTTGAAGTAGCCAACTTCAGATTCGTAATGATTTCTAAAATCGATTAAAATGGTTTCATTGTCATTTGTCAAGTCATTAAATTCTCTGGCATTTAGATGTTTACCTTTATTTGTGACATCAAAGGACTTATCAATTAGTCCATCTGCAAGAATTTTATCTCTAACCTTAATTTTTAATTTTAGAAAAGTAAATTCTGCTTCTGCATCGTCTACTGCAAAATTTAAGCGAATTCCATTAAGGAAAGTAATTTCATAAAGTTCTTCTCTAAATTGACTCAAGTAATTTGTTGGAATTGCAATTTGAGCATTGATTCCTTCAGTTGCAATGTAGGTTCGTCCCACAATGTCCCACTTTGACCACATTAGAAATAAGTGATCTCTGAATAAGCGAGGGTTTGCTATATTAGCATATTTATAAAAAGAAATAGTGACAAATTTATGTCCAAGCTCTTTTAAATTTGCTTCAAGTTCCTCCTTATTTAATGTATTCCACAGTTGCATGCTATGTTGAATTAAATAATTAAAGTACAAAATTACGGATATTTTTTTTGAGATTTTTATGTTAGATTTTAAATGTGCATTCAATTTGACATTAAAATAATTTTATCTTTGTACTAGCCTCAAAAAGGCGTTTATGAAATCAAGCATACAATTTATCTTTAATAATTCAGAACTTGGAGCAGGAACAAGAGGGGCTTCTCTTGGTGCAAATGCTATTTTAGTAGCTGCAAGATCTAAGGCTAGTTTACTTTTTAAAAATCGCAGTATCCAAACAGTTAAAAATTTTAATGAGTTTTTGGATCGTGAAAATACATTTCCATTTGCAAAACACATTGATGGAATGCTGGATGTTTTTGAGGCCACATCAAAAGAAATAAGCAATGCGTTAACGGAGAAAAAATTTCCATTAATCATTGCTGGAGACCATTGTTCTGCAGGTGGAACAATTACTGGAATTCAAAAAGCACATCCCGAAAAACGACTTGGAGTTGTTTGGCTTGATGCTCATTCAGATTTACATTCTCCGTATACAAGTCCTTCAGGAAATTTACACGGCATGCCAATAGCAACGGCTTTGGGTATTGATAATTTAGAATCTCAGCGTAACAATATTGATAGTATTACCGCGAATTCTTGGAATAAATTAAAATCATCCGTTCTTAGGCCAGAAGATTTAGTTTATATGGGTGTCAGAGACACAGAAAAAGAAGAGGATTATTTAATTCAAACCTTAAACTTAAAAAATTTCACAGTTGAAGATGTTCGTTCTTTGGGAATTTCAAAGGTAATTACTGATATTTCTGCTCGTCTTGTTTCCTGTGATATCATTTATGTTTCCTTTGATGTCGATTCGATTGATCCTGATTTAACATCATATGGAACAGGAACTCCAGTAAAAGGTGGGTTTAGTCCTGAGGAAATAAAAGGTATTTTGAAAGGTCTTTTACTTTTTCCAAAAACAATTGCGCTTGAGTTAGTGGAGGTAAATCCATGCTTAGATGATAAAAACAAAATGGCTGAAGTTGCTTTGGATATTCTTGAGCACATTGTTGAGGTATTAGAGCAGAAGTAATGGAAGAGAAAATTAAAGCGGTATTAGTTGAGTATTCCAATCTCTTGTTTGCTACTGAGATTAGCCAGGATTTAATTCAATTTCAAGCAACACGAAAGGATGTTGAAGGCGATTTGACCTTACTTGTCTTTCCTTTTGTAAAGCTAATGCGTTGTTCTCCAGTTGAAGCAGGTGAGAAAATAGCAAATTTTATTATCGAAAAAATTCCAGAGATTAAAAAATGTGCTGTCATCAATGGCTTTTTAAACATTGTTTTCTCGGATGATTATTGGTTTAATAAATTAAAAGAAATACATCATAATGAACATTTTGGTTTTTCAAAGAAAGATTCAAAGCCAATGGTTATGGTGGAGTATTCATCTCCAAATACCAATAAACCCTTGCATCTTGGACATTTAAGGAATATCTTCTTAGGTCATTCAGTTGCAGAGATATTAAAAGCAAATGGTCATGAAGTGATAAAAACACAGGTTATTAACGACCGTGGTATTCATATCTGTAAAAGCATGCTTGCTTGGGAAAAGTTTTCTCCTTTGAATAAGAATGGTGAGCGAGAAACTCCATCTAACACAAATTTAAAAGGAGATAAATTAGTCGGAAAATACTACGTTGAATTTGATAAGCGCTTCAATTCGGAAGCAAAAGAAATTATTTCCCTTTGGGAAAAAGGAAATTTTGAAGGTTTTTCAGCGACTATTTCTGAGAACTACAAAAAATTTCAAGCTGCATTGATAGGAAAAGATGAAAAAGCACAGCTTGCTATCCACGATAAAATAAAAGATTTAGCAAAGAATGAAACAAGTTTGTTGTGCGAAGCCAAAGATATGTTGATTAAATGGGAAGCGCGAGATCCACAAACGTATTTACTTTGGACAACCATGAATAATTGGGTTTATGCCGGATTTGATGTCACCTACAAAAAAATGGGCGTTTCGTTTGACAAATTATATTATGAGTCTGAAACATTTTTATTAGGCAAAGATCAGGTAATTGAAGGTTTAAAATCGGGTGTTTTCTTTAAAAAAGAAGATGGGTCTGTTTGGATTGATTTAACCTCAGAAGGCTTAGATGAGAAATTAGTATTGCGTTCTGATGGCACAGCTGTTTATATGACGCAGGATATTGGAACAGCAATTGATCGTTTTAATGACTATAAACATTTAAGTGGAATGGTTTATACCGTTGGAAATGAGCAAGATTATCATTTTAAAGTGCTATTTCTAATTCTCCAGAAATTGGGTTATTCTTGGGCGAAAAATTGTTTTCATTTGTCTTATGGAATGGTAGATTTACCAAGTGGAAAAATGAAATCTCGAGAGGGAACTGTTGTTGATGCTGATGATTTAATGGCAGAAGTTGTTGAAAAAGCAACCGAGTTGACCAAAGAACGAGGACATTTGGATGGTCTTTCTGAAAGCGATAGAAATCTTTTGTACGACCGCATCGGAATGGGTGGATTGAAGTATTATTTACTAAAAGTAGATCCAAAAAAACGCATGCTTTTTAACCCAGAGGAATCTGTAGATTTAACAGGAAATACAGGTCCATTTATACAATATGCTCATGCACGTATTTGTTCTTTATTAAAAAAAGGAGCAGTAGGAAAATCGATGGATATTTTACCTTTTGAACTACAAGCTGAGGAAAAAGAACTTGTGAAATGCTTGGCGTTATATCCAAGTATTATTAATGAAGCAGCTGAGAATTATTCTCCGGCACTTCTTGCAAATTATTTATACGAATTGGTAAAACAGTTTGGGCATTTTTATCAGACAATTCCGATATTAATTGAAGTAAATGAGGATGTTAAACTTGGAAGATTAATACTCAGTTCAAATGTTGCAAAGGTTATAAAAAGCGGTTTGAATTTGTTGGGTATTGAAGCACCTGAAAAAATGTAATTAAATAAGTTTCGGAGTTCAATTAAAAATCACCTCATCACTTAATTCTCGCACCATTTTAAAAAGTTCATTTTTAAAGGTTTGCGGGTCGTATTTCCCTTTTTCAATCAAGCGTAATTTATGTTCCCATTGTCCGGTAAGCTCTGGACTTTTTAATAAATCACTTTTGATGGTGTCAATTAAATTCATGCCTGTTTCAGTGGCAATGAGGTTTTTCTTTTTCTTTTCAATGTATTTTCGTTTGAAAAGCGTTTCAATAATATTGGCTCGCGTTGATGGCCTACCAATACCGTTTTCTTTCATTAATTCTCGCATCTCTTCATTTTCCACCAATTTTCCTGCGGTTTCCATTGCTCGAAGTATGGTTGCTTCGGTATAATATTTAGGTGGACTTGTTTTTCCTTTGTGAATCTCTGGGGTATGTGGTCCGCTTTCTCCTTTGACAAAAATCGGGAGTATTTTTTCTTCTGTTTCTTTTGGTTCTTTTTTTAACTCTTTGGCTTCCGCTTCGTCTACTTTTTCTTCTTTTAAATCTTCGTAAACTTCTCGCCACCCTAAGGAAATAATTTGTTTTCCAGTTGCTTTGAAAATTAAGGCATCTACTTTTCCCAATACAGTTGTATTCGATACTTTACACTCAGGATAAAAGACAGAAATAAATCGTCGACAGATTAAATCATAGATTTTTTGTTCGTCAAAAGATATTCCTGAAGGCGAAATTCCAGTTGGTATAATCGCGTGATGATCGGTTATTTTTTTATCGTCGAAAATAGTTTTAGATTTTGGAATAGCTTTCTGAAGTAAAGCATCTGTAAATCGCTTGTAGTCTTTTAAATTTCCTAAAATATCCGGAATTTTGGGATGTAAATCTTCTGAAAGGTAAGTGGTGTCAACCCGTGGGTAAGTCACTAATTTTTTCTCGTATAAACTTTGGATGAGGTTTAGCGTTTGTTCAGCACCAAAACCAAATCGTTTGTTCCCATCAACTTGAAGTGAGGTCAAATCGTACAAGCGCGGATTTCCTTCTTTTCCTTCTTTTTGTTCGAAAGAGGTGATTTCAAAGGGTTTATTTAAAAGATATTCCAGTCCTTTTTGAGCTTTTTCTAAAGATTTTAAGCGATCAATTTGACATAAAAATTCTGTTTCACGATAGGTTGTTTTTAGTTCCCAATATTCTTCTGAAGAAAACGCATTGATTTCTTTTTGACGGTTGACAATCATTGCCAGTGTTGGTGTTTGAACGCGTCCAACAGACAAGACCAACTTATCTTTACCATATTTTTTGGTATAGAGTCGAGTACCGTTTATTCCAAGCATCCAATCTCCCACAGCGCGTGAGTTTCCTGCAGCGAATAAATTATCAAAATCTTTCGAATCTTTGAGTTTACTGAAGCCGGCTTTAATTGCCTCCTCGGTTAAGGAAGAAATCCAAAGTCGTTTGATGGGGACTTTACATTGCGCTTTCAAGAGCACCCATCTTTGAATCAATTCGCCTTCCTGTCCTGCATCCCCACAATTTATCACTTCAGAAGCTTTAGCGACCAATGCTTTAATAGTTTGGAATTGTTTTTCAACGCCTTTATCTCCTTTTATCTTGATTCCAAATTGCGCCGGGATAATAGGTAAATCCTCTAATTTCCAATATTTCCAATTAGGATTATAATCTTCGGGATCTTTTAATGAGCAAAGGTGACCAAAGGTCCAGGTTACGCAATAATCGTTGCCTTCAAAATACCCATCGTGACGTATTTTTGCGCCTAAAATCTCAGCTAAATCTTTAGCAACACTAGGTTTTTCGGCGATACAAAGTTTCATGAGTTAGCTAAATAATGAGAATATAAAAATAGCGTTTATTAGTTAACTTTAGTTTTTAGTATCTGCCTTTTTATATTCTTCTAAACCTTTTTCTAGCCAGGCTTTAAAATCAGTAGCATTGCCATGGTGTTCGTAGTCTGCTGACCCTATATCTAAATCTTCATTCTGCGGTCCCAATAAACGGTAATAAGGCTGTGTATTACTTTTGTATCGAGTAGTTTGCAAATAACTCCATTTGTGACCAATTTGAGTAATTTTCATTTTTTTACCTGGCGCATATTCCAATTCCTTATGTTCGGAAGCAGGCAGGGCTGTTTTTTCATCAACATATAACGAAACAATAACCATTTTATCTCGCAGTATTTCAAGGATACCCGGCTCACCCCAGACCTTTTCCTCCATTTTTCGACAGTTGACACATGCATGACCTGTAAAGTCGACAAAAAGAGGTTTGTTTACTTCTTTTGCATATGCTTCTGCTTTTTCTAAATCATGAAAAACCATGATATTTTGAGGTCCGAGATGCATGTCATTATTTTCGGAATGAGAATTCGTATTTTCTGAAGATCCAATTCCACTTGGAGATTCGCTATAAGAAAGTGGTGGAGGAAAGCCACTGATTAATTTTAGAGGAGCGCCCCACATACCTGGAATTAAGTAGATTACAAACACTAAACATGTACTGGCTAATAAAGTCCTAAATACAGATAGTTTTTCAGTTGGGCTATCGTGGGGGAGTCGAATAAAACCAAAAAGATAAATCGTTAATACAGCAAATAAACCGATCCAAATCGCTAGGAATAATTCCCTTTCCAAGAAATGGCCTTGCACAACTAAATCAGCATTCGATAGAAATTTGAAAGCCAAGGCAAGTTCTAAAAACCCGAGAAAAACTTTAACAGTATTTAACCAACCACCAGATTTTGGAAGTGCATTCATCCATCCTGGAAAAGCAGCAAATAAAGTAAATGGAATAGCCAAAGCCAATGAAAACCCAAACATTCCAACAAATGGTGCAATTCCTCCTATTGTTGCAGATTCAACTAATAAGGTTCCAACTATTGGTCCAGTGCAAGAAAAAGAAACCAATGCGAGTGCAAGCGCCATAAAAAAGATTCCAATAAATCCACCTTTATCTGATGCTTTATCAGCTTTGTTTAGCCATGAGCTTGGCAACATGATTTCGAATGCTCCTAAAAATGAAATGGCAAATACGACCAGAAGAACAAAGAAAAGCAAGTTAAACCAGACATTTGTGGATAGTGCATTTAATGCTGAAGGGCCAAATATTGTAGTGACAATAGTTCCTAAAATTACATAGATAGCAATTATAGAAAAACCATAAAGTATTGCATTTCTAACACCCTCAGCTTTTGATTTACTTTTTTTAGTAAAAAAACTAACGGTCATTGGAATCATTGGAAAAACACAAGGAGTAAGTAAGGCAGCAAAGCCACTCAAGAATGAAATAATGAAAATTAGAAACATTGATTTAGCAGGTTTGCCAGGAACTTTTTTAAGATTCTTATCTGCAGTATCATTATTTACGACTTTATTTTTGGTAATTTGACTTGCTGTATCCTTTTCAATTTTTACAACACTATCACTTTTAATTGCTTCACATCCTTCAGCAGTTAATGAAAAATTATATTCGTGGGGCATTAAACATTTTCCTGCTTCATCACATACTTGAAATGAAAAGACACCAGAGACTTTAAAATCATTGATGGAATTAATTAAAACTCTTCTTTTCATAGTTAGTGAACCCTTGTGGTAACTCTGCACATCACCCAAATCTTCGTCGATGTATTGTATCGGCTTAGGTTCTATGGTTTCTTTAACAGTAAGTTTAGTTGTCTTATTGATGTTTATCGCACTTGGAATAGCATATGAATCTTTGGGAAGTTTGTATGAATTAATATGCCAACCTGGAATTATTGTGATTTTCGCTACAATAAAAGCTTCACAATTTTTTTGTTCTAGCGAAAAGTTAACTTTCACGACATCTTCATGATTGATGATTTGAGAAAATAAAAAATTTAGTTGAAGTAAAAAAAGAATCAATCCAAGGTATTTTTTCATGTAATTTTACTTTATAATTATTTCAAATGGAACTTCAATAGGGGGAAGGCATTGTGTGTCATTACAGACCATATATTGAACGTTGCCTATTATTTGATTTGTATTTTTTAATTTTATTTGTTGATGTGCAAAGAAAGATTTTTCGAAAAGGTACACTTTTGAATCAAAATTTACATCAAAAATTTCGTAAGGAACTAGTCTTTCTTCACATTTACCAATTAGTTTTAAGCCATTTTTTTTATTTATGTTAACAGTCACAGGAATTGGTCCAGAATTGGCTGGTGTTTTTTGAGAGTAAAGGTGCCAACCTTCGTCAATAGTTCCAGTAATAACAATGTTTGAGTTCATATTATCGTACGTAAAACTCCAAGTTACATGGTTTTGAGCAATCAAAAGAGAAGTACATTGTAGAAAAAAGAAAACAAGATTAAAACGCATTTTTTCTATATAAAGTATGTAGTTGAAATGATAATACGAATTTACACAAAAAAACTTTTTAAGATAAGATAAACAGTTGTTACTTTACTCTTAAAGAATTTTCTTACCAATCCATTCTTGCTTTTGCACTAACAGCTTGTGTTGCAAAATCCCCTGAATCAAAGAGAAATTTCCCTGCAATTGCAATCATTGCTGCATTGTCAGTGCAGTATTCAAATTTAGGAATAAAAACTTTCCAATCGTCCATTTTTTTTCCGTTTAATACTTTTCTGAGCTCACTATTTGCTGAAACGCCTCCTGCTAAGGCAACTTGATTAACTCCAGTTTGTTGAACTGCTTGTTCAAGTTTTTGTATAAGAATACTAACTATCGATTTTTGAATGGAAGCGCATAAATCATTGCGATTTTCTTCAATAAAATTTGGGTTTTCTTTTTGCGCATCACGAATACTATATAAAATTGATGTTTTTAAGCCACTAAAACTAAAATCAAGACCTTGAATTCTTGGCTTTGAGAAAGTGAATTTATCGGGATTTCCTAATTGTGCAAATTTATCAATTAAGGGACCTCCAGGATAATAAAAACCTAACATTTTTGCTGCTTTATCAAATGCTTCTCCGGCTGCATCATCGATTGTTTTTCCTAAAATTGACATTTTTAAGTGGCTTTCTACCAATACGATTTGAGTATGACCTCCTGAAACAGTTAAGCATAAAAAAGGAAACGTAGGTTTTTCTTTCTCCGTATCGTTAATAAAATGGGCCAAAATATGCGCTTTCATATGGTGAACTGCAAGCAAAGGAATATTTCGGGCAAGCGCAAATGCTTTTGCAAAAGAAGTACCGATAACCAGTGAGCCAAGAAGTCCAGGTCCCTGAGTAAATGCTACTGCTTGTATGTCTTTTAGCGTGATTCCTGCTTCTTCAATTGCTCGTTCTACAACTGGCAAAATATTTTCTTGATGTGCTCTCGAAGCCAATTCTGGAACCACACCTCCATATTTCTCATGAATCAATTGTGTAGCTGTAACATTTGATAAGATTTTTGTTCCAGCCAAAATGGCTGCTGATGTATCGTCGCACGAGGATTCAATTCCGAGTATAATTGTATTGTTTACAGCCAAAAGATTCTTAAATTTGTTATGAAAGCATGGTAAAATTACAGAAAATAGCGAATAATTCATTGGGTATATTTTTTGAATGCTTACTGATCTGCATAATCATTTTTGCTTTTCTTATCCGAACAAGTACTTTTCAGACCTTTTTAGCAGGCAAAGTAGTAAATTATCTTTCTGCTGAATTAAATACAAAAATTGAATTAAAAGGTCTTGAAATTATTCTTTTTGATAAGGTTTCTTTAAATGGGGTTCTAATTTTAGACATGAAGAAGGATACGCTTCTTTCTGCAGAAACTATTCTTTTGACTTTAGATGATTATGATCTTGCTAAAAATAAGTTTGATATTGGAAAAATAGAATTAAGTAAGGGTTCAATATATCTTAATCGGAACAAGAAAAATGGATCCTATAATTATGCATTCTTAGAAGATTATTTTTCTGGCGACACACAAAAAACAAAAACTAAAAAACTCACGCTCAGCGCAAAAAATATTTCTCTTTCTGATTTCTCATTTCGTTTCGATGATTTCAGAGTAAAGCCTCAAAAATATGGCATTGATTTTACTCATTTGCATTTAAGAAATATTGGAGTAAATGTTCAGAATTTAGCTTTACAAGGCGAAACGATAAAACTTCAAATTCAGGACTTAAAATGTAAAGATAAATCAGGGTTTAATCTTGAAAAGCTGAGTGCTGGTCTAAGAATTGGATCTCAGGGTATATTTCTTAAAAAGTTTCAATTAATAAGCAATGAAACGAATTTAAGAGCAAGTAAATTGAATTTACTTTATAGAAATTGGTCTGCTTTTTCATCTTTTTCAGATTCTGTAATTTTTGATGTTGAAATTAATCCTAGCACTCTTTCATTGAAAGATATTTCATATTTTGCTACAGATTTAGAAGGAATGGATTCTAAAATTAAGATTAGTGCAAGCATCAAAAATCCTATAAGTTCCTTAGCAATAAACAATCTTGATTTACGATTTGGAAACAAGTCTTTTATTAAAGGAAAAATCGTTTTACCAAATTTTAGTATTGGCGATCAAGGAGTTTTAAATGCCAGGATAGTTAAATCTTTAGTCACACTTAAAGACATAGAAAGTGTTGCTCTTCCGAAATCAATGGAACCATTTAAAATAGATGCTTCGATTTCACAACTTGAATTTTTTAAAGTTACGAATGCTAATATAGCTGGCAAAGTGAATCGATTTAATTTTGGATTAGATGAATTAGAAACAGCTTTAGGATCCATTTCGTTAAAATCAAATTATCTGATAGAAAATAATGAATTAGCATTTAAATTCACACCACAAAATAGTGATGACTTTGCTATTGTTATTCGTGATTTTAATCTAGGAGATCTCATTGATAATTCTGATTTAGGTAACGTAAGTGGACTTATCCTAATAGAGGGAAGTATTGCAAATAATGGGGAATTAAGACTGCCAATAATTCGTGGTTTATTTTCGAAATTCCAATTTAATGATTATTCCTACTCAAACATAGAAATTAATGAAGCCAGTTTAATAGACGATATTTTATTTTCAAATCTGAGTATTAAGGACCCAAATATAGATTTAAGTTACAATGGTGAAATTTCCATTGGGTCAACTCAAAAATATTTAGCAGAAATACACTTAAAAAAGATGAATCTAGGAGCACTAAACATCACAAAAGACAATAATATTTATCTTTCAACAGATATTTCTTGTTCTATTTCTAGCCCTAGTTTAGAATTTATGTCAGGAAAAATTAATCTCTCTAACTTTTCATATGAAGAAAATCAAAAAGTAGTAAATGTGCCCTATTTTAATTCGAACTTTTCACGAAATAGCTCAGGGGATTACATTGAAATTGCCAGTTCCTTAGTCGATGCTAAAATCAAGGGAAAAATTAAATACGAATCTGTTTTAAATGATATTTTAAATGAATTATCAGTGCTTTTACCTTCTTTAACTTTAGTTTCAGAAGAAACTAAAGAACGTATAAACGAAAGTGATTTTACCTTTGAAATTGAGACTAAGGAATTAGATGATTTACTTTCTATATTTCTTCCTGAGCTAAAGGTCAATAGTAGCACATTCTTGAAAGGTGATTTTAATGCTAGAAAAGGTAGTTTAAGCGCAAATTTCAGATCTGAATCCATTCTTTTTAATGATTATATTTTTCAAGGAATTAGTATTAATCAGGCTATTTCTAATCGTGAAATTAAGGGAGATTTTTTAGTAAATTCTCTGTCAATTAATGATTCATTAAAATTAAATAATGTACATTTTGTGAATTCAGGAATTAAAGGAATGTTAAATTCAACTTTGACATGGGATCCTGAATCATCTGGTTATTCAGAAATTGCTTGGCGGACTACTTTTTCAGATGATTCACATATAAATTTTCTCTTAAAACCATCTTTTTTCTCTCTTAATGGACTAAGATGGCAAATAGAGAAAGAATCTGATATTTCATTAACTTCTAATGACTTACACATTACAAATTTTAGATTGTCTCGCAATGATCAACTAATTAAGATCAATGGTTGCTTGTCTAAAAATGATTTTGATAAGTTAAAAATGGATGTCCAACAATTAGATTTAGATGAATTAAGCTCAGTTTTAAGTTTGCCGTCAAAATTAAAGGGAAGCTTTTCTGGTTGGGGTATGATATCAAATCCATATTCAAATTTTAAGTACTTAGGTGATGCATCGTTTAAAGATTTTTTTCTGGACGGCCAAGAAGTTGGCGATATTCTAATTCAAACTGATTGGAGTGATTTACGAAAGAGTATTCTTTTAAATGGTTTACTTGAATATAAAAATCAACCTACTTTAGATTTTGGAGGAGCTTATTTTATAAATACAAATCAACTTGATTTGCTCCTAAAATTTGATGAGACAGATATTCAGTTTGCAAATACATTTCTCGATCCAACTGTATCAAGAGATTTAAATGGTAAACTTAAGGGTATTTTGACTGTAAAAGGCACTCCAGATAAGCCAAAATTATCTGGTAAACTTTCTATTGATAAAGGATCTGTTAAAGTTGAGTTGTTGGGCGTTAAATATAGATTTAACGGAAAAATTGATGTTATTGAAGATGGGTTTTTAATAAATAATTTGCCGCTGAAAGATGAGGATGGGAATATTGCATCAATGGTTGGTACAATTTACCATAAAGATTTCACCGGATTCAATTTTGATTTAAATTTAAATTTTGAGGATGATTTATCCAAAAGAGATATTTTAAATCCTCTGAGAGTTTTGCCTTTAAATCAATTTATGGTTTTAAATACAAACTATAAAGATGGTGATGTTTATTTTGGGAAAGCTTACGCAAAAGGCACAGCAAATATTTCAGGCACTGCAAATAAACTAGATATTCTTGTTGACTTAGAGACAAAAAAAGGTACATTGATTAATTTCCCAATGTATGGTGTTTCAGATATTGAAGAATCAGAAGATTTTATCCAATTTGTTCAGAAAGGAATTAATAATGCAATCGTTGAAGAAAAGATTAACTTTTCAGGCGTTAATCTTGATTTGAAATTTAAAGTAACGCCAGACAGCTATTTAAAATTGATTTTTGATGAATTTTCTGGTGATGAAATTACAGCAAAAGGTTTTGGAGAAATAAATATGAAATTAGATCAGCTGGATCATTTAACAATGAACGGAACATATAATATTGTGAAAGGAAGTAAATATAATTTTGTGATGATGGGCATTAATCAACCCTTTAATATTGATGAAGGATCTTCAATTTCATGGAATGGTGATGTTTTGGATGCTAATCTTGATATTAAAACATCAATTGATTTAAAGAAAATTTCTATTTTGGAGTTAAGCCCAGAAACTGCTGATAAGTCACTTTTAAACCAAGATGTATTATGTTACTTAAATCTTTCTGATAAACTTTTAAAGCCAACGATTACATTTGATATCGCAGCTCCCAAAGCACCCGAAACAGGAAAAGCTTTGATTAGAAGGGTAACAAATGAACAAGATGAGTTAAATCGCCAGTTTTTTTCTCTTTTGCTAGTCCGAAAATTCCAACCATTAAAAGGTACAGTTACGGCTAATGGTTCATCAGCAATTGATTTAGTTGAGTCTCAAATAAATGCAGCTCTTGGTAAATTATCAGATAGCTATAAATTAAATGTTGATTATGGAGCAGATAAGGTTGCTGGTGATAATTCTGTTGAGCTCGGAGTTAAAACAGGTTTACTAAATGATCGTCTAATTGTGTCTGGAAGTTTTGGAGTAGAAAATAAAACAGATGGTGAGAGTGCTACAAATGAGGGTTCTACTCAGAGTTCACTTATTGGTGATGTAAACATTGAATATTTGATCAATGAAAAAGGTACTTTTCGTGTAAATGTTTTTAATCAATCAAATGCAAATTCAGTAAATGAAAATTCAGGTCCATTTACGCAAGGTGCAGGTATTTCATACCATGAGGAATTTAATTCTTGGAAAGATTTTGAATTATTTCAAGCGGTTATAGATGTTTTTAGAAAGAAAGAGAAAAAACATTTTAAAAATAAAAAAGTGAAAAAAAAGCTTCCATCTTTGTAGTTTTTTTTTACTCGAACATAAAAAAATAATTCATTCAATTAATTTTAACAATGAAAAAGGTATTAATTGCAAATCGTGGGGAAATAGCAAGACGGGTTATTCGTACACTCAAAATCATGGGTATTAAAAGTGTAGCTATCTATTCTGATGCTGATAAAACTGCGCCTCATGTTTTGGAAGCAGATGAAGTGGTATATGTTGGTAAAAGTCCTTCTAGTGAAAGTTATTTACAACAAGATTTAATTTTAAAGCATTGTAAGGATTTAGGTGTTGATGGCATTCATCCTGGCTACGGATTTTTGTCTGAAAACGCAGGCTTTGCTCGTAATGCTAAACTAGCAGGAATAAAACTAATTGGTCCTTCTCCTGAATCAATGGAGCTTATGGGGGATAAATTAAGCGCTAAACAAGCAGTAAAGAAATTCAATGTCCCTCTTGTTCCTGGAGTAGATACTGCTATTTCAGATATCGCTGAGGCAAAACAAATAGCTGAAAAAATCGGTTATCCAATTTTAATTAAAGCTTCTGCTGGAGGAGGTGGAAAAGGAATGCGCCTAGTAAATAGCACTGCAGAATTTGAAGAACAAATGTCGATGGCTCAAAATGAAGCCCTTTCTTCTTTTGGCGATGATGCGGTTTTTATAGAGAAATTTGTAGATAAACCTCGACATGTTGAAATTCAAGTTTTTGCGGATCAACATGGAAATGTTGTCTATCTTTTTGAAAGAGAATGTTCTATTCAAAGAAGACATCAAAAGGTTGTTGAAGAAGCGCCAAGTATTGTTTTAAGTGAAGAATTAAGAAAACAAATGGGTGAGGCTGCAGTTGCGGTTTGTAAAGCATGTAATTATGAAGGTGCTGGAACTGTAGAATTTCTCTTAGATGCTGAATTAAATTTTTTCTTTTTGGAAATGAATACGCGCCTTCAGGTTGAACATCCTGTAACTGAGATGATAACTGGATTAGATTTAGTAGAATGGCAAATTTTAGTTGCTAGAGGGGAACGACTTCCAAAATTACAACATGAACTTAAAATTAATGGTCATGCAATCGAAGTTCGGGTTTATGCTGAAGATTCATTGAATGGTTTTGCGCCTGATATTGGAACATTGAATCGCTACCGAATTCCTGCAGGAAAAAACATTCGTGTAGACGATGCCTTTCTTGAAGGAATGGAAATTCCAATTTATTACGATCCTATGATTGCTAAACTTGTTGTTTGGGGTAAAAATAGAGAAGAGGCAATGGACAGAGCGATTGAAGCAATTGATAATTATCAAATATCTGGTGTGAAAACAACATTGGATTTTGGGAAATATGTTTTGAAACATCCTGCATTTAGGAGTGGAAATTTTGATACTAATTTTGTTAAACATTATTTTCAAGATCCAAAGGTGATGAGAGACGCAATGCAAGAAGAGGCGGAAGCTTTGGCACATTCAATTGATGCTATTTGGAGCGATTTAAAAAAACATGAGGTCGTGGAATATTCTTCACGGGAAATTAGTTCGTCTTGGAAAAATAGAATGGAATAGATTTATTTCTTCTCTTAATGCACTTCTTAAAAAGAAAATCTTACTTTTACGTCTCAAAATTTGAATTATGAATTTGCATGAATACCAAGGAAAATTAATACTTAAAAGCTACGGTGTAGCCATTCAGGAAGGAATTGTTGTTGAACGTGTTGAAGATGCTTTGGCAGCAGCAAAAGAACTTACAGCCAAAACTGGAACAAGTTGGTACGTAATTAAAGCCCAAATTCATGCTGGAGGAAGAGGAAAAGGTACAATTGAGGAAACAGGTTCTCATGGTGTTGTCTTAGCAAAGGGAATAGACCAAGTGGAAGAGAAGGTAAGGGGAATTTTAGGTGGACATCTTCAAACTCTTCAAACAAACGGAGTTGGTAAGTTGGTAAGTAAAGTATTAATCGCTCAAGATGTCTATTATCCTGGTGAATCAGAAGTTGAAGAATTTTATATGTCTGTTCTTCTAGACCGTGAAAAAGGTAAAAATGTGATTGTATATTCTACTGAAGGTGGAATGAATATTGAACATGTAGCAGAAAACACTCCAGAAAAAATCTATCGAGAACTTATTGACCCTCGCGTTGGAATTCAAGCTTTTCAAGCTAGAAAAATAGCATTTAACTTAGGATTATCGGGTGAAGCTTTCAAACAGATGGTGAAGTTTATTCCTACTTTGTATAAAGCATATGAAGGAATTGATGCTTCGATGTTTGAGATAAACCCACTTTTTAAAACCTCAGATAATAAAATTATTGCCGTTGATGCAAAAGTTTCGCTTGATGGTAATGGACTTTTTCGTCATCCAGATTATGAGGCAATGCGCGATAAATCAGAGGAAGATCCTACTGAAGTAGAAGCTGATGAAGTTGGATTAAATTTTGTGAAACTAGATGGAAATGTTGGTTGTATGGTTAATGGCGCTGGTCTAGCGATGGCTACTATGGATATTATCAAACTTTCTGGTGGAAATCCTGCAAATTTTTTAGATGTTGGAGGAACGGCAAATGCAGAACGTGTAGAAAAGGCCTTCCATATAATTTTAAAGGACCCGAACGTAAAAGCAATTCTTATTAATATTTTTGGTGGAATCGTTCGCTGTGATCGTGTTGCGCAAGGAATTGTAGATGCATATAAGAATATCGGCCAAATTCCAGTGCCAATTATTGTTCGTTTGCAGGGCACAAATGCTATCGAAGCAAAAAAGATTATTGAAGATTCTGGATTAAATGTTCATTCTGTTGTTCTCTTACAAGAAGCTGCAGATTTGGTGAAGAAAGTTTTACAATAACTACAATAGTTTCTCGCCACATTCAAAATGTCCTTTCGGACAAGATTTATACCCATGTAATCCGCAAGGTTTGCAAGATAGATTTTTAACCTCTATAATTTCAGAATCATCAGATAATGGTCCAAACCCAAAACTTGGACTTGTTGAGCAGAAATAAACTGTAACAGGTGCATTCATTGCTGAAGCAAGGTGCAAAGGTCCAGAATCATTTACGAAGGTTCTAATTGCTCCTTTTATCAGAGCCGCAGATTCCATTAAACTGAGTTTTCCTGCAAGATTTTTTATTTCTATATTTTTAATTTCAATACTAATTTCTTCACAAAGATTAAAATCTTCAGAACCACCAATTAGATAAATTATAGCATTTTTATCTTTAATTGAATGGATTGTTTTTATCCATACAGATTTTGGTGCTTGTTTTGTAAACCAAACGGATGATGGTGCAATACAATAATAACTTTTACTCTGAAAAGTGGAAATTTTATCAAAATCACTTGCACTTGGAAATAATTTTGGTGATTTAAATGTTTTCTTGCATAAATCTTCAATAAGAGCTGAATTTCTCTCTACTTCATGAAGTCCATTATTGACTGTGTGATCAAAAGATTTAGTAAATAAAAAGGAAAGTGGATTTTTTTTAAAGCCACGTTGTTCCTTTGCACCAGAAAAAGCTGTCAATAATCCAGAGGAAAAAAAACGTTGTAAATTAACTGCTAAATCATACTTTTCTTTCCTTATTTCCTTAAGAAGAGCTAGTAAACTTTTGATTTTTTTTGATTTATCAAATACCAATACTCTGTTTAAGTTCGGATGATTGATTAAAAGATTTTGATTGCCATTTTTAACTAAGAAATCAATCTTAGAATTCGGAAATTGTAAGCGCAATGTTTCTATAAGTGGTGTAGCTAAAATTACATCTCCGATAAAAGCAGTTTGTATGATTAAAATTTTCTGCATCTTAACGGACCATTGTTATCGTTCCTTTGCGAATGTACTGCTTTTCGTATTGGTCTTCCAAAACGATGTAGTACAGAAATAAATCATTTGTTGCTTGTTCTCCAGATTTACTAATCGTTCCATCCCAACCTAAATTCGGATCGTTTGATTCAAAAATAACACTTCCCCAGCGATCAAAAATCTTTAGGCTATAATTATTTGTGGATACATTTGATAGAATAGGTTTAAAAATTGGATTTAAACCATCTGGAGTAAAGGCATTTGGAATAAAAATTAATGGAGAATAAATAAAACAAAAATCATTTGATCTACTAACTTCAGCTAAATTATAAGAATTTAATCCTTCAATTCCTTCAATATGGTAACAGATTTCACCATTACTTTCAACTAATCCTACATCATCAATAAGTGAGAATTGTGTGTTTGGAACTGTTGCAATTTGCTGAAATACGCCATTTACTCCTCTAAATACTTGGTATTCAGTAATTGGGCCATCAAATCCTGAATAAGGCGACCAATTAATTTGATTTATCATGTCGTATTCATCTGTCGTGCCTTGAACAAAAATTGTTTGATTAGAATTTGCGTAATTTCCGTCATTCCCGCAACTATCTATGTATTTTGTTCTGTATTCCCAAGCATTAATACTTGTCGTAGCTTGATTGTCTACAAATAATGATACATCAGTGATTGAATTTGCTCTTCCAATTTCTTCAAATAATAAGCTAGTAGGATTTTTGCGTTCAAATACTATTTCTTTAACGCCAACTGAGGCATCACAATAATCATATAGTTCAATGGTTTTGTTATTAATTGTTGCGAGTTTAAAATAATGGAAAGCTGGTTGTAGTGGTTGAGGAACAACAAAACAAGAAGGATTTGAAAATGCTGAATAGCCATTTTGTAACATTGCTTCGACAATAAAGCAATAATTTTCTCCACCTTCAACAGAAGTTGAAAATGTATTAGAACTTATACTGTCTAATAGCACCCAATATTGATTAGTTTTCACCCAGATTCTATAATAATTGACCGAAGTCCCAAAATAGGATGTCCAACTTAATTGCACAAGTTCCTCACACATGCTGACACTATTTGAAAGAATAAAACTAGAATGTATTGGACTTTTTGCTGAAGTTTGATAGGTAATTGGAATAGAACTTGTAAAACAAGAATCAAAAGCCGCCACTGAATAAGAAAATGGTCCCTGTCCACTTGGAGCAGGATAGGAATAACTAGTAGAACCTATTCCGAAAAGAGTGTCTAATTCAATAGGAAAACCATTGGCTCCAACTATATAAACAACATATCCATAAGTATCTAAAAGAGGATTTTGATTCCAGTTAATTGTTATATTGCTGGTTAATGTGTCAAAGCTAACTGAATAGATTGTGGGAATAGAAGGTGTAATCATATCAGAAAACACTTCGCCTGGCCGATTGGATGTGAAATTACAGCTTGTTGTGGCTAGGTTTACCCTGTATCTAATAAATTCTTCGCAGACAGTAATAGTATCAACATATGTTAGTGTGTTGTATGGCACACTATCCATAAATGAGAAAAATCCTGTTGGGAATTCCCTGTATAAATAGTAATAAGCATTAAAATTTGGTAACTGCGTCGGGTAGGGCATGTTCCATTGCAAAACAGCAGTTCCATTAATTGGATTTACTAAGTCAAGATGAATATTAGAAATTGTATCGCTGTATTTTAGAGTATTTCCTCCACAACCCGATTGTACAGCAATGTAATAATCTTGTGCTGAATTAACGGATGTTGTAGTAAATTGTGTTGTATTAATGTTATTAATAGTTGCAAGTAAGCCATTTTGAACAGAATATACTTTGTAGGATATAAATGAACTTGAAGGATCTAATACCGATGGCCAAAAAATAGTTAAACTATTATTATTGTTGGTTTGAATGCAAGAAATTTTTGGTGCTTGAATTACACCCTGATTTAAGAGCTTAATTGTTACTGTTTTGTAGGTAACTTTTGGAACTTGGCAATAATCGTCTTGTACTCTAAAGACAAAATTGTAATTTACTTCATCAGCTACAGTTCCATAAGCATTAACTAAATGGTCGCAAGATGTTTGCCAATTAAATTGAGCGGAAACGTTTTGTTGTCCCGAAATCGGAATTCCATTATCTAAAGTTGCGCAGGGAATAATATTGCAGCCAGTATTTTGTGTAAAATTAGTTCCAAACATAGGACCAGAAGCTGTTAGAGAAAGTGTTTGTTGGCTACCATTTTGAAGTAAATCATTGTCAATTGCTTGGATATTAAATGAAATTGGATCTCCCGCGTTGATAGTTGCCTCAAAAGAATTACCTGGAAATGGTGCGCTTATAGTTGGAGCAGAATTTAAATTATTACAAGCAAAAACAACCAATTGCATTTCTCGTTCAACCTCAGAAATAAGAATTCCTTGACGATATGATTTGACCAGTATTTTAACTACATAATTTCCAATATTGACACTTGTAAATTTTAATTCTCCAGTTTGATTGTTTATTTCAGCTGCAAAATTTGCAGGATTTATAATTGTATTTGGAGTTGGACTGAGAAATGAAAAGTTCGGTTCAAAAGGAACGGGTATTGGATTTAATGGTGGATTATAAACTCCTGTAGGAAAATTATTATAGGGAATTCCGAAATCAAAAGAAAGCGAATCTAAATCGGGGTCTACAGCATTTGGATTGTATTGGTATTCATTACTTGCACAATGTACAAAAGATGGTTTTTGAAGGAAAAGTGGAGAAGAGTCGCTGCATCCGTTTGCAGTAGAATTTGGATTGGCATATATTTTTGCAACCAAAGTTATTCCATAAGTAGAGGGATTTGTAATATTTGTTATTGTATTACTTCGAGAGAAATTTTCGTAGGTAAAAGCCCAACCTTGACTTGGTGGAATTCCTGCAATAGTAATAGGATCACTTCTGTAAATAATTTTCTCGATTGCTCCAATTCCATTTCCTCCATTTGCATTAGTTCCACAAAGTAAGGGACTTGGACCTCCAGAAACGGGGGAGCAAGTTGGCGAAATATCTTCTCTTGAAATAAAAGGAATTGAAATTGAAGTTAGAGTAGGGTGGTTCCAAACTCTTAAAACTTCAGAGCTAATAGTAACATCAGAACCATTGCAATCGCGGTAAAAAGTTAGTTCAAAAATGTAGGTATTTCCACCAATGCATTTATAGGTAATTTCTCCTCCCATAACATGCGAAGCATTGCTTTTAAAAGCAACTAAAACAAATAGTAGAAAGAGGAAACGCATTGTTTAAGAACGAATTTTAGCAGACTTTAGTATAACGAAAAATACGGAGTAAAGTTGCTATCCTGCGATAACGATAGTCATTGAATCCCAAGCAAGGTATTTAACGGCTAATGCTCTCAATTCCTCTGCATCGATATTCTTCACTTTTTGAATGTAGTTTTCATAAAATGAAAAATCTAAGTCATATGCATCAACAGATAGAAATAAATCAGTCATAGCATAGGGGCCATCTGCACTTTTTAAAAGTTGCCCCAATAAATAATTCCTCACCAATTCTAATTCTTCATCGGGAACTAAATCTTTTTGTAGTCGTTCAATTTCATTTTTTATCTCTTGTATTGCCAAATCTTTTTGAGCGGAACCAACTTCGGTTCCTATCATAAAATAGCCGCTTTTTGCTAATTCAGCTTCTGTGCTACTAATTCCGTAGGTGTAGCCTTTATCTTCTCGAATATTTTTCATTAAACGACTCCCAAAATAATCTCCTAAAATGGTATTTAAGATAGAGAATCCAAGAAAATCAGAATGGTTTTTATTGAAAAGAGTCTTTCCAATTCGCACTGCACTTTGAACAGCATCTTTCTTTTCTAACTGAAATACGCCTTTATTATTATTGAAATTATTTTCAAAAAGTGGCTTTTCAGGAAGACACCATTTCTTTGATTTTTCAGCAATTTCTTTAACTTGAACTTCATCTAAAGATCCAACAAGAACGACTTTACGCAGACCATTTTTATAGTTTTTAGAAAAGTATTCAATGATTTCTTCTCGGCGAACAGAATCATAGTCTTCCAATTCGGTTTGGTGCGCATAATTTGTGCCTTGAAAAAGGTTTTTTTGAAATGCTCTCTGGGAGAGAAACCCCACTTTTTCACAATTAATTTTGAGTTTCTGTTTTCTGTCGGTGATTAATTCATCGATTTCATTTTGCGGAAAGTTAACATGCTCAAGTGCATCTTCAAAAATTTTAAAAACTGCTAAAATATTTTTTTTAAGGGCATAAAATGAGACTAAAACACTTTCATGTCCCAAGCCAACATCAAAGAATGCTCCTAAATCATCTAATTCATTGTGGATATCTGTAGAAGTTTTTTTATCAGTACCCGAAAAAAGTAAGCCAGCAACTAATGAACTAATTAAATTTGATCCTCTTGTTGTTCCAGCATGAAAGATAAAATCCAAGCGTGCTGTTTCATTTGGAACTTCTTTCATCCAAAAAAAAGGTGTGTGCTCGCCCAACTGAATTTTTAAGGGAGAAATAAAGTTGATTTTTTCTATCGCCTGTAAACTTGGCGCATTTTTTCGCTTTATCATGCTTGTTGGGCTTTAATTTTTAGTAGCGAACAATTTGTTTTTTGAAATAATTCATTTGCATAGGATTGAATATGATCGCAACTAATTTGCTCATAAATTAAATGCTCTTCATTGATTCCATTTGCATCTCCTAAAAGTTCAAAATAACATAAATTCATAGAGCGGTTTAAAATTCCCTGCTCTTGAAAAGCGCGGGCAGTTTGCATCTTGATTTTTAAGCTGTTGAGTTCCTTTTCTTCAATTGGATTCAAACAAACTTCGTTTAATACCTCCCAAAGTGCATTATCAAAATCTTCAAAGCTTATTCCATCATTTAATTTTCCTGATATAATAAATAAACCCTCGTCAATAGATCCAGTTATGTAAGCTACAATTTCGGATACAAGTTGTTTTTCCTTCTTTAATTTTAGGTAAAGCAAGGATGATTTTTCTCTGCTTAATGAATCACTTAAAATATCTGCAATATAGTAGTCAGGATGTTTTCTTTCAGCCATTTTAAAGGCATAATAAAAAGCAGATGCTGGAACATTGCGTTCAAGTTCTAATTCTCTAAATTCTATTTGTTTGGGTTCAGAGGCTATGATTCTTGCTGGTTTTTTTCCTGAAGCAATATCTGAGAACCAGTAATTTACTCTTTCTTTAATAAAATCTAATTCAAAATTTCCCGCAATGCAAAGAATCGCGTTTGATGGGCAATAATACTTTTTAAAAAACGCACGAACATCTTCCATAGTGGCATTTTCGATGTGGCTAATTTCTTTGCCTATAGTTGCCCATTTATAAGGATGTTTTTTGTAAGCTAGTGGACGAAGTTCTAACCAAACATCTCCATAAGGTTGATTGAGATAACGTTGTTTGAATTCTTCAATAACAACACTTCTTTGTACTTCTAAACTTTTTTCGGTGAAGGCAAGCGATAACATACGATCGCTCTCTAACCACAATGCAGTATTTAGATTATTTGCTGGCAAAACATCATAATAGTTTGTAATATCATTACTTGTAAAGGCATTGTTTTCGCCACCAGCTTTTTGTAATTCTGTATCAAAATCAGGAATATTAACTGAACCTCCAAACATCAAGTGTTCAAATAAATGTGCAAATCCAGTTTTTTCTTCTGATTCATCTCTTGCTCCAATATCATAAAGTACATTCACAACAGCCATTGGTGTTGATGTATCTTTATGGAAAATCACTTTTAGTCCATTTGATAATTGAAAACGCTCAAATTTTACCATTAAAAAATAAATTTAGTCTTTGATTGATTGTTTTGTGCTTCTTTAAATTCTCGAATAATTTCTACCACAATTTCTTTTGCAGGCATAATTTTATGAATAGTTCCAGACACTTGTCCGACTTCTAATTCCCCAGCATCTAAATCACCTTCAAACATTCCTTTTTTTGCTCTTCCTCGACCTAAAATTACTTTTAATTGTTCGGCATCCGCATTATTTGAATAAGCAAGTTCAAGTTGCTTATAAAAGTTATTTTTTATCATTCTAACTGGAGTTAATTCCTTCAATGTTAAAATTGTATCTCCTTCCTGACAAGCTATTACCTTTTCTTTGAAATTTTGGTGTGCACTGGATTCAGGACTTGCAATAAAGCGGCTTCCAATTTGAACAGCATCAGCACCTAAATTCATTGCTGCAAGCATTCCTTTTCCAGATCCAATGCCTCCTGCTGCAATTAGTGGTAATGAAATAGCGTCAGCAATTAATGGTATCAGACAAAAAGTTGTTGTTTCATCACGACCATTGTGTCCGCCTGCCTCAAATCCTTCAGCAACAATAGCATCAACACCAGCATCTTGAGCTTTAAGTGCAAATTTTAAACTTGAAACCACATGTACAACTGTAATTCCATTTTCTTTTAGGTGTTTTGTCCATGTACTTGGATTTCCAGCTGAGGTAAAAACAATAGGCACCTTGTATTTAATAATTGTTTCAATATGTTTTTCGCTATCGGGATAGAGCAGAGGAAGATTCACTGCAAATGGCTTACCTGTTGCCGCTTGACATTTTATAATTTGCTGCTCAAGAATCTCAGGATACATCGAACCAGAACCAATGATTCCTAGTCCACCGGCATTCGAAACAGCAGAGGCTAATTCCCATCCTGAACACCAAATCATTCCCGCTTGAATAAGAGGAAATTCTATTTTAAACAAGTTACAGATTCTATTCTGATTCATTTTTTAAATACCTAGTTGCGAATTTAAGGAAATACTCTAGTTCTCAAGTTATATTCTCGAAGTAGTTTACGATTCTTTTTATTATTGATAAATTAACTAATTTAGCTTCAAATTTTCTATTGAATGAAAGTCCTTGGAATTTGTCTGTTTTTCTTTGTGTTTTGCCTCAAATTGCAGGCACAGTTAGCTACTGAAATCCTTTCAAAAAATAAAGGGCAATTATTGCTTGAAAACAAAGGTCAATGGCCAAAGGGAGTTTTATTTCGCTCAAACATGCCGGGAGGAAAACTTTGGGTGCAGCAGCACAAACTTATTTTCCATCTTCAAGATTATTCGACAATGCACAAGTTGCATGCAATGGCTGAACCTAATTACAAGGGGCAAGATGTAAGTCAAACGCTTGTTCATCTAAATTTTAGAGGTTCTAATGAAGTAATTAACATTGAAAAAAAAGATCCTTCAAGCAGTTATTTTAATTTTTTTAAAGGAAATGACCAAAAAAAATGGACATCTGAGGTTCATTCTTATTCTGAAGCAATTTTAAAGAATTTCTATCAGGGAATTGATTTTAAAATTTCAGGGATAAATAATGAGGTTAAATATGAATTTATAGTTCAAAAAAATAGTGATCCATCTCAAATAATTCTTGACTATAGCGGTCAGAAAAAGATTCAGATCGACAACAAGGGAAATTTGATTTTAGAAACTGATTTAGGGAAAGTAATTGAGGATAAACCTGTCGCTTATCAGTTAGTAAATGGACAACGGAAAGAAGTAAAATGTCGCTTTATTTTAAAAGACAATGAAGTCCGTTTTGACCTTGGAAATTACGATCCTAACTCTCCATTAATTATTGATCCTATATTAGTTTTTGCAACCTATAATGGTGCAAATTCTGATAATTTTGGAATGACTGCCACCTACGGAAATGATGGAACTGCATACACAGCAGGAACAATTTATGGAAATGATTATCCCGCTCCTGATGTTTTGGCTTATGATATTCAATCAAATTTTGTGGCAGGTGCAGTCGGATACGGTATTTCAGATGTATTCGTTTCTAAATATTCTTCCGATGGAAGCGCAATGCTTTGGGGAACATTTATTGGTGGTGGTGATAATACGCAAGGGACGGAAACGGTTCACAGTTTAATTTGCGATCAAAATAACAATGTTTATTTGATGGGCGCAACATCTAGTTCAGATTTCCCTATAACAAGTAATTCTTTTCAACAGATACATTTAGGAGGAACTGCAGCCCAGTTTACATATAACGGCATCACTTTTTCTAACCAAGGAACAGATATTTATGTTTCAAAAATTAGTTCTAATGGACATAATCTATTAAACTCAACATTTATTGGGGGCAGTGGAAATGATGGTGTAAATTACAATCCTCTTTCTTTGCCGTACAATTCAGCTGCTGCATATTCTGCTTTATCTTCTAATTATGGAGATCAGTTTAGAGGTGAAATAATGTTAGATGAAAACAACAATATTCTAATTGCATCAACTTCTCGTTCAACTGACTTTCCTATCGTCAATGCTTTTCAAAGTGCAAATGCCGGAGGGCAGGATGGAATAGTTTTTAAATTAGCTTCAAATTTCCAATCCTTATTGTTTTCAACTTATTATGGTGGTTCTTCGGATGATGCGTGTTATTCTGTTAAAATTGATACGGCAAATCAAATTGTTTTTTCAGGGGGAACCCAATCTACTGATTTACCGGGAACTTTTGGAGCTTATTCACCAACCTATAATGGTGGAATAACCGATGGATTTGTCGTTAAATTAAATTCCACTGGTTTAGGAATTCAACAAGCAACTTATTTAGGAAAAAATAATTACGACCAAGCTTTTTTTGTTGAAATTGATAAAAACAATAATATTTATGTTTTAGGTCAATCAGTTGGCGGAACTTTTCCTGTTGTTAATGCTGCTTTTTCAAATCCGAATAGTAGTAACTTTATAATTGAGTTAAATTCAAATTTAACAAGCAATATTGCGTCTACGGTATTTGGTAATGGTTCGACAACAATTCATATTTCACCTTCTGCTTTTCTTGTTGATATTTGCGGTAATATCTATGTTTCTGGATGGGGAGCTAATATTCTTCAAGGAACACCATTAAATGGTATGCCAGTAACAACAGATGCTTTTCAAGGAACTTCTCCAAATGGCTTTGATTTTTATCTTATTGTTATAAAAAGAGATTTTCAAGGGCTCTTATATGGATCTTACTTGGGAGGCAGTCAAGCACAAGAACATGTAGACGGCGGCACTTCTCGTTTCGATAAAAATGGCGTCGTTTATCAATCTGTTTGCGGTGGTTGTGGTGGTTATAGCGATTTTCCAACTACTCCAGGAGCGTGGTCAGCAGCAAATAACAGTTCTAATTGTAATAACATTGTCTTTAAATTTAGTACAGATGTAATTCCTTTAGCGAATTTTACAGCTAGTTCAACATCATCTTGCGAGGATATCCCGATAACTTTTCAAAATAATTCAACAGAAAACGACACGTATTTATGGGATTTTGGAAATAACAACTTTGACTCCACAACATTTTCGCCAAGTTACACTTATTCAATTCCTGGAGTTTATACTGTGTTTTTATACGTTACAGATAATGATTGCGATATAACAGATACTGCTCAGATTACGATTACTATTTATGAAAATATTCAGTTAAATTTAATCGATTCAATTGACCTATGTTCTCCAGTTCCAATTAACTTAATTTCTTACACAAATGGAACAGCAAGTAATTTTATTTGGTCCACAAATTCTCTTTTTTCAGACACCTTAAATTTAGATTTTTCTGACTCTCTTTTTGTATTAAATGATCCACAAGCTGGTTATTATTATGTGCAAGCTTCAAATTCTGAATGCTCACTTGTTGATAGTGTCTTACTTTCTTTCACTAGTTCCGATTTAATATTAAACGGTGGAAATAATTTATGCTTGGGTGATCAAACAACATTGTCGGCAACAAATACAAATCCTACAACATCGTTTAATTATGTTTGGACACCAATTGCTGGGATTATTGGTTCAAATACCTCAAGTTCGATTTTAGTTCAACCTCTTTTTTCACAATACTATTATCTATCAGCAGCATCTTCCAATGGTTGTTTTGTAGAAGACTCTATTTTTATTTTAGTTTCTGTTATAAATCCTTCATCAGTACTTGCAAGTGCATCGGAATACATTGTCGTTCCGGGTGCAACAGTTGTTTTAAGTGGTTTTCCGAATAGTCTCCCAAATTATTCTTGGTCACCAACTACGGGTTTATCATCACCCAACTCGCAGGAAACAAATGCCCTTATTCAAGAAAATACTATTTTTACATTAACTGTTTCGGATGGTATTTGCACACGTTCAGATACTGTACAAATTAAGGTGTATGAAATTATCTGCGAAGAACCCTATGTCTTTATTCCAAATGCTTTTTCTCCAAATGGGGACGATAACAATGATGTTTTATTTGTTCGTGGAATTTTTATTGAAAAAATGATTTTTCGAATTTTTGATCGTTGGGGAGAATTGGTATTTGAGTCAGAAAATCCACAAATTGGATGGGATGGAACTTTTAGAGGTAAAAAATTAGATCCAGATGTTTACGATTTCTATCTGGATGTTACTTGTTACAATGGATTAAAATCAATTACAAAAGGAAATGTTACATTAATGAAATAAAAAATATGAAAAAGATTATTACAGCAAAGTCAGAAAAATTCTTGGAGAAATACCTTAATAATTCAAGTCCTACAGGATTTGAATCAGAAGGTCAAAAATTATGGTTAGAATATATTAAACCTTATGTAGACGATTATTTTACAGATAATTATGGTTCAGTAGCAGGGATAATTAATCCTGGAAAAGATTACCGAGTTGTTATAGAAGCGCATGCTGATGAGATTTCTTGGTTTGTTCACTACATTACAAAAGATGGTTTTATTTACCTCAAGCGAAATGGGGGCTCTGACCATATGATTGCACCGTCAAAACGCGTAAATATCTATACGGATAAAGGAATTGTTAAGGCTGTTTTTGGTTGGCCAGCAATTCATACGAGACATCAAAAAGAAGAAACCCCAAGCATGAAAAATATCTCTCTCGACTGCGGTTGTGCTAGCAAAAAAGAAGTGGAGGATTTAGGAGTTCATGTTGGTTGTGTAGCGACATTTGAAGATGAGTTTATGCTTCTTAATAAAAATAAATACGTTGGTAGAGCATTGGACAATAGAGTAGGTGGCTTTATGATTGCTGAAGTTGCACGTATGTTAAAAGAAGAAAAAATCAGACTTCCTTTTACCTTGTATGTTGTAAATGCAGTTCAAGAAGAAATTGGACTTAGAGGTGCAGAAATGATTGCACACAGAATTAAACCTCATCTTGCCTTGGTTACAGATGTTTGTCATGACACAAGCACTCCAATGGTTGATAAAATAGAAAATGGAGATCAGAAGTCAGGAGATGGTCCTGTATTAACCTATGGTCCTGCTGTGCAAACAAATTTTTTAAAGCAAATTATTTCAGTTGCACAAAAAAATAAGATTCCTTTTCAGCGAGCTGCAGTATCTCGTTCTACTGGGACTGATACCGATGCTTTTGCTTATTCAAATGAAGGTGTGCCAAGCGCATTAATTTCTTTACCTTTAAGATACATGCATACAACCGTTGAAATGGTTCAAAAAGAAGATGTTGAGAATTGTATTCGCTTAATTTATGAAACGCTAAAAACAATTCAAGATGGACAAGATTTTAGGTATCTGAAATAAAAATCTTTATTTAATTTTTTATTCGCTAAGACAAGATTATACTTTGATCTTCAATTAGAATTTTATCTCCTTTGATTAATTTCGCTCGTCTTCGCGTCTCAATTGAACCATTCCGATAAACGATTCCAGAATCTACAATATGCTTAGCATGACCACCTGTTTGAGCTATCCCCATAGCTTTTAGCAAAGCCATAAGTTCAATGTATTCTCCTTCGATTTTAAAATTCGTATTCATTTTCCTTGAAGTTCAAGAGCTTTTAGGGTATTCATCATTAAGGATGCAATTGTCATTGGTCCTATTCCTCCTGGAACGGGCGTAATAAAACTACATTTTTTAGCCACTTCATCAAATTTAACATCCCCACATAGGCGCCAACCTCTTTCTCTTGAAGGATCTTCAACACGAGTAGTGCCAACGTCAATAACTACAGCACCTTTTTTTACCATCTCTTTTGTAACAAACTCAGGTTTTCCAATAGCTGCGATTAAAATATCCGCATTTTGACAAATTTCTGTTAGATTTTTTGTTTTGGAATGCGCCAAAGTTACAGTACAATTCCCAGGATTTGAATTCCGAGCTAACATAATCGAAAGTGGCATTCCAACGATGTTACTTCTTCCGATAACCACACAATTTTTTCCTTCAGTTTGGATATTATTTCGAGATAATAGTTCGATAATTCCAGCGGGAGTTGCGGGCAAGAAGCTCGGAATGTTGAGTATCATATTTCCTAAATTTTGAGGATGAAATCCATCAATATCTTTTTTAGGATCTATTGCTTGCGTTATTTTTAATTCGTTAATGTGACTTGGTAAAGGAAGTTGAACGATAAAGCCATCAATATCTATATTGCTGTTCAGTTCTAGAATTTTTTTTAACAAATCTTCTTCACTTATTGATTCATCAAAGGAAATAAGTGTGCTTTCAAAGCCAATTTCTTCGCATGCGGCAACTTTTGCATTTACATAGGAAATTGATCCACCATTTTGCCCAACAATTATTGCCGTTAAATGAGGGACTTTTTTATTTTCTAACTTGCGTAAGCGAACAATTTCTCTCAACTCTGAGCGAATTTCAGCTGCGCAAGATTTCCCATCAAGTAGTTGCATATAAATGTTTTTACAAAGATAGAAAGAAGTTATTTGTATTGACCTAAAAGAACTTATCTTTGTGTAAATTGTATTACTAGTTGTGAGCAGAATTAATTTAAATGTTTTTACATGAAAAAGTTTTTATTTGTATATTTAATCCTCTCTATCCAATACTTCATTGCTCAAACAGAGATTACTTCTCAAGAATTAGGAATTGAAGGTTATTTTGGCGCATCTAATCAGGGTGGATCTTTTGGAATTGGACCAAAATTTGGTTTTATTTTGAATGAAAACATTGCAATTGGTCCGTCTTTTAGAATTCAACGAAATTGGTCAAATTTGCTAGGTAATTCTTTTTCTCAAACTGTATATGGAGGTGGTGCTTTTGCACATATTCGTTATAAATCAAAAGGAAAAAGTACTGTTTTTGGTGCAGTCGAATTTGAATATTTAAGAAGTCCTTTTGTAGACATAAATTTTCAAAATGTTACTGCAAAGAAATGGGCGCCAACTTTATTTATTGGGGGCGGTTTTTTAGTTCGAGTAAATAAGGTCGTTGGAATTAATGCAGGAATTCTTTACGATGTCATCAATGCTGATAATAGTCCTTTCCGAAGTTCATACTTTTTAAAACAAAAAAACCAAGCCGGCGTGGTTACAAAAATTTATCCTCTTATTTATCGCTTAACATTCCTTTTTAAATTAAAATAGTTATATGAAAATCGGAATGGTGCTTTACCCAACATTCGGTGGGAGCGGTGTAGTTGGAACAGAATTAGGAAAAGCATTGGCCCTAAAAGGTCATGAGATTCATTTTATTACTTATTCACAACCTGTTAGACTTGGAAGTTTCCGAGAGAATATTTTTTACCACGAGGTTGTAGTTTCTGATTATCCACTTTTTGAATTTCAACCTTATGAAACGGAGTTAGCAAGTAAAATGGTAGATGTGGTCCGTTTTGAAAAATTAGATATTTTACATGTTCATTATGCAATCCCTCATGCATCTGCTGCTTTTATGGCAAAGCAAATTTTAAAGTCTCAAGGGATTAATATTCCATTTGTTACTACGCTCCATGGAACAGATATTACCTTAGTGGGTCGAGATCCTTCATTTGAACCAGTAATTACATTTTGTATCAATGAGTCTGATGCGGTTACTGCTGTTTCTGAAAGTTTAAAAGCTGCAACTTATGAGCATTTTAATGTAAAAAGAAACATACATGTTATTTCTAATTTTGTAGTTCCTGAAACTGAAAAATCAGTCTTTTCAGAACACATGCGTCTAAAATATGCTTCAGATGGAGAGCGCATTGTTTGTCATATTTCAAATTTTAGAAAGGTCAAGCGTGTTGATGATGTTGTCCGTGTTTTCTCTTTGCTTAATAAAGCTATTCCTTCAAAGTTGATTCTAGTTGGTGACGGTCCAGAACGCTATTTGTGCGAGCGCTTATGCCGCGAATTCAATCTGTGCGACAAGGTTATATTCTTAGGAAAAGTTAGAGATACAACTCATGTACTTGAAATTGCAGATGTTTTCCTTTTACCATCGGAAACAGAGAGTTTTGGACTTGCTGCATTGGAAGCAATGGCAGTTGGAGTTCCTGTTATATCCTCAAATACCGGAGGAATTCCAGAAGTAAATATTCATGGATTTTCAGGCTATTTATCAAATGTTGGTGATGTTGAAGATATGGCTAAAAATATGATCCATTTACTTCATCCAGATAATTTACCAACTTTTAAAATCAATGCAAAAGAACGTTCCAATGAATTTAGTTTGGAGAAAATACTACCTCTTTACGAGGAAATTTATCGTAACTTAGTTTTGAATAACTAAAAATTCTTTGATGCCTAGTCAAAAACAATTGGATGATTGGTTTTACAAACGAAAAATACACAAACAAAGTTTGTCAGCTGCTTTGCTCTTTCCTGCACTAATTAGCGGAAATCGTGGAGCTTTAAGTTCTGCTATTACTTTAGTAGAAAGCCAGGTTTCAGAGGATAGAAAAGAAGCTAATAAATTAATTAAAAGTTGTTTGGATCTAAATAAGAAAGCCTGGAGAATTGGAATAACAGGTGTTCCAGGGGTTGGAAAAAGTACTTTTATTGAAGCTTTTGGAAAAATAATTTTAGAAAAAGGTTTGAAATTGGCTGTTTTGGCAATTGATCCCTCTTCGAATGTTTCTGGCGGAAGTATATTAGGAGATAAAACACGAATGCCTTGGCTCTCACAACAAGAGAATGTATTTATTCGTCCAAGTGCAACGCGAAATAATTTGGGTGGTGTAGCTCTCAATACACGAGAGGCAATTTTACTTTGTGAAGCTGCTGGCTTTGATATTATTTTTATTGAAACAGTTGGTGTTGGTCAATCTGAAACTGTAGTTCATTCAATGGTTGATTTCTTTTTACTTTTAATGTTGTCTGGAGCTGGAGACGAACTTCAAGGAATTAAAAGAGGGATAATGGAAATGGCAGATTTATTGGTTATTACTAAGGCTGATGGAGATAATTTGCAAAATGCCAAGAATGCTAGAAATCAATATGCAAATGCACTTCATTTATTTCCAAGTAAACCAAGTACTTGGACTACTCAAGCACTAATTTCAAGTAGTTTATCAGGAGTCGGTTTACATGAAGTTTTGGAAGCAACTGAAAATTATTTTAATAAAATAGTGCTAAGTGCTTGGCTTGATGAAAATCGAAGATTACAGGAAATCACTCTTCTAAAAGAATGTCTTTCAAACCTTTTAAAGCAAGATTTTTTTGGGAATAATAAATGGAAAAATAAATTCTTAATTGCTGAGCAAAAAGTTGCAAATGGAAAGCTTTCAGCATTTATTGCCGCAGAACAACTTTTTAAAGAATATGACCTGAGAAAAACATAAGTTCTTTTTTTTTGTTATATAAAAAATAAAATCTTTAACTTTATAACTGAAATAAATTTTACTAAAATATAAACTATGAAATTTTCTACTCTCTCAATTATCCTTTTTTTTAACATTACTTTTTTCTATTCTCAGTGTACAACAACAAATGCAACTTCTTGTGTGTGTGAAGATGGAACTCAAAATTGTTTGTTGTTACCAGATATTACAGCTTCATGGAAAGGAATTTCTGACGGAGGTTGGACTGAGTACCCACAAACGAATGCAGGCACAAGTCAAAATAGTCAAGGCCCAGATGATGGTAGAATTCGCGTAACTGGTTCTACTCCCAATATTGGTCATGGTTCTTTTACTGTTAGAGGTGTAGATCAAAATGGAAAAAGAGCATTCATATGTGGATCTGATACTATTTTTAATGTTTCTGCTACTGGAGATTTTACTTGTCCAAACGGTGATCAAAATCCAAAACAACTTTTACTTCAACGTGTATACAAAAAAGATAGTACCCAAATGAATTATGTTGATACTTGGACAGGAAGCATGGCTTATCATCCTTCTCATGGTCACAATCATGTTAATGATTGGGCAATAATGACTCTCAGAATTCAAACTTCTGATCCAAATCCCTTATCTTGGCCAATTGTTGGTGATGGCGCAAAAATAGGTTTTTGTCTTATGGATTATGGTCAATGTGGAACTACTTCAGGAAGCACTTACTATGGTCATTGTAGAGATGAAAATACAGTTTATAATCAAGGAAATCTTATGTTGAATGCGAATTTCCCAAATTGGAATTTGGGTGGAGGTAATTATAATTGTTCTGTTACAGAACAGGGAATTTCTTCTGGGTGGACAGATGTTTATAGCAAGTATCTTGAAGGAATGTGGATTAATGTACCTTCTAATACATGCAATGGTGATTATTATATTGTTATGGAGGTTGACGCAAATAATTATTTTCAAGAAGAACGAGAAGACAATAATTTTACTGCAGTTCCAGTAACTTTAACTTTACAAAATCCTGCTAATTCTCCACAGATACCTTTAATTTCTGCGAATGGTTCTAACAACATATGTAGTGGAGGTTCTGTTACCTTAAAAGCTACTGCAGGTTCTGCTTTTCTATGGTCGACTGGAGAAACTACCCAAACTATAAATGTTTATCAAGCGGGGCCTTATTCTTGTACTGTTACAAACTATTGTGGCACCTCAACTTCTGCTCCATTTATTGTCAACAGTGTTGTTCCAAATGCACCAACTCTAATTGGAGATACTGTTTGTGTTGAAGGTTCAATGACATTGACAGCAAATGGTACAGGATCTATTTCATGGTATGACTCTGAAAACAACTTTCTTGGTACAGGTGCAAGTTTTATAACTCCGGTTTTAAATACCACTACTTCTTTCTTCGCTAATAACACCGATACATACATGGATTCAACTTTTGCTGAACCTCATACAAATGAAATTGGTGGTGGAGGTTATCGATCTTCAGATCAATACAATATATTTACTGCTCATCAGGATTTCACACTTAAATCAGTTTTGGTATATTCAGATGCTCCAAGAAATATTACTGTCGTTTTGGAGGATAATATTGGGCAAACGATTGATTCTTTAATAGCTTCTGTCCCACTTGGTGAAAGCAGAGTTAATTTAAATTTCCAAGTTTTAGCTGATAGTAATTTGCGTTTAGGTGTTAAGGACATGACAGCTAGTGGATCTACCTCTGGTTTATACCGTAATAATTCTTCTGCAATATTCCCTTATGAATTACCAGAGCTTTTATCTATTACTGGATCTTCTCAAGGAGCTTCTTATTTTTATTATTTATATGATTGGGAAATCCTTACTGAAAATGGAACATGTACTAGCCCAAGCTTAGAAGTTCTAGCAGTTGTTGAATCATGTGCAGCTCTTGGTGAAGATGTAGCATTTAAAAATTCTATTTCTCTTTTCCCTAATCCTAACAATGGTCAATTTGAAGTAAATTTCAATACTAGAAAAGATGCAGATGTCACAATCGACATTATTGATATTGTTGGAAAAACTATTCAATCTCAGTCTTTAAAGAATCTAAATGGATTTGTTAAAAAAGCGATTGATATTAAAAATTTCTCAAAAGGAATTTACCTAATGAATCTTACTTTTGAAGGAAAAACGTACACTAAACGATTTATAAAAGATTAATGAATTGTTTTTATAAATGGCTCTCAGTACTTTTATGTTCTGGGAGCTTTTTTATTTATGGGCAGCCTGTAATAACGACTTATTCTAGTTCAAATTCCGCTTTACCCTTTAATACTGTTCGTTGTATTGCTATTCAAAATCAATTTAAATGGTTTGGGACTGATGATGGCCTTGCCCGGTTTGATGGGGTAAATTGGTCTGTTTATACGACACTAAATTCTCCGCTTTTGGATGATGATATTCGTGCTATCTGTGTCGAAAATGATACAATAGTTTGGATTGGAACAGTACAAGGAGGCTTGTATTCTTTTGATGGATTAAATTGGGAGAATTACACACCAACTAACTCGGGCTTACCAGATTATTTAGTAAGAGGAATTGCTATAGACACTCAAAATAATATATGGTGTGCTACCTCAGAAGGAATTGCAATGTTTGATCGTGTGAATTGGTATACTTGGAATGTCCTAAGTCATAATTTACTCACAAATAATATTACTTCAATTGCTATTGGTCAGCAAAATGAAAAATTTATAGGAACGATTAATGGCGGTTTAAATTATTTTTCGTCTGACAATCAACTCACAATTCTTAGTATAGTTCAATCAGGCCTTCCTGATAATTCTGCTCTTGGAATAGTTGTAGATGCTTCAAATCACCCTTGGTTTGCTACGCCGGCTCAGGGCTTGGTGTATGATCAAGGATTTGGAGGTCCATGGCTGCGCTTTAATATGAGTAATTCACCTTTGCCAACAAATGGTATAAATGCAATCGCTATAGATGAAAATCAAAGTATATTTATGGGTACAGATTCTTACGGTGTTCTTATAAAAAATGAAGATAATTGGATACAATATTCTACAGAAAATACTGATTTACCAGAAAATCATATTCTTTCAATTGCAACTGAATCAACTACTGTAAAATGGTTGGGGACCTATAATAGTGGCGTTGTCCGCTTAGAAGAAGATCAATCAGAATTATTTGAAAACACAAGTAATAGTTATGTTTATCCAACAAGTTTAAAAGCTGGAGATTTGATTTTTATTTCAACTCCAGTTCCAGATAAGCAGATTTTTGTTTACAATCAGTTGGGACAAGCAATTAATGGATTTGACTTAAATGATTCACAATCAATAAAAACTTCATCTTCCTGTCTTCCAGGAATGTATTATTTAAAAGTCCCTTCAATAAACAAAATCATTCGGTTTATAATCGAATAATGTCACATAGACTGACAAAAAGACACTTTATTTATTACTGATTAGATCAATTTGTCATTTTTCTCGCATAAAATTGCTGTGGCATATAAATTGAAAATGTGAAATTGTAAAAATTGAAAAATTAAATTAAAAATGGGAAAAATAATAGGAATCGACTTAGGCACAACAAATTCATGTGTTTCAGTTATGGAAGGAAATGAGCCGGTAGTTATATCGAACTCAGAAGGTAAAAGAACAACTCCTTCAGTTGTTGCATTTGTAGATGGCGGTGAACGAAAAGTTGGAGATCCAGCAAAACGTCAGGCAATTACAAATCCAGAGAAAACAATTTCGTCTATAAAGCGAATGATGGGGTCTAGTTTTGATGAATGTAAAAAAGAAATTGGACGAGTTCCTTACACTGTAGTGAAAGGAGATAATAATACGCCTCGTGTTAAAATAGATGATCGTCTTTATTCGCCGCAAGAAATTTCAGCGATGATTCTTCAAAAAATGAAGAAAACAGCTGAAGATTATTTAGGTCAAGAGGTAACAGAAGCTGTTGTAACTGTTCCGGCTTATTTTAACGATGCACAACGTCAGGCAACGAAAGAAGCGGGCGAAATAGCTGGCTTAACAATAAAAAGAATCATTAATGAGCCAACTGCAGCTGCTTTGGCTTATGGTTTAGATAAAAAAGGCATCGATCAAAAAATAGTTGTTTTTGACTTTGGTGGTGGAACACATGATGTTTCTATCTTAGAATTAGGAGATGGTGTTTTCGAAGTTCTTTCTACTGATGGTGATACGCACTTAGGTGGTGATGATGTAGATGATGCGATTATTCAATGGATAGCAGATGAATTTAAGTCAGATGAGGGTGTAGATTTACGTCAAGATCCAATGTCATTACAACGATTAAAAGAAGCTGCTGAGAAAGCTAAAATCGAATTGTCATCAACAACTTCTACGGAAATCAATTTGCCGTATATCATGCCGGTAAATGGAATTCCAAAGCACTTAGTACGCACTTTACAGCGTTCTAAATTTGAGCAATTAATCTCAGAAATAGTTGAACGTACTATCAAACCATGTCGTAAAGCATTAAAGAATGCAGGGTTAACGCCAAAAGACATCAACGAAGTAATTTTAGTTGGTGGATCAACACGAATTCCAATCATACAAGATGCTGTTGAACGCTTTTTTGGAAAAGCACCTTCTAAGGGTGTAAATCCCGATGAAGTTGTTGCTGTTGGTGCTGCAATTCAAGGTGGAGTTTTATCTGGAGATGTAAAAGATGTTTTGTTGTTAGATGTTATCCCTTTATCACTTGGTATTGAAACAATGGGTGGAGTTTTAACAAAGCTTATTGATGCAAATACTACAATTCCTACGAAGAAGTCTGAAACCTTTTCAACGGCCTCTGATAATCAACCAAGTGTAGATATTCATGTTTTACAAGGAGAACGACCGATGGCAAATGACAACAAAACTTTAGGCCGCTTTCAATTAACAGATATTCCACCAGCACAAAGAGGAGTTCCTCAAATCGAAGTAACATTTGATATTGATGCAAATGGAATAATGAATATATCTGCAAAAGATAAAGGAACAGGAAAAGAGCAATCAATTAAGATTGAAGCTTCTTCTGGACTATCTGACGAAGAAATTAAGCGTATGAAAGCAGAAGCAGAAGCAAATGCTGAATCGGATAATAAAAAACGAGAAGAAGTTGAATTGATTAATAAAGTAGATTCTGCTATATTTCAAACAGAGCGTCAATTGAAAGAATACGGAGATAAGATTCCAGTAGATAAAAAACAACCTATCGAGGATGCTTTAGCTGAATTGAAAAAGGAATTTGAAGCGCGTAACATCGAAAATCTTGAGCCTGCAATGGAGAAATTAAATACGCTATTCCAAGCAGCTTCTCAAGATATGTATAATGCAGCAAATCCTCAGGGAGCTCAAGATGCTGGAAACTCTTCAGATTCAGGTGCTGAAACAAATCCACAAGATGAAGTTACAGATGTTGATTTTGAAGAAGTAAATGAGAAAAAGTAATATAATAAATTTTTAAACTGAAAAGGGCACTCATTTAGAGTGTCCTTTTTTTTTGCTTAATTTTGCATATGCTATATTTTAAAAAAATACTTAATACAAATAGTAAAGAATGGTGTGTTTTCATCCATGGTGCAGGTGGCAGTTCAAGTATTTGGCATAAGCAAGTTAAGGCCTATTCTGAAAATTTTAATCTATTGCTAATTGATTTAAGAGGTCACGGAAAATCAAAAGATTTAAAAACTTCCAAAAATTACTCTTTTGAAATGATTGCCCAAGATGTAATTGAGGTTGTAGAATTTAATAAAATACCTTCAGCACATTTTATCGGTGTTTCTTTAGGGACAATTATAATTTACCAAATTTTTGCTCTAAAACCAAGTATTGTTAAGTCAATGATTTTCTCTGGAGCAATTACACGCTTAAATATTAAGTCGAGGTTGCTTTTACGAATTGGTAGATTACTTAATCCTTTTCTGCCTTACATGACTTTATATGCTTTGCTAGCAAGAATTATCATGCCTAAAAAGAATCATAAGACATCTCGAGTCTTGTTTATTAATGAGGCAAAAAAACTTATGACAAAGGAATTTAATCGCTGGTTTAAATTAACTGCCAGATTAACAACTTACCTTAATCTTGTGGAACATGAAAGTAATAATAAACCTACTATTTATATTATGGGTAGTGAAGACCACATGTTTCTCGAGCCTGTAAAAGCGATCGTAGATTTAAATCCACGGATTGAATTAAATGTCGTTCCAAATTGCGGACACGTAGTAAACATTGAACAAGCGGAGGTTTTTAACGCTATTTCTATTCAGTTTATAAGAAAATCAGCATAATTTTATGTAAAAATGGGAAGCATTGCATTCTCCTGGGATTTATTAGATACTTCATTCATCATTGATGTTCGAAGCGAAATTGAATTCGATAAAGGGCATATTCCTGGTGCTGTAAACATTCCTATTTTAAACACAGAAGAACGAAAAATTGTTGGAACAACCTTTAAACAAGCAGGGCAGAAACACGCTATTTTAAAAGGTTTAGAGTTAACTGGCCCTCATTTAAGCAAGCGCTTAAAACAAGCTGTTAAATTAGTAGAAAACAAAGAAAATATAGTTATTCATTGTTGGCGAGGAGGAATGAGAAGTTCTTTTTTTGCTTATCTCATGGAATTTTTTGGTTTAAAAGTCACTATAATTAAAGGAGGCTATAAATCTTACAGACATCAAGTTATAAAATCTTTTGAGGTAAACTATAACTTTTCTATTCTTGGGGGAATGACTGGAAGTGGGAAAACACATATTCTACATGAGTTAGATAAAAAAGCTGCAACAATAATAGATTTAGAGTGTTTGGCAAATCATCGGGGTTCTTCTTTTGGAGCTTTAGGTCGGGGAAAGCAACCCAGCCAGGAACAATTTGAAAATAATCTTTCCTACCAACTAATTAGAACAAATAAAAAGAATTCTTGGTTAGAGGATGAAAGTAGAACGGTTGGTGCAAGAATTATCCCAGAAGGAATTTGGAATCAAATGCGTCAAGCACCACATTATTTTCTTGACAAGACCTTTGAACTGCGTTTAGATCAAATTATGGAAGATTATGGTGCTTTTTCAAAAGAAGATTTACAATTTTGTATGGACCGAATTTCCAAGCGCCTTGGACCTCAACATGCAAAGAAAGCAATTAATCATATAGAAGTAGGGGAGCTTCGAGAAGCTTTTTCAATAGCTTTAATTTACTATGACAAGACTTATACCTATCAAAAGGAAATCCATCCATTGGGAAAAAAATTTCAAATTGAATGTAAATCGAAAAACAATTCTCAAATTGCAAAACACCTTTTTGATTTAAGCAATGGAAAATAACACAATAAAATTAACTGAATTTACTAAAGGTGGCGGCTGTGGTTGTAAAATTCCACCTCAAGAGTTAAAAGAGCTGTTAAAAGGAGTCAATGCAGTAAATACAGAGCAGCTATTAGTTGGTAATTCAAGCTCAGATGATGCAGCAGTTTATGTATTAAACGAGGAACTTTGTTTAATAAGTACAACAGATTTTTTTACGCCTATTGTAGATTCTCCCTACGACTTTGGAAGAATTGCCGCAGCAAATGCAATCAGTGACGTTTATGCTATGGGTGGAAAACCAATCTTAGCATTGAGTATTCTTGGCTGGCCCACGTCAAAAGTACCACTTACTATTGCTACTGAAGTTTTAAAAGGTGCAACAGAAACTTGCCGTCTTGCTGGAATTTCGCTCGCTGGAGGTCATTCAATTGAAAATAATGAGCCAATATTTGGATTAGCTGTAAATGGAATTGTTTCTAAAAATAAGATCAAGAAGAACAATACTGCACAAGCTGGCGATACTATATTTATTACGAAAGCTATTGGAACAGGAATTTTATCTACCGCTATAAAGCGTGGACTAGAAAGCGCTCATTTTTCAGAAATCCTAACTGAGAGTATGTGCCAGTTAAATTTCATGGGAGAGAAATTAGCTGAATTTCCTTCTGTTTCAGCAATGACTGATATAACTGGATTTGGTTTATTGGGCCATCTTATTGAAATGACAGATAATGGGAGAATCTCTGCCGTTATAAAGAATAAAAATATTCCACTTTTGACAGGCACGGCCGAACTTGCAAAGCAATGGGTTTATCCTGATAACACAATGCGGAATTGGAAAATGTATGGTGCTGATGTCAGCGGAATTTCAGGAGAAATGTTACTCACATTATGCGATCCACAGACAAACGGTGGACTTTTATTTTCTGTTCATCCTGACTTTATAGATGAAGTATGTAAATTATTTATGGCCGAAAAACTTCCCTTGTTTGAAATAGGAAAGTTTGAGCTTAAAAAAGAATTTGCAATTATTGTTGAATAAAGAAACTTGTTTTATTCTTTCAAACTTTTTAAATCAATTTTACCATTTAGTTCCATTTTAGAAACATTTCCAATTAAATTCATTGGTCCAACAGAGATAGTTAAACTATGAGGAAATAGAATCCCCGATACATTCTTGTAATCGTTGTATGTGGTAGTTGACTCATTTGTTTCTTCTCCAACTTTTTGTATTGAAATACTTTTCTCCTTTAAATAAGTAGTTGTATTATAATAATCATAGCTTACATTTTCACCTTCTATCAACTTTAAAACATAGTAATCATTGCCATTGTCGTTCTCAATTCCTGTTAATTCATAGTTTGTTCCATTTGTTTTATAATTCATTTCTGGAAATAAACCACTTGACTTCTTCTTAGAAGCTAATTCTTCTGCAGTCATATCTTTTTTGCCACTTTGCATATCGAATTTAAAACCAGTAGATCCATCATAATAAGATTTTTGGAAAACCATTCCTTGCCCTTCCATCTTTTGAGCTTCTGTAGTTGGAGATACAAAATATTCTGTCATTTTCAAGGGAATAGGAATTTGAGGAGATGACATGTCAATCACACGTTCATAGGATTTCACTTTTTTTACTTTTTTAGCAAGTTCTTTAGCGCTACTTGTTAAACTTACTGCAAAAAGAAACTTCTCAATTAATTCATCCTTAGAAATTGTTGCAGGTTTTATATCTTTTACTTCCTCAGCAAAGGCATCTAGAAATTCAATCTTTCCATCCGAATCAAATTTCTTTAAGCTTTCAATTATTTCTTCATTTCCAACAACAACAATGTTGCAATTAGTTGAAGTAAAATATTTCTGACTCATTGAGAGAACATCTTCTTTTGAAATAGCGTCTAATCGTTGAAGATAAGTTTGATAGTGATCTTTCTCTAATTTATTTTTTATAATAGAATAAGCAAATTCAGCAACTGTTTCTGGGCTTTCTAATGATCGTGCGAAGTCACCGGCCATTGAAGATTTAGTAAGGTTTAATTCTTCATCTTTTACCAAATCAGTTTTAATTGTTTGAAATTCTTTCAATATTTCAGTAATAGCTGAGTCGGTAACAGCATTTCGGAAATTTCCACCAGCTGACATCCAGGAACCAAATTCGGTAATTCTTAAAGAAGAGTAGCAGCCGTAAGTATAAGCTTTATCTTCGCGTAAATTTTGCATTAATCGTGTTCCAAAGCCACCGCCACCAAAGATGCCATTTAGAACTTTTAGTGGTAATTGGTCTTGCTCTCCTGTTCTAATTTTAACAGGATAAGTAATAGAAACAAGAGATTGAACTGCTCCTGGTTTTTTAATAAAAACAACACGGTTTCCTGTCGGGAAAACACCATCATTTGCTGGATTGGTAAAAATTGGACCATTAGTTCGCCAAGCAAGCAAATATTTAGTTATTAAGTCTTCCAATTCTATGCGATTAATATCGCCAACTACTACTAAATATCCGCCATTTGGCTTGAAATTATTTTGGTAGCTAGCAATGATATCTTCTCGTGTAATATTATTTAATGTGCTTTCTGTCATTATTTCTCCATAGGGATGTTTTGGGAAATTTAGTTTTGAAACAGCATTTTTCGCCATTGAACCTGCATCTGATTTAGTTGCTAATAAATTAGATTGGAGCTGTTTTTTAACTCTCTCAAACTCAGATTGCGGAAAATTTGCATTTTGCATTATATCATTCATTAATTCAAGACCTTTATCAAGATGCTTGGTTAAACAAGACAAATTAACAACAGAATTACTAGCATTTAAATTTGCGCCGATAAAGTCAATTTCTTTGTCTAATTGATCTTTAGTTCGTTTTTCTGTCCCTGACATAATTAATGAACCCATAAATTCCGATAAGCCAGCTTTATCTCCCTCAATTCTTGGATCAGACCCAATAATAAATTGAAAAGCTACTCGAGGTAATTTATGGTTTTCAGATAATATCACTGTAATTCCATTTGCTGTAGTAAATACCTGAGATTCAGAGATGTTAATTTTTTTAGCTTCTGTTGGCTTTGGCATTATAGACCTGTCGACCTGAGCTTGAATAAAACTATGTGTTAATAAAAGGGCACTAAATAGTATTTTTTTCATGGAATTATTTTTCTTTTGGTAGGTAATGAAGTATAACACGAGCATCTTGCGTTAAATATTTATTTGCAACTCGTTTTATATCTTCTTTTGTAACTTTCATATAATTGTCTAGCATGGAATTTACACGATTTGCATTTCCGTAGTAAACGTGATTGTCTGCTAAATTTTCTGCAATTCCTGCTATAGAAGAATTAGAAGATACTAAGTCATTTTCAAATTTATTTCTTGCTTTATTAAATTCTTCATCGCTAATTAATTCTGATTTTATTAAGTCGATTTGCAAGTCAAATTCTCTTTGAATACTATCTAAATTAACGTCTTGTGAAGCAATAGCTGCAAAAATTCCAATTCCAGCATCCTCTAAGCCGTAATAAAATGAGAAAGCAAAAGTTGCCATTTCTTTTTTCTCAACAATTGTTTTATTGATGCGAGAACTACTTCCACCAGATAGAACCTCGTTTAGCATTTCAATTGCGTAACTATCAGTATTTAATTGTTCAGGAAATTTATACCCCATAAAGATAGCTGGCAACTGAATATTATCATAAATAACTTCTTTGGTAATACTTGTGAGAACTGTATTATCTTTTTGAGTACGTTTTATTTCAATTGGTTTTGCAGCATAAGTAGCAAGTATTTTTTTTGCTTCTGGATCTTTGGGGTTCATGAAATTAAGTGCATCAAATTTTGACTTTGAAATACTGTATGTTTTTTCAAAATTAGCGTCAGAAAGAGCAATAAAATCTCTGTAAACATTTAGAGCTTGACCTTTTGGTATTGATCCGAAATACGTTTGAATCCACTTTTTTGTTTGCTCAATATCAATATCTCCCGCGATAGAAAGTGTTGAATTTGATGGAACATAAAAATCTTTGTAGAAATTTATGTAATCAGTTTCTTCTGCTGCGTCAAGATGTTCCATACTTCCGATTGGAGCCCAATTATATGGATGAGTTGTAAAAACACGCTTGAACATTTCTGTAAAAAATGAACCGTAGGGTTGGTTATCTACTCTTTGTCTTTTTTCTTCTTTTACAACACTGCGTTGTGTTTCAATTCCTTTTATATCAACTTTTGCATGGAGCATTCTTTCACTTTCCAACCACAAACCAAGTTCTAATTGATTAGAAGGAAGTAATTCATAATAGTATGTTCTATCTTGAGATGTATTTGCATTTAGTTCACCACCATTTTTTTCAACAATTTTGCTGTATTCGCCTCGATCGATATTTTCTGACCCTTCAAATAATAAATGCTCAAAAAAGTGGGCAAATCCTGTTTTATTTGTATTTTCATTTTTTGAACCAACATGATACAAAACAGAGACTGCTACAATTGGAGTTGATGTTTCTTGATGTAAGATTACATGTATCCCATTTGCTAGATCATATTCTACGTATTCTATTTTTTTTTGAGAAAATGCTACTAGACTTGTTGCAAAGAAGTAGCTTACTAATATGTATTTTTTCATTTATTGATTTTGATTACGCAAATATAACCGAGATTCTTTAAAATAAAAAAAAATACTTTAATACTACATATTAATTTAGTGTTTAGTATATAAATTTTCCTTATTTTTGATACTCTTATGAAGCTTATTTTCAAGTGCCTTTTTATATTCAGTAACTTTTTATCTTTTGCACAAGGGGTTGTTCCAACAGTTGATTTCAATAATTTTCTAGTTTCTTTTGAAAATGGTTTTTTTCGTCAAATAGAAGTTCAACCAGTTTCAAATTTGAAAGCGGGAGATGAATTTGTTACTTATTTAGATACACGAGGTAATTTAAGGATTTATGATGGGAAGGAACGCAAAGATATCACGCTTCTCAATGCAGAATATGAAGTTTCAGATCATTTAATGGCCTACAAAATTGCGGGTGCTCTTCGTCTTTGGGATGCAGGACAAATATATAATCTCACCAATTTTGCAATGGATTTTGCTGTTCGCGATAGCTTAGTTGTTTATCAAGATAGAAGATATAGTTCTGTGAACGTTTATTGGAACAAGCAAATGATTCCAATTATGACCTTGCTTAATGAAGTGAAATTACCTTCTTTTATTGGCGAGAACATCTTGGTTTTTAATGATAATAGTAACACATATCACGCTTTTTGGAGAGGAAAGAATTATGAAATAGGAACGTATAACGATGAAAAAATGAATTTCAACATTGGCACGGATATCTTTTGTTTTAATGATCCTTATTCCCAAACATTTGTTGTTTTTCAGGATGGGATTTTTACAGAGGTAGAATCAATGTTAGCTCAGAATTTTAAATCAGGAAGAGGATTTGTGACGTACCAAGATATCAATGGGAATCTATATTATTATTCTAATAATGATAAATTTCAGCTTTCAAATTTTGCGCCCAATTTTACAGATACTAAAGATGACATAACGATTTGGGGAGAAAGTAATTACCTTTTTGCTTTTGTAAACGGGGAGAAAAAACAAATAGCCAATTACATTCCAAAAGATTATAAACTTAAAAACAATATTTGTGCTTTCCGAAATATTATGGGTGGCGTAAGTGCAGTTATAAACGGTAGGGTAGAAGAAATAACAAATTTACAGGATGCAGAATATGAAATTTATGGAAACAAGGTTTTGGTTAAATTATTCAATAAATCAATTATTGTTTTTAGTAACGGCAAGAAATTCACAAATTAAATAATATTCTATTTCTGTTCAACTTTATTTTCTGATGATATTAAAAGCACAATAATTAAAAAAATAGATCCTTTAATTATTAAGTCAATAAAATAGTTGGTGAATAATAGGTTACTAAGAATTGAAATTCCTAAAATCGCAATACAGATCTTTAAGATGTTGAAAACTAATTTGTTTTTTCGTAGGGCAAATTCTAAAAAGAGAAAACAAATAAAAAGTATTGTCGGAATAAAAAGTAAATTCCAGTACAACTTTAGGTAAACAGGATTTATTAAAAAATAAATTGCTATAAAAAATTGAAGAATTATAAAGCTGTAAACTACTTTTAAGGTTATAATTTTTTTATCTTGAATTAAAAAGGAAAGTAGGAATATAATTAATGGAAGACCAGAGGCAATTGTAAAATTTAACCAAGGAAACAATTCCCCTAGAATTATTTGGGAAACACTAATTAAGAAAACGAGCCCTAAAATTATTCCAATAAACGCACTTAACTTTAGTTTCATAGAGTGAATTGTCTTAAAATTAGTGTGATCTTCTACTTTTTTCAGTAATACAAACAAGTTCCCACAATGCTCTTGCTCCAACATTTGCATCCCAATCACCTTCTTTTCCTGGCGCAACTTCATTTAAGTCGAAACCAATAATTTTTTTACCTGAAGCTACAACTTGCGCAAATAGATAAGAGATTTCTTGTAAATTAAATCCGCCAGCTACAGGAGTTCCAGTATTTGGACAAAGTGATGGCTTAAGTCCATCGATATCAAAGGAAATATATACGTTTTCTGGCAGTTGCTGAATAATTTCATTTACTTGTTCCTTCCAAGTTTTACCAGCGTATGCTTGATTTTTTATATCCCAATCGTAAAATGTTTCAATACGATTGTCTTTTTGTGACAAAAGTACTTCTGTTTCAGAAATATCTCTGATGCCAACTTGCACTAATTTATGCATGTTCTCACAACTTGCTAGTACATTATTCATAATACTTGCATGCGATTGCGTAAAACCCTCGTAGGCAGTTCTTAAATCTGCATGAGCATCAATTTGTAAGATTCCAAAACTTGAATATTTTTCATTTAAAGCTTCAATTAATCCAAGTGGTGTAGAATGTTCACCACCAAGAACAGCAGGAATTTTACCAGTAGAAATTAGCTTTAGACAGCGCTCTTTTAAATTTTCTTTTAAAGCAACTTGTGTTTTATTTATTTCTGTGATTTCTGAGCTATATTTTTCTTTTGCTGCACTTTCTCCATGCGTTTCCAAGTAATCTAAATAGCTGACACTTTTAGCGCTTAAATTATCATTTAGTTCTTTCCATTCTTTGGAAATCGGTGACATAAACACTTTAGTATCATACGCTTTTTCAAGTTCAGGATGAAAAAAATCTAGTTGTGTGGAAGCATCTAAAATAATTTTTGGACCATTACTCGTTCCTTTTCCATAAGATGCAGTTGCATCCCAAGGAATAGGAATAATTACAATATCTGCTTCCTCTTCGGTGCAAGGGAAACCAAAAATATTTCCATTTGCAATACCAACGCCATTTGGATCAAAATCAGTCATTAGTTACCATTTTTATAAGCTTCAATTGCTTTTCTAACTGAACCAAATTTCTTCAGTAAAACTTCAGCTGATGAATAATCAATTTGTGTTTCATCCATAATCATTTTAGTTCCTCGATCTATAAGTTTGTCATTACTCAATTGCATATCAACCATCTTATTTCCTTTTACACGTCCGAGTTTAATCATTAGTGAAGTAGAAATCATGTTTAAAACAAGTTTTTGCGCAGTCCCTGATTTCATGCGTGTACTTCCAGTGACAAATTCAGGTCCAACAATTGGAGTAATAGCAAATTGCGCTGTTTTCGCTAAAAGTGAGTCTGGATTACATGAAATTCCGGCTGTTAAAATTCCGTTTTGTTTTGCTTTTTCGAGACCTCCTATTACGTAAGGTGTAGAGCCGGAAGCTGCAATGCCAATTATTGTATCATCTTTCTTGATTTTATATTCTTGAAGATCTTTCCATGCTTGTTCTTTATCATCTTCTGCAAATTCTACTGCTTTTCGAATTGCAGCATCACCACCAGCTATTATCCCTACTACAATTCCATGATCAATGCCAAATGTTGGGGGACATTCACTCGCGTCAACAATTCCTAATCTTCCACTTGTGCCTGCTCCGATATAAAACAAACGACCTCCATTTTTCATTCGTTCAAAACAAGCATCAATAAAGGAAGTTATACTTAAAATTTCTTTTTCCACTGCAAGCGCTACACATTGGTCTTCCTTATTTATGTTTGCTAACAATTCTTGGGTTGACATTTTTTCTAAATGTTCATGATTCGAGGAAGATTCGGTGATTTTTTTCACTTTCTAAACTAAATAAGCTTTGAAATTATTGTCAATTAGTTCGACCTCAACCCGATCCTTTAAAGTAGTTGATAAACCCAAACCAATGAAGTCAGTTTTAATAGGATATCGTCTGTGTGCTCTATCAACTAAAGCAACAGTTTTAATCGCTTTTGTTGCTTGCTCAAGAAATTTCATAACGGCATATTGCATTGTTTTTCCTGAATTAATGACATCATCAACAAGAATGATATATCCTTTTTTTAACAACTTTTCATCAATTGATAAGCGGATTTTTTCACTCCACGGTTCTTCTTTATTTATTGAAACTTCGAAATAAACAATTTTTATAGTTGAATTAGCAATAATTACTTCTACAATTTTTTTTGCAAGAATGCTACCATTTCCGATTATTCCTCCAATAAAAAGTGTTTTTTCTTCAAAAGAATTTTCTAGGATTTGATGTCCTAAACGAGTGATTTTTTGCTCGATTTGCTGGTGGTTTAATATTACTTGCATAATTTCAAGTGTGTTTGTACAAATATAGCTAAATCAATAAATCATCTTGATTAATGGGTTCACTTTTTTCTTGATTGAACAGCTTCGTAAACAACATGTTGAATTTTAGTCCTGATATTTAAGTCGCGTAATTTCCAATTTTCAGCATCCGGATTTACACGATTTGAGAGGAATATGAAGATGACCTTATCTTTTGGATCTGCCCAAGCCAATGTTCCTGTGAATCCAGAATGACCAAAACTTTCTTGCGACGCTAAAATATCGCAAGGACCACCACCGCTACTATTTGGCCTGTCAAATCCTGCACCTCGGCGATTTCCAGTAAATTGAGCTTTTGTGTATTCATTTATTGTTTTTTCATCGAAGAATGTAATGCCTGCATATTTCCCTTTTTGAAGAAAAAGGTTCATAATACTCGCTAAGTCAGTTGCATTGCAAAAAAGTCCTGCATGTCCTGCAACACCTCCAAGCATTGCGGCTCCAGGATCATGGACATAACCATGAATAAGTTGTTTCCGAAAGATTAAATCATTTTCAGTGGGAATAATTTTTGTTTTTGGGAAATAGTTTAAGGGCAAATAGCGTGCAAATCTCAAGCCCATTGGTCCGTATATATTTTTTCTTAAATATTCATCTTGTTTGCAGTTAATTTGTTTTTCGAGAATTTTTTGAGTGAAATAATAGCAAAGATCAGAGTAAACATATTTCTTTGCTCCCAATGGAGTTTGAAATATTTGAGCATACATGCTATCTACGTAAGATGGTTTTATAAATATATTTTCAGCAACTTGAAGTTTGAAATTTTCCGATTTTAAATTGTTATAAATAACGGGATTTAACTCACCATTTTTGAGTGTTCTTTTGTAAAATGGAATCCATGGAGTCAATCCAGCCTGATGTGCCATCATTTCTCTTAATTCAATTTCACCATATTCAGTTTTATTGATTAATTCAGGAATATAGTCTTTTAACTTTTTATTGAGGTTAAATTTATCTTGCGACTGAAGATGCATTGCGAGTAAAGTTGATGCTGCAATTTTTGTAATTGAGGCAATGTCATAAACATCATCATTCTCAACTTTTCTAGCGTCTTTTTCATATGTTTGATTTCCAAAGCTCTTTCGGTAGATTATTTTATTATCAACAGCAACTAGTATTTGACAACCAGGGTATGCTCCATCTCTAATTCCATTTAAAGCTATTTGATCAATTTCAGATAATTTTTCAGCATCTATTCCGATTTCACTTGCTTGACTAAATTTCAGTCTACCATTTGCCAAAATTTCAATGCCAAATCCACTTGGGTAAATTTGATCTTTAGTCTTAATTTCATTATTTGTCTTTCCGGAAATAGAAACTGCACCAAAAATTGTTTGACAAACAAGGCTTTGAGCTATTTTATTATTTTCTTTCCCTAAAATTAATGCAGAAATGTTTTTGGTTTCGATTTGTTGTAATATTTCCTCATCCCCAAAAATACTTAGAATGATTTTTGCTGATTTTGGAAGTTTCTCAAATAGTTGACTATTTATTGAATCAATAATATTTCCTCCGTCACTAAATACATTTGCATGAAGACTAAGTAAAATTATTTCACTGTCAATAATTTTATCCCAGTCTTTTGCTGTAATTAAATTGAAATTTGGAGCATGTATTGAACTTCCAGAAATAAAAAGCTCGCTTGTTTCCAAAAACTCGTTGGGATTACCGCCGATATTTACCAAGCCAATATTTAGGTCCAGTCTACCAAGTGGGAGTAAATTATCTTTATTCTCTAAAAGAGTAATTAATTTCTCGTATTCAAAATATTGTTGATTTAAAGGTAGAAAATTTAAACTGCTTAGTTCTTTTGATAGCCATTCTGACGGAGGATTTGGATATTCCCAGGTTGTTTTTTCTTGACCATGATTATTTACACAAAAAGAAAAAATACACCCTAAAATCAAGATGAAGGAAACTCGTGCTATTTTTTTGTGAAAATACATTTTTTCTTTATTTACAAATTTATTCAATTATTAAGTTTGTTTTAATTTACTCTCAAAAGAATATGAACAGATGAGTATTATTAATTATTTGGATGAATGTAAAGTGTATGAATGACACTAACCTAATATACAAATCTTTTAAGAGTTAAGCAAATTAATTTGTCAACAATCTAAATTTGATTTGTTGGAAAAATCTGAATTTTAAATCTTTTTTTTAAGTGTGATAATTGTAATTTTGCAAGTATTAATTTATAGCATTTACTTAGAATTTAAACTATGGAGTTAATTGGAAAATATGGAATTAACAATGATTTAAATAAATCTATTGGCTTATCTGGTTTAGGGCAGCAATTTTGGAATCTTTCGCCTTCTGAATTAATAGAAGATTGTATTATTACTGGAGATGGAATGCTAACCGATACTGGTGCTCTTGCTATTGATACGGGTGAATTTACAGGTCGTTCTCCAAAAGATCGATTCATTGTGAGGGATGAAATTACTGAAAAAGCAGTTTGGTGGGGAGATGTAAATATTGGATTTTCTTCTGAGAGATTTGATGCGCTTTATACTCGAATGAAAAGTTTTTTGGTAGAAAAAGATGTTTATGTTCGAGATACATACGCCTGTGCTGATGAAAAATTTAGTTTAAATATTCGAGTAGTTTCTGAATTTGCTTGGTCAAATTTATTTGCATACAATATGTTTCTCCGGCCGACTAATGATGAAATTCAAAATTTCAATCCAGACTGGCATATTGTTTGTGTGCCGAGTTTTAAAGCTGATCCGGCAATTGATGGGACAAGACAGCATAATTTTGCAGTATTGAACTTCACAAAAAAAATGATTTTAATCGGAGGAACTGGTTACACCGGCGAAATAAAAAAAGGAATATTTTCTGCTTTAAATTTTTTATTGCCACACGAAAAAAATGTTTTATCAATGCATTGTTCAGCAAATATCGGACAGAATGGCGATACAGCAATCTTTTTTGGCTTATCTGGAACAGGAAAAACTACCTTGTCTTCCGATCCTAATCGTCGCTTAATTGGTGATGATGAGCATGGCTGGAGTGATGATACTGTATTTAATTTTGAGGGTGGATGCTATGCAAAAACAATCGATTTAACGCGGGAAAAAGAGCCACAAATCTATGATGCGATTAAATTTGGTGCTTTGTTAGAAAATATTGGCTTCGAAAGTGAGTCCTCAACGCCTGATTATACTGATAATACAATTACAGAAAACACTCGGGTTTCTTATCCTATAAATTTTATCGATAATATAGCTGTGCCATCTATTGGAGCTGCACCAAAAAATATATTTTTTCTAACTGCTGATGCCTTCGGTGTTTTACCTCCAATTTCAAAACTTACAAAAGCCCAAGCAATGTATCATTTTATGTCTGGATATACAGCTAAAGTTGCAGGGACTGAAGTTGGTGTAACCGAGCCAACAACTACTTTCTCTGCTGGATTTGGCGCTGCATTCCTCCCTTTACATCCGGCTAAATATGCTGAATTATTGGGCGAAAAATTAGATAGCGCTAATATCAATGTTTGGTTGTTAAATACTGGGTGGTCAGGAGGATCTTATGGAGTTGGAAGTCGCATGAAGCTTTCTTATACTCGTGCAATGATTACAGCGGCATTAACAGGAAAATTAGATGGTGTTCATTTTGAGGCCTTGCCTGTATTTGATTTGGCATTTCCAAGTTCTTGTGATGGAGTGCCTTCTGAATTATTGAATCCAAGAAATACTTGGTCTGACAAAGATCAATATGATCGAACAGCAAATGGTTTAGCAGCAAAATTCGTTAAGAATTTCGAGAAATTTGCAGAGGGAACAAGCAGTGATATTTTAGCAGCTTCCCCCAAAGTGCTTGCAAATTGAGGTTTTTTGAGTAGCTCACATATATAAATCAAGCAAATATTCTCAAAAAATAGAGATAAAAAAAAACCTCTTGAATTAAGAGGTTTAAATATTTTATGATTTCTATCTTTTGTGCATCGGTTCGTCAGAAACTGTTAATTTCTTTCTTCCTTTTTTGCGACGTGATGCTAGAACTCGACGACCATTTTTTGATGCCATTCTGCTACGGAAACCGTGCTTATTTCTTCTTTTTCTTACGGATGGTTGAAATGTTCTTTTCATGATTTTAACTTAATATTGTCGCTAAATTTGAGGTTGCAAAGATAGTAAAATTTTGTTTAAAACAAATTCTTTTTAAATTTTTATTTAAAATTACGGCAATACCAATAAACCACACTATTTTTGTGACAAATATCATGAATGTTATCACCTAAGAAAGAAAAAACTGAAAAAGTTAAATTAACAAAAGATAGCTATAAAAAAGCGAAGGGTATCTTTTCGTATCTTAAGCCCTATGCTTTTGTTTATTTTATTGGTTGGGTATTTCTGGTTTTATCAACTTCTGCAGGTTTAGTTTTTCCTTATTTAATGGGAAAATTGCTAGGAGCTAGCGGCTCAAAAACTAGTAGTTCTGGTTCTATTGATTTTATTAGCATGGAAAATATCAATTCTATTGCTTTGTCTTTATTTATTCTATTTGCTTTTCAAGCTTTGTTTTCTTTTGTAAGGGTTGTAATATTTAATAATGTTACTGAAAATGCTTTGCGTGACATTAGAAATGATGCTTTTGAAAAGCTTGTTTATATGCCGATGGATTTTTTCAACAAAAGTAAAGTGGGGGAACTTACAAGTCGCGTTTCTTCTGATATTGTTCAGCTTCAAGAGACATTGCGCACAACTATAGCAGAATTCTTTAGACAGATAATTATTGTTTTTGGTGGCATTGCTTTTCTGTTTTTTATTTCCTGGAAATTAGCATTGATAATGTTAGCTACAGTTCCTGTTATGGCTATTGTCGCTGTATTTTTCGGTCGATTTATACGCAAGTTAAGTAAAGAAGCACAAAATTTTACTGCAGAATCAAATTCAATTATCGAGGAAGCACTTACGGGGATAACGAATGTTAAATCTTTTACAAAAGAGTTGTTTACGCTCTCGAAATATAAAACTTCAACACAGCAAACACGCGACTTAAATGTCCGAAGTGGAATTTGGAGAGGACTTTTTGTTTCCTTTATTATATTCTGCCTTTTTGGAGCAATTGTTTTTATTATTTGGCAGGGTTTACTGATGACGCAAGGTGCAAATCCGACTTTGTCAAGTGAAGGTTTTTATCAATTTGTTTTGTTTACAATTATGATGGGAGCATCTATTGGATCTCTTCCAGATTTGTACGCAAACCTTCAAAAATCAATTGGTGCTACTGAAAATTTAATGGATATTATCGGAGAAAAATCTGAAAAAGACCTCAGTAAGGGGAAAGAAAAATCATTGATTGAAGGTAAAATCGAATTTAAAAATGTTTCCTTTGCCTATCCTCAACGCTCGGATGTTCCTGTTCTTCAAGATGTCTCTTTCTCTATTTTAAAGAATCAAACTGTAGCGGTTGTTGGTCCAAGTGGCGCCGGAAAGTCAACAATTTTTAGTTTGTTACTAAATTTTTATCACAATACAGGTGGTGAGATTCTAATTGACGGAATCCCAATAAATAACTATGATTTGGAATATTTGAGGGAAAATATGGCAATTGTTCCTCAAGAGGTTATTTTGTTTTCAGGAAGTATTTTAGAAAATATCCGCTTTGGATTAACAAGTGCCTCAGAAGAAGAAATTATTGAAGCTGCAAAAAAAGCGAATGCTTGGGAATTTATTTCAACCTTTCCAGAGGGTTTATTGACAGAAGTTGGAGATCGTGGAATTCAACTTTCTGGTGGTCAAAAACAAAGAATTGCCATCGCTAGAGCCTTATTAAAGAATCCTGTGATTCTAATTTTAGACGAGGCAACTTCTGCCCTTGATTCAGAATCTGAGCGTCTTGTTCAAGAAGCTTTGGAAATTTTAATGAAGGGTCGAACTTCTCTAGTTATCGCTCACAGATTAGCTACAATTCGAAATGCTTCTCAGATTTTAGTTTTACAAGATGGTAAAATTAAGGAGTCGGGAACTCATAAAGAATTAATCGCTAAAAAAGGTCTTTATTCAGAATCTGTTGCGATGCAGACAATGGAAATCTAGATTTTAGAAAAGGCTTTTTCTGTTTATCACTCTATGCTTATATTTTTCATTTCGTTTTAATTAACAATTTAATTTATTTTGTTCAAAAAGAGTTCGTTTTTTAGCTTGCTTCTTAAGTGTTTTCAATTAAATTTGTTCTCAATTTACTGCGAGCATTTTGCGTAAAGAATTGTAAATTGAAACCCCTATGCCAAAAGATTCTTCTATAAAATCCGTTCTAATCATTGGGAGCGGCCCTATTATTATTGGTCAAGCCTGTGAATTTGATTATGCCGGTTCTCAAGCTGCTAGATCTTTGAGAGAAGAAGGAATAGAAGTAACATTGATAAATTCAAATCCGGCTACAATTATGACGGATAAAGTGGTCGCTGATAATATTTATTTACAACCCTTAGAGCCGGAAAGCATAATTCAAATATTAAAGAATCATAAGATTGATGCAGTACTTCCAACAATGGGCGGACAAACTGCTCTAAATCTTTGCATTAAATGCGATGAGATAGGGATTTGGGAGGAATACGGTGTGAAAATAATTGGTGTTGATATTAAGGCAATTGAAATTACTGAAAATAGAGAAGAATTCCGCGAGTTAATGCTAAAAATCGGGATTCCAATGGCTCCGCAGTCAACTGCGCGTTCATTTTTGGAAGGTAAAGAAGTTGCTCAAGAATTTGGTTTTCCACTTTGCATTCGTGCTTCCTTTACTTTGGGTGGGGCAGGAGCTTCAATTGTTCATGATCCAAAACTCTTTGATGGCTTGCTCGAAAGAGGTTTGCAATTGTCACCGATTCATGAGGTGATGATTGATAAAGCGCTTTTAGGTTGGAAGGAATTTGAATTAGAATTATTGAGAGATTCCAATGACAATGTTGTGATTATTTGCTCGATTGAAAATTTTGACCCAATGGGAATTCATACGGGCGATTCAATTACTGTTGCTCCAGCAATGACGCTTTCTGATACTACTTTCCAAAGAATGCGTGATATGGCAATCAAAATGATGCGCTCAATTGGGAATTTTGCCGGAGGTTGTAATGTTCAGTTTGCTGTTTCACCAGATGTTAATGAGGATATTATTGCCATAGAGATTAATCCTCGTGTTTCTCGTTCATCTGCTTTGGCCTCAAAAGCTACTGGTTATCCGATTGCAAAAATTGCGTCAAAATTGGCGATAGGATATCACTTGGATGAATTGAGTAATCAAATTACGAAAACTACTTCGGCCTTATTTGAGCCAACATTGGATTATGTTATCGTAAAGATTCCACGTTGGAATTTCAATAAATTTCCTGGGACAAATCGTGAACTTGGTTTGCAAATGAAATCCGTTGGTGAAGTGATGGGAATTGGTCGTTCTTTTCAAGAGGCGCTTCAGAAAGCCTGCCAATCGTTAGAAATAAACCGCAATGGATTGGGAGCTGATGGCAGAGAATTGACAAATCAAACGGAGATTTTAGAAAGTCTGGAACACGCAAGTTGGAATAGACTTTTTCATATTTATGATGCGATTAAATTAGGAATTCCATTTAAAACAATTGTAGAAAAAACAAAAATTGATATTTGGTTTTTAAAACAAATCGAGGACCTTATTAAATTGGAAGATGTCATTGAAAAATATGCTATAAATACAATTCCAAAAGATTTATTATTTGATGCAAAGCAAAAAGGATATGCTGATCGACAAATAGCTCATTTATTGCGCTGCTTAGAATCTCAAGTTTATACAAAAAGAACTGAAATGGGAATTCAGCGTATATATAAATTAGTAGATACCTGCGCTGCTGAATTTGATGCAAAAACACCTTATTACTATTCGACTTTTGAATATGAAAATGAAAGTGTTGTCAGCGATAAAAAGAAGGTTGTTATTTTGGGCTCTGGTCCAAATAGAATAGGGCAGGGAATAGAATTCGATTATTCCTGTGTTCATGGTGTTCTTGCTGCCAAAGAATGTGGTTATGAAACCATCATGATTAATTGTAATCCCGAAACGGTTTCTACAGATTTTGATACAGCAGATAAATTGTATTTTGAACCTGTATTTTGGGAACATATTTACGATATCATCCAACACGAAAAACCGGAGGGTGTAATTGTGCAACTTGGTGGACAAACAGCTTTAAAACTAGCGGAGAAATTAAGTCGTTTTGGAATAAAAATTATGGGCACAAGTTTTGAAGCACTAGATTTAGCTGAAGATCGCGGTCGTTTTTCAAAAATGTTGGAAGCAAATAATATTCCCTTTCCTCAGTATGGAATTGTACAGAATGCAGAACAAGCGCTTGAATTATCAGATGAACTTGGGTTTCCTTTGTTGGTTCGCCCTTCTTATGTTTTGGGTGGTCAGAAAATGAAAATTGTTATCAATAAAGAAGAATTAGAGTACCACGTAATTGATATTATCAATGAAATGGGAAATAATCAGATTTTATTGGATCACTTTCTTGGTGGGGCAATTGAAGCTGAAGCGGATGCAATATGTGATGGGGAAAATGTTTATATTATCGGCATTATGCAGCACATCGAACCTGCTGGAATTCATTCTGGAGATTCCTACGCTTTATTGCCTCCATATAACTTAGGAGATTTTGTAATGACTCAAATTAAAGATATTACACATAAAATAGCCATTGAACTTAGAACAGTAGGATTAATTAATATTCAGTTTGCAATAAAGGATGATAAAGTTTATGTGATTGAAGCAAATCCTAGGGCTTCACGAACGGTTCCATTTATTGCGAAAGCATACGACGAACCTTATGTGAATTATGCTACGAAAGTGATGCTTGGAGTAAATAAGGTTACAGACTTTACATTCAATCCAAAAAAAGAAGGTTACGCAATTAAAATCCCAGTATTCTCCTACGAAAAGTTTCCAGATGTAAAAAAAGAACTCGGTCCTGAAATGAAATCTACAGGTGAAGCTATCCGTTTTATTAAGGATTTAAAGGATCCATTTTTTACGAAAATTTATTCGGAAAGAAATATGCATTTGTCTCGCTAAGAAACTTTTTGAGTGGAATGTCATAATACCCCAATTTTTCTCTTGAATTAAGATTTACAAAATACTATATTTGTAGTATGCTTGATGTGAATGAAATTAGTGCGCCAATTGAAGCTGAATTAAGAGAATTTGAAATTCATTTTAAGGAATCGATGCGCTCTGAAGTAGGATTATTAGACAAGGTTACTCAGTACATCATAAAACGCAAAGGCAAGCAAATGCGACCTATGTTTGTGTTTTTAAGCGCAAAAATGCTAGGTAAGATTAACGAAACTACTTTTGATGCGGCTTCTTTAGTTGAATTACTGCATACAGCCACGCTTGTGCATGACGATGTTGTTGATGATGCAAATGAGCGCCGCGGATTTTTTTCGGTGAATGCTCTTTGGAAAAATAAAATTGCTGTTCTAGTTGGTGATTATATGCTTTCTCGAATATTGTTGCTCACAATTCAAAAAAATAATACTGATTTATTAGGCGTAATTGCCAAAGCAGTTAGAGAAATGAGCGAGGGTGAGTTATTGCAAATAGAAAAGAGTCGCAATTTAGACATTACTGAGGAAATTTATTTTGAAGTTATTCGAAAAAAAACAGCATCTTTAATTTCTGCCTGTTGCGAAACTGCAGCAATTAGTGTAAATTCACATGAACATCGTGAACGCATGAAAAATTTTGGAATTCTTGTAGGAATGGCATTTCAAATAAAAGATGATGTTTTTGATTACGCTAGTCCAGGTAAAATTGGAAAACCAACAGGAATTGATATTCGCGAACAGAAAATGACATTACCGCTAATTTATACTATTAATAATAGTGATTCTTCGGTTCGTAATGAGTTGAAAAATATTATAAAGAATAAAAATCAATCTTCTAAGCACATCAAGCGAGCAGTACAATTAGTAAGTGAGAATGGTGGACTTGAATATGCCTATGAAAAAATGAAATCTATGATATCTGAGGCTTTCATTTTATTGGATGTATTTCCAGAAAGCGAAGCGAAAAAATCATTAATTGGACTTCTAGATTATACAATTAACCGTGAAAAATAATATGAAAAAAATAGTATTTGTATTTGTAACCTTGTTTCTAATTTTTGGATGTGAAAATACTACTAAAAAAAAGAACGAGAAAATTCCTAAAGAAAAATTAGTGGAAGTAAAAGATGGTGTTTTTACGGAGTGGTATCCCGGTAAAAAAAGCATCAAATTTCAAGGTGGGCAAGATGAACTCGGAAATAGAGATGGTAAATGGACTTTTTATGCTGAAAATGGCACAGAATTATCTTTTACGCTATACAATCACGGAAAAAAAGAAGGTTTTTCACTCGTAAAATATCCCAATGGAAGAATTCATTACAGAGGGGAATACCAAAATGATGAGATGATTGGACTTTGGTCAACCTATGATGAAAAAGGAAATTTGATTAATGAAAAAGAGTACGGCGATAGAAAATAATGAGTAAAATATCAGCACATATAATCGATCAAATTATGCAAGCTTCTCAAATAGAAGATGTGATTGGTGACTTTGTGAACTTAAAAAGAGCTGGATCAAATTTAAAGGGTTTAAGTCCCTTTACCGACGAAAAAACTCCTTCATTTGTAGTTTCTCCAGCAAAACAAATTTTCAAATGTTTTTCAACTGGCAAAGGTGGTTCTGTAGTTACTTTTTTAATGGAGAAAGAACATTTTTCGTATCCAGAAGCATTGCGATTTCTTGCAAATAAATACGGTATTCAAATTCCAGAAGAGTCAGAACCAACTGCCAAGGAATTAGCTGATAAAACAGAACGAGAAAGTCTTTTTATTATCAATGAATTTGCAAAAAATTATTTCTATCAAAATTTACAAGAAAGTACGGAAGGAAAAGCTGTTGGATTAAGTTATTTTGAAGAACGAGGATTTTCCAAGGAAACAATCGAAAAATTTCAATTGGGTTATTGTCTGAATGTAAGTGATGATTTTACTAAAGCAGCTTTAAAAAAAGGATATTCCCTTTCTTATTTGGAAAAAGTTGGCTTGGTTAAATCTAAGGACGAACACAATTTTGACTTCTTTCGTGGTCGTGTTTTATTTCCTATTCAGAGTATTTCTGGTCGTATTTTAGGATTTGGTGGACGCTCGCTTATTAATGATAAGAAAGTTGCAAAGTATTATAATTCTCCTGAGAGTATTATTTATAATAAAAGTGAAATTCTCTATGGCTTATATTTTTCCAAGGGTGAAATTGTAAAATACGATGAATGTTTGCTATGCGAAGGTTATACGGATGTAATAAGTATGCACCAGTCGGGCATTCAAAACGTAGTTTCGTCCTCAGGAACATCCTTAACAAAGGAGCAAGTTAAATTAGTTAAGCGCTATACGAAGAATCTTACTATTCTGTATGACGGAGACGCTGCTGGAATTAAAGCTTCTTTTCGAGGAATTGATTTGATTTTGGAAGAGGGAATGAATGTTAAAGTAGTTCTATTTCCCGATGGTGAAGACCCAGATTCTTTTGCAAAAAAGAATTCCGATTCTGAACTTGCATTATTTATCAAAGAGCAGAAACAGGATTTCATCACCTTTAAAGCTCAGATTTTATTAAAAGATGGTGAAAATGACCCCTTAAAAAAATCAGATTTAATTCGAGAAATTGTTCAATCAGTGGGGCTTATTCCTGATCAAATAACACGAAGTGTTTACGTGAAGGAAATCGCTCGGCAATTTGACATTGAAGAATCTATTATTAGCAATGAATTGATGCGTTTGCGAAGAAATAGCTTGTCTAAACAATTTCAAGAACCGGAATTTAATCAAGTTCCATTACCTGAGAATGAGCTTATAAAAAGTCAAGAAACGACTGATCCAACGAAAGAGGACGCTTTCCGATTTAAACACGAAGAAGAATTAATGCGCATGATGATTTGCTTTGGAACGAGAGAAATAGAAACATTGGCATTGGATTCTATTGAATTGCATAAAACAAGTGTTGTAGAATTAATTTGTCAAGAATTAATACAAGATGATCTGGTTTTTGAGTTTCCCTTATTTACTAAAATATATAATAAAATACTCGAAGGATTGAGTGAAAAAACATTTTATACAGCTTCTTATTTCAAACGAATTGAAGATCAGGAAATCGTTTCTTTTGTATCGGATATTGAGAGTCGAGATATTGAACTCAGTACAAATTGGATTGCTAAATTTAATATTTTCACAAAATCTGAAAGTGATGATTTATATACAACAGTAATGAATGTTATTTATAATTTTAAATACAAGAAAGTTGAAGATCATTTACTCTCAATTAAATCGGCTATAGGCAAAGGAGATTTATCAGATGAAGATATTTTATTAGCCATGGGTCAACAAATGATTTATGAAAATGTAAAAAAAGCTATTTCAGAAAAATTAGGTAGAATAATACTAAAATAAGTTATGTTAAGTACAACACTCTTTTCTCTTGGTCCATTTAAAATTTGTTTGTGGAATTTAGTTTTTCTTGCTCTTATTTTTTTCATTGCCGCAATTCTTAAAAGAATAGTCCATCGTTTCCTTAAAAAGTATGTTAAAACTGCAAATATTAACATGGAGGGCAGACGTGTTGCTTGGCTAAAATTAATTAGTCAGAGTGTATATTTATTAGCGATTTATATTGCATTTTTAAGTTTAAAATTTAATAATAAGCTCATTACTTTTCAGGATTTTTTAAATTTTAAATTAATTGATTTAAAATCTTTTCATCTAAATTTCTTTGACATATTTGTAATACTTACCATCTTTTTTGTATCAAGAATTCTTGTTAATTTTTCTAAAATAGTTATTGGAAGAAAATTCAGGAAGGCTGCTAATAGTGACTTATCTACCGAATATGTTTATGTAAAAATTGCAAAGTATTTTATTTATGTCTTTGCAATTATCTTCTGCCTGCAAATTTTAGATGTTGATATAACCTTGTTATTAACTGGATCCGCTGCTTTATTAGTTGGAATTGGTCTAGGCCTTCAAGATGTTTTTAAAGATGTTTTTGCCGGTTTTGTCCTGCTATTTGAAGGTAATCTTCGTGTGGGAGATATTGTAGAAATAACAAGCGGCTCAAAAAATTCAACTAAGTCTTCAAGTGGAATTGTCGCAAAGATTGTTAAAATCAATGTCCGTACTTCTCAAATTCAAACTAGAGAGGGGAATGTATTAATTATTCCGAATACTCGACTTACACAAGAACAAGTTGAAAACTGGAGTCATGGTTCAGAATTAACGCGCTTTATTATAAACCTGACTGTAGAGTATGGTGCAAATACAGAATTGATTAAGCGCTTACTTAAACAAGCTGCTTTGGCTCATCCAAAAGTTAAAAAGAGTCATCCTATTCTTGTTCGACTTTCAAATTTTGGTGATTCAGGTCTTGAATTAGAATTGGTTTTTTGGGCTGATCAGAGTTGGGATATTAATAATTATAAATCAGAAATCCGATTTGAAATTGATCGTTTATTTCGCGAATATGACATTAAAATTCCTTATCCAAAAAGGGATATTTTGATGAATTCAGATAAAGAAAATTTAATCGAGAAGTAAGAATTTATAGCGTTGTATGGCATTTTCAATGCCTAAATAGAGTGCGTCAGAAATAAGTGCATGACCGATAGAAACTTCATCCAAGCGCGGCAATGATTTTTTAAAATAATTCAGGTTTTCTAAATTTAAATCGTGACCGGCATTAATTCCTAATCCTAAATTTATCGCATGTTGGGATGCAGTTATATAGGATTCAATTGCTTTTAGTTTATCTTGACTAAAATCGAATGCATATGGTCCAGTATATAACTCAATGCGATTAACACCTAGTTTTTGTGCTAATTCAATTTTTTCTAAATCTGGTTCAATGAAAATAGAAGTTCGAACTCCCCAATCACTAAGTTGACTGCAAGTCTTTTGTAGAAAATCAAAATTTACCTTTGTGTCCCATCCGGCATTTGAAGTTAAAACTCCCGGTGGATCAGGAACAAGTGTTGCTTGAGTTGGTCGCAAATCTTTGATGATTCCCATAAAACGGCTTTCGGGGAATCCTTCAATATTAAATTCTTTTTGAACCGCTTCTTTTAATTCGTATGCGTCTTTCTTTGTTATATGCCTTTCATCAGGTCGAGGATGAATTGTAATACCGTCAGCGCCAAAACGTTCGCAATCAATTGCAAAATTTACAAGGTTGGGTATATTACCACCTCTTGCATTTCGAATACTTGCAATTTTGTTAATATTGACACTTAATTTAGTCATGGTATCATTTTTGACAGCTCAAAATTACAAACTCTCAGAGGATTTTACTACTTTGGCCACGTTTATGAAAGCAATTAATTTAATTACAGAAGAAATTCCACCTTTAGTTCATACTGACTCAGGAGAAAAAGCACTGAATTGGATGGATGAATTTAAGGTTTCACACCTTCCAGTTTTAAAAAACGGGAATTTTGTTGGTGTTGTTTCTGAATCAGACATTTTAGACCGCTTGAATGCAGAGAATTCATTGGATGGCTTATTTGATCATTTACCTCGCCCTTATGTTTTTGCAAATTCCCATGTTTTCGAGGTTCTCGCCAAAATATCAGAATTTAATCTAAGTGTCTTGCCGATTCTTGATGAAAATGAGAATTATTTGGGCTGTACTACCATTTATCATTTGATGGTTCAACTAGCCAATACGGGAAGCATGAAAGAAGTTGGTGGAATTCTAATTTTAGAAATCAATAATATTGATTATTCCATGGCACAAATAGCTCAAATTGTAGAAAGTAATAATGCTCGTATTTTAAGTTCATATATTTTAACAAATTCTTCGTCTTCAAAATTGGAAATCACCTTAAAAATAAATAAATTAGATTTATCTTCAATTATTCGAACTTTTGAACGTTATGACTATGTTGTTAAAGAATCATTTCAAAAAAGTATGGACAATGATGATTTGCAAGCGAGATTTGATTCACTTATGCATTATTTAAAATTTTAAACCATGCGGGTTGCAATTTACGGAAGAAAAGTCAGCAAGCATAGCGCCGAGTATTTTACTGAAATGCTAAAGTACCTCGAAGATTTTGGCTGGGAAGCAGTATTAGAGGAAGATTTAAAAGCTCTCTTAGTTTCTAAAATTGGTATTTCAGAAAAATACCAAACCTTTAAAAGTCATTTGGATTTTAAATCTGGTATTGATCTTACAATTAGCATGGGTGGTGATGGAACATTTTTGAAGACGGTAAGTTATATTCAGGATTCAGGAGTTCCAATAATGGGAATTAATATGGGTCGCTTAGGATTTCTTGCAAATATCTCAAAAGAACAAATTCACCATACTCTAACACAAGTAAAAGAAAAGCAATTTGAATTTCAAAAGCGTTCATTGTTGCGTGTTTTTACAGAAGAAGATATTTTTGGGAAAGATAACTTTGCTTTAAATGAATTAACGCTGCACAAGAAAGATACTGCATCAATGATTACGGTTCATGCTTCTTTAGATAATAAGTATTTGAATGCTTATTGGGCAGATGGTTTAATTGTTGCCACTCCAACAGGATCAACAGCTTACAGCTTGAGTTGCGGTGGTCCGATTATAACGCCAGGTTGTCAAGTACACATTCTTACTCCAATTGCGCCTCATAATCTAAATGTACGTCCAGTTGTAGTTCCAGATCATTTACCAATTACTCTTTCTGTTGAAGGAAGAGATAGAACTTATCTTTTGAGCTTGGATGGAAATTCAAAAAGTATCAAGCAGGGTGAAGAAGTTATCATCAAAAAAGCGGAATTTATGATAAATGTCATTAAATTTGAAGACAATAATTTTCTTGATACTATCCGAAATAAAATGATGTGGGGAATAGATACTAGAAATTAAATATTAATTAAAAATAAAATAAAAATGAAAAAAACTTTTTCTTTACTTTTTGTTTCGCTTGTTAGCTTAACAACCTTTGGCCAAAATATGAATCAAGTAGATTCTGTATCTTATCTTATTGGAAAGAGTATTGGCGGAAATATTGCTCGAGAAATGCCCGAAGTTAATAGAGATTTGATGTTACAAGGATTATTAAATGAAATCAATGCTGTTGAATCTTTAATAGTAGATGATGGTGGGAAAACGATTTCCTCTTATTTTGAAAAAAAGACTGCTCAAAAAGCAGCAGAAAATGCCAAAGTATTCGAAGCAAATAAGGCAAAAGGTCTAGCTTTTTTAGAGAATAATAAAAAGGATCCAAAGGTAAAAGTCACGGCCTCCGGTTTGCAATATAAGGTTATTACAATGGGTAAAGGACCTAAACCGACAGATACTTCGAATGTAAAAGTACATTATCACGGAACAACTCCAGAAGGTAAAGTTTTTGATAGTTCAGTTGATAGAGGAGAACCAATTACATTTGCTTTGAACCAAGTAATATTAGGTTGGATAGAAGGTCTTCAACTAATGCCAGTTGGATCTAAATTTATGCTTTACATTCCTCAGGAGTTGGCTTATGGCGAAAGTCCTCAGGGAGATATTATAGAGCCATTTATGCCTTTGGTTTTTGAAGTTGAATTACTTAGTATTGAAAAATAAATAAATAATTAATAATTTAAATTAACCTTATGAAATCAATCATTGTCCTTTTTGCTATTGTTCTTGCTCAGTCTTTTAGTTGTGCTCAAAATTCAAAAGTTTTACCAGATGGAATTTACGCTAATTTTTTAACCTCAAAAGGTTCAATTATTTGTGTCTTGGAATATGAAAAAACACCTATGACAGTTGCTAATTTTGTCGGTTTATCCGAAGGGAATTTTAGGGTAGATGATAAAGTTATTTCTACGCCTTTTTACAATGGATTAAAATTTCATCGCGTAATCAAAGATTTTATGATTCAAGGAGGTTGCCCTCTTGGAAATGGATCCGGAGATCCAGGTTATAAATTTGATGATGAAATTGTTGCCGACCTAAAACACAGTGGACCGGGTATTTTATCAATGGCTAATTCTGGACCTGCAACCAATGGCAGTCAATTTTTTATAACACACAAAGAAACATCTTGGTTGGATGGAAAGCATACCGTTTTTGGACATGTGGTTGAAGGTATGGACATCGTAAATAAAATTGAACAGGAAGATGTGTTAATTTCAGTTTCAATTATGCGTTATGGTTCGAAAGCAAACAAGTGGAATGCAATGCAAGAATTTGATAAAATTTATGGACTAAAAAAAGCAGCAGAACTTAAAAATAATGAACAATACGCAAAGATTTCGAGTATGTCAGAAACAGATTACACAGCATTTATGTTTTCTGAAGTAAAGAAACAAAATCCAAAAGCTCAAATTTCTAAAACTGGACTTGTATATGTTATAGAAAATAAAGGAATAGATAAACTTAAGCCTGTTAAAGGATCAAAAGTTTCACTTCATTATGTTGGTACATTTAGAGCAGATGGAAAACAATTTGATTCCTCTCGCGATAGAAATGCACCAATGGACTTTACATTTATAGACCAAAAAATGATTCCTGGATTTGAAGAAGGTGTTGCAATGTTAGGGCAGGGGGGCAAAGGAAGATTTATTATTCCATATTTCCAAGCTTATGGAAAAGATGGTCGACAAGGTGCCATTCCTCCATATTCTGATTTAGTATTTGATGTAGAGATTATTTCTATCACACCTCCAAGTCAAGATGCGCACGATCACAGCGATCCAAATCACAAGCATTAATTTCACTTAAGCCAAGAGCCTCCAATCGAAATAACATTTTCTAATGCTAAATAGGATTGGTAGCTTTCTTCTGTGATTCCTCCAGTTGGACAAAATTTTATCTCAGGAAATACTTGTCCGTACGTTTTTAGTGCATTTAAACCTCCGAAAAGATGTGCTGGAAAGAATTTAAAAGTATCCCAGCCAAATTGTATTCCGTTAATAATGTCGCTGGGAGTTGCAACTCCGAGTATAAAGGGAATTCCTGAATCTTCGAAATGAAAAGCCAAATCTGAACTAAGACCGGGGCTTACTAGAAAATCTACTTTTAATTCTATTGCTTTGGTAATTTGATCTTTCGAAACAATTGTTCCCATTCCAATAGTGATTTCCGACCCAAATTTTTCTTTTGCTATGCGAATTGCATCGAAAGCAATAGGAGTTCGTAAAGTGATTTCTATACAGTAAATATTTTTTGCTTTTAATTTTTCAATCATTGGAATAACTTCATCTATATCATTGAAGTTTATAACAGGAATTATTGGATGATGAGAAAGTACCTCACGAATATTATTTTGCTTCATGTTCTTCTGTTAAAATTAAAATATCACTGTTAAATGGGGCAATAGTTTGAAAAATAGTTTCTATAAAAGACGAAATTTCACCATTTTTACAAAGTTGCAAAAAATTTAGAGAGCGTTCTTGTAAATTATTATTCGGAAATAATTTTTCTTTAATTTGACCTATGGTTTTTAGTGCTTTTTCGTGTTTTAATTTGACAGATTTTTCCAATTTACTTTGAATAGCTTCCAATTGTTTTTCAATTCTAGTTATTTCAGCTTCTATAAATGGATTTAGCGCTTGATCAATTGCTAAGGACTTAGTTAAAATTTCTTTTTTTAAGTTACTTGCATGTTCGTTAATCTCTGAAAAATCAATTTTATCCTTTTCATTTCCACTAATAAATGACTTTGTTAGTTCAATAGTTGTTTTAAAAATATCGGCTTCTGAAAGACCAACAGAATTCATTTTATTTTTAGTTAAACTATCAATCCAAATTAGACTACTTCTAACTCGAATAAGTGGAAAAGTTAGATTTACTCTATCAAAGCTTGATTTTAGTTGTAACCAGTAATTTAATTCACCAAGACCTCCAACATAGTTCAAATTTGGTAAGGAAAATTCTTGGTATAAGGGACGTAAAATTACATTTGGTGAAAAGGACTCCGGCATTTTTTCCAACATTTGCAATACTTCTTCTTTTGAAAAATGCTGATCTCCAATGTTGTACTTATTATTTTCGTAAACAATTCGTTCTCGTTTGTTTTTTGAAAGAAAAAACAAATTAATTTCCCTTGGATTTACTTGAGGTTTAATATCTCTTGATAATAGTTTTTTATTTGTTTTGAGGACTTCTTCCATTGAAAAAAAAGAAGTTAATTCCTCTTTTAAGATTGGAGAAAACGCTTTTTTTAGGTTTGGATTATCAGCGTCTAAAATTAGTAATCCGTATTTCCCAAACAGATGATGAATCAATTTAAAAAAAGCTTCTCCATAGGTTTCACCATTTAATTTGTCAACCCACTCTTTTGCTTCAGAACTATCATTATTTTGAAAAACGTCTGCTATTTTATTTTTTACTTCCTGAAGGCCATCAAGTGTCATTCTTCCGACTGCTCCACTTTGTTCGGTGTTCCATTTAATCTCTTTTCCAAAAAGCATGAATGACTTAATTTCCTCGAAGTCGTGGTCTTCAGAAGCCATCCAATAGACCGGAACAAACTGCAAATCAGGATATGATACTTTAAGCTCTTCACATTGTTTTATAACATGAAGAATTTTATAAATAAAATAAATTGGTCCTGTTAATAAACTTAATTGATGACCTGTTGTAATTGTAAAACAGTTTTCATTTTTAAGCAAATCGATATTTTTTCTACAAATTTCATTTTCCTGTAAGAAAGCATACTTATTATTCAATTCCTTTGCTAATAATTCTCTTTTTTCAGTGCTAAATTCCTTAGATTTGAGTTGTGCTTGTTTTTGAAAGGCATCTTTTGAAAATGGAATTCCAATAAAGTCCGATAGTTCGTGTTGACTTTCAGAGAGCAAGAGATCTTTTTCTGAAAATAAATTAGTGGCTTGTCTTTTTTTACTTTGAATTTTCATAATGAACTGCGCAATTCAACTTCAAAATTGAAAGCACTACAAAATTACGAAAAAAACTTTGCTGAAGATTTAGTGTTTAGCAGCCAAATAACGCTCTGCGTCTAATGCAGCCATACAACCAGTTCCTGCAGCTGTTACAGCTTGTCGATATGTTTTATCTGCAGCATCGCCAGCTACGAAAACACCTGCAACATTTGTCTTACTAGTTCCTGGTTCTTCGTACTTAATATATCCAACTTCGTCTAAATAAATAAAATCCTTAAATACATCAGTATTCGGTTTATGTCCAATGGCAACAAAAAATCCGGTACATGAAATTACTTTTTCTTCTTTCGTCGCTGTATTTATTACTTTAGCTCCAGTTACAACTTGTCCATCCCCTAAAACCTCAAGTGTTTCAGTATTAAATAAAATATCGATATTTTCCGTCTTTCGAACGCGTTGCGCCATAATTTTAGAAGCCCTAAAATCGTCTTTTCTTACAAGCATGGTTACTTTTTTGCAAAGTTTTGATAAATAGTGTGCTTCTTCACAAGCAGAATCTCCAGCTCCAACAATCACAACATCATGTCCGCGGTAGAAAAATCCATCACATACAGCACAAGCAGAAACACCACCTCCGAGTTGAAGGTATTTTTGTTCGCTCTCTAATCCAATATATTTTGCTGAGGCGCCAGTAGAAATAATTACTGTTTCAGCATGAATTTCTTTACCATCGTCTGCCCAACATTTATGGATATCTCCAGAAAAATCTACTTTATTTATAAATCCAGCTCTTACATCTGTATCAAATCGTTTAGCTTGTTCTTCAAGTTCTACCATCATTGCTGGACCAGAAATTCCATTTGCATAGCCAGGAAAATTTTCTACCTCATTTGTTGTCGTTAATTGTCCGCCTGGTTGAAGTCCTTGATACATAACGGGTTGCATATCTGCTCGGGCTGCATAAATAGCTGCTGTATAGCCGGCAGGACCAGATCCAATAATTAAACATTTGATGTGCTCGACTGTAGAATTCATGCTTTTTTTACTGCAAAAATAATCCATTGATTTGAATCTTTAGCGAAATACTAGAATATAATTTTTAGTTTCATTTTGTTCCTATTTTATTCTGCTCTTTTTATTACTTTTGTTGACTCATTATTGTATGGACTCAATACTTTCTTCTAATCCTTTAATCGTTATTGTATTCACATTTGTTGTTTTAGTAATGTTTTTATATGATTTAGTGCTTTTAAGTAAACGCACTAGTTCAGTTTCTAACAAGGAAGCAGCAATTTGGACAAGTATTTGGATTGGTTTATCAATGTTATTTAGTGGTTTTATATGGTGGCAGTCAGGTTTTGAAAAATTCACCCAATTTCAGTCTGCTTATTGGATTGAGCAAGCTCTTTCTGTTGACAATTTATTTGTTTTCATACTAATTTTTAGCTATTTCAAAATTGATCGTGTATTACAGCAAAAAGTTCTTTTGTTGGGTATTATTGGTGCATTTATTTTTCGTGCTATTTTTATTTTTGTTGGCTTCAAGCTAATAAAATTGAGTTATTTACCAGCATTTGATTTTGCCGGTTTACATTTTTCAGGTGATGTAGATTCATCAGTTGACTTTCAGACAAATACTTTTTTACGTATAAATGTTATAATTACCATATTTGGTATTTTTTTAATTTTCGCTGGAATAAAATCTGTTTTAAAGTCTGAAGGAAATGAAAAAAAAGATTATGAAAATAATTTATTTTCACGGATTTTAACAAAGTTTTTTAGGATTTCACCAAAGTATGACGGAGCTAAATTTTTTACACGCATCGATAAGAAATTAGTAGCTACTAAATTATTTTTAGTCCTTTTAATTGTTGAATTTACGGACTTATTATTTGCCGTTGATTCTATTCCTGCAATTTTTTCCATTGCTCCAAATGATCCATTTATCCTTTACTCATCAAATGTGTTTGCAATTTTAGGCTTGCGTTCTATGTTTTTTTTATTGTCTAATTCACTTGATATTTTCTCAAAATTAAAATATGGATTAGCTATTATCTTAACTTTTATTGGATTCAAGATGTTGTTAGCTCCAATTTTGCATATTTCATCTTCATTCTCACTTTCTCTAATATTTGGGGTATTGCTTGCATCAATTGTGGCATCTTTTTTAACACGAAATAAAGATAAAGTTTTAGATTAAAAAACTTGCTCCATCCTCACTTCCAGAAACTAATGCTCTGAGATTTCCGAACAATTCTCTGCCAAAGCCAATAGTATTGTCATTTTTGATTTGTGTCGCTTCTCTACTATTTACTTCGGATTCATTCATGCAATTTAATTCCCCAGAAACAGCATTTAAGAGAAGGATATCTCCAGTTCTGATTTTAGAAATCATTCCACCATCAAATGCTTCGGGATTTAAATGAATTGCTGCAGGTACTTTTCCTGAGGCGCCAGACATTCTTCCGTCAGTTACCAAGGCGACTTTAAATCCTTTTTTTTGTAGTATTGTTAGAGTTGGAGTAAGTTGGTGTAATTCAGGCATTCCATTTTGTTTTGGACCTTGAAAAGGAAGAACTGCAATAAAATCTTTCTCAAGTTCTCCATTTTTGAATGCTTTAATTAAGTCTTCTTGCTCATAAAAGACATGTGCTTCAGCTTCAATTACTAAATGCTCCTCACTTACTGCAGCTGTTTTTATTACAGCTCTACCAATATTCCCTTGTAAAATTTTAATTCCCCCATGCTCAGAGAACGGATCGTTAACCGGACGAATTATTGATTTATTTAAACTCTCCTTTGCACCTTCTTTCCAAATTAATTGTTTGTTTTCAATTTTTGGTTCTTGCGTATATTTTTTTAAGCCTTTTCCAAGAATTGTATGGACATCCTCATGAAGTAAATTGTTTTCAAGTAGTGTATGAATAACAAATCCCATTCCTCCAGAAGCATGAAAATGATTGACATCTGCCGCACCATTCGGATACATTCGTGTAATTAAAGGAACAACATCAGATAAATCTGACATATCAGACCAGTTAATAATAATTCCTGCTGCACGCGCAATTGCTATAAGATGTATTGTATGATTTGTAGATCCACCAGTTGCAAGTAAGCCAATAATTCCGTTTACAATTACTTTTTCTGTTATTAAGTTAGAAAGTGAGCCCTCAAGTCCTAATTGACTATTATTTGCAGCTACTTTTACAGCTTCTTCATTCAATAATGCTCTTAATTCAGTACTAGGATTTACAAAACTTGAACCTGGAAGTTGTAAACCCATAATTTCCATTAGCATTTGATTGCTATTGGCAGTTCCATAAAATGTACACGTTCCCGGAGAATGGTAAGAATCAGATTCTCCCTTTAATAATTCGGCTCTTCCAATTTTTCCCTCAGCAAAAGATTGGCGAATAATTGCTTTTTCCTCATTACTAATACCACTTGGCATTGGTCCACCAGGAATAAAAACTACCGGAAGATGCCCAAAATGAAGTGAGCCCATTAATAAGCCAGGTACAATTTTATCGCAAATTCCCAAGCATAAAACCGCATCAAACATGTTATGAGAAAGCCCAATTGCAGTAGAGAGTGCTATTACATCTCTGCTAAACAAAGATAATTCCATGCCAGGCTGACCCTGTGTTACTCCATCACACATAGCAGGAACAGCGCCTGCTACTTGAGCTACAGCATTGTGTTTTTGAGCATAAGCTCTGAGTTCAGCAGGATAGTTCTCGTAGGTTTTATGTGCTGAAAGCATGTCGTTATATGCTGTTATGATTCCAATATTTGGAACTTTTTCTTCAGAAAGATTATTTTTATCAGTAGTTCCGCATGCAGCAAAAGCATGTGCAAGATTACCGCAGTGCATTGCTTGTCTAGCAACTCCATCAGAATAGGCAGATTGCATCTGATCAAGATAAATAGCTCGAGTAGCTTTGCTTCGTTCTACTACGCGTTTTGTAACTTCTAAAATTCGTTGATTCATGATTGGTTTATTTCGAATAATAAATCTCTGTTATAGACCCAATAAAATGTGAAATAGGCAACTTATTTTTTGCAGCACTGAAAAGTACTTCTTTTTTATTTTCTCCGGTAAGCATTAAGAAAATATTTTTTGAAGAAAGCAGCAATTTTGGAGTGCAAGTTATTCTTCTTGTGGGATTTGAGGGAGAATTTGTAAAAAAAATATTCTGTTCAGAATCCATTGCTTTATTTGAATCACTGTCGTTTGGAAAAAGAGATGCGGTATGTCCATCTTCACCCATTCCTAAAATGATAACACTTGAGTCGCTAAAAACAGCATAACTTTCATTTGTCCTTAATAAATTTAACGCTTCGTTATCGGCACTAAAAATCATTGGAATAAACGTTGCATTTTTTGCTTCATTAATCAAAAAGCATGTTTTTACTAATTTTTCATTGGAATAGTCGCTTGAATTTTCCACAAAACGCTCATCAACTAAACCAACTATTACTTTAGACCAATCTAGTTGAGTTGAGCTTAATTTACGATACAACCCACTTGGTGTACTTCCACCTGAAAGAAGTAATTTTGCTTTTCCAAACTTAATAATATCTTCACTAATTATGAACTTGATATCTTGTAAAAGAGCATCTTCTAACTCTTCTTTTGAAGCATGTAGTCTCATTGATCTCTCCATGATTTTGTAATCCATGAATCGTTGTCCTCTAAAATATCATCTCCCGGCCCCCAAGTCCCGGCTTCGTATAAAACATTATTTTGACCAGTAGATTTCCAACTAGAAGTTATTGACTCAATCCAAGACCAAGCAGCTTGAAGTTCATCTTGTCGCATAAATAAAGTTTGATTTCCGCGAATTACGTCAATAATGAGTCGTTCATAAGCTTCTGGAAATCGTTCTTTAAAAGAATCAATGTAATCTAATTTTAGGGCGATGGGTTTGTAGCGATATCCTCCAGGACCGGGAACTTTTGTCATTTGAACGAGTTCAATTCGTTCTTCAGGCTGCAAGCGAATGATGAGTTTATTATTGTTTAATTTTTCCTTTGATGGAAATATATTGTGACGAACTTCCTTGAAATTAATAACGATTTCAGAATAACGCTTTACCATTCTTTTACCAGTTCGGATATAGAAAGGAACATTTTTCCATCTCCAATTATCTACATAAGCTTTTATTGCTACAAAAGTCTCAGTCTTGGATTGGTATTCTTCAATATCCTCCAAGTAGGAATTAACTTGTTCTCCTTTAACACTACCGCGAGTATATTGACCTTTAACAGTATGGCTAGCAATATTTTTCTTAGAAATTGGGCGCAGAGCTCTCAAGACTTTTAATTTCTCATTTCTAACTTCGTCTGCTTCCAATAAGTGTGGTGGTTCCATGGCTACTAAACAAAGAAGTTGCAGTAAATGATTTTGAACCATGTCTAATAGCGCTCCACTATTATCGTAGTAAGCTGCACGTTTTTCAACTCCTAAACTTTCTGAAACAGTAATTTGAATGTTATCAATGTGTTCTGAATCCCATGCTCGTTCAAATAAATTATTTGCAAAACGCAAAACCATTAAATTTTGAACCGTTTCTTTTCCAAGGTAGTGATCTATACGATAAATTTGTTTTTCAGAAAATGCTTTTGTGATTTGAATGTTGATTTCATTTGAAGATTCTAAGGAGTATCCCAAAGGTTTTTCTAATACAACTTTGCTATTTTTCTTAATTAAACCAGTCGATTTTAAAGTTTCAGCAATTGGTCCAAAAGCAGAGGAGGGAGTTGAAAAATAAAAAATATTTTGATAAGAAGGGAATTTATTTAGGTAAGCCGCTAATTCTAAATAAGCCGCTTCATTCGCTTCAGCTACTTGTATTAATTGCACTTTTTTTGAAAAAATGGTAATGTCATTCTCTGTAGTGTCTTCTTCTGCACTTTCCTTGAGGAATTTTAGTAGGTTTTCGTTAAAACTTGATCCAGAAACATTTTTTCTAGTTACTGCAATAACATTATAATCTGTCAAAAACTGCCCGTCTTGGTCTCTGTGAAATAATGCAGGATATATTTTTCGCAAGGCTAAGTCGCCATCACCACCAAAAACAACAAGGTTAAAGGGAATGAATTCTTCTGTATGGCGATTTTTTTTTGTCATGTCAATTGAATGAAAAGATGGTTTAATGTGTCAAAGTTACACTAAGTAATTTATAAATTTAAAAAAAAATAACTAATTTTAGCAACTTTAAGTTGTTAATTACGTCTTAAAAATGTATTTAATTTATAGTTCATGTTCCGAATTATTTTATTCCTTTTATTCCTTTTAATTTCACGATATGACTATGCTCAGAATTATGTTTTTGGTCAACTAACAGGAAATCCATTAAATACTACAGGTTGGAATTTAACAGGAAATGCATTTGTTGGAGATACTCCTGGTGATGCTGATGCCTTTAGTGATGAGCTTGTTTTAACCAATGTTTTACAAACTCAAAGCGGCGGAATTTTTTATACTAATCCAATTAATCTTTCATCGTGTTCAAAATGGACAGTAGAGTTTGATTACAGGCTTTGGGGAGGCCCGGGTTCTTGTCCTAATGGAATTGCTGACGGACTTGCTTTTTGCTTTATAGATGTTCCTCCTGCTGGATTTGTTAATGGTGGAGGAATAGGAATTCCACAAACTGCAAATGGCTTAAAGGTTGTTTTGGATACATACGAAAATGGTTGCGGTGCTAATCCAGAGTTGCAAATTTTTTCGGGTATAGGATATGATGAATGCGCTCCAGCAATGATTAAATTAACCAACATCAATGGAAGTTTAAATTTTATTAGAAATTCAGCTTATCAAAGCGTTAAAATAACATATGTTAACGGACTAATTAGTCTATATATTAACAATACTCTTTATTTAACTGCTACTTTCACAACTACTTTTACAGGTTATATGGGTTTTACTGCTTCGACTGGAGGTGGGTGTGATCAACAATCAATTAAAAACGCCATTATTTATACTGAGCAAGCAATTTCAGATGCCGGACCAGTTAATGGTTCTACTTGTAGTAATGTTCCTTTGAATATTGGTGTTGCGACTAATCCACTCTATTCTTATTCATGGTCGCCTGCAGTGGGTTTGAGTTCAACTTCTGCTTCTAATCCTACTTTAACATTAACAAATTCAACGAATTCCCCAATTACTTATATTTACACTGTTTCTACAACCTTACTTACAAATTTTGGTGCTTGTCCCACAACAGATGAAATCTCGATTACAATTAATCCAATTCCAACGATGACAAGTCCTGCTTTGGGTGCTATTTGCTCAGGAACACCCTTAAACTTTCCATTAACATCAAATGTTTTAAGCGTTAATTATTCATGGTTAGCAGCTACAAACGCAAATGTTACTGGAGCAAGTACGATAGCAGCAATCACAAATCCTACAATCAATAACACACTTATTAATTCCACTTTAATTCCCCAAACTGTTGATTATACTGTTACACCTTCATCAAATCCTGGAGCTTGTTTAGGATCACCACAAACAGTTTCTATTTCTGTAAATCCTACTCCAACTATGACCAGTCCTTCTACAGAAGTGATTTGTTCAGGCGAAACCTTAAATTTTTCTTTGACATCAAATCTAGCGAGCACTTATTCTTGGTTAGCAGCTTCTAGCGCTACTATATTTGGAGAAACAACAACTCCAACGGTAAGTCCCACCATTAATAATACACTTGTTAATACAACTACCACAAATCAAAATGTTATTTATACAATTACACCAACAACAACTGCTGATGCTTGTGTTGGACAAGCACAAGCAGTAACAGTTACAGTTAATGCAAGTCCAATGCTAACAAGTCCTTTAAACGGAGTTATTTGTTCTGAAACGCCTTTAAATTTTCCATTGACCTCAAACATCCCAAGCACTTTTTCATGGGTAGCTGCTGCCAATCCAAATATAAATGGAGCTAGCATACTACCAATTTTAAGTTCAACTATTGATAATACACTTATAAATTCAAGTTTTGTCCCACAAAATGTTGTTTACACAGTTACATCAACAACACTAGCTGATGGTTGCATTGGTTCAGAGCCAGTAACAATAACAGTAAATCCAAAGCCTGAATTATTAATTACCTCTGACCAAGAAATGTGTTCTGGGAAAAGCGTTCAAATTGATGTTAGTGGAGCAACTATTTATCAATGGGGCATTTCCCCAGTCGTGTCTAATAGTAGTTCAAATCAAAATTTAGTTTCTCCGAGTCAAACATCAACTTATGAAGTGATTGGCTTGAATATTTATTCTTGTTCTGATACAATTGAATCGACGGTAATTGTTCGCCCAAATCCAATAGCAGACTTTAGTGTAGATCGTACTTTGTTGACAAGTGATGATCCTACCATCACTATTTCTAATTTAAGTACTGGCAACGTTATAAATTTTTGGGATTTTGGTGATGATAATCAAATCATAAATAATTCAAATACAATTGAATATTCGTATCCATTTTCAGAAGGAGACTATCTAATTGAATTGATCGTGAGCTCCATAAATGGCTGTTTGGATTCTACTGAAAAATTAATTCAAATTAAAGGCGATGATATCTATTATGTTCCAAATTGTTTTACACCAGACGGCGATGAATTTAACAATTCCTTTTTACCAATATTTACCTCAGGTTTTGACCCTGCAAATTACGAGTTAACAATTTACAATCGTTGGGGAGAAATAATTTTTGTGTCTAAAAACCATTTGAAACCTTGGGATGGTACTTTTAATAATAAAGTATGCAAGGAAGGGTTATACACATTTACTATCAAATACAAAAATCCAGAGATTGACAGATTTAAAATTATTTCTGGTCACATTAATTTATTGAGGTAATTAAAAACTTATTTAGCTATTTACAAAAGTTTTTAATCTTTTCATCATTATTAGGATCACCTAATTCTTGTGCTTTTTTCCAATCCAAGCAAGCTTCAGTGATTTTACCTTGATATTGTTTGGCATCACCACGATTTGTAAAAACTCTTGCATCATAAGGATCTTGCTCAATTGCTTTGTTGTAATCTTCGATTGCACTGGTATATTCTTTTAAATATATCTTTGCAAGCCCTCTATTATTATATGAATCTTGCATGATTGCATCATTACTATTATTATCAATAACTTTCGTGTAATCTGCTATTGCTCCTCTATAGTCTTCTAAATTTCTCTTAATATTACCTCTATTATTATAGGCTTTCAAATTATTAGGATCTAACTCAATCGTTTTATTATAATCTTTTATAGCTCCAGTGAAATCTTTCAAATAATTTTTTGTAAGACCTCTATAATTATAGAAATCTGATCTAGTGCTATCTTTATAAATTGCTTTATTGTAGTCTATCATTGCACCTGAGTAGTCTCCTAAATTATACTTTTCGAAACCTCTTTCAAAATACTCTTGTGCGTTTTGTCCGAATGATGTGTTTAATATAAACATTGAAAGTAAAAAGAGTAAATTTTTCATCATAATAGTTTTAGTAAGCCTGATAAGGATATAAAAGTCAACTTTTTTGAATAATCTATAAAATTAATAATTCAATGTGATTTTTTATATAAACCGAAAATTAAATCATTTATGGTTTGACATTGCTAAAAATTAAAAAACCCAATAATTTCTTACTGGGTTTATTGTGGTACCTCCAGGAATCGAACCAGGGACACAAGGATTTTCAGTCCTTTGCTCTACCAACTGAGCTAAGGTACCAGCCGTTGATGGGTGCAAATTTAACATTTTTTTCTTTTAAATATCATATTCAAATTGAAAATTCTTTAAAAAGGGAATGTATCTTTGCTGTAAATGAACGCTCAAATTGATCTATATTTAATTGATGCAGGCAATTCTCTTATAAAACTTGGAGTTTATAAAAAGGGTGAAGTTATTCTTGTACACTATTTTATTGATTTATCTTCACTAAAACAACAGTTAGAGCCAAATGTACCAATAGCAATATCATCCGTTTTGAATTCTGATTTCGAGCAGGATTTTAAAAAGTATGAAAATCCTATTTTTTGGATAAATCATGAAGTAAAACTGCCATTTAAAATTAAATATTTGAGTCCTACTACTCTTGGTATTGATCGGATTTGTAATGTTGCTGCGATATTTAATACAAATCAGTTTACTAGTAGGTTGATAATTGATATTGGCACATGTATAAAATTTGATTTCTTAAATGACAAAAATGAGTATGAAGGAGGTTCAATTTCTCCGGGCTTAAAACTTCGCTACAAAGCACTTAATTTATTTACAGATAAATTACCTCTTATAGAAACTTCTGATAAAGTTAATCTTATTGGAAACTCAACTGAAAGTTCTATTCAATCTGGGGTACAAAATGGAATTGAATCTGAAATTAATGGGCTAATTTCAAAATATAGAGAAAAATATAACGATTTAAGCATTTATATTACGGGTGGAGATGCACATTATTTTGATTTAGTTCAAAAAAATGGCATCTTTGCAGACGAAATTTTAACATTGAAAGGAATACTTGAAATTTATTTATTGAATGTATAAAACGATTTGTCTTTTTGTTATCCTTTTTTTGAAATCTAATGTTTTTGCGCAATCAATAACAAACAATCCTTTGTCATACGATGGTATTGGCGAACAGTCTTTTGGAAGCAATGCAATTTACAATGCGCTTGGTCAAAATACTATTTCTTATTTTGACTCTAGTCAGTTAAATATATTTAATCCTGCTTCTTATTCATCTTTGAGTTCAGGGAATACCTTAGTTTCACTTGGAATAGATTTTCGTAGATCACAATTTTCTGAGTTAGGGAATACGAATTCACAAGTTGCAGTAATGCCCGATCATTTTGCAATGGGCTTTAAATTAAGTAAAATTACTGGTTTAGCTTTTGGAATAAAACCATATTCTAGTAGAGGTTATGAGATTACAGAATATGATTCATTAAATTTATTAACTAATAAGTATCAAGGAACCGGAGGGATTCGTACATTTTTTTTAGGAACATCAATCCTAGTGATTAATAAGCAAAAAAGTAAGTTGTCATTTGGTGTTAATGCTGAATCAATTTTTGGATCTGTGACAAATTCCCGTATTTCAAAACTGTTTTCTACTAGTTCTGATTATCCATCTGGTGTTTCCAATTCTACGATTAAACTAAGTGCAATAAATGTTGATTTTGGAGTTTCATTTAATCGTAACTTCTCAAAAAGACATAATGTAATGCTAAATGCAGTTTATACACCAAATTTATTACTTCAAAGACTATCATTGAAGGACGAAATTTTTTATGCTAAATTACTGAGTGGTATAATTACATATGATACAATTTCATATTCTGTAAGTTCAGCATCAATGATGAGTTCAAGTACGAAGGCAGGGTTTTCTTATACTCTAAATTTACCTAATTGGCAAAGAAATATGCGTCAATTACATCCGAGTATTATGCTTGTTGGTTCTTATTCAAGTTCAAGTATGACGTTACTAGATTCAAAAAAAATAATGAGTCATTTGGGTTTTGGAATTCAATTTATTCCTGAAACAAAACTTTTTGAGAATAGCACTAATTTAAAATTTTTAGAAAAAGTTCAGTATAGAATTGGATATTTTAAGCAACAAAATTCAATTTCTAACGTTATAGATAAAAGTATTAATATCAGTGGACTTACTTTTGGTTTTGGTATTCCAATATTGGTGCAACAGTCTTTATCATCATTAAATATAGGTTTTACATTTGGAAAAAATACAGATTCAATTAGCACTTCATTAGCTGAAAAGTATTTTGCTATGAATTTTGGAATAATTCTTTCGCCACCATTTTTTGACCGTTGGTTCAGAAAAAGAAAACTTGACTAAATAGATATATTAAAATATAAATTACTGCTATGTTACTTAAAAAATTTCTACTAATTTCTCTTCTACTTTTGAATGTATTTGCATTAATGTCTCAAAATGATTCAATAAAAATGCGTGAATGCAATAGAATAAAATTTCTCGCTCAAGAAGAGCGAAAATCAATTGAAATAGATACTTCTGCAACCTTAAAACTCATGCATTTTAAAACTGAATTTACCTATTTGTTAAAAGGAGAAGCTATTTGTGGTACTTACACAAAAAATAATTATAACTACATCATACGATCTGGACAAGATATTTTAAAATTAGAAAAAGACCCAAAAATAAAATCACTTTATATTGACACCTTGTTTTTGATTAATAAAAAAATAGATTTACTAAAGTTTGGGGATAAAAACATCGTTCTGAAATTAGCGGATTATGCCTTGTTAAAATCTGAAATAGATCGTACAGTTTCAGATGCTTATTATACAAGAGCTTTTAAGGATACATCTTTAAAGTTTACAAGTGAAAACCTTACGAATTATTATTCAAATTTATATTTATTATACTCCTCTGAAGTAGATGTTGCAGCAAAAAATGTGTATAAAAAGCGTTTGATAAGCGATTATTTCATGCTTTCGCGACTCATCAGTGTTAAAAAACTAAACTCAAAAACCCAAGAATCCATAAGTAATATTTTTAATGGAACAATTAAAAACTGTGAGGATTTATTACCTGATTTAAAGGTGTTTATTTCTGAATTACCCAAAGATATTGACCTAAAAATAAAAACAACAACAAATTTTATAAGCTTATTAAAAGATAAGTCCTGCACGGATAGTAAAGAATATGAAATGCTTGTGGATACACTCATAAAGTTTGATAAAACTACTGCTACAATTATAGCAAAAGCTGAACTTCTAATTGTAAAAAAGCGTTATAGCGAGGCTGTTTCTAGTCTAAATTCTGCAAAAGCTATGACAAATGATGCAGCTCAGTTAGAGGATATTGACTTTCAGATTTTAGAAGTTCAATTTTATCATCTAAATAATTATCAAACTGCCTACAGACTTGCATTAGGGATTTCAGGATCAAATAAAAATAAAGCATTACAAATAGCAGCTAAATGTGTTGCTAATTCTGCTAACTCTTGTGGGTCTAGTACTTTTGATAGAAAATGTAATTATTATTACGCAGCTGAATTAGCAGAACGAGCAGGAGATAATGGAGCAGCTTCTCGCTATCGTGCAAGTGCTCCAAGTAGTGAGGAAAAATTTAACAACAACAATCCTAGTACTGTTTCTTTATCTTGCTGGGGAGTTACAGTAAATGTTCGCTAAGTGATTTTTATTTCTAAGAGGATTTTGGGAATAACAATTTTCTTTTTTTCTTTCGCACTTATCTATTCGTGTGAAAATGATATGTCATCAGTTCAAAAAGTTTCCTACAATTCTTCAAATCCAGATGAAAGCACACAAGATTTACATTTGATTTATTCTGATTATGGCTTTGCTCGTGTAGAAATTTTTGCAGCGAAATCTCAAACTTTTAGAAATAAAAAGCATATAACAAAAATGTATGATAGTATAAGAGTAAATTTCTTTTCGAATGATGGAGTAGTGGTATCAAGATTAACTGCTCTTTATGGCGAAATTGATCATACTGCAAGTAAAATTATAGTAAGAGATTCAGTTCGCTTGACAAATTTTGCTAAAAACCAAACATTGGAAACTGAAGCGCTAATTTGGAATCAAAATGACAGTACAATATATTCTGTTTCTCAAGTAATTGTTAAAACTCCAAAAGGAATTTTTTATGGAGACGGTATCCGTACAAAACAAGATTTTAGTTATTACGAAATTACAAATCCGAAAGGGAGTATTCAATTAGAAAAAGAAATTAAATTAGACTAACTATGAAAATCTATAATAAAATCATGTCCTATTTTTGGCTGTTTTCTGCCATCACTATTTTATTAATTGTAACTTATATGTCATTTACAGAAGGTTTTAATAAATGGGCATATTATTATATTTTTGTTCTTACATCACTTGCTGTCTATTTCCTTAAAACTTGGATGATGAAAAGAATGGATCGCCATAATGAGTTTCTAAAAGAAAAAAATACGATTAAATAAAATATATTTAGATCTAAAACTATCCATGCTTAGATTTCTTTTTTCTTCTTTTTTCTTTCTAGCTCAATTAAATTGTTTTGCCCAACAATTTATAAATGGAGTAATTACAGATGAACGAAATATTCCAATTCCTTCCGTTACAGTATATGTGAAAACTTTTTCGGATCAACGCACACTAGCAGATTTTAATGGAAAGTATGAACTTTCCTTAATCCCTGGCGAATATTTTTTGGTGTTTTCTGCTAAAGGATATGATGAAAGAGAAACGTATGTGTCTATTGGTTCTGCAAATATTATTCGAAACATTCAGCTTTTTCCGAGTAAAGTTCTTGAACTTGATAACATAGATGTTCAAGTTAAGAAAAGTAATCCTGGACGAGATATAATTTTGGAGGTCGTTAAGAAACGAGATGCAATTAATCCATGGAATTATCCTCATTCTGTATCGGTATATATCAAAGCTGCGGAAAAAATTGATCTTAAAGCAAAGCAAAAGAAATCGGAAGAAGAAAAAAATAAATCGTACGATCCTTTAGATGAAAAAAACGATGAATTGCTAAAATTATCAAATCAGATGAATTTATTAGAAGTTGAATTAATGCGTTATTATGCTTCTAAAGATAAGGTGAAAGAAATTAGAAATGCAGTTACTCTTAGAGGTAGTGAAAAGAACTTATACTATACAACAACAATTAAATCAAATTTTAATTTCTTCGAAAATCTCCTTTTTCTTGATGATTTACATCAAACTCCTGTGATTTCACCAATTTCTGCTCCGGGAATAATTTCCTACAAATACCGCTTGGAAAAAAAAAATGAAGAAAATGGGCAGGTAATTTCAAAAATAAAAATCATTCCAAGAAATATTTCTACATCTACCTTAGAGGGATATATTTGGGTGATTGATTCGCTTTGGTTAATTCAAAAAATTGAATTAACTATGAATAAAGGGAATTTATTAGTGTATGATAATTTTACTATTGAACAAAACTTCATTCATTTAGGAGATTCAATATGCATACTAGCTGAACAAAATTTGAGTTATGGCGTGAAATACAAGAATGAAACATCTAAGTCTTACACTAAAGCTGTTTTTTCGAATTATGATTTCAATCCTAAATTTGTAAATAAATTTTTCAGTACAGAATTAGCAATAACTGAAAAAGAAGCTTTTGAAAAAGACACTGCATTTTGGTCAACAAGGCGACAGATAGAATTGAGTAATGAAGAACGTGAATTTATCCTTTTAAAGGATAGTATTAGAGACGCTCACAACCGTAAAGAATACCTTGATTCCGTTGATAAAATTTTTAATAAGATAACTTTTTTAAAAGTTTTATGGTATGGAATTGATCACCGAAACAGAATAAAGCGATTTCAAGTGGGATTCAGTCCTTTAGTACTTTTTATACAGCCGGTATCAATTGGAGGTCCACGTTTGTCTCCTAGTTTTGATTATTTTAAGAAGTGGAAGAATGAACGAGCCTTAGAATCATGGTCTCGCCTTTCTTATGGATTTTTAAACAATGATTTAAAAGGTGGCTCATGGTGGCGATTTAAGTTTGATCCTTATCATTTTGGCTTCATTCGTCTTTCAATAAACCACGATTTTGATGCGATTCGCTATGCAGACGCCATTAATCAAATTTATAGACGTAATAATTTAATTGAAGCCACAAAAATGGGGTCTTCAATTGAATATGAATTATTTAATGGCTTTTATGGAGGTCTTAGTCTAGATTTTTCTGAGCGAAGATCATTAAAAGATTTTAAATTCATAAGAAGTTTTGACGAGTATCTTCCAAATGACGACCCCTTAGATTTTAAAAGTTATCAAACTTTGATTACAAATGTGACAATCAGCTATACACCACAGCAAAAATATATGCGAGAACCTTATCGGAAAGTTGTTCTTGGTTCAAAATGGCCAACTTTTAGTTTGAATTATGAAAGAGGAATTCCTCGCTTATTTGGTAGTGATGTTGATCATGAATATTTACAACTGGATATACGTCAAACTTTTAAAATAGGAACTTTAGGAACAAGTTCTTACAGATTATCTGGCGGAAAGTTTTTGAGTTCAAAAAAATTGTATGATCCTGATATGAAATACCAAAGAAGAAGTGATCCTATTTGGTTTTCCAATCCTTTATATTCATTTCAGGGTTTAGATTCAACTTTACCAACTATTGATTATGTTTTTGAAGCTCACTTAGTACATCATGATAATGGTGCAATAATAAATAAAATTCCATTTATGAAAAAAACACGAATTGGGCTTGTTTTTGGAGGTGGAGCAATGTATATTAAAGAGTATAATTGGCAGCATTACGAGTTGCTTGCTGGCTTAGAACGAAACTTTAAAATTTTTAAAAGAAGATTGAGAGTTGGTGTATACACAGTTTTTTCAGATGGAAATAGAGTGGAACCTAGAATTAATTATAAAGTATCTTTTGCGATTTTAAATGACAGAAGCATGAAATGGAACTTCTAGTAAAAAAAATATCAAATAGTTATTTCTTCTTCTTTGTCTTGCAATACTTTTTTAGGGAAATATTTTTTTTGACGAATGATAATAAGAATTACACCAGTGGTAATACATGCATCAGCAACATTCCAAATAGCAGGAAAAATTTGTTTCCCAGAAAAGTATGGAACCCAACTTGGCCAATTAACATTAAACTGAAACATATCTACGACATTCCCGAGTAAAAATCCCTGGTGTCTAACTTCTAAAGTTTGTTTAAATCCATAATCCATGCAATCCATTTTTATTCCTGAACCTGCAAGTTGATTAAAGCCTTCACAAGGATTAAATGGAAAGATAAAATCATACAACATAGAATCTATTAAGTTTCCTGTAGCTCCTGAAAAAATAAGGCTTATTGCTATTAAATATTCTATTTTAGCATCTTTTTTTATTTCTTTATAGATAAAAATACCTATAAAAATTATTGCAACAACACGCAGTAAACTTAAGGCTAATTTATGCCATATTTCGGAGCCAAATGTAGTTCCAAAAGCCATTCCTGGATTTTCAATGTAATTTAAAGCGAACCAATTTCCAAAAATAAAATTTGTTTCATTTGAAGAAAATGATGATTTAATATAAACTTTAGTGAGTTGATCAATTAATAATAAAAAAAATATAATACACCCGATAATTAATACTTTTCTTTTCACTTTGACATTATTTTTGTGCGTTCTTAGCATCAATACTCATGGTAGCATGTGGAACTAAACGCAAACGTTCTTTTGGTATTAACTTGCTAGTAACACGACATATACCATATGTTTTATTTTCTATTCTTATCAATGCAGCATGTAAACTTTGAATAAATTTTTCTTGTCTTGCTGCAAGTTGTGCAACTTCCTCTCTAGACAATGTCTCAGAACCATCTTCCATCATATTAAACGTTCTCCCTGTGTCATCTGTACCATGATCGTCAGCATGAGATAATGAACCTATTAGAAGGGAATAATCTTCGTTTGCCTCTAGAAGCTTTTTATTTATAAGTACTTTGAATTCTTCCAATTCAGAATCCGAAAATTTATTTTTCTCTGTAGCCATTACTTAAATTTAAAATGAAATGAATTTTACTTAATTAACAAAGATATGATTTTTGTCCAAATCGTCCTATAAATTTAATTGCATTAATTTTTGAAATAAAATTCTATTTTAACAAATTAAAGTAGTTATCCACAATTTATCTCTTACCGCATTTTATTAAATAAATTTGTATCATGATTCGAATGTTTCTAGAGAATAGAGTCCTCGTTCTATTATTCTTACCCTTTATTATAGGCATCTATTTTTTTCTAAATTTCCAGACTGGTTATTATGTTCAATCTCCAGCGAATGATTTTGGATTATGGAGTAATTTTTTTTCTGGAAATTCGTGGATATACAGTTTTTTTAGTTTTATAATTATTGCTTTAAATGCAATTTCCTTGAATTGGGTTTTTAATAAAAATGAATTTTTAGAGAGGAATTCATATATAGTCTCACTTTTATATGTTGTTACGATGAGTTTTTATCATTCATTTTATATATTGGATGGTTTATTAATAGCACATTTATTTTTTATTTTAATGTTTGTTCAGTTTCTTCAAATTAAACAAACCTCAGATGCAAGAATCTATGTTTTTAATGGCTGCTTTCTTGCTGGTTTATCGGCTACTTTTCATCCTCCAATAATGTTAGGTCTTCCACTTTTTATTGTTATGCCGATAATAATACGCCCATTTAATTTTCGAGAATTTTTAATTGGTATATTTGGCTTTGGACTTCCCTTAATATATGGATTTGTTAATCTCTGGTTCCAAAAAAACAGTTTAGCTTTTTCTTTTTTTTCTTATTCTGAACAGCCTAAATTACATGCTGATTTTGTAATTACGCTTATTGTAATCAGTATTCTTTTTTCATTAAGTATTTTTAGCTTGCGTTCACGTCTTCAAAAATCATCACTTCGTTTAAAGAATCAAGTTCGACTTATATGGGTTTTTATTTTGATAACAATTATATTAGGTGGTTTAAATTTTTACTATTTCCTAGAAATTGAGCACTTTAGTCTTTTGATGATTCCTATTTCTCTTCTATTGAGTTATTCTTTTCTTGATAAAAACTATGGAATTATTGCTACAATCTTTTTTTATTTAACAATTATTTATTCTGTTATTAAATTTTTTATATTAAATCCCTATCAAAGCTTGTAAATGTTAATTTTGCTAATATTTTAAATGAAATAAATGAAGTTTGGAGTTGTAACTTTTCCCGGATCCAATTGCGACCAAGATATGATATATGTCCTTCAGGATTTACTAGGACAAAAAGTTGAGAAATTATGGCATAAGTCAACTGATTTAAAAGATGTTGACATGGTTATTTTACCAGGAGGATTTTCCTTTGGGGATTATTTACGTTCTGGTGCTCTTGCAAAATTCTCTCCTATTATGTCAGAAGTTGTTAAACATGCTAATAATGGTGGATACGTACTAGGGATTTGCAATGGATTTCAGATTTTGACCGAATCAGGATTGCTAGAAGGCGCATTGCTTCATAATCATACTCAAAAATTTATTTGTAAAAATGTTTTTTTAAAGTCCGTTTCGAAATCTGCAGCTATTTCTATGGATTTAGATAATAATAGAGCTTTAAAAATACCAATTGCTCATGGAGAAGGCCGTTTTTTTGCTGCAGATGATGTTCTAAAATCTATTCAGGATAATGACCAAATTCTTTTTCAATATTCTAACGAACTTAATACTGTAGATGATTTTTCAAACCCAAACGGTTCAATTTTGAATATTGCCGGGATTACCAATAAAAGAAAAAATGTTTTTGGTATGATGCCACATCCAGAAAGAGCAGCAGACGAAAAACTTCTGAACATAGATGGTAAATTATTATTTGAATCGATTTTAAATCATTGTTAATGAGAGTATTGCTGTTAGGTTCAGGAGGTCGTGAGCATGCATTAGCATGGAAAATATCCCAAAGCTCGATTCTTGATCAATTGTTTATTGCACCTGGAAATGCAGGAACACGCCAATTTGGTAAAAATATCCCTTTATCTCCGATTGATTTTATTGCAGTTAAGAGTTTTGTACTAGAAAATAATATTGATATGGTAGTTGTTGGACCAGAAGAACCATTAGTGTTGGGGATTTATGATTTTTTTGTTGGAGACGCTGAACTCTATAAGATTCCAGTTATAGGTCCAAGTAAATATGGAGCGCAATTAGAAGGAAGTAAAGATTTTGCAAAAGCTTTCATGAATAGACATAGTATTCCTACAGCAAAATACGCCACTTTTACAATTGATAATCTGGAGGAAGGCCTAACTTTTCTTAAAAATATGAAGTCTCCCTATGTTTTAAAAGCGGATGGACTAGCTGCTGGAAAGGGAGTTTTAATTATACATGATTTGGATGAAGCGCAAGCTGAATTAAAAAGCATGCTGCAACATGAAAAATTTGGCGAAGCGTCTAAAAAAGTTGTAATTGAACAGTTTTTAGATGGCATTGAATTATCTGTTTTTATAGTTACTGATGGACATTCATTTAAATTACTTCCTGAAGCGAAGGATTATAAGCGAATTGGTGAAGGTGACACAGGTCCAAATACCGGTGGAATGGGTGCTATTTCTCCTGTTCCTTTTGCGGATGCAGCTTTTATGGATAAAGTTCACAATCGAATCATTGTCCCAACTGTAAAGGGTTTAAAATCTGAGGGGATTGTCTACAAGGGATTTGTCTTTTTTGGACTTATTTGTGTAAAGGGTGATCCTTATGTTATTGAATACAACTGTAGAATGGGCGACCCAGAAACAGAGGTAGTTATTCCACGCTTAAAATCAGATATTTTAGATCTTTTTGAAGGAATTGCTTCCAATACTTTATCAGAAAGAGATATTCAATTTATTGATAAAAGTGCTGCAACAGTTATGATGGTTGCTGGAGGTTATCCCGATGTTTATGAAAAAGGAAAACAGATTTATGGCTTGAATTCTGTTATTGATAGCTTGGTTTTTCATGCAGGCACAATTGCTGATGGCCCTTCTGTTTTAACTTCAGGGGGAAGAGTTTTAGCGGTAACTTCTTATGGAAAAAATATAGAAGTAGCAATTGAAAAAGCGTACGAAGCAGTCTCTAAAATTAGTTTTGAAGGTGCATATTACCGAAAAGATATAGGGCAGGATGTTTTATCCCAAAAATAATTCAATATCTCGTAAATGAACACTGATTATTTATTGATTTTCCTTTCGCTTTTCTTCTCTGCTTTTTTTTCTGGAATGGAACTTGCTTATTTGGCTTCCAATCGTTTAAAAATAGAAGTCCAAAAAAGTCAAGGAACTCTAAAAAGCAAAATAATTTCGCTGTTCTACAAAAAAGAATCGACAATGATTGCCATGCTTTTATTGGGAAATAATATTTCATTAGTCATTTATGGAATTTCTGCAGCTCAAATACTAAATCCTTATTTAATCTCTATGGGTTTAACTTCTGAAGCTGCTGTTTTGGTTATTCAGACTATTGTTTCAACATTACTAGTTCTTATTACAGCAGAATTTCTTCCGAAAGCAATTGTTCAGATTAATCCAAATAAATTTTTAAACATTGGTCTTTCACCAATGTTTATTTGTTATATCTTACTCTATATCCCAACTCAAATTATATTATTTATCAGTTGGCTTGTCTTACGAATTTTTGGCGCAAAAAATGAAAATTCAGATAAGGTTTTTTCTAAAGTTGATTTAGAGCATTATGTGGATGATTTAAATTCGCGTATTAATTCAAAAGAGCAGTTAAGCAATGAAATGAATATTCTCAGCAATGCGCTAGATTTTACAAATGTTCGTGCAAGTGACTGCATGATTCCAAGAACTGAAATTATTGCTGTTGATTTTGAGACAGACATCGATGAATTAAATAAATTATTTGTCAAAAAGGGTTTATCAAAAATTATGGTTTTTCGAGATTCAATTGATAATATTATTGGCTATGTTCATTCTTATGAATTATTTAAAAACCCAAAGAAAATTAGTGAAGTAATAAAACCTATCAGTTTTATTCCTTTTGTGATGTCAGGAAAAGAATTACTAGAGAAATTTACAAAAGAAGGTGGACATGTTGCTGTTGTTACAGATGAATATGGAGGTACAGCAGGAATTGTTACTTTGGAAGATGTAATTGAAGAAATCTTTGGAGAAATTGAAGACGAGCATGACAAAGATAATTTATTGGAAGAGCAAATTAGCGACACGGAATTTCTTTTTTCTGCTCGAATGGATATTGATTATCTCAATGAAAAGTATCATTTAAAATTTGAAGAATCTGATGAGTATGATACTTTAGGTGGTTTAATAATTCATCATTTAGAGAGTATTCCAGAAAATGGAAAAGTCTGTGAAATTAGCAACTATATCCTTACAATAGAAGAAGTAAGCGATCGACGAATTATAAAAGTTCGAATTAATACGGAATCATAAAAATTATTTTGGGTTGAAGATAAATTTATCTGACTTTGAAGCTGTAATATTTGACATGGATGGGGTTTTAATAGACTCTGAACCACTTTGGAAAATTGCAATGGAAGAAGTTTTTGGATCTTTAGGTTCAAAGCTTTTAAAAAAAGATTTCGAGAAAACTGTTGGTTTACGTATTGATGAGGTTATTCATTTTTGGAATAAACACGAAAATTGGGGCGTAGTAGATGAAAATCAAATAGCTGAAAAGATTATCTCTAAAATGGAAATTTTGATTTCGCAAAATGCAAATGCCCTAGATGGAGTTTGTGAAACTTTAGATTTTTTAAAGCAGCAAAAAGTGAAAATTGGATTAGCAACATCTTCTTCTTCTCGTTTAATCGACATTGTTTTAAGAGAATTAAAAATTCAGCATTACTTTCATGTTACTTGTTCTGCTGAGACAGAAAATTATGGCAAGCCTCATCCAGCAGTTTATTTAAAAGTTGCTGAAAAATTAGAGGTTAATCCGTCAAAATGCTTGGTTATAGAAGATTCATTCAACGGCGTAATTGCTGGGCTTGCTGCACGGATGAAAGTGGTATGTATTCCTGAAAAAACACATATTATTAATTCAAAACTTAAACTTGCAGATTTTAGCTTTGATTCCATGAGCGATTTTTACTTGAAGATTAAAAATAATTAGTCACTTTTCTGCTTTGCTTTTGTATTTTTGTATAAAATAGCTAAGTGGAAGAATCTTTTGATTATAGAGAAAATTTAGATGAGAATCTTGATCAGGAAATTGATAAAGTTCTTCGACCCAAATATTTAGCTGATTTTTCAGGTCAACGTGCGATTGTAGAAAATCTTGAAGTTTTTATCCAAGCTGCTAAATTACGAAAAGAACCTTTGGATCATGTTTTACTTCATGGGCCTCCAGGACTTGGAAAAACAACTTTAGCACATATTATTGCCAATGAAATGGGAGTAGGATTTAAAGTCACTAGCGGACCTGTTTTGGATAAGCCAGGAGATTTAGCTGGTTTGCTGACTAATTTAGGTGAGGGAGATGTTTTATTTATTGATGAAATCCATCGTTTAAGCCCTGTAGTAGAGGAATATTTGTATTCTGCCATGGAAGATTATGTGATTGATATTTTAATTGATACAGGGCCAAATGCAAGAAGCGTTCAGATAAACCTAAATCCATTCACATTGATTGGAGCTACAACACGCTCTGGTTTGTTAACGCGTCCTTTACGTGCTCGATTTGGAATTAATTCTCGCTTAGAATATTATGATTCTAAAACACTCACAAGTATTGTTGAACGCTCTTCAGGATTACTAAATATTTCGATTGATGAAGATGCTGCTTTTAAAATTGCAAGTAGAAGTAGAGGAACTCCCAGAATTGCAAACGCTTTGTTGCGTCGTGTGCGTGATTTTGCACAAATAAAAGGAACAGGTTCCATAGATGATGCAATTACTGAATTTGCATTGAAAGCATTAAATGTAGATGCAAACGGCTTAGATGAAATGGATATTCGAATCTTAAAAGTTATAATCGATAAGTTTAATGGTGGTCCAGTTGGTTTGTCAACTATTGCAACTGCAATTGGAGAAAATACTGGGACTTTAGAGGAGGTTTATGAGCCATTCTTAATTCAAGAGGGTTTTTTAATGCGAACCCCCCGCGGAAGAAAAGCAACAGAAAGAAGCTATAAGCATCTTGGAAGAGATATTGGCTTTTCTCAAGGTGACTTGTTCTAATTCTCATGCAAAAAGTAGATTATAAAAAAGTAATCAGAGATAAAGCAACAGCGCTTGGTTTTTTTCATTGTGGATTTTCAGAAGCAAATTTTCTGGAGGAGGAAGCACCTCGATTGGACAAATGGTTAAATAATAATTACCATGGGAAAATGGCTTATATGTCAAATCATTTTGACAAAAGACTCGATCCACGCTTATTAGTTGATGATGCAAAAACAGTAATTTCCTTGTTACTAAATTATTTTCCAGAGGAGAAACAGACTGATATTTCAGCTCCCAAAATATCCAAATATGCTTATGGTGAGGATTATCATTTTGTAATCAAAGATAAATTAACAGAATTACTAGAGCATATAAAGCAGGAAATAGGGGAGGTGAGTGGCCGTGTTTTTGTAGATTCTGCTCCAGTAATGGATAAGGTTTGGGCAAAAAAATCAGGGTTGGGTTGGATTGGGAAACATACAAATTTAATACATCCTCAAAATGGTAGTTTTTTTTTCATTGCAGAATTAATTATTGATTTAGTTATTGAACCAGACGGGCCAATCCAAGATTATTGCGGAACCTGTACAAAATGCATTGATGCTTGTCCAACTGAAGCGATTGTGCAACCATATGTTGTTGATGGTTCAAAATGTATCTCTTATTTTACAATTGAATTGAAAGATGAGTTACTTCCATCAGAATTTAAAGGTAAAATGGATAATTGGATGTTTGGTTGCGACGTGTGTCAGGATGTTTGTCCTTGGAATCGTTTTTCAAAAGTCACAAAAGAAGCGCGGTTTAAGCCTGCATTATCACTCTTAGATTTAACAAATAATGATTGGAAAAATTTACAACTAGAAACTTTTGATCTCCTGTTTCAGAAAAGTGCTGTAAAACGAACAAAATTTGAAGGATTAAAAAGAAATATTCAGTTTATTCAAAAAGAAATCTAATTACCCTTTTCCTTTTATTTCTTTTTTGATAGGTGTTGTGTTTTGAATTGGTTTTGAAGGAGAAACTGGTTTTGAAGGCTCAGTTCTCACAGGTTTTGGAATTGTAATTACATTTGGTACTTTTATAATCTCTTCTTGATTCCCTCTTTCATTTTGATTGTTTTCCCTCTCAATTTCTTGAGGTTTTTCAATAGTTAATGGCTTGGTATTTTCATCTCCTTTATCTCCCTTATTCATAAAAAGTCCTTGGTTAGTATTTAGTGCTGGATAATTTAATTTTTGCATTGTACCACCGCTTGTTGGTCTACTAGGATTTGGAATAGGATTTGGTGGAATATTTAGAAATCCTTGGTCGTAAATACAGCCATTCATTTCTGCTTGAGAAATCCCCATTTCTTCGCATCTTCTTCTTGCGCTATTTTGACGGTCTAGGGGAAGATCATACAGGGTGTAATGAATATATGGAAAAGATCGATCTGTAAATGAAGCAGTAGATTCACCAATGCTATAATCAAAGAGTGTTGATTGGTCATTAACACGCCAATCATCTGCAAAATCTCTCGCCAAAAAATTTAAATATTCTTTTTCGGCAATTGCAGTAGCTTGCTCAAGTCCAAAATTTCCGTAGCTTGAAATAAAAACAGGCCTTTGTCGGTTATTGTCACGCCCGTTAAAATCATCATTTTGATTTCCATTTAAATTCCCTAAAAGACCTTCATATTGATTTTCATCGCACTTAAAAACTTGAACAGTGATATTTACAAACTTCATTTTTCCGGTCGAACGATTGTCAATAATTACCGATTCACCTGTAGGCCAGGAAACTATATAATTTATACCTTCTAAACGGATAGTCCCTCCTTTTGGCAAGAAGTATGTTCTGCCAGATAGTTGCGTTCCTGCTCCATTTAATCTAAAGGCTTGTTTTTGATTATCGGGTTTTTCATCTGTATAAAAACTCAAGCTATCGCCTCCAACATTCATAGCAACAGCATTATTTAGAGAAAAACTTTGATCTTGAGGCATTTGACGTACTTGAACTTCAAAGGGTATTGCCTTAGATTTAGAGAGCACAAATTCCCCAACAGTTTGAAAAGAATAACTAGCATTATCGAAGGAATTTAAGTGTGGATCACCATAACTTCTTCCAATTGATGGCTCACAAAAACTATGATTAAAAAATAAATTTACGAAATTCCATTCTCGACTGAACTGTGTATTCTGTGTGCTTTGCTGTCTTGCAACTTTTTCTGCGATTTCCTTTCTTTTTTGGAGAGGAATCATTGTCAACATTTCATATGGCGTATACTCTTCAGGAAATGTTCTATCTGGAATAATTGCATTGTCTTTCATTGCAAGAATACTTGTTGCTAACCATTCTCCACGAATTGGATCCCAGGAAACAAGGTCATTTTTTATCTCTGAAAAAGCAGAAGAAAATACATCTTGTGAAAAAACAAAATTACTTAGGAATGTTAGATAAAAAAATAAGATTCTTCTTTTCATATTTTTTAGTTTAAAAAATTATATCAAAAACCTAGCCGATTTTAGTTATTAAACTTGTAGCCAATTCCTTTTATAGTAGTAATATATTGCGACCCAATTTTTTCGCGTAATTTTCGAATATGAACATCAATCGTTCTGTCGCCAACAACAATATCAGTCCCCCATACTTTTTCTAAAATTACAATTCTTTTAAATACAAAATTTGGTTGTGAAATTAACAGTGCAAGTAATTCAAATTCTTTGCGTGGAAGATGAAATGTATCCCCATTTTTTTCAACGGTATAATTTTCGCGATTGATTTTTACTGTGCAAGTGTCAATGATATCTTTCGATTTATTTAGATCTAATCTTCGCAACAAAGCATTTATTCTACTAATTAAAACTTTTGGTTTTATAGGTTTTGAAACGTAATCATCACCACCAGCCTCTAAACCTGCTATTTGACTATAATCTTCGTTTCTGGCGGTTAAAAAACAAATTAGTATAGAATTGTAAGCTTCATTAGCTTTAAGTTGTTCGCAGACCTCAATTCCATCCATTTCTGGCATCATGACATCCAATAAAATTAAATCTGGTTTTTCAGAAGCCACAGCCTCAAGGCATTTAAGACCATTTTCAACAGCTCTAACAGTATGATTATGTCGTTCTAAATTGTATTTTAACAATTCTCGGATATCTTCATCATCGTCAACAATTAAGATTGAAGCCATACAAACATTTTAAACAAAGTTAGCAAATTTAGCATGTCTTTTTTATTTTATGTTTAGATCGATACTAAAGTCAAAAACTTCTGACCAGTCCTTCCAAATTCCATAGTTTCCAATGGTTTCATTGTGCCAAATAAAACTAAACTGGCCACCATATTTTTTTACCTCATCAAAGAGCAACTGAATTTTTTTAATCGCTTCCTTCGGTGTTAATTTCAAATATTCATTTAGCGTTCCGTCCATAAAAGCAAATGGGTGAATGTTTAATTTTGTTGTTTCATTCTTCGTCAAATCAAACCATTTAAAAGGCCTAGAAGTTCCTGCTCTAAATCCGCAGATATCAGCATAACCCATTGAATAGTCATCTGTAATTTCTTGCTCAATAAGGGTTTTGTATGTGTAGGGAAATTTTAGAACTAAAAAATGCTGACGGCTAAAATGTACTCTCTTATTAATAATAGCTTCTAAGCGTTCAATTTCATTGTGTAAATAATATTCATAGCTATTTGATTTATAGCTTGGATGAATTCCGATATCTGCAACTTCACTCATTTTTTTTATTAATTGCTGCTGTTTACTGTTTTTTACAGAAATATTTCGATCGTATTTTGCAAAATCTCCTAAAAGCCAAAATAATTTGAAGTCAATATTCCTATCTTTTAATGAAGTAATTTTATCAAATGTATCGAAGGGATCTTTTAAAATTCCAGTCTGAACTCTTTGGCGTTCAATTAATCTTTTTTTTCTTCCAAATAACAAATCTTTTAAAGTTGCAAGAACAGTTCTACTAAAACCTTTGTATTTATAGGCATATGCATTGTCAATATCAAAAGTTGGCAGCAAACTTAAACTTGGTTTTACACCTTTATTGCTTAAAAGTCTATGCTTTAGTAAGTAATTAATTATGTCTTCACACCAAATATCACAGCTTGCTTTTTCATTCCATTTAAAACGAAATAATACACTATTTTTTCCTTCAAAACGACTGTGGCTATCTGAATCAACAGAAGTGTATTCTTCCATTCTTGAAAGCACATAAAATATACTTGCTAGAGGATCTACTTTTCCATTAAATGACAGACATTCTTCCTCAAAAAACAGACCCTTATCAATTTCATAAACTCCGATATTTTCATCAAAAATAAGAGAACATGGATTTATGTTTATACAGTTTTCAAATATACGATCGGAATAATTAAATTTTGCCTTTTCGCTTTGTTCAAACTTCACAAAATCATTTGTTAGGGAATAGGGAATCTCCCGATCCTTAAAAATAAATCCAAGGGTGTAAATTAGTCTTTCAGTAATTTGATCTACATAAATTAAAATCATTAGAGTTCCTCCTTAATTTTTTTGCAAATAAAATTGGCAGCGTTTCCATCTCCATATAAGTTGGGATAGGTATAATCTGTTTTTTTAATTAATGTTTCAACAGAAGATATAATCTTGAGTTCATTAGCTCCAGCAATTAATGCATTTCCATTTTCGACAATTTCAATCCATTCTGTTTGTTCTCTTAATATAACACAAGGTTTTTGAAAGAAAAAAGCTTCTTTTTGAAGGCCACCGCTATCAGTGATTATCAGCCTTGCATTTTTTTCAAGACTAATAATATCTAAAAATCCTGTCGGCGGAATTATTTTAAAATTTTTATTTTGATTTATTTCTGTAAGTAGATTTTCATCCAGATGAGAGTTTAACTTCTCCTTAGTTCTTGGATGCAGTGGCAAAACAATCTTTAAATTAGTTGTTTTTTGAATTCTTAATAAAGCACGGAAAATGGCATTTAGATTTGATTGATCATCTGTATTTGTATCTCTGTGGATTGTACACAGAATAAATTCATTTGTTGAAATTTCTAATTCTTCTAATATTTTCGATTTTTGTTCTGACATTGCTGAAAAATACAAGCTGTTATCATACATTATATCGCCACATAAATAGATTTTAGGATTATCAATAGTAGCAGCTTCTTTTTGATCGTTCTTGATGCCTTCATTTAATAAATTTCTATGTCCTGTTTCTGAAGGGGTAAACAACAATGTCGACATATGGTCGCAGGCAATTCTATTTATTTCTTCTGGCATTGCTTTATTAAAGCTCCTCAATCCTGCTTCGATGTGTATAACGGGAATATGTATTTTTGAAGCGGCCAAAGCTCCTGCAATTGTTGAATTTGTGTCACCATAAACAATTACGGCATCTGGTTTTTCTTTCAGGTAAATATTCTCTAAGCCTTCAAGCATTTTTGCTGTTTGCTCTCCGTGAGATCCACTGCCTACATTCAGATTGTAATTAGGAAATGGGATTTCCAATTCTTCAAAAAATATTTGCGACATGTTTTCGTCGTAATGCTGCCCGGTGTGAATAATTACCTCAAGAATTTTATCAGAAAAGTTATTTTTAATTGCACGACTAATAGCAGCAGCTTTTATAATTTGCGGTCTTGCACCAATAACAGTAATGATTTTTTTCATGTTAATTTAAAAGTAAGCCTTCATCGGCGAAGCTAAAATAACCATTATCTGTGAAAATGAGGTGATCGAGTAGTTTTAGATCGATGCATTTTCCAAATTCTTGAATTGATTTTGTTAGTGAAATATCAGTTTGACTTGGAGAACATTTTCCGCTTGGGTGATTGTGACTGAGAATTATGGCTGTTGCCTTGCATTCCAAAGCATGTCGAAATATAATTTTTCCGTCTGCTACTGTTCCAGTCATACCACCAATTGAAATCTGCTTGGTTTTGATAATATCATTTGCATTATTAAGGTAAATCGCATAAAATTCTTCATGAAATAAATCTGAAAGAAAAGGTTTTAAGTGCTGATAAACAGAATTTGAGTTGCTTACTTTAATTTGTTTTTGCTGCTCAGCACCCTGCCTTCTTCTCCCGAGTTCTAAAGCTGCCAAAATTGAAATTGCTTTCGCTTCGCCGATACCATTAAATTTTAGCAGCTCTGATATTTGCACTTTTGAAAAAAGAGTTAGATTATTTTGAAATTCTGATAAAATTTCTTTTGCTAATGTTACTGCGCATTTTTTTCGTGTGCCTGAACCTATTAATATTGCTAACAATTCTGCATCTGAAAGTGCCGTTTTACCTTTTAAAAGTAGCTTTTCTCTCGGTCTATCGTCTTCCGCCCAAAATTTAATTCCATGTTGTTCCATTAACTTAAGATACGAAAAAAAAATGAGCTTATAAATTTATTTTCCTTAACAAATTCTATTTTTACACTTTAATTTACTTTTTATGTCAAAGAAAAATAAAAATTTTGTGAATGTTGTCTATTCTACAAATCCAAATTTTGAATATCAGTCAACGGACGAAAGTAGTGCAGATACACTTGCTCCGAATCAGCAAAAATTATACGTTTCAATTGATCGCAAGCAACGAGGAGGAAAGGAAGTGACGCTTGTAGAGGGATTTATAGGCTCAGAATCTGATTTAATTGCCTTAGGGAAGTTTCTAAAAGGAAAATTTGGAGTTGGAGGTACTGTTAAAGATAATGAAATATTGATTCAGGGAGCTTTTAAGGACAAAGTCTTTGATTTATTAGTGAAGGAAGGATATAGCCAAACAAAGAAAAAAGGCGCTTAATTTTTTTTCACAAAAAAAGCGACCGAAGTCGCTCTTATATTAGTTTTAAACTACTATTTATTGTTTCATAAATCGCAGTGTTTGTACTTTGTTTTCAGTTATACATGTGATGTTGTAAACACCTGCATTAAGCTCAGCTATTCTTATTATATCAGATTCGTTAACTTCTCCTTGAAGTAAAATTCTACCTGACATATCTGAAATTTGATAGCTAAAAGCACCTTCACCCAAAAGATTAAATTCTGAGCTAGCTGGATTAGGGAAAATCTTGAAAGCTGTTTTGTTACTTTCTTCAACACCACCTATTAATTGATTCACATTATATGTAGTATTTGTAACAATTGGATCATTCCAATCAAAGTAGATATAAGCAGTATTTTCAATTTCTATACCCGCTTGACCTAAAACACTCGCATTTTCTGATATACTATAAACTAAATGTCCATGGCTTGCTTCTTCATTTGTTGTTGAATCTGCTAACCAAATTTGAGAAAATTCAAAACGAAGAATACCATTTCCTAAATTAACTACTTGCATAGGATGAGAAGATTCAATTAAACTAAAGCTACTCCAATTTAGGTTTGAACTAAGTGTGTCAAGTATATAGATGTTTTGTGCTGGCGCAGTTCCTGTATTCTGAAAACGAACTGTATAGGTCAATTTCTCTACAGCATCAATATCCAAATAAGATACATCATTAAAAAACATCTGCTGCGTTTCATTTGGACGAGCAACAAGTTTATCATTTGGATCATAACTATTACCAAGCAATTGAAGTAAAGACCCTGCGTTATTTAAACTAGAACAGTCAGTTAGATTACCTGTTGGTGTAATCGTTGAAGTAAAGTAATGAGGTGTTCCAGATGGTAAGCCGCTTGGTACGTTGAAGGTGATATTATCATAATTGTTAAAAGATGATAGTGCAGAATTTAGTGTCCATGTTATAGTATTGCCTGTTATCGTGTAGCTTGAATTTTGAATACTTGAAGTATTAACAGTTACACCAGCTGGAAACGTTAATGTCAATGTATACGATCCTGGACTTCCTGGTCCGTAATTTCCCCAATTTAATTTTACTGTTGCAACTGTTCCTTGATAATAACCGATCCAAGGTGTAACGGTTGTCCATAAGTCAGCACAAGTACTTGTAGTGCCACCGCAATTTACAGGAAACAAAACTGGATTTGGAATAGTTGTTGATCCATACAAAAATATGTATGTTTGATTCATACTATAGCCGTTTGCACTTAACCACTGAGGAGAAACAGAAGCTATGATAGAACTTATAGGAGGCATATTTAGCCCTCCAGATATTGGTCCGCAATAGGTGAAATATCCACTAGAGTCTGAATAAACAATAATATTATTTCCACTTCCAACTGCAGATGTTGATCCAAAAAGCATTATTGGAGCGCCACTCAATGGTAACTCACTATTTTCCATTAATCCGTTTCCATTGGCATCACAAAATACAATTCCTGAGTAACAAAGAGACACCTGTGTATTTCCTGACCCACAATTAATTCCAATATTGTAAGTTTGATTGGAATCGCAATCTTCAGATAATAGTGTCCATACTCCTAAATTTGAAGTATAACCCAAAGCAGAAAGCCAATTTGGATTTAGATTTAGGATGATTGGAGAATTAGAAGAATAAGTATACGAATAATAGCCATTTATATTACTGTAGACAGTTTGTAAAGTTCCACCAACTTGAATTTGTATTGCTGCATTGGAGATAGTAGTTTCAGAGCTGTCTTGCATATTATTGCCATTTGCATCGCAAAATATAGTGCCACTAATACAGTTATCAAGACTAAAAGTTTCACACAAAGTATCAATACAACCATTTGTAAACACAGCAATTAAACATGCTTCAACAGAATTTAATTGTGAAATATTACTAATGTATGCATTTGCTTGCGTTGAAATTGAGGCTGTTCCAAGTTGATTTCCAAAGGCATCAAAACTCGATATAGACCATGAATAAGTAGCAATTTGATTTGGGTTTGAAGTGGAATATACTAACGTAGTTAAAGAACCACTTAAGTAGCCCTGCACAATAGAAGTGTTAGTGGTGGAGCAATCTATAATCCCAGTACAAATTAGATTAAATTGAATAGAATTCCAACCATTTGGTGTATAGTTAATAATGCTTGGCGCACCTGTTACTGCATAATTATTATTTTGCAACCAAGTACTATCAATTGTAACTGTATATTGATTTAATGTTCCAGAAACTGGTGTATTAATTACTGCACTTCCGTTATAAATCATACTTGGATAACTTATACCGTTTGCATTGGTCATAATTATTGGAATACTATCAAATAGTTCATAATCAATTAGTCCATCTTGATCACAATCAACATTTGCAAAAGCACTAAAACTTGAAGTATTTGGCCCTCCGCAATTATAATTATAGATATATGATAATGTGCCTCCAGATCCAGCGTTATTAATTGTGTATTGGATTGTAACTAAATACGTCCCGTAAGTACTATAAGTATGTTGTATTGCTGGATTTATAGTCATAGGTAAAGAAATACCTCCCGAATTTGTACTGCCCTGATGAGTTGATGAGCTTCCATCTCCCCAAGAAATAAAAAGAACAATACTTGTCGTTGTTGTTTGATTTGGGGATAGTACCATGTCTATTTCAGAGGTGTTACTTGAATTAATAGTCCCAATAGAAATAGATCCATCAATTGTCGGATTACAACCAGAAGTAGTTGATGTAGATGCGATAGTTAATGTAGGAAGTTGGCTAAATGCGTTAAAGGATAAAACACACAGCAATAGTGGTATAATTGTTTTCATAGTATGGGTTTTTATAAATATTAATTAATTAATTAATTTATAGTAGACTATTCAAAGACGAATAGATTTCCTAAAAGGTTGCTTTTAATTTCAAAATTAATATCTAATAAGTTATTGACAAATATTTTGTTGGTAAATTGCTTTGTTTTTAAAATAACAAAAGATAAAATAATAGTAATTTCACACTAAACTTTTATAGATGAAACAAATTATCTTATTTACTATTCTTAGCCTTTTATTTTTTCAAGGTTGTGCGCAAGAAGCAAAAAAAAATGTGCCTCAAGCTAAAATTATTCAAGAAACTAGTAGCTATAATTTTCAATTATCAAATTACTTAGAAGACAATAATGATTTAGATAAAGAAGTAAATAGAATCTTTTCTAATATGGATGATACAGCTATTGTAGCTCAATTAATAATGCCTGCAGTTGGGCGTTTGGGACAAAAAAAAGAAACAATTGATCAGCACATAAAAGATAGAGTAATTGGTGGAGTTCTTATGTTAAATGGAACCAAAGAAGAATTCACATCGTGGATTAAGGAATTTGAATCTAATAATAAGAAAAGAGGTAATTTACCATTTTTATATAGTGCAGATGCTGAGCCAAGTTTGGTAAACCGTAAAATAATTGGTTCTACGCCGGTTAAAAAAGCAAATGAATTAATTTCTATAGAAGAAGTAAACAGTGTAGCCGCAACTATTTCCAAAGACTTAAATGCTATTGGAATTAATTACAATTTTTCTCCAGTAGTTGATATGTCGGCAAATCAGACTGTTGGTTTTAGAAGTTTTGGCGCTAAGCCCGAAAATATTATTCCTTGGTCAAATGCTTTTATTCAAGAAACTCAGCGAAATAATATCCTTGCAACAGCGAAGCATTTTCCCGGGCATGGTTTAGTTTCTGGTGATACACACAAAGAACTTCAAGTAATAGATGGGCCACTAAAAGAGTTGCAAAATTACCCCCTTCTTATAAAAAATGGGGTTTTGTCAATTATGATTGCACACATTGCAGTTAAAAATAACATCCAATTTGATACAAAGGGTTTGCCCTCAACTTGTTCTGAAACAATTGTAAAAGGTTTGTTGCGTGATAGCCTTGGTTTTAAAGGTTTAATTGTAACAGACGCAATGAATATGGGAGGAGTTGTAAATGTGCCATCTGCAGCGACAAAAGCAATTTCAGCAGGCTGTGACATTGTTTTAATGCCTTTAGACGCAAAGAAAGCTCACTCAGAATTACTTGCGAACTATAAAACAGATAAAGTGTTTAGATCGAAAGTAGATGCAGCTGCAAAACGTATTATTCGAATGAAGCTTTCCTTGGGACTTTTAAATACTATCAGATAAGTACAAATCGATTAGACCTTCAGGTGCTTTGATGTAAAGTATCTTGTTTTTACGATCTATTTTTTGTACCAAGCCATCAAAAATTGGAACTAGCACTTCCTTTCCTTTACAAATAGTTTGTAATAATGGATTTGCAGCAAGATCAATTACATTTTCTACTTCTCCGATATCACCATGCATATCATCTAAGACTTTGAAGCCAATAATTTCGTGATCATAAAACTGAGTTCCTTTAAGATTGGGGAGAATTTCTTCAGGCAAGTAGAGTGATTTTTTAAGTAAGCGTTGCGCTGAGCTTTCATCATTCACTCCTTGAAATTTTACAGCGATAAAATTTTTGTTTTTGAGTTTTACAGACTCTATAAAAAATGGAGTTAGTACACCGTCAACATCAATATAAACTGATTCTAAATCTTTGTAATCACTCGGATTAGTAACGTCCAAAAACAAGGAAACTTCACCTTTAAATCCGTGAAGTTTCGCTATTTTACCTAAGTAAAAACAATCTTTTATAGTCATATAAGCTTATTCAGCTGTATCTGCTGATTTTTCTTCAGCTGGTGTTTCCTCTACTGGTGTTTCCTCTTCAACAACTTCTTCAGTTACTGTTTCCTCTGCTGGAGTTTCCTCTGCTGGAGTTTCTTCTGCAACAACTTCTTCAGTTACTGTTTCCTCTGCTGGAGTTTCCTCTGCAACAACTTCTTCAGTTACTGTTTCTTCTGTTGGAGTTTCCTCTGATGCAACTTCTTCAGTTACTGTTTCCTCTGTTGGAGTTTCCTCTGTTGCAACTTCTTCAGTTACTGTTTCTTCTGTTGGAGTTTCCTCTGCAACAACTTCTTCAACAACTGTATTTTTAAGCTCAATTTGAGCTGCTTTTGCAATATTTGCATCAGCTTCTGACTTCATTTTTGCATTTTTACTTGCAATTGCTTTTGCAGCTAAGCCATCAATTTTGTTTATTATTTTAGATTCTTTTTCATTTACCCAAAGTGTAAATCGTTCTTCAACTTGTTCCATTGTTAAAGCACCTTTTTTAACACCATTGATTAGGTGACTTTTATAAAGTACACCTTTATAAGAAAGAATTGCGCGAGCTGTATCGGACATTTCTGCTCCAGTTTGAACCCAACTCAATGTTCTTTCAAAATTAATATCAATCACAGCTGGATTAGCAGTTGGATTATATGTTCCTAATTTTTCAATGAATTTACCATCTCTTTTCGCACGACTATCTGCTGCTACTAAGTGAAAAAACGGTTTTCCTTTTTTACCGTGTCTTTGCAATCTGATTCTTGTTGCCATTTTCTTTTACAATTTAAGGTCCGAAACCTTGGTTTATAAATAATTTATTCGGGGTGCAAAGATAGAAATACTATTTGAATTATCAAATTCTATAAGGATATTATTTTCCTTTTGCTTTTAAAACGATAATTACAGTATAAAACATTATTTTAATGTCTAGTGCTAAACTTCTATTTTTCAGGTAAATCAGATCAAACTTCATTCGTTGCAGCATTTGTTCTACGTTTTCTGCATAGCCAAATTTCACTTGTCCCCAAGAGGTAATTCCTGGTCGCACACGATTTAGATGCAAATATTGCGCTTCAAGTTTTACAATTTGATCGATATAAAATTGCCGTTCAGGTCTTGGTCCAACAAGTGACATTTGTCCAAAAAGAACGTTTATAAATTGTGGAAATTCATCTAGCCTTGTTTTGCGCATAAAACGTCCAATCTTAGTGATACGCGGATCATTTTCTGAAGAAAGTTGGGGACCCAGATTTTCAGAATCTATGTACATGGTTCTGAATTTTATGATTTTAAAAATTGCCCCCTTTAGTCCCACTCTTTCTTGCAAATATAAAATAGGACCAGGAGAAGAAAATTTCACAGCAATCGCAGAGAAAATAAAAAAGGGAGTGAGAAGAATTACAGCAATGAATGAAATTAAAAAATCCATTACGCGTTTTATCGCTTGTTGCCAAAATGGCATAATATCAGATTTTAATTCAAGTAATAGTGCTCCATATATATTCGTCATCTTAACACTTCCAGATAAGATAACATAAGCATCCGGCAATAATTTAATTCTAATATGTCCGTCGTCTATACGAAGCAAAAGATCTTTTAAGCGATTGTGATCTGAGCTTTCAATAGCAATAATCACTTCCTCAACTTTATGCTCACTTAGAATGCGCTCTAGATCAGTTTCATGACCTAAATAATTTATGTGTTCACTTAAGAGATAATCTTTTCCATTTAGATTTACATAACCAATAAATGAATTAACATTTAGCGGATGAGAAATCATTTCGTTATAAATTTCTAGGGCTTTTTCATTTCCACCAAGAATAATTGTTTTAAAACCATTACCAGGTTTACGAATAGACCAAATCATAATGGAATTTATAATTAGGCGAGGAATTATCGTTAGCATGAAATGCAAAGAGAAAAGTAAGATGACAGACTGATAATAAATTTCATAGGACTTAACTTCATCATCTAGAAGTAAGATAAAAAATATCAGAATTACCCCAAAAAATGATGCAATTAAGGTCAGATTTAGCATTTTTAAACGAAACATCTGCCGAATTGAAATATAAGTGCCCTGAACATAATAAAACAAGACCCAAACTAATGGAATTAAAAGAACACCATAAATAAAATTCGAGTCTAGTTTAAATTCAGATTTTTCTAATACTGTTTGACGTAAGTAGAAAAAAGAGGACCAAGCAATTAAAGCCGTTAAAAAATCAAAAAATAGAAATACTACAACCCAAAATCTATCCTTCATACTAATTAAAATATACAACTTTAATATTGTCAATTAAAATCTCTGTCGAGATTTGCCCGGGGTCTAAATAACAGGAGAATGATTGCAGAAAATTACTAGAATTTGGAGAGGCTCCTATTAATTCTCTGAGTTCAATATATATTTTTTTCCAGACAACTGTTTCAGGGTTTTGAGCATTTAAGCGAATATTTATATTATTAGTAACACCAGCAGGAGAGACATAAATTAAGCCGGTCGTTAAGGAATTTGTATTATGGTAATCAATTTCTAGATATGCTTCTCTTCCCTTAGAAATTGATAGTTGTGTTTCTGTATTCGCAACCCATAAAGAATCTGCGGAATTTAAACTTATTTTTGCATATAAATTTCCATTAAAAGGTTGTAAATTTTCGTTTACTATTTCATAATTTGATAAGGATGTATTTGGATCATCAGTTAATGAAATGTTAGCTCCCTCAAAATCTTCAATCCAAAATTGAGTTACTGACTTATACTTCGTAACAGGATTTAGAGTCAATGTTTGGTTTTTAGTCAATGTTTGATTTACTTCATAAACTTCTAGGAAAGGATAGATTTTTTTTGTTGCTGAAATACCATTGTTTTTTATTGCAGGATAAATCTTAATGTTGCACATTCCATCTTTTAAAATTGGTATTTTAAACGGGACTTGAAACACACCAATTAATTTATCATCTACTAAAACCCAAGCCTCAGTAATGTTATGGCTTAATTCTCCTTCATCACCTGAAAGATCAATATTACTTTGAAGCGTCCATGCTGTTACTTCCAACCAAGATGGATCTGGATTGTTTTTAACACAAGCTGTAAAACCTAGAAGAAGGAGTAAGAAAAAGGATAAACGACTCATTGAAAAAAAAAACGAAGTAAAAGAGAAATTATTGCCTAAAAATGAATTTGATTTTGCTTTAATTTTTCAATTATTTCAATTGCAACTTCCATTGCAGCACAACCATCTTCCACAGTAACTTTAGGACTTACATTTTGAGTAATGGCATCATAAAAAGATTTTAATTCTTCTTTTATAGCATTTATTTCTTGCAATTCTGGCTTGTCTATAAATATCTTTTTTGGCGCTTTGTTTGGCCCTAAATCCAGAACGATATCAAAAGGGTCAGCATCACCAACAACATCTTGCATTCTTACAACCTCTAATTCTTTTGTCAAGAAATCGACACTGATGTATGCATCTTTTTGAAAGAACCGTGATTTCCGCATGTTCTTCAACGAAATCCTAGAAGCGGTAAGATTTGCTACTGCTCCATTTTCAAATTCTAAGCGCGCATTTGTAATATCATGCGTATCACTAATTACTGCCACACCAGATGCTGAAACTTTTTTCACACGAGATTTAACAACACTAAGCACAATGTCGATGTCGTGAATCATCAAATCTAAAACCACTGGCACATCTGTCCCACGTGGGTTAAATTGCGCCAAGCGATGAGTTTCTATGAACATGGGATTATCAAAATAAGGAAGAGCTGCTTGGAATGCTGGATTAAAACGTTCCACATGACCAACTTGAACTTTAACATCTGCCTCTGTTGTTAGCGAGACTAATTTTTGGGCTTCAGCGATTGTTTCTGACAAGGGTTTTTCTATAAACACATGTTTTCTCATTCGCAAAGCTTCGGAAGCTGTTTTATAATGAACTAGCGTTGGAGTAACTATATCTACACAATCTACCTGCTGAAGTAATTCATTAATACTACCGAAAGATTTCACATTAAATTGAGCAGAAACCTTAGCAGAATTTTCTTTATCCTCGTCATAAAAACCTACTAAGTCGAAGTAATCAGATAATTCCAAGATAAGTTTAAGGTGAATTTTCCCTAAATGCCCTGCACCAATAAGACCGATTTTCAACATGACTTTTTTTTTCAAAATTACATTCAAATAAAGGAAGAAATAAATAGGAACTGATTACTTTTCAACAAAAAAAAAGCCATTAATCAAGGACTAATGGCTTTTGCTGATACTTTTTACACTTATTTATTTACGGAGTCCACAACAGCTTTAAAAGCCTCAGGGTGATTCATCGCTAAATCTGCAAGAACCTTACGATTTAACTCAACACCACTTTTGTGCACAGCACCCATAAATTGAGAATAACTCATTCCGTATTGACGAACACCTGCATTTATACGGGTAATCCAAAGAGAACGGAAATTTCTTTTCTTTTGCTTACGACCAGAGTAGGCATAAACTAGTCCTTTTTCAACTGCATTTTTTGCAACTGTCCAGACATTTTTTCTTCTACCAAAGTATCCTTTGGCTAATTTCATCAAGTTCTTTCTTCTAGCTCTTGATGCGACGTGATTTACTGATCTTGGCATAATTTTAAGTTTTTTAATAAGGAGTGCAACATTGTTTCAGAAGACTTGTATACTCGTTATTTGGTTAAACAATAGATAAACCTCTAAAGGACTATTTCATACATAATTGTAATTTGATATTCGAAAGATCTGCATTGTGTACAAGTCCTGCGTGCGTCAAATTACGTTTGCGTTTCTTAGCCTTTTTAGTTAAGATGTGGCTTTTAAAAGCGTGCTTACGCTTTATCTTTCCACTCCCAGTGATTGTGAATCGCTTCTTCGCACTGGATTTAGTTTTCATTTTAGGCATTTTTTCTTCTTTTTTTGAGTTAAACAACTATATCAGCTTCTTTATTTCTTTTTTGAGTTGATCATTACGATCATTTTCTTTCCTTCTAATTTTGGCAACTGCTCTACTATCCCAACATCTGCTAATTCTTGCATGAATTTCAATAACAATATTTCTCCTCGGTCTTTAAAAACAATTGAGCGACCTCTAAAAAACACAAAAGCTTTTACTTTGCTTCCTTCTTCAAGGAATTTCCTTGCATGTGTCAATTTAAAGTTAAAATCGTGATCGTCTGTGTTAGGTCCGAAACGTATTTCTTTTACAACTATTTTACTCTGTTTTGCTTTTAATTCCTTTTGTTTTCTTTTTTGGTTGTACAAGAATTTCTTGTAATCCATAATCTTACAAACCGGTGGTTTAGCATTTGGTGAAATCTCTACCAAATCCATATCTTGTGCTTCTGCCATTTCAAGTGCCGCTGCTAGCGTCAACACTTTCGGTTCTTCACCTTCATTTACCAAGCGGATTTCTTGTGCGCTAATTTTATCATTTATGCGGTGTTGCGCTTCCTCTTCTCTTTTTACAAACGGTTTTGAATTTCTTCTCATTAATATATTTAAAGTTCTACTGTCAATTCCTTATTAATAGCTTCCTGTACGATTTTTCCAAATTCTTCAAAAGAAACAACACCCATGTCTCCTCCTCCTCTTTGTCTTACTGATACTTGATTATTCGTAAATTCATTTTCTCCAACAATGAGCATAAATGGAATTTTCGCAAGCTCCGCATCTCGTATTTTCTTGCCTATTTTTTCATTTCGGTCATCAACAAGTCCGCGAATATCGGAATTATTTAGGAAATCTGAAACTTTTTCTGCGTAGTCGTTGAATTTTTCTGAAATTGGAAGGATAATAAATTGATCTGAAGTCAGCCAAAGTGGGAAATCTCCAGCACAATGTTCTAACAATACTGCAACAAATCGTTCCATCGAACCAAATGGAGCTCGGTGAATCATAACAGGTCGGTGTTTTTGATTGTCAGCGCCTGTAAATTCCAATTCAAAACGCTCCGGTAAATTGTAATCAACCTGAATTGTTCCCAATTGCCATTCTCTTCCGAGCGCATCTTGCACCATGAAATCTAGTTTCGGACCATAAAATGCAGCTTCTCCATGAGCGACAACTGTAGTAAGATTTTTTTCTGCAGCTGCTTCTATAATGGCATTTTCAGCTTTCTCCCAATTTTCTTCAGAACCAATATATTTCGAACGATCTTTTTGATCTCTCAAAGAAATTTGAGCTGTAAAATTTTGGAAATCCAATGTTTTTAAAACATAAAGAACAATATCGATTACTTTTTTAAACTCGTCTTTTACTTGTTCTTGCGTACAGAAAATATGCGCATCATCTTGGGTAAACGAGCGAACTCTTGTAAGTCCGTGTAATTCTCCTGACTGCTCGTAACGGTAAACTGTCCCAAATTCCGCAAAGCGTGCAGGTAAATCCTTGTATGAACGAGGTCGAGACTTAAATATCTCACAATGATGTGGGCAATTCATTGGCTTCAAATAAAACTCCTCATTTGGATCTGGAGTTTTAATAGGCTGAAAAGAATCTGCTCCATATTTCTCGTAATGTCCTGAAGTAACATACAATTCTTTATTTCCAATGTGGGGCGTAATTACCTGCTGATATCCCGCTTTTCGCTGTGCTTTTTTCAAGAAATTTTCTAAGCGCTCTCGCAAAGCTGCGCCTTTTGGAAGCCAGAGAGGAAGACCTTGACCAACTTTTTGAGAAAAGGTAAATAAATCCAATTCTTTCCCCAATTTTCGGTGATCCCTTCGTTTTGCTTCTTCTAATTTTTCAAGATGCTCAGTTAACTCAGCTTGCTTAGGAAAAGTAATTCCGTAAATACGAGTTAGCTGCTTATTTTTTTCATCTCCTCGCCAATATGCGCCTGCAATAGCGGTTAATTTTACTGCTTTTATAAAACCAGTATCAGGAATATGTGGACCACGGCATAAATCGGTAAAATTCCCTTGAGTATAAAAAGTAATTGTCCCATCTTCTAATTCAGACAGCAGTTCTAATTTATAAGGATCTTGTTTTTTCTCAAAATAAGCAAGCGCTTCAGTTTTTGATATTTCTTTGCGAATAAAAGGGTTTCTTTCTTTCGCCAATGCTTTCATTTTTTCTTCAATTCTTGCTAAATCTTCTTCCTTAATGGAATAATCCATAAGGTCAATATCGTAGTAAAAACCATTTGTAATTGGCGGACCGATAGCCAACTTAATACCTGGATAATAAAATTCTAAAGCTTCAGCCATGATGTGCGCAGAAGAATGCCACATAGTAGATTTCCCTTCTAAGTCAGACCATGTAAGTAGCTGAAGATGTGAATTTTGATTAATCGGTAAATTTGCATCTTGAACAAAGCCATCAACTTTTGCCGCTAATACATTTCGTGCTAAACCTTCAGATATGCTCAAGGCAACATCCATTGCAGAAGCACCTTTATTGTAATCCCTCACACTGCCATCTGGCAAGGTAATTTGAATCATTTTACGTTATTAGAAAATTGAATTTGCAAAGATAGCTTTTTCAGTAAGAATCCCAAAGGAAATAGGAAAATTAGCTCAAAAATAGACTCTTTGATAGGAAACTCAGATTGAGAATAGTTTCTTATGAAACAAGACGATCTATGTTTTTGGACTATAATTACTCTTTTTGCTGCTATTATGTTTTACTTAGACTAGTAAGAGCCTTGCGAATAAAAAATATTTGATTTTATAATCCTGAAACTAATTTTGTATATTTATTACTCAAAATTCAAAACTTATGAAAAATTCACTTTTACTACTTCTTCTAACATTATCTTTTTCTTTAGTAAATGCTCAGACAGGAGTAATTTACAATTTTTCTTTCAGAATAGATGACGAACTTATTACACAAATGAAAGTTCAAAATAAGGATTACAAAATTCTTAATCTTTCAACTATTGAGGATATGCCAAAAGAGCTTTCGGATACGCTTGTTTTAATTAGTGAAAATATGTTGGGGGCTTTTCTCGATGCCAAAATTGTGAGTATGGTGCCGGAAGAAAAAATTCTTATGGGTGCATTACCACAACATCTTATGTATTTACCAGCAAATTTTTTCAAGAAGGCAGCAAAAACTTTTGATTCATTAAATATTTTTATAGATATAGCCTGTTATATTTCTGCAAGTGGAGGCGAGAAAATTACTTTTTCGAATAATTCATATTCTAAAATTAAACCCAAATTAAGTTTATCAATTAAAATATTTAACAAAGAGAAAGAATTGATTGAAACGAAAGATGTAGTTTTAAAAGACTTTGAAAAATTAAGATCTAAAACCTTCGATGATACATATGGAATTAAAGGTTTAGCTCAAAATACGGATGAAAAGACCATATCTGAAACAATTAACTCTAATGACGTGCTGCGAATGTTTGTTTCGGCATTAGTAATTGCTTTACAAAAATAAAAATTGCTTTTATGCAGAAAAGATTGAGTAGGAACATCTATCTTTGTGTTTCCTATTAAAGAAAACGTTCTTTGGGGTCGACATTGGATTTGACAGCGATAGCGGTAGTCAAGTGTCAGCATGCAGAGGGTTGAGATGAACCTCTTAAATATCTTTTCTCGAACAATAATTGACAATACGTCATACGCACTTGCTGCTTAATTAACTGATAGTTAGTTGGCTTTATCCGATCGAAGTATAGTAGGTTGGACGAGTACTTCCGGTAAATTTCTGCCTGTTAGATTTACCAATCGGAAGTTCATCCCATCAGGCTAGCTGGTGTGATGTTTCTAAGCGCTGGTGAAACTTTAGAAACTAAGTTGGGAGCTTGGGTGTTCTTGTCCGTCTCACAATCTAAAACCAATCAAGAAATAAGCATGTAGAAAGCTAGAGTATTCGTCGTTTGGACGAGGGTTCGAACCCCTCCGACTCCACGATCAAAATGCTTCTCGAAAGAGGGGCATTTTTTTTAAAAAACTTTGTGTGAGAAGCTAATGTCTAGCTATTCGGAGTTTATAACGATTAAAAGAGTCTTAATCTTTAAAATTTGAATTTACTTAGCTTTTATTTTAACGATTTTATTATTTCGTAAAACTACCAATTCACTGTTTTTTGATTTTTTAAATTCTAAAAGTTTTTCATATACTTTTTCAAGACCTTTTAGAATATCATTTTTTTCCTTAATTTGAGTTTCACGTGTTGTCATATTGATTTTTTAAAAGGTTAAACTTTTTTTCATTCACAATATTTAGTAATCCGTCAATTTGTTTAGAGGATATTTGTGCAAAAATTGTAGATGGAACTAAACAAATCAAAAATAAGTATTTCAGCAATGTGGACTTTTTTCTCATTTTAATGATTGATTTATTTTTTTAAAATGTAATACCACGATTAAAATAGTTCTTGAAAGAGAGGTTTTTTTTGTTATGTTTAAATAATTATTGCTTGCCACTTAATATTAGTTCCGTTTCTTTTAGAATTCTTTCTCTAAGTTTTTCTGATACAGGAATTAGCGGAAGACGCATAAATTCCTCCATTATATTGCGTTTTGAAAGTGCTGCTTTAACACCGCCAGGATTCCCTTCTTCAAAAAACATTCTTGTTATTGCTAATAAATCATAATGTTCTTTTCGGGCACTGTCAAGATCTCCAGAAATTGAAGCGTTTACCATTTGAGAAAATTTTTCAGGGAATGCATTTGCAACGACTGAAATTACTCCATCAGCACCTGCAGCAATCAAAGGCATTGTAATGGCATCATCACCAGAAATTACTCCAAAATCAGGCTTACGCAAGCGAATAATTTCCATTATTTGATCCATGTTCCCTGATGCTTCTTTTATAGCAACAATATTTGGAATATCTGCTAATTTTAGTGTTGTTTCAGCTAACATGTTTGAACCTGTTCTTCCAGGAACATTATATAAGATAATCGGCAATTCTGTACAGCTTGAAATATATTTAAAATGCTCAATAATGCCATTTTGTGTTGGTTTATTGTAGTATGGTGAAACAGAAAGAATACCATCAACTTTTGAATTGAAAGAAAAACTTTTTAGAAGTTCACCAATCGCATGAGTGTTGTTGCCACCAAGGCCATAAACTACTTTTAATTTTCCTGAGTTTTCGTCAATAACGGTTTTGAGAATCTCCATTTTTTCTTCTTGAGAAAGGGTAGGGGATTCACCTGTTGTACCTTGAACTACCAAAAAATTTGTTCCTCCGAGAATTTGAAGCTGTACTAATTTTCTTAGTGCATCAAAATCAATAGACATATCCTTCTTGAATGGGGTTACAAGTGCAACTCCAACTCCTGAAAATGGATTATTCATAAATAGCTATTTTTTGTAAATTTTTGATTGCAAAATCAAGCATTTCGCTAGGTTCAGTAGACTCGGTATTTAATAATAAGTCAGCGGTTTTACTGAAGGCATTAATTGAAATTCTTCTTTTAATTTTTGTTTCTTCTACAACTTTGGCAATGCCATTTTTATTTTCACCAAAACACATTAATAAATCAAATTCTTTCTTTAATTCTGATTCTAATTGAACGTCTTTTAATTTCCCCCAAAATGAAAAATCTAGAGGTGAACAATAATAGATTAAAAAGTGTGGAGGCAAGGTTTTTTTATCAACTTCTTTGCCAATATTTACAACAATTATTAAGCGATTCACATTACTTGAATTTAGAATTTTATCTAAAGACTTTCTAAACCCTTTTAATTGTTCGTCGTTTTCATAGTTAAAGATAACTAATAAGGATTTCGTTGCATCCCAGCTATTTTTTTCTTTCATGAACTTATCAGTTTTATAAATTCATCTTCACTTAAAATTTGTACTTTAAGAGAAGTTGCTTGTTTTAATTTTGCAGGCCCCATATTTTCTCCTGCTAAAAGGTAACTTGTTTTACTTGAAATTGAGCTCGCATTTTTTCCACCATTTTTTTCAATTAATTCTTTTAATTCTTCTCTTGAAAACGTAGTAAATGTGCCAGAGACAACTACAATTTTATCAATTAAAATGGATGATAACATTTCTTTCTCTTCCAATTCGAAACGCAGTCCATTATTTTTTAAACGTTTAATCTGTTTTAAATTATTTTCATCCTTAAAATAAGCCTGAACAGAAACGGCTATTTTTTCTCCAATTTCTTCTGTTTCAATAAGTTCATTTAATTCTGCATCTTGTATTTTATCAATGCTAATAAATTGTTTGGCTAATTTCTTAGCAACTGTCTCCCCAACAAATCGAATGCCTAGTCCAAATAGTATTCTCTCAAAGGTACTTTTTTTTGAGTTTTCAATGCCTAAAATTAAATTTTTTGCAGATTTTTCTGCCATTCTATCTAAATTAATTAGTTGTTCAAATGTTAAATCGTATAAGTCTGCTGGATTTTTAACGAGGTTTTTTGTATAAAGTAAATCAATAGTTTCACTTCCTAGACCATCAATATCAAGTGCTTTTTTACTTATAAAATGTTCGATTTTCCCCTTAACTTGCGGTGGGCAATCTTTCTCGTTGGAGCAATAATGATGAGCTTCTCCTTCGAGTCTGATAAGTTTAGTTTGACATTCTGGACAATTTTCAATAAAAATAATTGGAATCGTTCCTGTCTTTCTTTTATCAACATTGACACCTATAATTTTTGGTATTATTTCACCACCTTTTTCTAAAAAAACAGTGTCTCCAATATTTAAATCTAGTTTTTGAATTTGATCAGCGTTGTGTAATGAAGCTCTTTTAACAGTTGTTCCACCCAAAGAAACCGGAGATAAATTTGCCACCGGAGTGATTGCACCTGTTCTACCAACTTGATATACAACACTTTCAAGGATGGTTTCTACCCGGTTTGCTTTAAATTTGTAGGAAATAGCCCATCTTGGAGATTTTGCAGTAAATCCTAAGGACTTTTGTTGCTGGTACTTATTTACTTTAATTACTATTCCATCAATATCAAAAGGGAGATTTTCTCTTTCGGTATTCCAGAAGTCTATAAAGTCCATTATTCCTTCTATTGAAGTTGTTTTTTCTATAAATCTATTTTGTTTTTGAGGGATTTTAAATCCCCAATTAGCTGCTCTTTCAACGGATTCAAAATGACCAGCATCTGCTAATGATGAAGCATAAATCCCGTATAAAAAAGAATCAAGACCACGTTCCGAAACAATTTTTGAATCTAGCAATTTAATGGATCCAGCAGCAGTATTTCTCGGGTTCGCAAATAAGGGCTCGCCATTTTCTAATCGTTCATCATTAAGGCGTTTAAATTGTGCGTGAGGCATAAAAATTTCTCCGCGAATTTCAAAGTCTTTGGGATAGTCGTTTTTTAGGATTAATGGAATAGATTGAATTGTTCTAACATTTGCTGTAACATCCTCCCCTTTTTCTCCATCACCTCTTGTTAGAGCACGTTTCAATTGTCCGTCAATATATTTAATTCCAATTGCAACGCCATCATATTTTAATTCACAAACATATTCAATCGGACCATCAACAAGTTTTTTAATTCTATTTTCCCACTCAATTATTTCTTCTTGTGAATAGGTATTGGAAAGAGAAAGCATTGGGTATTCGTGTTCAACAGCTTCAAATTTTTTGCTTATATCTGCTCCAACGCGCTTAGTTGGGCTATTTACTGATGATAGCGTTGGAAATTCTGCTTCTAATTCTTGAAGTTTTTTTAACAATGTGTCAAATTCAAAATCTGAAATTTTCGAACTTGTTTCAACATAATACGAATAATTGTATTGGTGAATCAATTCTGAAAGTCGTTCTATTTCGATTTTAGCTTCTGCAATTGTCATAGTATAAAATTACGCATTTTGTGCTTTTATCATGCGATTTTTACCTTGTAAATCTTTCCTCAGTTCAATGTTTATAAATCCCTTGAGATTTAATAAGTCACTAATTTCTACTGAAAAATCAGGATGTATTTCAAAAAACAAAAAACCATTTTCTGAAAGATTTGATTTAGCATATTTAACAATTGCATCATAGAATATGATAGGATTATCATTTTTCACAAACAAGGAAATTTCCGGTTCAAAATTTAGTACATTTTCTGCTATACTTTCTTTTTCATGGGTTGGGATATAGGGCGGATTTGAAATAATACAATCCCATTTTTGATTTAATAAATCTCCATTGATATTAAGTACATCTGCATGATTGAATTCGATAACTAGATTGGTAAGTTTAGAATTTTCTCTTGCAAGACTCAAAGCATCCGTTGAAATATCAAGACCTGTAATATCAGATTCAGAGAATTTCGATTTGAGTCCAAGTGCAATACAGCCAGAGCCGGTACATAAGTCTGCAATTGTTTTATAAGGACCAAATTCTACTGCCCAAGCTAGTAATTCTTCTGTTTCAGGACGTGGAATTAAGGCACGTTTATCGCAGATTAATTCAAGTCCAAAAAAAGTAGTTGTCCCATGAATGTACTGAAAGGGCTCATTATTTTTTAGTCGATAAACATAGGATCGAATGAAAAGTAAATCTGATTCTGAAAGTCGAAAAGTAGTATTTAAAATAAAATCACTTGCATTCCAATTAAAACGGAAACATGTAATTTCTTTCCACATTGAATTTATTTCAGTGGATGTGAACAAGTTTTTGAGCTGTTCAGAGAAATAGTTTTTTGCGGTTTTAAGTTGATTATCGATTACAAACATCAGTTTTTCCGAAGTTCAATAAATTTTTTAATCTTTTCATTTTCTATTAGCACGGTAAGGTTGTAGTAAGATATTGTCCATAAACCTTTGGTTTTTATACAAACCCCGCTTCCTCGGCATCCTTGCATCCATGTTGCAAGATCTTCATCAAACCAAGCTGTTTTGCCATCTTTCGAGAAGTTCCAGATTCTATTTGAAGCTTTAAAATCCCATGCTTTTCCTCTATCAAAAAAAGGTTTTGAAAATTCTTGGAATTCTTTTTTTGTCCAGCGTTCACCGGGTGCAGTTCCTAAAAAAATAAAATCGTCTGTTAAGCAATTAAAATAGCTGTCAAATTTAGCATCGCTTGCGGCTTTGTGCCAATTTTGAATTAATTCATCTAGTTTTTTTACATCTTCTTGTTCACTGAAATAGTGTGCATTTAAAGCAAGAAAAAAGAAAATAAGTACTCTCAATTTTTACTAGTTTTTTGTGGTCTCAAGCTTTTGACAAGATTTTACAGCATTAAAGACATTTACGACTTTTCCAGTAGCCGATAAATTCTCAAAATCACCTTTATATTTTGTCCCAGAAGATAAAATTATACTTTTTATTTCTGACATTGATAAGCTTGGGAAGTATGATTTTAGCAGAGCTGCAACTCCAGCAACCATTGGAGCTGCCATAGAAGTCCCTTGTAAATTTTTATACTCACTTTGAGGAACAGAATTGTAAATCTCAAAGCCAGGCGCAAAAATATCGACCCCTTTTTTACCAAAATTTGAAAATGTTGCAGTTAATGCCTCTCCTTTATCTTTGGTAGATGCTCCAATTGTCAAAAAATGATCAAGAGGCGCTTCTTGAAATGAATAAAGCGATGTTGGGTAATTCGGTTCAATATCAATATCTTTCGCATCGTTTCCAGCTGCATGAATCAATAATACACCTTTAGAGTCGGCATATTGAAATGCCTCGTATACTTTTTCTTGATGCGGTGAATAGGCTTTACCAAATGACATATTTATAACGCTTGCTCCATTATCAACAGCGTATTTAATAGCTAAATAAATATCTTTATCAAATTCATCGCCATTTGGAACGGTTCGAATTGACATAATTTTTACGTTGTCAGCAACACCATCGCCTCCTTTGTTATTTCCACGAATTGCTGCGATAATTCCTGCAACATGTGTTCCATGAAGTGCATCTGGGCCTTCTACATCAGGATTTCCATAATGAATATCATTAAAATCATCGGGATTATCACCAATTAAAGCTCGGTCATTAAAATCTACATTCAGATTATAATTCATTTGGTCTTCAATGTATTTTTTAGTTTCAGCATCAAATTGTTTTAACATTTCCATATATGGTTCGAATTCAGAGCGCCCTTCCTCAACTTCTGATTTTACTTTTAGGTACAATTCATATTCAGCATCTTTCTTTATGCTTGAAGGATCAATACCGTCATATTTCAACATTAATTTTGCTAATATCCTTGTTTTTTCAAGTCTAGCTGCATCTAAATTCTGACCTTTTTTATTTCCAAGAAAATTCCAGCCGTGAACATCGTCGATGTAGCCATTTTTATCATCGTCTATTCCATTTTTTGGAATTTCCTTTTCGTTAGTCCATATTTTTCCTTGTAAGTCTTCATGTTCAATATCCACACCAGAGTCAATTACAGCTACAATAACTGCTTTAGGTTTTTTGCTTTTAAGTAATTTATATGCTTTATCTGTTTGCATTCCAGTTCCTTCTCCGTTATACCAATTAAGTGTTCCTGGAAGGGCTTGTGAAAAAATAGTTGCATTGAAAAGCAGACTTATACCAAAACCTGCAATTAGTTTGTTTTTAAGATACATAGATTTTTTTTTAATTTAATATACAAATTTAGTAAATATCTCAAGAATTAAAATTACTTCAAATGTTACTTTTTTGAGTGGAAAAAGATTTCCTATTTGTTCTTTTCAATAATATAGCTTAAAATTTTCTCCATTAAATGCACACGGTCTTTTCCGCTAACATTGTGCTTATGCATAGGGTAAGGAAAGAAGTCTATTTGAATACCTAAATCAATAAACTTTTTGACAAGGGCTAAATTATTTTGCATTACCACAACATCATCAATTGTTCCGTGAATTAAAAGCAAATCGCCTTTTAGATTTTTTGCGTGTGTCATCAAGGAAGCTTTTTCGTAACCTTCTTTATTTTGCTCAGGACGATCCATGTAGCGTTCTCCGTACATGATTTCATAATACTTCCAATCAGTAACTGGTCCACCAGCAACACCAACTTTAAAAACATCTGGTTCTCGAAGCATCAAGGAGCTTGTCATAAATCCACCATAAGACCAACCATGAACAGCCAATCGATTAGCATCTACAAAAGGAAATGATTTTAAGAAATTTATTCCTGTTAGTTGATCTTCAATCTCGTAATCACCTAGCTTTCTATGAATTTGAGATTCAAACTTAAAACCGCGTTCTCCAGACCCTCGATTGTCTAGCGTAAAAATTAAGTATCCTTGATTTGCCATCCAATGCATCCAAAGATTAGCGCCACCTAACCATGAATTTGTTACCATCTGAGCATGCGGTCCGCCATAAACATAAACTAATACAGGGTATTTTTTTGAAGCATCAAAATTCTGTGGTTTTATAAAACGGTAATACAAATCGGAGCCATCTACTCCCTTAATTTTTCCAATTTCTGTCGTTCCTATTTTATATTCATCTAATTTATCTTTTGAATTGATCAATACTTTGCTTATTTCCTCATTTCGAGTAAGAATTTTTGCTGAATGAGGAACATTCAAACTTGTGTATGAATTCATATAATAGTTGCCATTTCTAGATATTGATAATGAATGCGTTCCAGATTCTTTTGTTAAAAGCTCATTTTCACCATTCATATTACAGCGATAGAAAACAGTGTTTGTTGGGTTTTCTCCAGTTGCAGAATAGTAGATTTCTTTACCATCACTACTTGCACTGAGAATATCTTTAATTACAAAACGGTGCTTCGTTAGTTGCACAGGAAAATTAGTTGCACTTTCTAAATTAAAACTATAAGCATATAAATTATTGAATCCGTCTCTTTCTGAAATCCAAATAAAATTATTTGATTTTGCATCAGGAAAAAAAGCAGCATGTTCAGGTTCTACCCATTTATCATTTTTTTCTTCAAAGAGTGTTTTTACAAATTTTCCAGTTTTTGAATCGTAAACATTCAAGTGCATGTGATTTTGATCGCGATTTACTTCAGCAACAAGAATATATTTTTCATCAGGTGAGAAGCACAAATTCGTAAAATAATCATCTTTATTTCCACGAGGATTAATATAAACAGTCTTGTGGTTTTTGAGTGAGTAAATGCCAATTTTTGGTTCCTCAGAGCTTTGTCCTGCCATGGGATATTTAATTGACACTAATTCACCAGGAGTTGAATTGATATCCAATAAAGGATAATCGTGAACATTGCGCTCGTTTTTTTGATAAAATGCCAAATAAGAACCATTGATAGACCAAAAAATCCCCGCTGAAATTCCAAATTCATTTCGAGCAATACTTTGACCTGAAACGATGTTTTTATCAATGTTTTTTGTGATAGCTTTCTCATCAACATAGATATTATTAGCAATCGTGTAAGCTAACTGGTTGCTTTTAGTATGGTAATTCAAATTTTCAGATTCGCTTACTGCTTTTTTTAAGATTTTTCCAGTATTTTTTACTACATTATATTCAGAGATTGTTTGACCATCATTAAGAAGTATTGTGGTTTCATTGATCCATTCGATTCCACCAAAATTTTGATAGGATGTTTGAAGAACAAGATTAAGATTTTCAATTTTTAATAATTCTACATCTATATTGGCATAAATATTGTTCTTAAAAAGTGTTTTCCAATCTTTACTACAAGTAGAATATTCAGTATCTGAAATCCATAGAAAATTTGAAATTCTATCAGGAGAAAGACTTCTTTGCAACATAACAGCATCTTTTAAAGAAAGCTCTTTCTTTTGAGAAAATGTATATGAAAAAGTGGCGAAAATGAGTAAGATAAATATTAAATAAATTTTCATGGTTTTGATATTTTTTACTTAAAATAATGTTTTGGCTTTAAAATTTATTAAAAATTGAATGTCAAAAATAAACATTTATGGTTTAAACGCTAATAAGCACAAAGAAAATCTTAAAATCAGTTTGTCTCTATGAAATAAATGCTTATCTTTGCACCCTTAATAATACTAATTTTAATTTAATAACGTATGAATTCTTACGAAACTGTTTTCATTTTAACTCCCGTTTTGTCTGATGATCAGGCAAAGGAAGCAGTGCAGAAATTCGAAAGCGAGATTAAAGCTACAGGAGCAAAAATCACGCATTCGGAAAATTGGGGTTTGCGAAAGCTAGCTTACCCAATCCAAAAAAAATCGACAGGTTTTTATTTTTTAATTCAATTTGATGGAGATGGCACCTGTGTTGCTCCTTATGAATTAGCGATGAAAAGAGATGAACGTGTATTGCGTTTTCTTACCATGAAAATGGATGTTGACCATTTAGCTTATGCTGAAAAGCGCAGAGTTAAAGCTGGAAAAGGAGCACAAGTAGAAGCTTAATTTATTAACCCTAAAAAAATCAAAAAATGTCAAATGATGTTCGTTATCTTACCCCGATAAATATTGATATCACCAAAGATAAATATTGCCGTTTCAAAAAAAGCGGTATTCGTTTTATCGATTACAAAGACCCCGCTTTTTTATTGAAATTACTCAATGAGCAAGGAAAAATACTTCCTCGTCGTATCACTGGTACTTCAGCAAAATACCAAAAAAGAGTTAATAAGGCTATAAAACGTGCACGTCACATTGCTGTATTGCCTTATGTAAGTGATATGTTGAAATAAGTCGTTTGTTGAACTTTAATAAGTAAAAAATCATGGAAGTTATTCTAAAGAAAAATGTAGATAAATTAGGTTACGCAAACGAAATAGTAAACGTAAAACCTGGATATGGTCGTAATTTTCTCATTCCTCAAGGTTATGCCTCATTGGCAACTGCAAGTGCAAAAAGAGCGCACGAGGAAATGATGAAGCAGAAAGCCCACAAAGAAAATAAATTAGAGATTGAAGCACAAGAAATTGCTGCGAAACTTGCTGATGTTACAGTTTCTATTGTAACAAAAGCTGGTGAGAACGGAAAAATATTTGGCTCAGTTAATACACTTCAGTTAGCAGAAGCGCTTCGAAAAGAAGGTTTTGATATCGATCGTAAATCTTTAAAGATTAAAGACGAACCAATTAAGGAAATCGGAACATTCGAAGCTGAAGCAAATCTTTTTAGAGGTGTAAAGCAAGCTTTTAAATTTGAAGTAGTAAGCGAATAATTTTCCTTAAATAAAGATTATTTAATCCTCTCAAGAAATTGAGGGGATTTTTTTTGCTAAGAATTTAGGTGATTTGTTATATAATCGTGAATTCCCTCCTCTAAACTATAAAAATCTTTATTGTAGCCAGTTTCAAGCAATTTAGACATGTTAGCTTCAGTAAAATATTGGTATTTATCCCGAATATCAATTGGGGTATCTATAAATGATATATTGGCTTCTAAACCAAGTGATTTAAAAGTTAAGCTTGCTAAATCTAAAAATGTTCGCGCTTTACCAGAGCCAAGATTATAAATTCCAGATGCTGGTTTCTCGGTCATTAAATAGGAACAAACATTCGCTACATCTTTTACATATACAAAGTCTCGTAATTGACCGCCATCCGTATAATTAGGATTGTGAGATTTAAAAAGTTTGATTTCTCCGTTTAATTTTATTTGCTTAAATCCGTGTAAAATTACACTTGCCATTCTTCCTTTATGGTTTTCATTAGGACCATAAACATTAAAGAATTTAAGTCCTGCCCAAAATGGAGGTTTTTCTGTTTGTTCAATAACCCATTTATCAAAATCATTTTTTGATTCACCATAAGGATTTAAGGGAACTAATTTAGAGATTATTTCGTGCTTATCCTCATAGCCAAATTCACCTAGACCATAGGTTGCTGCACTGCTCGCATAAATTAAAGGTATATTTTTTTTAGAGCAAACTGTCCAGATTTTTTGAGAGAAAAACAAGTTTAATTCATCAAAAATTTCCACACTCATTTCTGTGGTATCTGTTCTTGCTCCTAAGTGAAATACAATGTCTATCGTTTCATTCGTATTTTCTAACCATGCAGCAAATTCTGTTCTTTCTATTTTTTTTAAGAATTTCTTTGTGCTATAATTAGAAATTTTATCGGCTCTCGAAAAATCATCTACGAGGATTAAGTTTTCATAGCCTAATTCATTTAAATGTCCAACAAGATAACTAGCGATAAAGCCTGCAGCTCCGGTAATAACAATCATAGGATGTATTAAAATAATCCGTTGATCTCAGCATCAATCGCGTTAATTATTTTACCTAAGTCTTCTTGACTGTCTGGAAAACGATTGTTGTCAATATCAATAATTAATAATTTGCCTTTATCGTAAGTTGAGATCCAGGCTTCATAACGTTCATTTAAGCGTTTCAAATAATCTAACCGAATACTTTCTTCGTAATCTCGCCCTCTTAACTGAATTTGATTTACTAGAGTAGGAACACTTGCTCTCAAATAGATAAGTAAATCTGGAGCGGATACAAATGTGTCCATAAGATTAAACAGCGAAAAATAATTTTCGAAATCACGGGTGGTCATCAATCCCATAGAATGAAGATTTGGAGCAAAAATAAATGCATCTTCATAAATAGTTCTGTCTTGTATAACCGTGTGCTTTGTTTCTTTGAATTCCTGAATTTGTGTAAAACGACTGTTCAAATAATAAATTTGCAGATTGAAGGACCAACGTTGCATATCGTCGTAAAAGTCATTTAGATAAGGATTTTGGTCTACATCTTCGTAATGTGTTTCCCAACCATAATGTTTTGACAAGAGATTTGTCAAGGTTGTTTTTCCTGCTCCGATATTTCCAGCAATTGCAATGTGCATGATTTAAAATTTAGAATGCTAAAATACAAAAAGCAAAGCTAATCTATAAGCTTTTTAGTGCGAATCTCAAAATTTTATTTTCTATGTTCATATAAAGAAACTTTCCTTTGATTTTTATGTCCTTAGGATTTCTATCTGTACTTGTATAAGTCTTAATTTCTTTATTTATCAAAGAGGTAATCCATGTTTTATTTCCTTGCATTTCAATTAGTTGATTATCCCAAAATGCTATTTTTTTAGAGTGTTTTTTAAATTCTCCACTTAAGGTCATTAATTGATCAAATTCGTAGATTGTTTCTTTTGAATCAAAAAGATACAAGTGATTATTGAATTCTTGAATTCTCTCAACTTCATTTTCTTCTTCATCTTTTAATATCAGACCTTTGATATTATCAACTTTTTGAATTGTTTTGTTAGAAATAATATCAATTAGAAGTAGTGTTGAATTAAATTGGTCGTATATCCAGAATAGATTTGGTCGATTTGAACGGGCTATTAATTTCGCATTTCTAATCCCATATTTATCTAAATAGTTACATTCACCATTTAGTGTTAAAGTATTGTCAAATAAGCAAATACTTTGTTGTTCTTCAGAAAAAACTGCGATTTTAAGTGCATTTATCGGTTCAATTTGTGCTACATTTCCGATTGATTTAATACTTTGGGAGAATAGTTGTTTTCCACTTGAACCACATTTAATTAGTGTGCTTCCTTGAATCAAATACACGTTCTGTAATTCGTCTATATTCCATACAGAAACATCTTTCATGAAGGTAAAGTTTTTTTCTTCTGTATCTTCAATGATAATTTGACTGTGATTTACAAAAAAAATAAAATAAACAAAAAGAATTGTAACTCTGATTTTCATTGTGATAGATTCTTGTAGAAAGTTACGAAATGATTTCCAATAGCTGTTCAATAACTTTTCGATCATTTGTCAAACGAGGAATTTTATGTTGACCACCCAGCTTTTTTTGCCTTTTAAACCATTCATAAAAAGTGCCTTTTGGTACAAAAACAAATCGTGGAAATTCAATGTTTATATTCTTTATGCGTTTTGCTTCATAATCTGCATTAGCAATTTTTAATTCATCATCTAAATCTATTTTAAAGCGCTTATAGTCTTTTGGTTCCTCCTCAAACTCAATGATCCATTCGTGTCCTCCAGTTGCTGATTCAAAATTAAAAAACGGTGCAACTGTGTAATCTTGAATACGCGCATTGTTTGCAGAACTCGCTTTTGCAATTGCTTTTTCTACATGATCAACAATCATTTTTTCTCCAAAGGCATTCATGTAATGTGAAATTCGTCCACTTACGTTAAACCGATAAGGATTAATAGATGTAAAACGTATAGTATCGCCGATGAGATAACGCCATAAACCAGCGGATGTACTAATAACTAATGAATATTCTGTATCGAGAGCAACTTCTTGAAGGCTTATAGTTTCAGATTCTAAATTTTTAAATTCACTCATAGAAATAAACTCGTAAAAAATCTGTGAATTCGTTAAGAGTAATAATTCATCTTTGTCGGTTTGATCTTGCATTCCAAAATATCCTTCTGATGCATTGTAAGATTCTACATAGTTTATATTTTTTCCTATTAATTTAGAGAAAGTCGCACGATAGGGATTAAAATTCATGCCGCCGTGAATGTATAATTCTAAATTTGGCCAAACTTCGTGAATTGTATTTTTTCCAGAAATCTCTAAAACTTTTTTAAGTAGGAGGGAGGTCCAACTTGGAATACCGGCAAGAATACCAATATTTTCATGTATAACGGAATGCGCCATTTTTTCTAGTTTCTCTTCCCAATTTCCTAATAGTGCGATTTCTTTTTTCGGTGTTCTTCGGGCCTCAGTCCATGCTGGCAGGTTATTTATAATAATAGCTGAAAGATCTCCAATGAATACACCCCCAGCTTTTTTAGTTATTTGCCCACTTCCACCAATAATTAGATGTTTTACATTGTATAATTTTCTTTTAGGATGATTTGCATAGTATTGCGCTAATAAATCTTTCCCTCCAGCATAATGATTGAATTCAAGAAGTTCTTTCGTTATTGGTAGTTTTTTTATGCGATCTGCTGTAGTGCCCGAAGATTTCGCAAACCATTTGGTTTTACCTGGCCATAGTAAATTTGTTTTACCCTCTATTGATAAATCAATTAACGATTTTAAGGTGCCGTAATCTTGTAATGGAATTTTCTCTTTAAATTCTGAGTAATGAGTATTTATATTTAGCTCTTTTTCAAGACCAAATTCTGTTTTACTTATTTGAGAGATTAAATAATGGAATATTTTCTCTTGGTTCTCATGCGGATTATTTTTATAATCAGCTATCCGTTTCATGCGCTTTCCAATGTACCAAGAAAATAGCGAATTGAAAGGCATGCTAAAAGTATGAAGTTCGTTTTGGGCTAACCCCAAATAAGAATAGAAACAATTAAGGCAAGAATAGCAATCGTATAGATTGTTCCTACAGCAGCAGTTGATTCTTCAAAAAAGTTATCTGACATAAAAAATATTTTTTCAAAGTTAGAAAATGTTTTCTTTTAAAAATCAAAACGCAAAAAAAAACCGAAGGATAATTTTCTTCGGTTTTTAAATTAGAGATCTAAAATTTGTTTTAATTTCTATTTCCTAGAAGTCTGAGCAATGAAAGGAATAAATTAATAAATAAAATATAAAGTTGAAGTCCACCAATTAGCGATAGCTTATTTCTTTCATCTTCAGTCAAATCTGTATTTGTTGCCACAGATTTTAATTGTTGCATTGAATAAGCAGTAAGCCCTGTAAAAACAAAAACTCCTAAACATGCAATAATGAAGCCCATACCATCACTTTTCATAAAAATATTCACAATCCCGGCGATAAACATCCCAATAAAAACCATGTATAACAAACTACCAAACTTTGTTAAATCTGTTTTTGTTGTATAGCCCAAAATGGCCATTCCAGCAAAAGCACCTGCTGCAACAAAGAATGTTGATGCAATTGAAGCAATATTGTACACTAGAAAAATTGTAGATAAACTTAAACCCATTAGACCCGAATACAGAATAAAAAGTGCGAGTAAAACACCCATTGACAAGCGATTGTATCCCCACTGGATCAACAATCCAATTCCTACAGGTGCAAAAGCGATAATCCAGAAAACGGGGGAAATCCCACCTTCAGCATTCATAAATAAGCTTGAAAAATAAGCTGTATTGGTTCCTACCGTATAGGCAAGAATTCCAGAAATACCTAAAGCTCCAAACATATAGGTATAAACATTTCGGAAAAAGTCTCTTGCTAAATCTGCTGATAAACTGTTTTGATCTTCTATTCCTTGATTCATGGTTAATGTAGTTTTGTTTGTACTAAATTAATAAATTCTTTTCTTGTGGAATCATTTGATAAAAATAAACCTGTAAATGCACTTGTCGTTGTTTGCGCATTTTGTTTTTGCACGCCTCTCATCTGCATACACATGTGGCAACATTCAATTACAACGGCAACACCTTTTGGTTCTAATGTTCTTTGAATACAATCACGAATTTCAATTGTTAGGCGTTCTTGCACTTGTAATCTACGAGAATACGCATCAATAACCCGTGGAATTTTACTCAAGCCAACAATTTTACCATTTGGAATGTATGCTACATGCGCTTTCCCAAAAAAGGGAAGCATGTGATGTTCACAAAGCGAATAAATATCTATATTTTTCACTAAGACCATTTCGGAATATTCTTCGTGAAAAATAGCTTGATTTATTAAATCATCGGGATTAATGTCGTAACCACTTGTTAAAAATTTCATTGATTTCGCTACACGTTCCGGTGTTTTTAATAAACCTTCTCTGTTAGCATTTTCTCCAAGTTGTTCTATAATTGACTTGTATTCTTTTTCCATTTTACTTTTCTAAAAATAGTTTTTAAATTAATTAATTATTCTAAAATGGTTCTTTCCCACCATAATAGTCAACGTAGTTATTTTCCGTTTCAACTAGCTTTATTTTTGCTAATTCACCTCCATTTTTTGCGATGACATCATAAATTTCATCCCAAATTGCAATTGCTAAATTTTCAGTTGATGCCATTTTCCCTTTAAAGAATGGGACATCTAAATTTAGGTTTTTGTGGTCTAAAGGTTCAATTACTTTATCTTTTAATATCTGACTTAAAGTTTTTAAATTCATAACAAAACCTGTATTTTCATCAGGAATTCCTTTTACAGTTACAAAAAGATGAAAGTTGTGACCATGCCAATTTTTGTTGCTACACTTTCCAAAAACCTCCCAGTTTTTTTCTTCAGACCATTCTTCCTGCCATAATTTATGTGCTGCATTGAAAGTTTCCCTTCGTGTAATGTAAATTGTATTCATATTAAAAGATTCTAAAATTCAGTACTGAGTGAACATTTCATAATTCCATCTCTATCAATTTCTGTCAAGCGAATACGTTGAAAAGTATTCGTTAGTTTCGCATCAAATGGAAATTTAACTTTTATGTAATTTTCAGTAAACCCAAACATGTATCCTTCATCTTCTTCATATTCAAACAAAACTATTCGCTCAGTGTTTAGATTTTCGGTATAAAAATTTCTTTTTTTTCTGTCGGAGATTAAATGTAGTTGTTTGCTTCGTGTTCTTCTAACTTCCATTGGTACTGCAGTGCCTAACTTAGGTGCTCCGGTATTTGCCCTTTCCGAATAGGTAAAAACATGTAAATAAGAAACATCTAAATCTTTAATAAATTCAATAGTTTCATTAAAATCCTCATCACTTTCACCTGGAAATCCCACAATTACATCTACTCCAATGCAGCTATCTTTTCGAAGGGATTTGATTCTAGCTACACGTTCAGCATATAATTTTCGTTCGTATTTTCGTCGCATAAGTTTTAGCAGGCGATCGCTTCCAGATTGAAGTGGAATGTGAAAATGCGGAGCAAATCGTTTTGATTTCGATAAGCAAAAATCAATTATTTCATTACTTAGTAAGTTTGGTTCTATTGATGAAATTCTGAATCGCTCAATGTCTTTTATTTCATCTAGTTCTTTAATCAGTCCATAGAAGTTTTCTTTTTCACCTTGCCCAAAATCTCCAATATTTACACCAGTGAGGACAACTTCTTTTACCTCTGTAGCCGCAATTTTTTCGGCTTGACTTACAGTTTCTTTAATATTTGCATTTCGACTCTTTCCACGAGCTAAAGGAATGGTACAAAAACTACAAAAATAATCGCAACCATCTTGAATCTTAAGAAAAGAGCGCGTTCTATCGCCAAAAGAATAGGAGGGTACAAATTCTTTTGTTTCTTTTATATTATCAAAAGCAACTTTTGCTACGAGTCGCTTACTGCTTTCCTTTTCTAAGTGTTCTAAAATATTGAATTTCTCATTTGCCCCTAAAACCATGTCGACACCGGCAATTGATGCAATCTCAGTAGGTTTTAATTGCGCATAACATCCAACAATAACGATAAATGCCTCAGGATTTATTTTTCCGGCTCGTTTAACAAGTTGTTTGCATTTTTTATCGGCATTTTCAGTAACTGAACAAGTATTAATAATATACACATCAGGAGTATCTTCAAATTCCACTTTGGCAAACCCTGCATCTTCGAATAGACGAGCAATTGTTGATGTTTCGCTGAAGTTTAACTTACAGCCCAAAGTATAAAAGGCAACTTTTTTAAACTGAATCATGTACTGCAAAGTTAGGGTTTTGCTGCATTTATTGTACTATTCGTTTTGAAGTTTCTTTAGGTTTTAAATTTAAAGCTTATTTTAAGGTTTTTTTTGCTTTTCAAATCTTGTTAAATGAATAGGCTACTTAACTATAAAACTTGCAAAACATTAGATTCAACTCCATTAAAATAAATGCTATCACCTTTTTCTTTTTCAATGAGTGCTTTGCCAAAAGGCGCTTCAGGATTTATTGCAAAAATAACTTGCTCTTTAAAAGTAAGTGAACCAAGTCCAACAGAAATATAAAACCAACCTTTGTCTGTTTGAACCAAGCTTCCAAGATTTATTTTGCTATTCATATTACTTGGATTGATTTTCTGTACTATTTCTTCCATTTTTTGGAATTCATAGATCTGATACCGCAATTTTTCCTGTTCTAATTGAGCCATTGCCACTCCTGTCTCATGTTTGTCGCCCGCAGAACTTTTCGCATCGCGAGATCCAGACAAGAGTAAATCATCTAAAATATTTTGTATTTCATCAATTCGAAATTTTAATTGTATTCTTAAGACCTGATGAATGGATTCTTTTAATGTCATTAATGAAATCAATAAAGATTAGAATAGATTTTTAAGTCAAAGGTTAATATCATTCTTTGTTGCTGTTTAGTATCACTAAAGCTGCAATTGATCCTGGAACCCATCCGCAGCAAGTTAAAAAAAAACAATTAAAATTGAGCCACAACCTTTATCAAGAACAGCTAAAGGAGGAAAAATTATACACAATATAAGATTAAAACAAGACATAGGTATTATTTTCTCTAAATATACGATGAATGTTTAAAATAAAAAAGGGAAAACTGCTTTACGGTTTTTTGGGTAATGGGGAAATTCTGAGGGCATATTTACTTTTTAACTTATTATCTAGCGAAAAAAACAAGCGAAATCCTTTTGTTCAGGAATTTCATTGAAATGAATTAAAATTTGATGCTTTCCTGGAAGTAGTTGAATGAAGTTTTTTTCAAATGTCACTCCAATTTTAGCTGAATACAACCAGAAATCTGCCAAAAACTGATTGTTGTTAATCTCAATTACTGCCGTCTTATTTATCGTATCTACAGCATTTAAATTAATAGTTATGTCTTCTGCTGACGCTAATTTAGTTTTAAAAGTTTTTTCCTTGCTAAGTAGAAATACTCGTTCGTAATCATTTCCTATTCGAACTTTTACAATTTTTTTATCAGCTTGAAATTTCCCCAATGAAAGTTGTTCCATGTAGGAAATACTCAGTTTTTGAGACTTTGAAGAAAGAAGCATTCCATCCAAAGAATAAACTTCAAGTGAAAGCTGAATAGCATTTTCGTTGCTTTTTGGAGCATCGGACTTCAAGAACAACTCAATATTTCCTTTAGCATCTGTTTTTTTTAATACAGCAATTTGTCTGTAATCATCACGAACAGCATAATGCAATGCTTTCCAAGAGCCATAATAATCAATACTTGACCAAGTTGGCGCCGGCCAACAATCGTTTAACTGCCAGTACAAAGTCCCCATACATCTTGGAGCATCTAAACGATGACTATTAATTGCGGTAGAAATTGCATTTGCTTGTGTTAGTTGGGAGTGATATACAAATTTTTCAAAACTTTTAGATTTACCATAAAGGAATTTTGCTTGCTTTTCAATCATGCTGTTCCCAACATAACTTTTTTGATGGTGTTTCATCACTTTTGAAGTAAGTGACCAATCTTCTTTTGCTGAAAATTTTGCTAAACTTGAAAATTCCGGAAAACTCTGAAAGCCATATTCGGCATTAAAGCGACCAATTTTAGTTGAAAAATTTACGAGTGGATCTGAACCATGCCATACGCCCCAATAATGTTGAGAGCCGTGATTGTAAAACTCATCTTTCCCCCAATTACTGAGTGGAGAAGTATGAATATAGGAAGTGCTTGTCCAGTTTGAGGCAACTTCTTTAGCAAGTTTATTAAATAAGTCATCGTAGGCTTTTTCGATTATTTTTTGAGATTTATCCTTCAAGAAATACTGTAGTTGAAAACCCCAGTTTTTCCATGCCATATCCACTTCATTGTTTCCATTTAGTAGAATAACACTTGGGTGAGCACTTATACGAGGGATTTGATAGTTTAATTCTTCTTCCACAGATTTTAAAAAAGTGCTGTCTCCCGGATACATTGCACAAGCGAACATTAAATCTTGCCAAACTAATAACCCTTTTTTATCACAGGTTTTATAAAAAATATTATCGGGATAATAACCGCCCCCCCAAACCCGCACCATATTAAAATTCGCAGCAAGCATTTGATCGATCATATTTTCAATAGCTGAATCTTTAACCGCTGCTGGAAATACCGATTGTGGAATGTAATTGGCTCCTTTGCAGAAAATCGGAATATCGTTTACGTGAAACTCATAAGAAGTTCCCCATTCATCTTTATTTTGAACTAATTTCGCTGTCCGAACTCCAAATTCAATAATGTATTTATCGAGGACCAATCCATCAGCGTTTAAAAGTTTCAAGGTGTCTAGATATAAATTTGGTTCACCGAATCCAACAGGCCACCACAATTTTGGATTCTCCAATTGAAAATCAACTAAAAAATGATTGGGTTTAAGTGAATCAATTACTAAGGGTCTTTTCCCAAATAAAGAAGAAGAAATAAACCCATCAACCAATGGTTTCTTGGTTTCTAAAATATAAAGTAAAGTTGCGACATTGCTAGCTTGATAAAGTGTGTTTACGACACACGATTTAATTGCATTAAAACCAGAAGGAATAATACTTATAGGTTTAGAAAAACTGATGGTATTCATTCTTAGTGCCCAATCCCAGCCGAATTGATACTGTGGTTTTCGACTTAAAGGCGCCACTTTCATTTTAGCGGGATCGTTTGGAGCAGGATAATGAAAATCTTCACTTTCATACCGTGATTTATGAAATAATACTGGCGGTGTAATACTTACTAATAATGTATTGTATCCGCAGATTACAGATTTTTGTATCTCAAACTCATAAGGACGAAAGAAATTATCCGTTGACCCAATAAACTGATTATTAAGCATAATTTCTCCGTAGGTATCAATATTGGGGAATTGCAAGATTAAGTTTCGTGAACTGGCTTCTTTTTCAGTGAGGTAAAAGGTGCTTCTGAATTGCCAAACATGATCTTCAATCCATTGAAATTCTTTTTCATTATCGCTATAAAAAGCAGGGGGTAATTCCTTTAGTTCCATTAATTTTTCTTGAATACTTCCTGATTTCCCAAAAGAATACCATTCTTTTTTTATGGGATGATAAAATTCCCAAGAAAGTTCTTGTTGCCCGAATGAAGATATTGAAACTATTAGAAGAATTAGTACTATTAACGTTTTCATAAATTTAATAAGTCAATCAATTCCTACCAATTTCTATCAAAACCAGCATCTACCATTTTATCTTCTGTGGAAGTTTTTAGCGCATAATTGAATCCTGCATACACGGAATATCCTCCAAAATTTCCTTTTTTGTCAATTGCAATAAATCCACATTGTAAATTCGTTAAATCACTGTGTTTTTTAATTATACGATTTACAACTTCTTTACAAGCATCTGTGGGAGAATAACCATGTCGCATTAATTCTACAACCATGCTGCTTCCAGCTACTCGAATAATTGCCTCCCCTAAACCAGTAGAAGTTGCGGCACCAATTTCATTATCAACAAATAAACCAGCTCCAATAATTGGTGAATCCCCAACACGTCCGTGCATTTTGTAGGCCCAACCACTTGTGGTGCAAGCGCCGCTTAAGTCGCCATTGGCATCCATTGCAATCAAGCCAATTGTATCATGATTTTCGTGATTAATAATTGGTTTTTTGAATACATCTTTATTTTCTTTTTTCCATTTTTCCCAATCTTTTTTTACTTCAGGCAATGGCATTTTTGCTTTTTTAAAACCATTTTCACTTGCAAACTTCTCCGCGCCTTCTCCAACAAGCATAACATGTTGCGTAGTTTCCATAACTGCTCTTGCCACAGAAATTGGATGTGCAATTCCTTCCATAAAAGCTACGGCACCGCAGCGCGATTTTTCATCCATTATGCATGCGTCAAGTGTAACATGGCCATCTCTGTCAGGGCGTCCACCAATTCCAACACTGCGATTTGCTAAGTCTGCTTCCGTAATTCGAACGCCATTTTCTACAGCATCAATTGCTTTTCCTCCCTTACTCAAAACTTCCCAAGCTGCTCGATTTGCTTCCAATCCATGAATCCAAGTTGATAAAACAATAGGTCCAGAAGTAACACCTTCAAATGAAGAAGAAAGAAGGTTCGCTCCTTTTAATGGTTCAAGCAAGGAAATAGCACCTAAGCTCAATCCTGCCTTAAAAAATGCTCTTCTTTTCATCGTTTATTCTTTTTTTTAAGTTCATTGGAAAGCCAATTCTGAAATTTATTTGCATTTTTCATGTGCTCAGCTCCAGAAACAGCAAAATTGTGTCGGTGCGAATAATCAGGTTTTGCACACATGTAAATAAAATTTACATCGGCCTTATTTAAAACAGCATCCACAACTGTACTAGGGGGAAGGCAGATTGGCCCAGGAGGCAACCCCATTATTTTATAGGTGTTGTATTCGCAATTAATTTCGCGATGAATATTTAATAAGCGCTGAACACCTTTTAAAATATCTCCCCAACAAAATTTAAAGGTTGGATCAGACTGCAAACGGATGCCTTGCTTAATACGATTTAAATAAAGTCCAGATATAATTGGCCATTCTTCAGAAACAATTGATTGTTCAGAATAAACAATACTCGCAAGAGTTACAACTTCGCTTGGGGAATTTAATCCAATTTGCTTTATTTTTTCTTTTCTTTCATTAGTCCAAAAAATCTTGAATTCTTTAGCCATTCGTTCAACAAATTGTTTTTCATCTGTATCGTAAAAAAATTGGTATGTATTAGGAATGAAAAGTGCAGGTATTTGTTGCGGTGTAAAACCATATTTTTTTAAGGTGTTTTTATCGTTTAAGTATGAAATTAATTTAGCACTATCAAGAAATAAGCAGGATGAAACTTTTTCGGCTAAATCATTTATTGTTATGCAGTTATTAAATGTTACCTCAACTTCTTTTTCATTATTTCCATTGCCATTTGCATTTATTTTAAAACCATTTAGCAAAGTGCGATAAGTCGTGCCAGGTTCAATGCAATATTTACCTAAAGCAATTTTATTAAGTTTTAAGTTTTTGTATTCTCCAACCGAAATAAATGCATTTAGATTATCAATAATACCCTCTTTTTTTAACTGAATTGCTAAATCATCCAAATCTAATGGTGAGAGTATAAAAAAATCTTTTGTAATTTCATTACAACTGACCTTATTTCCAGAAATGAAAAGCATTATTTTCGGAACAGCAATTGCAATTAGTACAAGTGCAATAATTACACTAAGAACTATTTTATTTCTTTTAAACATAGTTGATAATTTACTTCGTCAATGCGCTTTCCTTTGTATAAAAGCCAGTTTTTCTTTGTGCCAATATGATTAAATCCAATTTGTTCAAAAAAGTCAATACTTGCTTTATTGTCCCCATGAATAGCGCATTGTAAATTACTGAGTTCTAAAACATCTCTAGTATATTCAATCATTAATTTCATGCTTTCTTGAGCATATCCTTTTCTTCGTTCTTTTTCCTCGGCTATTAGAATTCCAATTGCAGCAAATCCATGTCTGAAACTCACATCATACAAATCAAAAGCACCAATTGGGAAATCATTTTCGATTAGACAAATAATCATGCGTAATTGACCTGAATTTCTAATATTTGATTGCTGTTCAATTAATTGATGAATAGAATGCATAGAAAATGGGATTTCTGTATTTGATATCTTCCAATTTGAAGGATTGTTTTCCCAAATAAAAAGAGTTGGTGCATCCTCTTTTTCTACTGCTCTTAGGTAGATAGATTCTCCTTTTAACATGCTAAATTTATTCTTTTGTTAAATTAATTTCTCCGGAATATACAAAATCTGCTGGACCAACTAGGAAGATGTCATAATAGCCATTGGAAGCATCTCGTTTGAATTCAATTTTTAAATTCCCACCTTTTGCTTTTACCTCAATAAAATTAGTTCCTGAATTGTGTATTTTATCCCAAACAAGAGCACAAGCCGTAGCTCCAGTTCCACAAGAAAGGGTCTCTTCCTCAACGCCCCTTTCGTAAGATGCAATTTCAATTTTAGTTGGGCTAATTCCTTTTAACAGGTTTACATTTATGCCTTCGCTATTGTATTTTGGTGAAAAACGAATACTTTTTCCAAAATTTAGAATTGTTTCACTAGAAATATCATCACTGATTTTTACATAATGAGGAGAACCTGTATAAAGTTCGAATTCATTTTCAAATGCATGAACGTTTTCTATATTTCCCATTTGGATTTTGATGTCATTAGCAGTTTTACTGGCCCAATGAGAGCCATCAATTGCATCAAATGTAAGATCCGAAACTTCTATCCCCAATGTTTCTGCAAAAGCAACTGCGCAGCGCGCTCCATTTCCACAAAAACTTTTACTGCCGTCTGAATTGTAATAATCCATTTCGAAAGCTTTAGAGTAAGATTGATTGATTTTAATTAATCCATCAGCACCAATTCCAAAACGACGATTACAAAGCAATTTGATGTCAGCTACAGATAATGCATCATGACTTCCAGATAAATTATTCAGTAAAATGAAATCATTACCTGTTCCTTGGTATTTTGAAAATTTTATTTGCATAGAATTAAGGCCAAATATACCTAATTAAAGTTAATTATTCTTAACAAATTTTTAACAGCTATAAATCAAATAAATCTTGTGTTTAGTTGTTATTTTAGCATTAACATTTAAATTTAATCGCATGAATTACCTCTCTTTTTTTAAAATTTTTGGTATTGGTTTATTAGGCGGTGCCATCCCTTTTGCAACATATGTATATTTTCAGACCTCTTCAGGATTTCTTTCTGATAGAGTTATAGATGGAAATAAAAACAGTTACGCTCGATCCGTAGGATTAAATGGTGTTTCCGACGCAAATGATTTTACAGAAGCATCAGAAAGCACAATAAATTCAGTTGTTCACGTCACAACTAAAGTTGTCCAAACTACTTTTCAACGCGATCCCTTTCAAGAATTTTTTAATGGGCCGGGAGCTGGTGGAAGAGAATTTAAGCAATATGGTTCTGGTGCTGGTTCAGGTGTGATTATTTCTTCAGAAGGTTATATTATTACCAATAATCATGTAGTTGATAATGCAAGTGAAATAGAAGTTATTTTAAACGACAATTCAAAATACACAGCAAAAATTGTTGGCACTGACCCAGCAACTGATTTAGCAGTTTTAAAAATTGAAGGAAAAGGATTTAAAGCTATTCCAATAGGAAATAGTGACGATTTAAAAATTGGCCAGTGGGTTCTTGCTGTTGGAAATCCTTTTAATTTAACATCTACAGTTACTGCAGGTATTGTTTCTGCAAAAGCTAGAAATATAAATCTCCTGAGTGAACGTTCAGGAAAAGACGTATTTCCAGTCGAATCATTTATTCAAACTGATGCTGCCGTTAATCCAGGAAATAGTGGTGGCGCCCTTGTAAATACAAATGGCGAACTTGTTGGAATTAATACTGCTATCGCTTCTCAAACTGGAAGTTATAGTGGATATTCATTTGCTATTCCTGTTAATTTAGTTCAAAAAGTAATGCGCGATTTGATCGACTATGGAATAGTTCAACGTGGATTTTTAGGGGTACAAATTTCTGATATTACCCAAGAAATAAAAGAAAAAGAGGACCTTCCAAATTTAAAAGGTGTCTATTTGGCAAAAGTTATCGAAGGAGGAAGTGCTGATAAAGCAGGAATTAAAGATGGAGAAGTACTTTTAAAAATTGGAAGTAAAGAGGTTAATTCTGTTGCTTCACTTCAAGAAGAAATTGGAAAAAGACGTCCTGGTGATAGAGTTTCAATTACTTTAAGGAAGAAAAATGGAGATGAGGTGACAAAAGAACTTGTATTGCGTAACCAAGATGGAGAGACTTCGTTAGTGACCAAAGAAGAAATAAAAAAGAATGTAGCGCTAGGTGCTACATTTATTGAATTAACTGAAAAAGAAAAGAAAGAGTTGAATATTACATACGGCATTAAAATTAAATCTATTGGTGCAGGAAAACTACAATCCTTAGGGCTCAAAGTAGGAACAATAATAACTAAGGTAAATAATGAAACTATTTCTAGTGTAGAACAATTAACTACAAAGTTAAATGATCAAAATCGCGGAATTTTACTTGAAATTATGTCTGAAAGCGGTAGGAGAGAGTATGTTGGATTTGGTTTATAAATCAAATGAACATTTTTTTCTCAATTGTTAATAAAATAGTTAAAAATTAATTAAATATAGACTAAAAAATATTTTTCAGTTAGTTTTTTTTCGCGTTACTTTGCATAACATAGATTTAATATATAATAATCATTTTAAAAGGAATCTAAATCATACATGAGACAGCTAAAAATAACCAAATCGATAACAAATCGTGAAAGTCAATCACTCGATAAATACCTTCAAGACATTGGCAGAGAAGAATTAATAACAGCAGAACAAGAGGTTGAATTAGCTCGAAAAATAAAGGCAGGAGATCAGCAGGCACTTGAGAAATTAACGAAAGCAAATTTGCGATTTGTTGTTTCTGTTGCAAAGCAATATCAAAATCAGGGTTTAACACTTCCAGATCTTATTAACGAAGGAAATCTTGGCTTAATTAAAGCAGCACAAAAATTTGATGAAACACGCGGGTTTAAATTTATTTCCTACGCAGTTTGGTGGATTCGTCAATCAATTTTACAGGCTTTGGCTGAGCAAGCTCGAATTGTTCGTTTACCACTTAACCAAGTTGGGTCACTAAATAAAATCAACAAAGCATTTTCTCGCTTAGAGCAAGAATTCGAACGTCCACCTTCAGCAGAAGAATTGGCGGAAGCTCTAGAGGTTCCCGAAGAAAAAATCAAAGAAAGTTTAAGTGTTTCAGGTCGACATGTATCAATGGATGCTCCACTTACGACAAATGAAGATGGTGGTACATTAATGGATGTAATGTCGAATAATGATGCGCCAAAAACAGATCATGTTTTAATGGCTGAATCACTTCAAAAAGAAATAGAACGTTCATTGAGCACTCTTACTGATAAAGAAAGAGAAATTATACGTTTGTTTTTCGGAATTGGAATGAATCACGGTCTTACTTTAGAAGAAATAGGTTCTAAATTTAATCTAACACGCGAAAGAGTTCGTCAAATCAAAGAAAAAGCAATTCGTCGTTTGCGCCATGCTTCGCGAAATAAGTTGCTCAAATCTTATTTAGGATAATTATTTATAGCAAAAGGCTATCGGTTTATAACTGATAGCCTTTTTTGCTTTTTATATTTTTCAATCAAATTAAAAATGGATACAGAGTTAAGTTATGAAAAAGTGCTTCAATTGCACATAAAAAAAGAAAGAGCTGCCGTTAAACTTCAAAGTAAAGTTGGTCAATTACTCTACGATAAAGGAATTGAATTGGTTTTGTTTCGCCAAAGTCTAATAGATGTTACCATTTCCGAGATTTTAAATTTACATGAATATGCGGGAGAGGTTGTGAATAAACCAATCGATGTTTTTACTACTTCAGATTTAGCAGATATTATTCTTTCTTCGGATATCGTTCCATCAAAATTAGATATTGGTAAATTGGCTAGTGAATGGATTGTTGAACAAGATGCTTATTCTTCTAAAGCTGATTTTTTAACTTTTAAATTAAAAAACCTCAAAGATTCTTCTTCGGAAATAAGTCCTAGAGATGTTGTTTTGTATGGTTTTGGACGAATTGGTCGTCTGGCAGCTCGGGAATTAATAAAACAAGCTGGGAAAGGACAGCAGTTGCGCTTGCGTGCAATTGTTACTCGTGGTTCTTCGGATGCCGATATTATAAAACGAGCATCTCTTTTAAGAAGTGATTCGGTTCATGGCTCATTCAAAGGAACAGTGGTTGAAGATCTACAAAATAAAGCAATTATTATTAATGGACAAATTGTAAAAATGATTGATGCTGCAAATCCTGAAGACATAGATTATACTCAGTATGGAATATCCAATGCTTTGATAATTGACAATACTGGTGTATTTACAACTCGGGAGGCGCTATCAAGACATCTTCAAGCCAAAGGAGTTAGTAAAGTTTTATTAACGGCACCTGGAAAAGAAGTTCCAAATATAGTTTACGGAATTAATCAAGGTTTATTGGACTTAGAAAATGAAAATATATATTCTGCAGCATCTTGTACAACGAATGCTATTTCTCCGATTTTAAAAGTTGTGAACGATAAATTTGTTGTGGTAAAAGGTCACATAGAAACTGTTCATGCCTATACAAACGACCAAAATTTATTGGATAACATGCACAAAAAACCCAGAAGAGGTCGTTCTGCAGCAATTAATATGGTAATTACCTCAACAGGCGCCGGAAGTGCTGTTACTAAAGTAATACCAGAATTAAAAGATAAATTAACCGCAAATGCTGTTCGTGTTCCAACACCTAACGGATCTTTAGCAATTTTGAGTTTGGAACTTGCTAAAAAAACAAGTATTGAAGAAATAAATGCTGTTATTAAAGATGCGGCTCTAAACGGGGATTTAGTAAATCAAATTTATTATTCGTTTGATCCTGAATTGGTGTCAAGTGATATAATTGGCAATACTTGTTGCTCTGTTTTCGATTCAAATGCTACAATTGCTTCTTTAGATGGTAAAAATATCGTTTTGTATGCATGGTACGATAACGAATTTGGATATACAAAACAAGTAATTCGCTTGGCAAAATATATCACAAAAGTTAGAAGAGCAATTTATTATTAAGAAGACCTGAGCGTACTTTTTTTTAGCATTTTTTTTATCTTAATAATTGTAATTTTGAAAAATGATTAAAAAACAAATCACCATAGCAATTGATGGTTATTCAGCTTGCGGAAAAAGCACGCTAGCAAAAGATTTGGCGAAGAAACTTTCATTTATTTTTATTGATTCTGGAGCAATGTATCGTGGTGTTGCGCTATATTGCCTTCAAAATAATTTGTTTGATGCAGATGGTACTCCAAAGCAAGTGGAGATTATTCAAGCCCTTAAAAATATTACTTTATCTTTTCAACTGATCAATGATAAGAATTGCTTGCTGTTAAATGATAAAAATGTTGAAGAACTAATTCGAGGTACTGAGGTAGCTGCAGTTGTTTCTAAAGTTGCAACAATTAAAGAAGTAAGAGTAAAATTAGTGATGGAGCAGCAAAAAATGGGCGCAAATGGAGGAATTGTAATGGAAGGCCGTGATATCGGATCTGTGGTTTTTCCGAACGCTGAATTTAAGTTGTTTATTACAGCTTCTCAAGAAATACGAGCTCAGCGTAGATTTTTGGAGCTAAAATCAAAAGGAATTGAAGCTAAAATAAATGAAATTTCTTCAAATTTAGCTGAAAGAGATTTAATGGATTCGAGTAGAAAAGAAAGTCCTTTAATTCAAGTTGCTGATGCAATTGTTATGGATAATTCTAAATTGACAAGAGAAGAACAGTTAGATTGTGTTTTAAACTTAGTTCGCAATCTAGTATAATTAATAGAAGTCTTTGCGGAAACCAAGGTTGAACGTAAAGAGCATAGCAGAATTAAAAGGGTAGTTTGTTGATTCATTAACCATGCCATTGCTGGCTTGGCGAATAATTAAGTAATTTCCACTAAAATCACAAAAGAAGGTCCCAATACTTGGAAAAGTATATTTTAATCCACCTTGAAGACCAAGACCTAAATTTAAAATAGTCCCCTTACTATCTCCGTAATATTGATAATCAGCCTCGTCATATGGATAGACCCAATCAGCAAATTTTCTCTTTATATTGTTTACACATAATAAAACTGTACTTCCACCATAAAAAGAAAATCCATTGTCATAACCATTTATTATGTAAAATCGATTCCCACCCTCAACAGTAAGATAGCCAGTAGAAACGATAGAATTTCGTTGGAGGTATGAATTAGGATTGTTAATTTCATAAAAATAAGTTTGAGTAGAATCATCTTCATTTCTAGGAATATAATAAGAAATGCGTCCGTAAAGTGTGGCTTGGTTACTTCTTGGATATTCTAGCCCCAAATTAAGACCAACAAATGTTTTTTTTACTCCAAAACCTTTGAGTGTTCCGAGACCTCCATTTAGACTTAGTTGCGAAAAAAGATTGCTTGCTAAAAACGTAACAAAGAGAGTGAAAAAAAGATGTTTCTTGCTATTTGATTTCTTCATTGATAAAGTCTTTATTTTATTTAACAAATCTATTGATTTTTTCTTTGTTTACTAAATTAAAGAGAAAATATTTTTAAAGATTTTTTTATTTTTTTTATCATAAAATAATATTGTTTTCAACAAAAAAGAGAATTAATCAACAATTTCTATTGAAGGTTGAATTAATTTAATAATTTGGTAATCTTTTAATGATTTCAAGGTTAAGAACTTGTTCTAATTTTGTTGCACTATTGTAATACTTTAAATCCTGCTAATTATCTTAGCTTTAAATTTTATCTTATGAAAAATAAATTATTTTTTAAGAATGTAAATCGCTCTCTTTTTTCGTGCTTCACCATTTTGTTATTGAACTATCAAGTGAGTTGGGGGCAGGCAAGTCTTTCTTCAATTGGTGTGCCATATTCACAGAATTTTGATGATTTGACAATATCAACATTTAATTTAACAGATAACACATCAATTACTGGAGTTTATGCTTTACGCGCTAGTGGAAATGTGACACCAAATGTAATTACAGCCGATAATGGAGGAAGTAATGCTGGAAGATTTAATAATTACGGATCAACTGGAACAACTGATAGAGCATTAGGTTCAGCAAGTTCTGGGACACCTGGAACACTGCAGTACGGTGTTAGATTAAAAAATAATACAGGAGCTGCAATTAGTTCACTTACTATAACCTATTCTGGAGAGCAGTGGCGAAATGGTGGTAACACAGCATCACAACCTTTGACATTTGATTATCGTCAGGCAGCAACAGTAACTAGTTTAGTAGGTACATTTACAACTGTTGCTGCACTTACTTTTAATACCACAACAAATACCAGCACTGCTGCTGCCCTTGATGGTAATAATGCATCGAATAGAGAAGTTTTAACCTCTGTTGTTACTGTAAATATACCTATTGGTGAAGAAATAATGTTGCGTTGGACCGATATTAACGATACAGGTAATGACCACGGAGTTGCAATAGACAACCTTTCGGTTACTCCATCTGCTGCTGTAGCTTCTGCTCCAACCATTACCAGCATATTAACTTCTAGTGGAACCGTTGGAACTGCTTTTAATTACGCTATAATTGCTAGTGGTACGCCAACAAGTTATGCTGCAACAGGTTTGCCTTTTGGCTTATCAATCAACACTTCAACTGGAGTAATTTCAGGAACACCAACAACTGCTGGTTCTAGTTCTGTAACACTTTTTGCTACAAATGCAACGGGTACAGATACTGAAACTTTAGAGCTTACTGTCGGTCAAGGAACTCAAGCCATTACTTTTGGAGCTCTTGCTTCTAAAACTTTTGGTGATGGTTCATTTACATTAAATGGTACTTCTTCATCAGGTTTAACTTTAGCCTATTCAAGTTCAAATCCAGCAGTTGCAACTATTTCAGGAAATACAGTAACGATTATTGGAGCTGGAACAACTTCTATAACTGCTTCTCAAATAGGAAATGATAATTATTTAGTAGCTTCAGATGTTTCTCAAACTCTAACAGTAAACAAAGCGAGTCAAATCATATCTTTTCCATCATTATCATCTAAATTGGTTTCTGATCCTGCATTTACTTTAAGTGCTTCATCCACTTCTCCATTAACAATAAGTTATTCTAGTTCTGATGAATCGGTAATTACGATTTCAGGAAATACCGCAACTATTATCGGTATTGGAACTTCAACTATTACTGCGTCTCAAAGTGGAAATGATAATTATAATGCTGCCGCAAATGTAACACAAGATCAAATAATCGTAAGTGCTTCATTGACAAATCAAACAATAAGCTTCGGAGCATTGAATGCAGTAACTTATGGAGATGCTTCATTTAGTCTAACTGCTACAGGTGGAGCTTCTGGAAATCCAGTAACTTATTTAAGTTCGGATCCAACAATAGCTTCAATTTCAGGTAACATTGTTTCAATTATTAAACCCGGAATTGTAACAATTACAGCTTCTCAAGCAGGGAGTTCAAGTTATAATATTGCTCCCTCAGTTAATCAAACTTTAACAATAAATCAAAAAACATTAACTGTTTCAAATGTAGTAGTTAGTGATAAAACATATGACGGTTCATTAGTTGCGATTATTTCTTCAGCTATTTTAAATGGTTTAGTTGGTACAGATGATGTTTCTTTATCAAATTCAGCTGTTTTTGCTGATGCAAATGTAGGAAGTGGTATTGCTGTAACTCCAAATTTTACATTAAATGGTGCAGATGCTTCAAAATATAGTTTAACACAACCAACTGGTTTAATAGCAACAATTAATAAAGCTAATCAAACAATAACATTATCTCCATTGCCAGTCTTGACATATTCTCCTGCTGGCACATCAGTTTTATCAGCGTTCTCTTCAAGTAATTTACCAATTGTTTTCTCAAGTAGCAATACTACAGTTGCATCTGTTTCTGGTGATATATTATCTATTATTAGTGCAGGAAGTACAATAATAACCGCATCTCAAACGGGTAATGATAATTACAATGCTGCAACTTCAGTAACTCAAACAGCAACAATTTCCCAGGCTGCCCAAACAATTACATTTGCAGCATTAGCAAATAAAACTACTGCAGATTTACCATTCGCTTTAACAGCAAGTTCAACATCAGGCTTATCTATTACGTATACAAGTTCTAATACCGCTGTGGCAACTGTATCTGGAAATACCGTAACAATAGTTGGAGCAGGAACAACAACTATTACTGCTTCTCAATCAGGGAATTCAAATTATAATCCGGCTACAGAAGTTAATCAGAGTTTAACGGTTACAGCACCTCCAATATTAACTTGGAATACTTTTGGAAATTTAGGAACAGAAACTACTCAACCTAGCTCTTCAAATAATGCTAATATTGCTTCTGCAACGCTTAACTACACTGGAAGTTTAGTTACTCCGGCTGCAAATGGAAATCGTTTTGGAGGAACTAACTGGGGAGTGGGAGCACTTTCTACATCAAATTATATTCAATTTACAGTTACACCTAATGCTGGTTATACATTCTCTCCAACATCCTTTTATTTTATTTGGGATTTTTCTGGTAGTGGCCCTAAATCAGTAACACTTAGATCTTCTGCTGACGGATATGTTAGCGATCTTGGTTCTTTAACCTCGATGAATGCTAGTAACTCAACTGTAAAGTCAATTCCTATCTCTGGTCTAATAGATATTTCCACTGCTACTACATTTAGGCTATATGGTTATGATGCTACTGGTACTGGGGGTACTGGTGGTTTTGATTGTGCTTCTTCTGCAAATAATGTAGTATTAAATGGTTTTGTTAATCAACTACCAGCTCCATCAATCACAAGTTCATTAACTGCAACTGGTACTGTTGGTACAGCATTTACTTATGCTACTACAGCGTCAAATTCTCCTTCATCTTATGCTGCAACAGGTTTGCCTTCTGGCTTATCAATCAATACTGCAACTGGAGTAATTTCAGGAACTCCAACAGCTGTTGGTTCTAGTTCTGTAACCCTTTCTGCTACAAATGTAACAGGTACAGATACCAAAACTTTAGAGCTTACAGTTGGTCAAGGTACTCAAACCATTACTTTTGTAGCTCTTGACCCTATAACTTATGGTGCTACTTCATTTTCATTAAATGGTGCTTCCTCTTCAGGTTTACCGCTAAGCTATTCAAGTTCAAATACAGCAGTTGCAACTATTTCAGGAAATACAGTAACAATTGTAGGTGCAGGTTCAACTTCGATTACAGCTTCTCAATCAGGTGATGCTAATTATATTGCTGCTTCAGATGTTTCTCAAACTCTAATAGTAAACAAAGCGAGTCAAATCATATCTTTTCCATCATTATCATCTAAATTGGTTTCTGATCCTGCATTTACTTTAAGTGCTTCATCCACTTCTCCATTAGCAATAAGTTATTCTAGTTCTGATGAATCGGTAATTACGATTTCTGGAAATATAGCAACTATTATCGGTATTGGAACTTCAACTATTACTGCGTCTCAAAGTGGAAATGATAATTATAATGCTGCCGCAAATGTAACACAAGATCAAATAATCGTAAGTGCTTCATTGACAAATCAAACAATAAGCTTCGGAGCATTGAATGCAGTAACTTATGGAGATGCTTCATTTAGTCTAACTGCTACAGGTGGAGCTTCTGGAAATCCAGTAACTTATTTAAGTTCGGATCCAACAATAGCTTCAATTTCAGGTAACATTGTTTCAATTATTAAACCCGGAATTGTAACAATTACAGCTTCTCAAGCAGGGAGTTCAAGTTATAATATTGCTCCCTCAGTTAATCAAACTTTAACAATAAATCAAAAAACATTAACTGTTTCAAATGTAGTAGTTAGTGATAAAACATATGACGGTTCATTAGTTGCGATTATTTCTTCAGCTATTTTAAATGGTTTAGTTGGTACAGATGATGTTTCTTTATCAAATTCAGCTGTTTTTGCTGATGCAAATGTAGGAAGTGGTATTACTGTTACTCCAAATTTCACTTTAAATGGTGTAGATGCAGTAAAATATTTATTAACTCAGCCAACTGGAGTTTCAGGTAATATTATTGCTGGTAATCAAACGATTACTTTTGCTGCATTGCCTCCTAAAACTTTTGGAGATGCTGCCTTTAATCTAATTGCCATTGGTGGAGCCTCTGGAAATGCTATAACATTTGTTAGTTCTAACCCAGCTGTTGCCTCTATTACTGGAAATACAGTTACAATTCTTGCTGGTGGAACAGTTACAATAACAGCTTCTCAAGGAGGTTCTTTAAATTACAATGCAGCTTTAGATGTAACTCAATCTTTGATAATTGCTCCAAAAATTCAAACTATTACTTCATTTAATACTTTAGGATTAAAACATATAAATGAAAGCTCATTTAATCTTGGTGCTGTTTCAAGTTCTGGTGGAATTCCAACAGGATTGCCAGTTACCTATGTAAGTTCAAATACAGATGTAGCAACTATTTCAGGCTCAACTGTAACTTTAGTTGGAATTGGCTTGACAACAATAACTGCAACCCAAGCAGGAAATGATAATTATTTACCAGCAGCAACTTTATTACAGACACTAAAAGTAATTACACCTGCTATTGCAGCTTGGAATGTTAGTTCTTTAAATCAAACAGCAACAGCGACAGCTACAACTTTTGTAAATCTTGATGCAACTAATAACTTAATGACTCGTGGGTCAACTGCTGCTGCAAGTAGCGCCGCTGCTTCTTTTAGAACAACAGGTTTTAAAAATGATGGAATTGCTACAACTAACACTGATTATTTTCAAGTAACATTGAAACCAATTACAGATGCATTATTGTCTTTATCTACCTTAGATGCTACATTTAACGGAACTTCAACTTATTATGCAACTCCTGGAGTTACTTCTCAATTTGCTTATAGTTTAGATGGAACTAATTTCACATTGATCAATTCACCTGTTCAATCTTCATCGTTAACAATGGCAACAGTTGATGTTTCCGGAATTTCAGCACTTCAAAATGTACCAAGTTCAACAACAGTTACTTTACGCTATTATGCAAGTGGACAAACTACAACTGGTGGTTGGGGTTTCTTTTCACCTACAGCAACTTCAGATGCTTTTTCAATTGGAGGTCAAGTAATAATAAATACTACGCCTTCACCAATAGCTAATAACCAAGATTTTTGTGGTTCAAGTACAGTTGCTAATTTAGTTGCTGAAGGTACCGATTTGAAATGGTATACTGCTGCAACTGGTGGGTCTCCATTAACTACTGATGTTGCTTTAGTTTCAGGAAACTATTATGTTACTCAAACTATAAATGGTTTTGAAAGTTTGTTAAGAACTCAGGTTTTAGTAAGTATTACGCCAAGTTCTACAAACACAACAACTACTTCAGCTGTCGGAACATATACTTGGGCAAACAACGGACAAACATACACATCTTCTGGAGTTTATACTGGTACTACAATAAATTGTGTAACACAAGTATTGAATCTTACAATTACACCATTAACTGCTTCACTTTCACTTCAAATGTTCTTGGATGGATATTATATTTACGGTTCAAATCCTGCAAGTATGAGAGCGGCAAGATATAACAATCTTGTAGCATCTGTATCTGCAAATCCTGGAGTTAATACAGATGTTGATGTAATAACTGTCGAATTACGAAGTGCAGCAAGTCTTAATGCTGTCGCTTATAGTGTTTCTCCTATTTTACAAAAAAATGGTAGCGTGCAATGTACTTTTCCAGTAGCTGCATTTGGAAATTCATATTACGTTGTAGTTAAACATAGATCTTCATTACCATTATGGAGTGCAATTCCTATAACTATATCAGGTTCAACAGCTCTTAGTTTTGCCAATAATATTGCAAATGCTTATACTCTTACAAACAATATAGCCCCAATGAAAACATTAGTTTCAGGTTTATATGCATCAAGATTGGGAGAGTTGAATGATGATGGGTTTATAGATGCTTTAGATTATTCGGCATTCGAATTAGATGTGTATACATCAGCATACGGTGGTCTATATTTACTAGATGGCGACTTAAATGGCGACTCTTATGTTGACGCCAGCGACTATGCTGTTTTTGATTTTAACTCAAGGTTAGGTTCTATTGAGCAAAGACCTTATTAATCTATAAATTTAAGTAAGGAATCTGTCTTAAAGTTAAAATATAGTATTTGATAATTTAGATCTCTAAAATCGAAAAGGAATAGCTTTCCATAATTTGATTTACGAGCATTTTTTTACAGGCATCATCTACTTTTTTTGTTGCTTCAGTCTCAGATTTAGCATCAACAAACAGACGAATATGTTTGCCAATACGAACACCATTAATTTCTGGTAATCCAATATTTTTCATAGTATTAGATACAGCTTTTCCCTGAGGGTCTAACAATGCGTCGTGCGGCATTACATCTATTTCAGCTTTAAACTTCATGTTTCTTTAATTGATAATTTTCGATAAGTGATAAAAGTAAATACAAAAATACAATAATGAGAATTGCCCAAATCCAAAATAGCAGAATAATTATCAACGAACTTCCAACAAGAATATAGCGGAATTTATTTTCATTCCAAGTCCATGTCTTAAATTTGAGAGAAATTAAAGGGATGTCAGTAACCATTAATACTGAAAACAATACTGTAATTGCTGACAAAGTATAACAATCAAAAAGTAGTAAAATCCACTTTTCTTGGTGTTCCCATTGATTTAAATTAAATGAAAAATACAGCGGAAAAAAAAGAAAAAATATCGTGTTTAAAGGAGTTGGAACTCCCCGAAAACGATCACTTTGTCGCTTGTCTAAGTTAAATTTTGCCAAACGAAACATTGAAAAGAAAGGAATTATTAATGCAATAAATGGTAAGTACTTTATGGAAGCATCAAAATCATTTGGTACACCATAAATTAATGCTTGAATCCAATCCCATATTTGAATGAAAGCATAATAACTTAATTCTGTATTTTGAAAATTTGTTTCAGATTCTTTAGACAGCAAAGCACTGAAATCGATTCCGATAACGATCATTACTAACATGATAATTCCTGGCGCAATTCCAAAAGTAACCATATCAGCAAGCGAATCTAATTGTTTTCCAAGTTCTCCTTGAAGGTTCATTTTTCGAGCAATGAATCCATCTAGAAAATCAAAAACCACAGCCGCTAATATAAATAAGGGCGCAAGATCTATTCTTCCAAACAAGGCCAAAATAATTGAGACAAAACCACAAAGCATATTTGCAGCAGTGAATAAATTTGGAATATTGAACATCCTGAACATCTTTTTGTATAAATTTAATTTAGTTAAAGATCATGTAAATATTCTTTGACTATTTTTATCTTACTATTCTGCAAAGAACACAATTTTTTAGCAAAGAAGTTGTTATTGAATATAAAAAATCTTTTTATGCGTATTTTTTTAGGTTTTCTTTTTTCTTTAGTAACTAGTTCTATCAGTTTTTCTCAAACTTCGGCTCCTAAATATTCAAATGAATTTATGTCTCTAGGAGTTGGGGCAGCTTCTTTAGGTTTGGGTTCTGCAGTTGTTGCTTCTTCAAATGATGTAAATTCAATTTATTGGAATCCAGCGGGCTTAACGAATGTAGACAAATTTTTGGAGGTTTCCTTCATGCATTCTGAATACTTTGCAGGAATTGCAAAATACGATTATTTGGGTTTTGCTCATTCAATTAACGCAAAAAGTACAATTGGATTTGCAGCGCTTCGCTTCGGTGTAGATGATATTCCAAATACTACTCAGCTTATAGATAACAATGGTGTAATTAACTATAATAACATTACAAAATTCTCAGCAGGTGATTATGCTTTTTTGTTTTCTTATGCTCGAAAGTTAAAAACTCCAGGATTAAGCATTGGAGGCACTGCAAAAGTTATCTACCGTAAAATTGGTGACTTTGCAAAAAGTTGGGGTTTTGGTTTGGATGCAGGCTTACAATATCAGCGACCAAAAAATTGGCGTTTTGGACTTATGGCAAGAGATGTTTCTACAACATTTAATGCATGGGTGTTTGACATAAATCAACAAACAACAGATGTTTTTTTAAGTACGGGGAATGCTTTACCGAAAGATGGGATTGAATTAACACTTCCGCGTTTTATTTTTGCAAGTGCTTGTAAATTTGATATTGGTAAAAAAGGAATTAATATCGGCGGGGAAATGGATATTGACCTAACAACTGATGGACAAAGAAATACTTTGATTCAATCAAATTCTATTTCTATAGATCCACATTTTGGAATTGCTGTCGGCTATAAATCACTTTTTTCTGTTCGTGGAGGCATTTCTAATATTCAAAAATTCAGCAATATTGATGAAACTTCTTATTGGGGTTTTCAACCAAATTTAGGGCTTGGAATTGGTATTAAGGGTTTTAATTTAGATTATGCTTTTACAAGACTAGGAGCAGCAGATGGGGGATACTACACGCATATTTTTTCCATAAACATGAAGCTTTCAAAACCTGTTAAATAGTTTTAGAAAAACTTACAGCTGAAAACGGCGGTATCATCTACAAAATTCAATTCGCCTCTCCAATCGTCTAATTTTGAAAATAAAATATTATTCATGTCTTCCATTTTTAAAGTAGAATATGCCTTTACGTTGTCAATTAAACGATTAACTCCAAAGTGTTCTCCATCTTTATTTTCTAATTCTACAACTCCATCTGTATAGAGAACAAAGGTAGTATTTGGACTTAAGGTTAATTTTCCAACATTTACGTAAGGTAATTCATCTAGCATGCCAAGTCCGATGCACCCTTCATTTAAAGCTGTAATTTTTCTTCCATGGAGTAAAAATGGTTGATTATGTCCAGCATTTACGTATTTCATTTTTCTAGTATGCGCATTGTAGTGTGCTATGAAAAAAGTTATGAATTTTTCTCCTTTTGTACTTTTCATTACTTTTTTATTGAGTTCTTCCATCAAAAAAGTCATTTCGAAGCGCTGGTATTTAAAAAGTGTTCTTATAGTTGCTTGAAAGTTTGCCATTAGCAAAGCTGCACTAATTCCTTTACCTGAAACATCCGCAATACAAATAATATATTCTTCATCTCCAAGAGGTATAAAGTCATAATAATCGCCACCAATTGCGTGACGAGGAATATAACGTGCAGATAAATCCATTTTCCGATTAGATGGTAATTCTGATGGAAATAGAAGTTTCTGCATTTCAGAAGCAACTTCTAAATCTTTTGAAATTCGTTCTTTAATAATATTTTGCTTTACTAATCTTTGATTTTCAATTGCTACTGCAATTATATTGGCGAGTGTTTGGGTAAAAGAAAAATGACTTGGTTCCAATTCATGCGATACTGAACAACTTGAAATTAGTAAGTAGGCGAGGGCTTTGTTTAAGTGAAATACCGGGACAATTGCTTGAAACTCTTTTATAATTGTATTTGTTGATGATTCTACAAGCGTGATTTCCTTAAATCGTTCAAAGTCTTTTTCTACTTCTTTTAGCTCTATTTTCCCTTTGTATCCAGTTTTTACTAAGCAATTCCATTCTTCTTGGTGATGTAGTAATATGAATTTCTTAAATCCTAATTGTTCTTTTAAAATAAATGAAAAAAGATTTAATAATTGCTCGATTGGTAAATTTGAATTGATTGCATTTGTAATTTCAAGTAACGCTTGAAGTTTTACATCCTTCAATTCTATTTGATATTGAATATCTGAGCTTTTAATAAATGACATACTAAAGATCATTCATGAATTTCGGTAATTGCCGAAGTGCTAGCATTTCTCTAAATTTTTCTTTTGCTTCCGCGCATGGTGAACCAAAATATGTTTTTCCACCTTCCAAGCTTTTCGCAATTCCAGATTGCGCTAAAACAACTGCAGCTTCACCAACAACAATATTACTAGCACATCCAACTTGTCCCCATAAGATTACATTGTTCATTATTGTTGCACAACCAGCTATTCCAACTCCAGCGGCAAAGAGGCAATTTTCACCGACTTTTGTGTCGTGACCAATATGAACTTGGTTATCAATTTTAGTTCCTTTTCCAATAGTTGTAACTCCAGTTACACCTGCATCAATTGTACAAAGAGCGCCTATTTCTACATCTGAGGCAATTTTGACAAATCCACAGGTATGCAATCGTTCATACGAATCAGCTTTTTTCTTGTAATAGAAAGCATTGTGTCCAATAACAGTATTTGCTCCAATGATTACATTCTCTCCAATTTCTGTTTTATCCATTAGGCTAACACCAGAATAAATACGGCAATTTTTCCCAATTTTTACTTTATTACCAATATATACATTGGGGTAAATAATGGCACTTGGATGAATAAAAGCTTGGTTTTCTTCTTTTGGTTCTTCGATTGGACTAAAGTAATTCGTAAGAAAATTAAATCCATCGAAAGGTTGATCCATTATCAATAGCGCTTTTCCCGGAGGACAAGGAACAATTTTATCAATAATGATTGTTGTAGCAGCAGATTGCAATGCTTTCTCATAATATTTTGGGTGATCAACGAAAACAATGTCCCCAATTTCAACCATGTGAATTTCATTTATTCCTGCTACGATATGATTTTCTTCCCCAACAAATTCACAAGAAAGCAAGGTGCTAATTTCAAGCAGTGAATATGGTCTGTTTAATTTCATAGGTATATTATCTTTCAAAAATAGGGCTTTCTTTTTCTGTTTTTCAAGTAATTTATTCTATTTATCACCTAGCGAATGTTAAAATGATTTAATGAAATTGATTTAATTAGAGATTATTATTGCATTTCAAAAACTTTTAAGTAAATTTGCAATCCATTTTCGAACAGTAATTACATTAAAATGAAAAAAGAAACACATCCAGATGACTATAGATTAGTTGTATTCAAAGATATGTCAAACGACTATTCTTTTGTTTGCCCTTCTTGCTCAATTACTAAAGAAACTATTACTTGGGAAGATGGAAAAGAATATCCTTTAGTGAAATTAGATATTTCGCATAAGTCACATCCATTCTTTACTGGAATTGCTCAATTTGTGGATACAGCAGGTAGAATTGACAAGTTCAAAAACCGTTACGGTCGTCATTTAAAATAAAAAAAGCTAGTAATTCCTTGTTGAGTTTAGTTTTAAACTTAGATTTAAAGAAATTATTTATTCAATAAAAAGGCTTTTTATTCCATTAAAATTATAGATTGTTGTAATTACAATGAGTCCAAAGTTGATTGAAACCCTATTTCTATTAACGAGAAACGATATGTTTGTTGTAGATCATTTGACAAACCTTATCCATTGCTTTAAAAATTGAAATGTCTAAATCTGAAGCTTTAGAAATACTAGTTAAAGTAGAAACAGCATTGAATAGCATGTCATTTTCTTGTCGCCTAATACGCTCAATAAAGTTTATTTTATTACTTCCTTTTGGGGATTCTGAAACAATTACTTCCTGCGTATTTAGATCAATTGCAAATAGTAGCGTCATTTTTTATTATTTAAAAAGGTTAATAAACTAGTTAGTGTAAATGACATCGTCCACTCGAATCCTTTGTTCGATTTTTACATCTAGCTCCTTTCTGCGTTGTCCCAGTGCATTGACTTGAAGTAACTGAGCTTTTATTCGTTGTATTGCCATCACAACAATTTATACCTACTTTCCTATTGTGCACCCTGCAATAACAACTATTTGATTTACTACGATTGCATTGTAAACAAAGAAGCTGAATATTAGAGACAGAACTAGTGCCTCCGCATGAAAACGGCATGATATGATCATACTCTAAGCTTTGAGAACTACCACAGCATTGACAAATGCCGCCATCTCTCGTGTAAACAACTTGTTTTGTTCCTACAGGAATATAGCGACTCTGAGAAAAAAAACTAAGGTTTATTAAAAGGAATGATAAGATAAAAAATAATTTTTTCATTTCGTTACTTGATTTTAAAAACTGGGTTTAATAAAAAATTGTATTTGCAATAACTATTAACTTAACTCAAATATAAGATAAAGCTTTAATAAAAGTACTAATTCAGAACTTTCTTGCATTTTTAGATTATTTAGTCTTGTAATAACTAGCATGTATTTATGCTTATTTTTAATTTCCTTAACTTTGTCGATGTCTTTATTAAATAAATCAATGATTCGTTATAAAACTGCAGCAGAAATTGAAATCATGCGGGAGGCTGCACAAATTGTAAGCCGCACGCTAGGTTTAGTTGCAAAGTTCATGAAGCCCGGAACAACGCCTCGTGAATTGGATAAAATGGCTGAAGCATACATTCGTTCTCAAGATGCACTTCCAGGATTTCTAGGCTTGTATGGTTGTCCCAGTACTTTACTTATATCAATTAACGAACAAGTTGTTCATGGTTTACCTACCGATATTCCCTTTAAAGATGGCGATATCGTCTCTGTTGATTGCGGATCACTTTATAAAGGTTATTACGGTGATCATGCTTATACTTTTGAAATTGGAGAGGTTTCCGCGGAGGTGAAGAAATTGTTGCAGGTTACAAAAGAATGTTTGTATCTGGGAATAGAACAATGCACCACTTCCAATCGAATAGAAGATATTGGTTGGGCAATTCAAACGCATGCAGAGAAACATTCTTATGGTGTTGTGCGTGATTTAGTGGGACATGGATTAGGAAAACAACTTCACGAGGAGCCTCAAGTTCCAAATTATGGTAGAAGAGGGCGCGGAAAGCAAATTCAGAATGGTTTAACTCTTGCAATTGAGCCAATGATAAACATGGGGACAGAAAAAGTTAAAACCTTAGATGACAAGTGGACTATCGTAACGGCAGACGGACAGCCAAGTGCACATTTTGAACACAATATTGCGGTTGTAGATGGAGAACCTGTTATTCTCTCTACTTTTGATTATATCTATGAAGTTTTAGGGAAGTAGATGTCACGGGAAAAAAGAACTGTTTTTATTGTAATCTTAACCCTTTTAGTTTATGGACTAACTCAATTTTTAGAGTCTGGAGTATTTCTTTTTCCCTTTCCTCTTTTTGATGCCATTCTTCTGCTTATTTCTTTTCAATTTATATACTGGAATAGAAAAATCATATTTGAAAAAAAGCATCTGTATTTTCATTTCTATTTATTAGCATTGATTTTTAAAGTTATTTCTAGTCAATTCTTCTTGGCGCTAATCTATAAGGACCAAGATTTAGAGCAGCTTAATTCAGGGATTTTCCTAGATGTTATATTAATATTTAGCACTTTTTTCTTGGCTTTATTTTTTATTCTATGGAAATTAAAACAAGATAAAACAGTGAGTTGGGTCCTTACACTACTTTTTATTGCACTAAGTTTTTCTGTTTTCTTTGAAAGCACAAGTCTTTTGTCATTTTTTACAATGCCTGTGTTCGCTTGTTATTTATTTTTTAAGAAAGTGCAAACTGAGTTTACATATTTTTTCTTTCTTCATGCTTTTCTCAGCATTATGACTTTAACAATGGTTTTACAGTTAAACTAGCGGCTAATTACTCTTATCAATCCTTTGATTTTATCTCTTTTAGCTTTTAATTCATCTATGTTCTTTCCAGTGATGGTAATATGTCCCATTTTTCGAAAAGGCTTGCTTATTTCTTTTCCGTATAGATGTGGAAAAACGCCGGGAATCGACAAAAGATATTCTAGGCCATCGTAAATAACAGGTCCATTGAATTCTTTTTCGCCTACAAGATTTATCATTGCTCCAGCTTGAATTAAGGAAGTGTCGCCAAGAGGTAGATTTAAAATAGCTCGTAAGTGTTGAGAGAACTGGGAAGTTGTACAACATTCAATTGTGTGGTGACCGCTGTTGTGAGGTCTTGGGGCAATTTCATTTACAAGTAATTCATTTGATTTTGTTAGGAAAAGTTCAACTGCTAACAAGCCAACCATGTTGAGCTTTTCTATAAGTTGGCTAGCAATTTCTTTCGCTTTTAGCTCAATTTCAGGACTTACATCTGCTGGTGAAAACAAGAATTCAACAAGATTTGCTTCTGGATTAAATTCACATTCAACTAGTGGAAAAGTTTTAATTTCTCCCTTTTCATTCCTGGCTACCAAAACAGATAATTCTTTTTGGAAATCGATTTTTTCTTCAATAACAGAAGGTGCATCAAATGATTGCTCAGCTTCAGATAAATTGGATATAATTTTTACTCCTTTCCCATCATAACCACCTGTTCGAAGTTTATGAACGAAGGGAAAATCGGTTTTTAAAAGTAATTCAGCTTTGGATGAAATTAGTTCAAACGCTGCAGTTGGAATATTGTTTTTTTTGTAAAATTCTTTTTGTAACCCCTTGTCTTGTATTAATTTAAGTATATTTGGTTGAGGAAATACTTTAACCCCTTTTTTTTCTAATTCTACAAGTGCTTCAACGTTTACATTTTCAATTTCAACAGTAATTAGATGTTTATTGCTTCCGAAATTAAGAACTGTATTATAATCTGTTAGACTTCCACACGAAAAAGAATTTGCAATTTCTGAACAGGGTGCATTTGGATCTGGATCAAGGCAATGTATATGAATATTCAAATCGTTTGCTGCTTGTATGAGCATTCTTCCGAGTTGCCCGCCACCAAGAACTCCTAAGCGCAAATCTTTGCCATACCATTTTGAAATCATGCAACAAAGATAAGGGAAGTGAACTTCTTACAAAGGAAACTACTAAAATTTTACATTTCCGGCTTTAAATTGTAATTTTGTAAAATCATAATGCAATTAGATCGCCAAATTCACGATAAGGTTTTTTGTCCTTTTATTTCTAAGGATGAAATAGCACACAAGGTTAAAAATCTGTCTTCCGAAATTCAGAAAGATTATCTTGGAGAAGAAATCTTATTTATCGCTATTTTGAATGGTGCTTTTATGTTTGCCTCTGATTTATTAAAGGAAATTCCGGGTAATATCCAAATATCATTTGTAAAAGTTAGTTCTTATATTGGTGCTCAATCGAGTGGTCGCGTAGATGAATTAATTGGATTAAATACAGATTTAAAGGCCAAGCATGTTGTTATTTTAGAGGATATTGTGGATACAGGCATTACAATCGATAAAGTAATTTCCTTGTTGAAAAGTGAAAATCCAGCTTCAGTTGAAGTTTGCACACTACTTTTTAAACCGGAAGCGTTTTTAGGGAAACAGCTACCCAAGTATATTGGATTTGAAATCCCGAATAAATTTGTTGTAGGTTATGGCCTAGATTATGATGAATTGGGAAGGAATTTAAATGAAATTTATCAATTAAAAGAAGAATAATATGTTGAATATTGTATTGTTTGGACCTCCAGGAGCAGGGAAAGGAACACAATCTGAGCGCTTAATTGAAAAATATAATCTGGTGCATTTATCTACCGGTGATATTTTCCGTGCAAATATAAAAATGGAGAGTGAACTGGGAGTTTTAGCAAAAAGTTATATGGATCAGGGCTTGTTGGTGCCAGATTCTGTGACAATTGAAATGCTACGTTCTGAATTAACCAAAAAACAAGAAGTTTCAGGGTTTATTTTTGATGGTTTTCCGAGGACAAATGCTCAGGCAGCTGCACTTGACGAAGTCTTATTAACCTTTAAGACATCCATTACGATGATGGCGGCTTTGGAAGTTGAAGAAGAGGAGTTAAAAAGACGCTTGTTAAATAGAGCAACTACAAGTGGTAGAGCAGATGATGGTGATATCAGTATTATTGAAAATAGAATTTCAGTATACAACAAGGAAACAGCTCCCGTAAAAACATTTTATCAAAATCAAAACAAATTCATTTCCATAAATGGTCTTGGAACAATTGACGAAATAACAACTCGTTTGTTTTCTGCCATTGACACTAAATTAGCCTAAGATGGCTTCAGATAATTTTGTCGACTACGTAAAAATTCATTGTGCATCTGGAAAAGGTGGCGCAGGCTCTACGCATTTTAGACGTGAAAAATACATTCCAAAAGGCGGACCGGATGGGGGAGATGGAGGTCGAGGTGGCCATATTATTTTACGTGGAAACAAGCAATTGTGGACTTTACTCCATTTAAAATTTAAAAAACACATCAAAGCAGAACATGGAGCACACGGAGCAGGGAATTTAAAAACAGGTTCTCAAGGATCGGATGTTTACATTGATGTCCCACTTGGAACGCTTGCTCGAGATGCTGAAACCAATGAAATAGAGTTTGAAATAACTGAAGAAGGCGAGGAGCGAATCATACAGCCAGGCGGCCGAGGAGGTTGGGGAAACAATCAATTTAAATCGCCAACAAATCAAGCTCCGAGATATGCTCAACCGGGCGAAGACGCTCGAGAAGGTTGGAAAATATTAGAATTAAAAATTTTAGCAGATGTTGGATTAGTTGGTTTTCCAAATGCTGGAAAAAGCACCTTATTGTCAGTTATCTCTGCTGCAAAACCAGAAATTGGCGCTTATCCATTTACGACAATTCGGCCGAATTTAGGAATTGTATCCTACCGCGATCACCGTTCATTTGTTATGGCAGATATTCCAGGAATTATTGAAGGTGCTCATACAGGAAAAGGACTTGGATTACGTTTCTTACGCCATATTGAAAGAAATTCACTTTTACTCTTTATGATTCCTGCAGATAGCGATGACATTAAGAAAGAGTTTAACATTCTTTTGAATGAGTTAAAACAATTTAATCCAGAATTAGTACATAAAGAACGCTTGCTGGCAATAACAAAATCTGATATGCTCGATGAGGAATTAATAGCAGCATTAAAAAAAGATCTTCCAAAAATCCCCTATATCTTTATTTCATCTGTTGCTCAAAAAGGAATAACAGAATTAAAAGATATGATTTGGAAACATTTGAACAATGATGAATTGGCTTGAAACCTTAGACCGTGATTTCGTTCTTTTTGTGAATGGCTTTCATTCTCAAACAATGGATGAAGTAATGTGGTTTTTTTCCCAGACTTACTCACTTTTACCGCTCTATTTATTGGTGCTTTATTTTCTTTTTAAAGAGTATTCTCCAAAGGTTTTCTTTGGATTAATCATTTTCTTGGTGCTCACAATTTTTCTAACAGACTTTTTTTCTGTTCATTTATTTAAAGAAGTTTTTCAGCGCCTAAGACCTTCTCATAATCCATTGATAGAAGATTATTTACATTATTATAAACAAGCTGACGGAACCTTTTATAGAGGTGGTGAATACGGATTTATTTCGTCACACAGCGCAAATTATTTTGGTATGCTTTCCTTTCTCTTTCCACTTTTTTATAAGAGAAAAAATTGGCTTTTACTTCTTTTATTTTCTGTTGGTATAGTAGTTGTCTTTAGTAGAATTTATTTGGGTGTTCATTATCTAAGTGATGTTGCGGCAGGAGCATCTTTTGGAATTCTTATTGGAAGTTTCGTTTATTATTTTATGTTCCGTAAAATCTTTATTAAGAAAGAAGAAATATTGTGAAAAAGTTGATTATATCTCTATTCCTTCTGCTATTTTTAGTAGGAGGAAACTATGCTCAAAAAACAATTTCAAATCAAAACAATGCGTGGGTTTTGTATACCGGAAATCATAAAATAAGCGAGAAATTTGGAATTCATACAGAGTATCAATGGCGTAGGGCAGATTTTTTTAATGACTGGCAACAATCTTTACTTCGTGTTGGTTTAGATTACCACTATAATTCAACTATTTCTTTTACTGCTGGGTATGCTTCCATTTTAAGTTATAAATATGGTGAGCAACCCATCAGTCATGAAATCACTGAAAATCGTATTTGGGAACAGGTAAATTTAAAGGCCAAATATGGTCGTTTTGATATGCAGCATCGCTACCGTATGGAACAACGATTGATTGATAATTGGAGTAATTCTTCAGGAGAATTTATCCAAGGTAAAGATGACTACCGGAACCGAGTTCGTTATAGAATGATGATTAATGTTCCCTTGAGCCGAAAAGAAATGACGAATAACACTTTATTTTTAAATGTAAATAATGAGGTATTCTTAGGTTTTGGAAAAGGAATTTCAAAAAATATTTTGGATCAAAATAGATTTATCACAGCTTTGGGTTGGAGGTTTAATCCAAATTTTAATATTCAAATAGGTTATTTAAATCAAATGGTTTTTAAAACTGATGGAATTAAAGTGGAGCGCAATCATACACTATGGCTCTCTACAAGCTATAATATTGATTTCACCAAGAAAAAGTGAACTAATTTTTTCTAGTTATAAATCAAATAAAATACTCCCATTTTTTAAACTTCTTTCTCCTTCAATCCAGGGCATTTTAACGCTATTTTTTTCTGTGAAAATTGTTTTATTAGAATAAATAAAAGGGATTTCCCGACCGTTTATTTCTAATAATTTACCACTTGCTGTTTTTGTTAGTTTGATTTTATCAGCACCAAATTGAGTACTTATGTTTTTTTTGTTGATGGAAATATAGTTAATTTCTCCAGGATAGCATTTTAGATAAGACGCCAACATAAATTCTACTTTATGCTTTTCATTTACTTCAGAATCATAAAAACAAACAATTTGCGCCCCTTTTTTTAGGGTAAAAACTAAATCATTGTTGTTAAAGATACACACGTGTTTACTGTTTAAATTATCCCATCTTGTATAAATTAGGTTTGATAGTGCAAGAAAAAAAAGAAATCCAAAGGCCAACCAAGTCTTTTTAGTGATTTGTATTTTTAATAAGAAGTAAATGCATACGCTTAAAATTAGAACCATAGAAAAAGGAACGGTAAATCCGTAAGCAACGGAACCAGGAAGTTTCTCCACCCATTGAATAAAACCAAACATCAACCAAATAGAAATAAATAGTAGTAAGCCGTTTAATTGTCCAATCAAGGGAATAAAATTTAGTAAAAATAGAAAGACACCTAAGCCAAGTATTATTCCAGAAAAAATCATGAGTCCAAGATTGCTGAGTATGAAATAATTTGGAAATTGATGGAAGTAATACAATGTTAGCGGGGTTGTCATGGCTTGTGCTGCTAAACCAATTGCAGTTCCTTGCCAAAAATAACGCAGAATTTTATTTTTTGTGGGAAACCAACTTTCAACTTTCTTGTAAAAAAGAAATATTCCTAGCATTGCTAAATACGACAATTGAAAGCCCACATCAAACAAATAAAGTGGTTGAAATAAAAGAATCACAAAAGCTGTAAAAAATAAGGTGTTGATTGGATTGTATGTCCTGCCGCTCAGTTGTGAAAGAGCTAATACTGAAAACATAAAAACCGCTCGTATAACGCTTGGCGAAAATCCAGTTATTAAAGCATAAATCCAAAGGAGTAGAACAATTAAAATCACTGCTATTTTCTTTGAAATGAATCTTGAAAATAGTTTTGCAACACCTAAAAGTAGTTGTAAAATTAGTCCAATGTGAAGCCCAGAAACAGCTAAAACATGCATTGCTCCGGTAGCGGTAAAAGAATTTCGGGTTTCACTATCTAAAAGGGATTTATCTCCTAAAATTAGTGCTTTGGCAATCGAAAGTTCTCCATCTTGAAGGTGCTTTTCCAATATAGCATTAAAAGTTTTTTGAATTCCACGAATAAATTGTTGAAAATAACTGGCTTTTTGTTTGTCGACTAACTGGTAATTTTCAAATTGGATAAAAGAAATGTGTTGAATTCCTTTCGTTTGCCAATAACGCTTCATGTCAAATTCTCCAGGATTATTTTTATTTTCAATTCTCGAAAGACTTGAATTAACTAAAAGTATGTCGTCAATTTCTCCTTTAAATTTTTCGTCTGTAAAAAACAGTATTTTAATTGGGTTTTTAAGTGCTTCACCAGTTTTTGGAAAAGATGTAATACTTGCTATTCCTTTTGACCAGCCCTGTTCTTTTTTTTGGAATTCAATTATTTTAGCTTCAAAAACTTCGGAATTAGAAATCGCTTGTTCGGATAAATTACGTTTTTGAAATTCTCCCATACTCGTATTTCCAATTAGCACAAAAGAAATAGCTAGAAGTAAGATGAATGTTGTTCGCTCAAGGTACTTATTGTTTGCTGCCCAATTTAGAAGAAAGATTGGAAATATAAAAAGAATAAACGGTGTGAGATTATAGTTAGGAAAGGAAAGATAGGAAAGAATTCCAAAGGAATAAAAAAAGAATAAATAGGAAAATGATTGCTTGTAAAATGGCGGTAAAATTAAGGTCGTTTCTTCCAAAGCTTGCTTCATTTACCGAAGATAATATTTTCCATTTTTAAAGATAATTTTTTCTATAAAAAGTCTTGGATATTAAAACGACTCATATTAACTCCAACTTATAATGATATTCGTTTTTCGACAATTAATTATCATAAAATATTAATTAATTATTGTTTATCATTTTTTGTTTGAAAAATTGATTTATATTTGCTGAAAATTATAAAGTATTAAATATTCAATAAACTTAAATTATGAAATCAAAACAAATTAAATTAATCATCATTCTAATTGCTCTTATTTTACTACAGATTTATTCAGTTTATTATGAAGTATCTGCATGTGGATGGACTTTGAAAATAAAAATACTATCAGTTATTTCTTTTGTCATTTCAGGCATGTTGATTGGTAGTCTTATCTTGAGAAAGAAATTAGTTTTCAAGTCTTGGATTTTAAGTAAAATGAATTTTTTGATGGCGAAAGAAGTCACAATATTTAAATCAGAAATTTCAAAAGATTTACTTTTTGGAAAATTATTAGAAGTAATAGAAGAATCAGATTTTGATTTAGCGGATTCTAATAAAGATACTTTTGAAATTGTAGCTACCACTTTCCCGAACTTTTATACTTGGGGAGAAAACATGTATGTAGAAATTACTGAGATTGAAAACAACATGTCTGAGATTAAATTTACTTCTGCTACAATTTTTGGTTATTCTTGGAAAAGAAATAAGAAAAATACAGATAAGTTTTTTCAATTATTCGAAGAGTCATTAACTATTTAATCGAAAGTATATGTCAATAATTGTGAATTTAGATGTAATGCTTGCTAGACGTAAAATGCAGTTGAAAGATTTAGCTGAGTTAGTCGATATTTCTGTCGTAAACCTTTCGATTTTGAAACAAGGAAAAGGAAAAGCCATGCGTTTTTCAACACTTGATGCAATTTGTAAAGCATTGAATTGTCAGCCTGGAGATATTTTAGAATATTCAACTGATGAATCTACTATTTAATTTAGGGATAGGTGTTTTTAAAACGTAAAAAAAGAAGAATCGTAGAATGATTGCTTATAAAAAGGAGGTAAAATTAAGGTCGTTTCTTCCAAAGCTTACTTCATTTACCGAAGATAATATTTTCCATTATTAAAGATAATTTTTTCTTTAATAAGTAAGGGGCGAAGGAGGGTATTTATTTCATTCTCCGAACAAGAAAAATATTCAGCGCAAATGCCAATTGTTCTTTCTTCTCTGAGGAATTCCTGTAAAGATTTCTCATTTAACTTTATCTTAGACTCATTTTTTTTACACCAATCACAGATTCCGCAATTACTTGTTTCTTGACCGAAATAGTTGATTATTTGCTTTGCTCTACACACTTCACTTTCTACTAATTCTATAACTTTTTCAACTCTGTTTACTGCATTTTTTTTTCGGTCGTGGTAAATTGTTGCAGCGAGTTCAAAATTAAGATCATTTAATCTTGCTTGAATAAAAGTAACGGTTGGAAGGCTGCTTCTAAAATTTACGTCGATTATTTCATTCATCTTTAATGCCTCAAGATAGTTCTTTAATTCAGGCTCAGAAATACCAATTCTTTTTGCTATTTCCGCTTCGAAAATATTCTGCTTAATGTCAAAAATTCCTGAATATGAGCGTGTCAATAAGGTTGTTAATGCTCGGTATTTTTCGTGCTTAACTTGAAAATTATACAATTCTGAATTGTCAACGATAAACTTGACTTTTGTTGGATGGAAAAACCCTTCTGAAAATTGAATATTTTCGTTTAATTCAAGAATTTTTAATGAATTATATGTCTGTGCGTAATCCAATTTAAAAGTTTCACACATACTTTTTAAATCGATGGAGTAGGTTTCGTCTTTTCCTGAACCGAATGCTAAATTTAAATAATTACACAAGACTTTGTAGGTATTGAAAACAACTTCTTTCTCTGGGAATTTCTGTACGACATTTTGCATTAACTCTTTTGTATCATTGGGCTCAACAAAAGCAATAGCTCGCGCTAATTCTCCATCTCTACCGCAGCGACCTGCTTCCTGGAAGTAAGCTTCTAAGGATTGTGGAAGTTCGTAATGCAAAACAAAGCGCACATTTGGCTTGTCTATTCCCATTCCAAAAGCATTTGTTGCCACCATGATTTTAATATCTTCTTTCAACCAACTTTGGAGCATTTTTTGACGTTCATTGTTTTCGAGTCCACCATGGTAAAAACCTGAAGAGATTGAATTAGCCAATAAAATTCGTGCAATTTCTTTTACGCTTTTTCGGGTTTGACAGTAGATTATTCCAGTTGCAGAATTCGCTTTGCAAAAGTCAATCATGCGTGCAATTTTATTCTCGGTTTTTAAAATTTCGTAACTGACATTTTTTCTTTCAAAAGATGCTTCGTGAATTATAGCCTTTTTTAGTGCTAGCTGTTCTATGATGTCTTTTCTGACTTTTTCTGTAGCAGTAGCCGTTAAGGCAAGAATTGGCGTATTCGGATGATATTCCCGTAAATTCTTTATTTTCATGAAAGATGGTCGAAAATCATGTCCCCATTCTGAAATACAATGCGCTTCGTCAACTACAATTAATCCAACTTTCATACTTTTGAATCGTTCTATAAACAAAGAGGATTGAATGCGCTCTGGAGAGGTATATAAAAAATCGACACCTCCAAAACGAGTATTGTCTAATAAGATGTCTATTTCTCGATAAGACATGCCGCTTGTAAGAGCTTTTGCGCGAATTCCTATCTTCTGAAGATTTGCAACTTGATCTTGCATTAAAGCAATTAAAGGAGAAATAACAAGGGTAATTCCTTCGCGCGCAATACCAGGAACTTGAAAGCAAATTGATTTTCCGCCTCCTGTTGGTAAAAGAGCAAGTACATCAGATCCATTGATTGCATCATCCACAATTTCTTCTTGTTGCGGACGGAAAGAGTCATAGTTCCAATACTTTAATAATATTTCGCGGCTTTGCTTCAATTTTTTTTCTTAATTTGGTAAAGTTAAGGAAAACAAAAAGCAATAAAAATTAGTTTGAAAGCTTAATTAGAAATAGTATATTCGCAATCAATTTTTTAACTATGTCCGTGAGCACAATTTCATTTTCTGTAGAAAAAACACAGAATTCCACAATATCGCAAGTTGATTTTGATAATTTAGCTTTCGGAAAGATTCTTTCAGATCACATGTTCATTATGGTATATGAAAATGGCGAATGGGGAGAAGGGAAAATAGTTCCTTTTGCTCCAATTCCAATGCATCCTGCACTTTCAGCTTTACATTACGGTCAATCAATATTCGAGGGACTCAAAGCTTACCGCACTGAATCCAATGAGATTAATATTTTTCGTCCACAAATGAATGCAAAACGTTTTGCGGAATCAGCAGAACGAATGTGTATGCCACCAGTTCCAGAAGATATTTTTCTGGAAGCCATCCGAAAATTGGTAGAAGTTGATCAAGATTGGGTTCCAAGCAATGAAGGTTATTCGCTTTATATTCGTCCCTTTTTATTTGCTACGGATGAAGGAGTAGGAATTAAGCCTTCCGAAACTTATAAATTCATGGTAATTACAGCTCCTGTTGGAGTTTACTATTCTGAGCCTGTTCGTGTTAAAATCGAGGAGTATTATACGCGTGCAGCAATTGGTGGAGTTGGTAGAGCCAAAGCCGCAGGAAATTACGGTGCTTCTTTGTATCCTGCAAAGCAATGTCAGTTGCAAGGGTTTCACCAATTAATTTGGACAGATGCCGCAGAACACAAATACATCGAAGAATCAGGAACCATGAATATTGTTTTTCAGATTGGTGGTAAGTTGATTTCACCTTCCGAAGATGCTGATACGATTTTACGCGGTGTAACGAAAAAAACAGTATTTGACATTGCAAGAAGTTGGGGTGTAGAAATTGAAGAACGAAAGATTACTGTTGAAGAAATTGTTACAGCAGCAAGAAATGGAACTTTAGAAGATGCTTTTGGAGCTGGAACTGCTGCAACTATTGCACAAATCTTAATAATTGGTTTCCGTGATGAGCGTTTAGAGTTGCCACCTTTAGAAGGAAGAACTTTATCTAATAAAATAAAGAATTACCTCAGCGATATTAAAACCGGAAAGGTTGAAGATATCCATTCTTGGAATTTTAAAGTATAATTATTTTAGAGAAATACTGATTGATACTGGTAGATGATCGCTGTATCCTCCTAAGTAATTTGCACCACCATAAGTTCTAAAAGGCACAATATTCCCTTTGTATTTATCTAATAAAAATGCTGGCGAGTAGATTTTCCCTGAACTTGGAACAAGCTTTATTTTTCCGGTACTTAATCCTGTAGAAACAAAAATATGATCCATTATTTCCCATTTCCCTTGGTAGTTGTAGGTGCCTCCAAATTCTCCAGAGGACTTAATAATCATAGGTGTTAATTTACTTTCGATTATTTTTGGTGCTTTGTCACTTGGATAATCGTTTAAGTCGCCCATAAAGATGATTTTAACATTTTGATCCTGCTTTATTAATGAATCGATAAAGCGATCTGCACATTCTGCGGCTTTCACTCTTTTTGCTTCGCTTACATCGGTTCCTGAGCGCCTGCTTGGCCAATGATTAACCATGACAAAGAGCAATTCTTTCTTGTGTTTAAATTTTGCCCACAAAATATCCCGAGAACTTGGTAGTGAGTCACCAGGGAGGACAAAGCGAATAATTCCATCAGATACTAAAGTTAATTTAGACTTGTCGTAAATCATCGCAACATCAATTCCACGCGCATCTTTACTATCATGATGCACCAAAGCATAGGACTTAAAATCCTTTTGATTCATATAAATATCTCGAACAACTTCAGCGTTTTCGATTTCACAAAATCCTGCAATAAGTGGTTTTTCTGCAGTATTTAAAACTTCTCGAATGTGCTTTAGTTTTTCCATATAACGTTTGCTATTCCAAGCATTTTTAGCAGATGGAAGAAATTCAGCATCATCATTTGAACCATCTATTGTGTCAAACAAATTTTCAACGTTGTAGAAAGCAATTGTACTGGGTTTTTGAGCACTTAAACTTATGCAACACAAGAGAAAGATACTTGAAATAATAATTTTAATCATGCTTTAAATCTTTGAGTTAAAAAATAGCTGTTTATTTTTTCTAATTACTTATTACCAGCTTCCGCCAGAACCACCTCCACCAAAGCTTCCGCCACCAAAGCCGCCAAAGCCACCACCAGAACTACCACCGCCGAAACCTCCACCAAATCCACGACCAAATCCGCCGATAAACCCTGCTGCACCAATTGTCGTTCCACCACCACCTCTTTTTATAAGAAGGATAACCAAGATTAAAATAAATAAAACTGTGAAAATCCCCGATAAAAAATCCCCTTTTTTATTTTTTTTGCTGTATTTATTGTGGCTGTATTCGCCTTTTGATAATTCAGAAAGAACTTTTACAGCTTGCTTAACACCTTCAAAATATGCTTGATTTTTAAAATTTGGGAGAAGTTCATTTTGAACAATTTCGTAGCTTGTTAAATCGGGAATAACAGACTCCAAACCTCCTCCTACAGCAATAAAAACTTCTCTTTTACTTTTTTTTTCAGTAGGTTTAATAAGGAGAATTATTCCGTTGTCTTCCTCTGCTTTTCCAACTCCCCATTCTTCTCCAATTTCTGTGGCATATTCCCATGGCTCAAAATCATTTAAATCATCAACAACAATAACTGCAATTTCGTTGGATGTTTCAGCTTCAAATTTCACTAAAATAGCTTCTATTTCTGCTTCTTCAGTAGCGCTTAAAATTTTAAGAGTAGAAAAATTATTGTAGAGTCTAGGAGGTGAAAGTGGCTTAGGAAATTGCCCAAAAATGATTTTACTTGTTGCTAATAAGAGAATAATGCTTAAAAGATATTTCATTCTTTTTCGATGCTTATTTCGTTACTCAATTCATTTTTATCATTTTCTTTGAGGGGAAAGAAACACGCTAGTTGTTTTCCAGCTTCTGATATTGCAGAACATATTCCCAGCGTAAATTCTTGCTTTTTAAAGGCAGTAATCATGGTGTTTTTTGTGCTTTCCCAAAAATCTGCTGGAACAAGTTTGTTAATTCCTTCGTCTCCGATTATTGCAAGCTTTGAATCTTCAAAGGAAAGGTAAATTAAAACACCATTTCTGTCTTTGGTTTTGTGCAGCTTTAATTGCTGAAAAATTATTACAGCTCTTTCTACTGGATTTGATTTGCATTTCTTGTCGATGTGAACGCGAATTTCACCTGCTGTTTGCAGTTCTGCTAATCGAATGGCTTCTTGAATTTCTTGCTTGTCAGCTGAAGAAAGCATTGGTTTTAGAATTTAACTTCTGGCGCATTTTCAGCTCCTGCTTTTGCAGAAAAACCTTTTTTGCGAGGGAAAACTTCTTTGTTTAAAAAGATTCCTGCAAATAAACCTCTAATATGCGTATTATACGATTTTATAGCTTCATTAAATAAGTCGCGCTTTCGGTTGATTCTATTTTCAGTTCCTTCAAGTTGTGCTTGAAATACTTGGAAGTTTTTTGTCGATTGGATTTGAGGATATGCCTCAAAAGCTAGGTTGATAGCAGTATTTATTTTCTTCCCAGCGATTTCCATTTGTTCAGGGTTTTTAGCATTCTGAATTTCATCACTTATACCAGCTATTCCTGCTCTTGCATTGGTAACCTTCGTCAAGATTTCTTTTTCACTTGCTGCTGCACCTTTTACTGTATTGATTAATCCCGGAATTAAATCAGCTCTTCTTTGGTAAGCAGATTGTACATTGCCCCACTTTTCATCAACATTTCCCTGAAGGGATACAGCATTTGAATAAACGGAGTAATATCCCATAAAACTAATTAGGATAATTGAGCCAATTGCAATTAAAACAATGTAAATGGGTTTCATAGCGTTGAATTTTTTTTCAAAGTTAAGAGATTTTATAATACTGCAGTAAAATAAACTTTCTAAAAAGAAATCAACTTTAAGGTTTTAGCTTCGCTATTTTCAGAATTTTTAATTTCTAATAAATATGTTCCTTTTCCAAAATCTTGTAAATCAATAACTTCATTTTGAGAAAGCTGCTTATTTAAGATATTCTTTCCTTGCATGTTGAAAACGGTAACCCAACAATTTGCTTGTTGATTTCCGATGGTAAAAATTCCATTGTTTGGATTTGGAACAATTGTTAAAACAATATTATTTTCATTCACTTCGGTCAAGTTTACAAGCGAATTATCTTGAATAATAGTTCCTATATTGTTGATTATCCAATTTTGTGGATCTACAGTAATTGTAGAGGACAATGTACCGAAATTTGAAATGTAAAATTGCTGTGAATTTGATACTACATCAAAGCGAATAAGCGTGTCACTCATTCCTTGTCGTATGAAACGAAGATCTATTGGATTTGTGAAAGTTGGCGTTACGCTTGGTTTTGATGCTGTATGCTTGAGTTCTAATAATAGGTCTTGTCCAATTTGTTTCCAACGAATAGAGTAGGTGGGATATCCCTCGCCAAAATACCATTGCTCGAAAAAAGGTGTGTAATTTATACCAGAAATTTCTTGCATTTTATTTCTGAGATCAATGCCTCTTGCAACACTGTCTTTAAAATCGTTTTGAAATTCTCTTAATCCTGCGAAAAACAAACTATCGTTGTTCATTAAATAGCGAATAGAATGAATGATTCCAGAACCTTTATCGTAGGAAAGTCTACCGTTGAAAATCCGATTTTCATTTAAAGTATCTGAAAACCAAACGCTTCCTCCTGTTTGCGAAAGTACGTTATCGTGAACATCTAACATGTGTTGCACCTTTTCTGCGGGATATAAATTTTCAAGCATCACATATTCACTGTAGGAAGCAAAACCCTCGTTTATAAAAATATCACTCCACGATGCACAAGTCACACTATTCCCCCACCATTGATGCGCTAATTCGTGAGCAGTTAAACCTTTTGAAAAAGATCCTTGTGTTGTCATTGTTTGATGTTCCATTCCTCCTCCAATTGGCGCCATACAATGTCCATATTTTTGGTCTTCGAAAGGATAAGGACCATATAAATCATAAAATAATTCAATAAAATCTCCAGTTTCATTGATCTCATCTTCAAAATAAATAAATGTTTGAGGATTGTCATAGATAAAATTTTGAATTAAAATAGGATTTGGAGCACCAACAGGATTCGCATAAAATGAATATTCTATGTATTTTGCTACAGCCACAGAAATTAGATAATAGTCAATAGCATGCTTGTTTTTCCATTCGTAGCGTGTAAATCCATTTCCAAGAGGAACTGTATTTATGAGGACTCCGTTAGAGCCTGCTTTGCAAGTATCTGGAACAGTTACTGCAACAAAAGAACTATCTGCTTTATCTCTTAAACTTTGCTTGCACGGAAACCATTCGTAGGCAGAAAAAGGTTCTGAAAGCGACCAAACTACTTTGTTTCCCCAGCTTGGTGATGTGCCTGCAGTCATGCCACTTCCTCCCAAGGGATTTGTTTGTGCTGTTGGAGGATTTCCAGAATATGAAATTTCTATAACGAAATTTTGATTTGCTGAAGAATTAACAGGTGCTTTTACAGCTGTTCCAAGTCGCGAAAAATTTACAACTAATCCATTAACACGAACTTCAGATATTATCATACTTGGATACAATTCAAAAAGCGCAGAATCTAAGTTTGCATTTGCCTTTGCGTGAATTTCAGCTGTTCCTGATAAATAGCTAGAAGTATTTGTCATGTTCAAGTTTAAGCTGTAAAAATGCACATCGTATTTCTCCGTTTCTACAATTTGAGAAGTATTTAGCGTGGCAGTTTTTAATAGATTATGTTGCTTTGTTTGTTTTGAACAAGTTGTTGCATTTTCTTGGCCAAATATTAGGATAGTAATGAAATTGAATACTATTAAGAGAGAGCTGTTTTTTTTCATTGTTTTTTTTGTAAAAATAGTATATTTCTATCTAATTATTTTATTGAATTTAGCATTGTTGAAATTATAATTTACATTAAATTTACCGAATAATTATTAAGACATGAAAAATAGAATTTTAAAATTAGTTTTCCTTATAGTTATAGCTACTTGTATATCAAGAAGTTCTTTTGCTCAGATTTCTAAAGGTTATTTAACTTTAGGTGGAAGCTTAGGTGCAAACATTACCCTAGATTCAAAAAGTACTATTGGGCCATTATCTTCTAGTACTCCCGGTTATATACAGTGGAATTTCTCACCAACAGTTGGATTTTGCATTACTGATGAAATTGTTGTTGGGGTTGGTTTAAATATCGATTCAAAATTTACCAATCAAGTTTCAAGTCTTGATAATTCAAAAACTGAAAACATTATGGCTTCTGGTATAGGTGCTAATTTAACTTTTCGTAAATACAACAAAATTAGAAGTTCAATTTATTACCATACGCAAGTAGGAGTAGGTTATGCTATTCAGACTGGCACAAATAGAATACCCCTTGGGACAAATAATTTAACTGATGGCGGAGAATTTCTTGCAAGATCAATTAGCGTTACCGTTAATCCAGGTTTGACGTATTTTGTATCTTCAAAATGGGCTATTGATTTTAGTTTAAATAATATTCTTGCGTATACTTCTAGAACTATAACTTTTTTTGATTACGGACCGGAAGACATCGAAACAAAAGATGGTTCTTTATCATTTGGTTATGGCTTAACACCAACTTTAGGTGTATTTTATTTCTTAGGTCAATAAGTAATAGTTTAAATTTTAACTAATTTCTTTAGGAGCTTTTACCTTGTCTTTTAACAAAGCAAGATTTAAAACTTCGTTCATTTTTGAGACATAATGAATTGTTAAACCTTTAAGATAATCTTGGTTTATCTCATCTACATCTTGTTTATTTTTATTACAAAGAATTAGGGTAGTAATTCCTGCTCTTTTTGCTGCGAGAATTTTTTCTTTAATACCACCAACAGGTAAAACATCTCCACGAAGTGTGATTTCACCGGTCATAGCTAAGTTTTTCATAACTTTTCGCTGTGTAAAAAGCGATGCAAGAGAGGTAAGCATTGTTACTCCGGCACTTGGTCCATCTTTTGGTGTTGCGCCCTCAGGAACGTGAATATGAACGTTGTGTTTTTCAAATAGTTCTTGGTCTAAGTCTAAATAAGCGCTGTGTGCTTTCAAAAATTCTAGCGCAATTACTGCAGATTCTTTCATTACATCGCCTAAGTTACCTGTAAGTGTTAATTTCCCTTTTCCTTTAGTAATACTTGATTCAATGAAGAGAATATCTCCACCAACGCTTGTCCAAGCTAAACCTGTTACAACACCTGCCACTTCGTTGTTATCGTACTTTGTGCGGGATCTTCCGGCTCCAAGAAAGGTAAATAAATCCGCTTGAGAAATTTTTGCAGTAAATTTTTCATCCATTGCAATTTGTCTCGCTCTGTTTCGAACCAATTTAGCAGCCAGCTTATCCAAACCTCTCACACCAGACTCATTAGTGTATTCTTCGATTAATTTTTCCCAAATTTTATCCTCAACAAGTATGTCTTTTTTGGTAATGCCATGTTCTGTAATTTGTTTTGGAAGTAAATGACGCTTTGCAATTTGAATTTTTTCTTCAATGGTGTAACCATTTACTTCGATTATTTCCATTCTATCGAGTAAGGGGCCTTGCACCATTGAGAGATTATTTGCTGTAGCGACAAATAGAACTCGAGAAAGATCAAATTCAGTTTCTACATAATTGTCATAAAAGGCATGATTTTGCTCTGGATCCAAAACTTCAAGAAGTGCAGAAGAGGGGTCGCCATGATTGCTGCGCCCAAGTTTATCTACTTCATCTAAAACAAATACTGGGTTTGCCGAAGCTGTTTTCTTAAGGTTCTGAACAATGCGTCCTGGCATAGCACCAATGTATGTTTTACGGTGACCGCGAATTTCCGCTTCGTCGTGTAAACCTCCCAAAGACATCCGAACATATTTTCTTCCCAAAGCTTCTGCTATGGATTTTCCGAGAGATGTTTTTCCAACTCCCGGAGGTCCATAAAAGCAAAGAATGGGAGATTTCATATTTCCTTTTATTTTCAAAACTGCTAGGTATTCGAGAATTCTTTCTTTTACTTTTTCCAAGCCAAAATGATCTTTTTCAAGAATTTTTCGTGCGCGATTGAGGTCTAAGTTGTCTTTTGTATATTCTCCCCAAGGTAAATCTAATAATAGATCGAGGTAGTTCATCTGAACAGTATATTCTGCACCTTGCGGGTTCATGCGCTGCATTTTCTCTAATTCTTTCTTGAATAGTTTTTCAATAACACTGTTCCATTTTTTCTTTTCGGCACGATCTTTAAAGTCTTGAACATCTTGTGTTTGAGGGTTATCGCCTAATTCGTCTTGAATGGTGCGCATTTGCTGCTGTAAAAAATAGTCGCGTTGCTGCTTATCAAAATCCTTACGTACTTTATTTTGAATTTCATTGCGCATTTCAAGCATTTGAACTTCGAGTGTCAGGTGTTCCATCACCATCATCACGCGTTTTTTGATGTCAGTTTCTTCTAACATCTCTTGTTTTTTAGAAACATCGGCATTCATATTTGAAGAAATGAAATTCACAAGAAATGATGGGCTATCAATGTTTCCGATTGCAAATTGTGCTTCAGAAGGGATATTTGGGCTATCTCGGATAATTTCAAGAGCAAGATCTTTTATGGTTTTAAGCATGATGTCCAGCTCTTTGTTGCCTTTTTTAATTGGAATTTCGTTGAAAACAGAAACTTTTGCCAGCATGTACGGTTCCGTTTGTAGAGCCTGAACAATTTCAAACCTTCTTTTTCCTTGGATAATAACAGTCGTGCTTCCATCAGGCATTTTTAGCATGCGAATGATTTGAGCAACTGTTCCAGTTTTATTTAAATCTTCAAATTTTGGAGCTTCTTCCTCTTGGTTTTTTTGTGAAACAACACCAATTATTTTATTTCCTTTGTTTGCCTCTTGAATTAATTTTATGGATTTATCTCTTCCAACGGTAATTGGAATAACCACTCCAGGAAATAAAACATTATTTCGAAGGGGTAAAATTGGAAGCTCTTCTGGAAAAACTTGCTTGTTTACATTTTCTTCCTCTTCAGCTGTAATTAAGGGGATAAATTCAGCATCGTTTTCAATTCCTGAAAATCTAAAAAAATCCACATCGTTTATTTTACTCATATTCGCTTTATTTAGTGCGACAGTTTGTCAGTTAGTTGTATAAGCAGCGCTAATTTATTGATAAATTACTTTGAGTTATAGATTTGTCAATCCATGTGCCAATTCTTTAGCACTGAAAATTTGTCTTATTTTCTGTTATTTTCAAATGGAGTGTAACCCTACACGAATTCATTCCGTAAAGTGAGCAATAAATTTAATAACTATAAATAAAATGCAATCTTTAAGAATTCAAACCGCAGCACAAATTGAAATAAAGTTATCTAAACACCGCGATTTAGGAACAAATAGTCCTTTAACAATTTTTCAAGTTGCTTATCTTTTAGATGTATTATCGCGAGGTGAAGATTCTGAAGAAAACTATTCGGAATTGTTTAGCATTCACCTTAATTAATGCGCTATAACTGCAGAACCTATCAATTCTTCTTTTAAGTACCAAGCAGCAAATTGACCCGGAGTTATTCCTCTTTGTTTTTTCTCAAATAAAATATAATATTCCTCTTCGTGAAGCAATAGTACTGCTTTCTGAAAGTTTTGTCGGTATCTAATTCGCACCATGCAATTCAATCCTTTTGGAGGAATCGTTATTTCCTGAAGCCACGATAAGCTGCTTTTCTCCAACTTTAAAGCATGTCGATTTAAGCCGGGATGGCTGTCTTTTTGACCTGTATAAACGATATTTTCTGTCGTGTCTAATCCAATTACATAACTTGGCTCTGGTCTTCCGCCAACATGAAGCCCTTTTCGTTGACCAATTGTATAGTAATGGGCACCTTGATGTTTTGCAACTTCAATTCCATCTTTTTCTAGAAAAGAAAAAGGATTTGACAGTGCAACAATGTTTTCTTTGTTGACAGGTATTTGGTGGTAGCGCATTAAATCTGGAAAATATTCTGGAATTTCAATAATAATACCTTCTTTGGGAGCCAATTGCTGCTGTAGAAAAATTGGAAGACTTATTTTTCCTACAAAACAAAGCCCTTGAGAGTCTTTCTTATCTGCAGTGATAAGATTTGTTTTATGTGCAATTCTTCTTACTTCAGATTTCTCAAGTTCGCCAATTGGAAACAATGCTTTGGACAGCTGCTGCTGTGATAGTTGACACAAAAAATACGATTGATCTTTGTTTTTATCTTTTCCTGCCAACAAGCCAAAAGAACCGTCAGCATGAGGAATTTTTCTGCAGTAATGTCCAGTAGCAACAAAGTCTGCACCGAGTTCCATTGCTGCTTTCAGAAATACATCAAATTTTATTTCTCTGTTGCATAAAACATCAGGATTTGGAGTTCTTCCAACTTTGTATTCCTCAAACATGTAATTTACAATCCGCTCTTTATATTCCTTACTTAAATCGATAACCTGAAAAGGAATTCCCAATTGTTCTGCAATTAGCAGTGCATCGTTAGAATCATCTATCCACGGACAATCATCAGAAAGAGTTACGGATTCGTCGTGCCAATTCCGCATATACATGCCGATAACTTCATATCCTTGTTTGACTAATAAATGTGCTGCAACGGAAGAATCTACGCCTCCAGAAAGACCAACAACAACTCTTTTCATGCTACAAAGTTAAGAGAAAATCAGCTGTGTGAAGCAATCAGAGTGCCCGATTCCATTCAGCTAAGAAAATACCACAGGCAATTCCAACATTTAAGGATTCAGCAGTTCCTCTTCCAGGAATTAAAATAGGATGTGTAATATAGCTTAAAACATCTTTTGAAATCCCATTTCCTTCGTTTCCAAGCACCAAGTACTTCATTTTAGCAGCGTTTGTCTCATAGATAGATGTTCCAGCTAATAAAGCACCATGAATAGGTTCTTTTATACTTGATAGAAAATCTGGTAAGTCTGTATAGTGTATGGAAATTCGAAAAACACTTCCCATGGATGCTTGGATTGTTTTAGGATTAAACTGTTCAACATTGGAAGGCGAACAAACTATTTGTGTGATTCCAAACCAATCTGCTGTTCGGATGATAGTCCCAAAATTACCAGGGTCTTGAATACCATCTAAAATTAAGGTTCGCGTATTATTTTTGATGGTTTCTTTTTCGGGTTTTTCAAGCACAGCGATAGCATCTGGAGCGTTTGAAAGCGAACTCATTTTCTCTAATTCACCTTTTTTAGCACTATAGCAATCAGTACTAATTTTATTTTCCAAGAGAAATTTCTCTGAACCAACAAGTAGTTTTACCCTGAATCGTGATTGAGAAAGTAATTCAAGCACTATCTTTTCTCCCTCCACCAAAATTAATTGTTCCTTTTCCCTATTTTTTTTAATTTGTAGGCTTCGAATCCACTTTAACTTTTGTAATGAAATTTTTTCCAAAGTAATATGCTTAAATTTGTATTTGAAAGTGAAAGTAGCAAAATTTATTTATTTATCATTTGTATTTGTTTGGAGTATAACTTCCTGCAGTTTAACGCGCAAGTTACCTGCTAAGAATTATTTATTAAAAGCAAATGAGATTTCAATTGATAGTAAGCTAATTAGCAAGGATGATATCTCATATATTTTAAAACAACAACCAAATAAAAAAGTCTTAGGTATTTCATTAAAATTAAGGATTTACAATTCAATAGATTCATCAAAAGTAGCTGAAAGAAGACAAAAATCTTCTGAGAGATTTACCAAAAAAATAGAGCGAAAAAAAGTTCGTTATTCTAAAATAAATCAACGGAGAATAGAAAAAGCCCGCTCGAAAAATAAGGATTTTTATATAGAAAAGGAACTAAAGGATACAACTTATTCCAAACTACTTTTTTTAGAAAGGTTGAAATATAAGTCAGGGCAAAAACCAATTGTATTTGATTCCTTACTGTTTTCTAAAAGTCAAGAACAGATTGTATTATATCTTCGAAAAAAGGGATTTTATTACAGTCAGGTGAAAGGTGAAGTGACCTATAACGAGAAAAAACGATTCGCCAAAACAAACTTTAAAATTGAAGTAGGGCCTCGCTACATTATTGATTCTGTAAAATACAATGGGCAGGAAAAAATCAAATCCTATAATTCTGGTTTTATTCAAAGTCAAATAAGTGCAAATGGAAAAGATCCACTCGTAAATCAACCCTTTGACCTAGATTATTTAGATGAATATAGAAGTAACATTTCAAAATACATGCGAGATAGACAGATATATAAGTTTTATGCTAGTACAATTAGTTTTAAGGTTGACACGCTGAAATCAACAATGAAAGTAAATCTTACAGTAAATTTTGACGATAGATATATCCCATCTTCTATAAATTCAGATAGTTTAATAAAAGTTCCCTTTGTAGAATCTTATATTAATAATGTTTATTTCCATTTAGCTGATTCTGTAAATGTTAAAGGAAACTTTCAAGCTTTACTTAAAGAAAAACAGCTTGACATCCGAGATCCATTGGCAGCTCAATTTATGCGGACAATTAATTCTTTGGAATACACAAAATTACCAGCAACAAAAAAACAGATAAAAGAATCCAAGGGAAAAATAAAGACTGGTGATCCAAACTTTTTCCGTGTTGTAAATTTATCCTATAATGGTGAAAAACCTTGGCTGAAGCCAGAAATTTTGGAGCTTCAAAATTATTTGGAGCATACAAATAAGTACAAAGAGTATTATTTAGATCGGTCTTATCGTTCTTTGGTGCAACTTGGAGTTTTTAGCGCTGTAAAACCCATTCTTATTGAAGTTCCAAATTCAAATTTAATTGATGTTCATTATTACTTAGAGCCAAGTGAAAAACAATCCTTTGGTTTTGATCCAAAATTTACTACTTCTTTTGGTCTATTGGGAGCTTCAGCTTCATTGAATTACACGAATAAAAATCTATTTAGAGGTGCCGAAAAAATTACCTTATCATTTGGAGGTGGATTTGAATCGCAGCCAAAAATTTTTGATGATAATACGAACCAGCGAACATTTAATACTTTAGAGTTTGGTCCGAGTATCAAATTTGATTTTCCAGGATTGTTTCCTATGCCACTTACCATGCTTTCAAAAAGACAAAAACCTAGAACACTTTTTTTGTTGGCTTACAATCTTGAAAAGCGTTCAATTTTTGATAGACAGGTTTTTCAGTTAAATTATATGTGGAAATTTCTCAGTGGAAAAACTCAGGTATTCCAACTGGGACTTCCATTTATGTCGGGGATAAAATACGTACGAATTGATAAAAGTGAGAGCTTTAATCAACAGTTGTCGCAAATTAACGATCCGTTTCTAAGCAATAGTTATAGCAGTCAATTTATTTGGCAAGATTTCAAATTTTCAATAGAATATAACAATAAAGACCGAGATTATTTGAATGGTAAAAAACGATTCCTAGATGCTTATATTTATTTTAATTCTACCATTGATGCTGCAGGAAATTTTCTTTATATGTTCAAAAAAATTCAAGAAAAAAATGAATTAGGTCAAAACATGTTTCAGAATTTACCTTATTCACAATTTATACGAATTGACAATCAATTCATTGCTTCAAGAAATTTAAAGCGTGCGCAATCACTGCACCTAAAATTCAGTATTGGTGGAGGGAAACCTTTTGGAAATTCAACAACTTCGATGCCCTACGACTATAGTTTTTTTGGTGGTGGATCGAACGATAATCGTGGATGGCGCTCCAGAGCATTAGGGCCAGGCGGGTACAAATACCATCTTGATTCAAATAGTCTAATTACGCAAGTTGCAGATATTCGTATTGGAGGTTCTTTTGAATATCGCTTTCCTATTACTAGTTCTTTAAAAGGTGCTTTTTTTAGTGATTTTGGAAATATTTGGACCTACAAAGAAGATTCAAGAATTGGTGGAAAATTTACTTGGGACTCTTTTTTAAGTCAGTTTTGTATTGCTTCAGGATTTGGTGCGCGTCTAGATCTTGATTTTTTCGTACTCCGGGTTGATATCGGTTTTCCAATTTACAATCCTTCTTATCAAAATGGTGCGAAGTGGGTTTTTAATGATTTATTTAGCAACTATAGAGAAACTTACTACCAAGAAGGGGTCGCTACTTATGGTTCATTGGAAAATGCAAAAGCTAAAATGCCAAAACCATTTGTTCCTGTTTTTCATTTTGGTATCGGATATCCTTTCTAAATTCTATGAAAAAAAATAGCTTTCTAATTTCATTTTTGGCCCTTATTCTTTCTTCTTGTATGAAAGGAGAGAAAGTTGATTTAATTATTCACAATGCTGTAATCTATACGATGAATAATGAATCTTCTGTTCAGGAGGCAATGGCAATTCGCAATGGGAAAATAATTGAAGTTGGACCTGAAAGACAAATTTTAAATAAATACAGGTCTGATAAAATAATTGATGCAAAAGGTAAAGATATATATCCGGGATTTACAGATGCACATGGGCATTTATTACTTTATGCACAGCAAAAATTAAGCTTAGACTTAGTTGATTCAAAATCATTAAATGAGGTGCTCGTTCGCTGTGAAAAGTACAAAAGTTTAAAAGGCAAAGATTTTATTGTCGGAACAGGTTGGGATCAATCTTTATGGGGGACAAACGATTTACCAACAAATGCAGAATTAAACAAGTTGTTTCCCACAATTCCAGTTTGTCTTTATAGAATTGATGGACACGCAGCACTCGTAAACGATTGTCTTCTGAAGAAAGCAAATATTACTGCATCGTCTTTTGTCGATGGGGGTGAAGTTAGTTTAGATCAGGACGGAAAACCAACTGGAATCTTGATAGACAACGCAATAGGACTTGTTGAAGCTTCAATTCCAAAATTTTCGGATGCAGACTTATCTAAAGCAATAATAGAAATTCAAGAAGAACTTTTTCAATATGGAATAACTGGTGTTCACGAAGCTGGAATTGACTATCGACACATTTCGCTATTTCGGAATATGGTGAAAAATGGATCTCTTAAACTAGATGTTTATGCCATGTTGAGAATGAGTAAGGAAAATCTAAATTTTGCAAAAAAATACGGTCAATTTCGATATAAAAACTTATCCATTCAAAGCTTTAAAGTTTGGGCAGATGGTGCCTTGGGTTCTAGAGGAGCATATTTGAAGAAAAGTTATGATGATGCTGCTCATTCTCATGGTTTACTCTTGACAAGTGTGAAGGAATTAAAGGATATGGCGCAATTCTGTATTGAAAATGATTATCAAATGAATACCCACGGTATTGGTGATTCCGCAAATGCTTTGGTTTTAGAAATTTATAAGGATGCTTTTCAAAAGAAAAAAGATCATCGTTTTCGAATCGAGCATGCTCAAGTTATTGATCCAAATGATTTTAAAAAATTTGCAGATTATTCTGTTTTTCCCTCAGTGCAACCTACGCATGCAGTTTCAGATCAGCGTTGGGCAATAAACCGAATAGGAGCAGAGCGCATAAAAGGTTCTTATGCTTACAAAACGTTGCTAAGTCAATTTGGAATGCTCGCAATTGGAACAGATTTTCCGATCGAACGAACGAATCCATTTTTGACAATTCATGCGGCAGTTCAGCGAAGAACAGCAACGGATGAATCTATCGAGGGTTTTTATATGAATGAGGCAATTTCTTTGGAAGAAGTGCTACGTGGAATGACAATTTGGGCTGCTTTTGCCTCATTTCAAGAAAATAAATTAGGCTCGCTGGAGAAAGGGAAGGATGCTACTTTTGTCATTTTTGAACGCAAAGTTCAATCTCAGGTGAAATTTCAACAAAACTATTCTTGGATGACCTTTGTAAAAGGCCTAATTGTCTATGAAGCAAATGAATTGTAAATCTTTTAAAAAAGACGAGTAATTAACAACTTCTTAAGTTAATTTGCGTACGAGACAGATAGTATGCTTAATTTTGTTTAAAAATTAGAATTTATGGGATTATTAGAGAATAAAGTTGTTTTGATTACTGGTGCCTCTCGTGGAATTGGAAAAGCAATTGCAGAAGAGTGCCTTCTTCAAGGTGCAACAGTTGCTTTTTCTTATCTTAGAGAATCTACTCAGACACGCGAATTAGAAATTGAGTTATCTAAAAATGGTGGGAGAGTAAAAGGATTTCTTTCTGATGCTTCTAATTATGATGCTGCACAGAAATTAGTAGATGATGTTGTAGAGGAATTTGGTACAATCGATGTTTTGGTAAACAATGCAGGAATTACAAGAGACACTTTATTGATGCGAATGACTGAAGAGCAATGGGATGCTGTAATAAATGTAAATTTAAAATCTGCATTTAATTTAACCAAAGCTGTTCAGCGACCAATGTTAAAAGCAAGATCTGGTTCTATTATAAATATGTCTAGTGTTGTTGGAGTTAAAGGAAATGCTGGTCAATCCAATTATGCTGCATCGAAAGCAGGTTTAATTGGTTTTACGAAATCAATTGCTGCAGAATTAGGGTCTAGAAATATTCGTTGTAATGCAATTGCCCCGGGCTTTATAGAAACAGAAATGACAAAATCATTGGATGAGAAAGTTGTGGAAGAATGGCGAAATGGAATTCCATTGAAGCGCGGAGGTCAGCCACTAGATGTTGCAAAAGCAACAGTTTTTTTAGCTTCAGATATGTCTTCCTATATCACTGGACAAACACTTCATGTTTGCGGTGGAATGCTAATGTAAGAGATTATGAATATTCGCCCTCGAAGAAATAGAAAGTCAGCTGCCATTAGAAATTTGGTGGAAGAAACAAATTTAGGTCCCCAGCATTTAATTTATCCGATTTTCCTGAAAGACGGAAAAAATATAAAAGAAGAAGTAAGTTCTTTGCCAAATAATTACCGTTGGTCGCTTGATCGTTTATTGCCTGAAATTGAAGAATGTATGAGTCTTGGTGTTCAGACATTTGATATTTTTCCATGTGTTGATGAAGTTTTAAAAGATAAAATTGCATCTTACAGTTATGCTGAAGATAATTTTTATTTGGAAGCCATTCTACAAATTAAAGCACGTTTTCCTGAATCTGTACTTATGAGTGATGTTGCAATGGATCCTTATTCCTCTGATGGTCACGATGGTTATGTGGAAAACGGCAAAATTATCAACGATACAACACTTCCTATATTAGCAAAAATGTCATTAGCTCAAGCTCAAGCTGGAATTGATATTATTGGACCTTCAGATATGATGGATGGACGTGTTGGTGTAATTCGTGAAGCATTAGATAAAAATGGTTTTAGCGATGTTAGTATTATGTCGTATACAGCAAAATATGCAAGTGCATTCTACGGACCATTTCGAGATGCTTTAAATTCTGCTCCAAAATCTGGCGATAAAAAAACGTATCAGATGAATCCTGCCAATAAAAGAGAGGCCTTGTTAGAAGCACAGTTAGATTTTGATGAAGGTGCTGATATGTTGATGGTAAAACCTGCTTTATGTTACTTGGATGTCATTCATATGTTGCGAGAGAATTTTCCGATTCCAATTACTGCTTATAATGTAAGTGGAGAATGCGCCATGGTTTATGCAGCTGCTAAAAGCGGTTATCTAAATTATGATTTAGCAGTTTATGAAATTTTATTGAGTATTCGTAGAGCCGGAGCAGATGGGATTCTGACCTATTTCGCCAAAGATTTTGCTCAAATGATTCGAAAGTAATATTTAATTATGGAAACTTATTACATTGATAATCAATATATTTCTATTTTAGAATTTGAAAAAATTTTCAATTCAAACGCTTTTGTTTCCTTAGGAGAAAATGCAAAAAAATCCATTGTAGCTTGCAGAGAATATTTAAACACGAAACTCGAAAAATCAACGGATTTAATTTATGGAATTAATACAGGTTTTGGTTCCTTGTGTAATACTGCGATTTCAAAAACTGAACTTTCTCAATTACAAGTCAATTTAGTTCTATCTCACGCTTGTGGAATGGGCGATGAGGTTCCAACTGAAATTGTTCGAAGAATGTTGCTCTTAAAGGTTATTGGTTTGTCAAAAGGAAACTCTGGAGTTCAATTAGAAACTGTTGAGCGACTTTTATTTTTTTACAATCAGCACATTACTCCAATTATATACGAGCAAGGAAGTTTGGGTGCTTCTGGAGATTTGGCTCCTCTTGCCCATTTGTCTTTACCATTAATTGCTGAAGGTGAAGTAGAGTTTGAGGGGCAGCGATACACTGGAGCTGAAATAGCTAAGAAATTTAATTTACTTCCAATAAAACTTCAATCAAAAGAGGGATTGGCTTTGTTGAATGGAACACAGTTTATGTCTGCTTACGCCACATCTTGCCTTGCAAATTCTAAGCACTTATGGAAAAATTGGAATCTAATTGCTAGCATGTCTTTAGATGCCTTTGATGGAAGAATTAATCCTTTTCAGGATAATGTAAATTCAATAAGAAATCATCCAGGTCAAATTGAAACAGCTAAACTAATTCGCCAATTTCTTGAGGGAAGCGAAATTATTTCCAAGATAAAAGAGCATGTTCAAGATCCTTATTCATTTCGCTGTATACCACAAGTTCACGGAGCAACAAAAGACACCTTAGATCATTGTTCTTTGGTAATTGAAAGAGAGATTAATGCTGTAACAGATAATCCGACACTATTTCCTGATGAAGATGATATTGTTTCTGCAGGAAATTTCCACGGACAGCCTTTGGCCTTAATTTTAGATTTTATGGCGATTGCAATGGCTGAAATGGGAAGTATCTCAGAAAGAAGAATTTATAAGTTGATATCAGGAAGTCGCGGATTACCACCATTTTTAGTAGCTAATCCAGGTTTAAATTCTGGTTTAATGATCGCCCAATATACCTGTGCATCAATTGTTAGTCAGAACAAGCAGTTATGTACTCCGGCTTCCATTGATACAATAGATTCTAGTAATGGACAAGAAGACCATGTTAGCATGGGTGCGAATGCAGCTACTAAATTAGCACGCGTTATAGAAAATTGTTTTGCTATTCAAGGAATTGAGTTATTAAATGCTTCACAAGCCTTGGAATTTAGACGACCTTTAAAAAGTTCTCAGAAGATTGAAAACTTGCATGCTACTTTTAGAAATGGAGTTTCCTTTTTAGGGGCTGATAGAAATACATCTTTAGATATGAAAGCAGCTCTAAATTTTGTTAAAAATTCACTTTAAATAGACTGTTATGGAAGATGAGTATCAAATAAATGAATCCCAGGAAGAAAATACGGAGCGTCCCAGATTCTTGCTTGTTTTGTGCATTATGACAGTTTTAAATGCAGGGTTAACATTAGTTAATGGTCTTTTTTCATTGTTTTCTGCTAAACCGTCAGAAGCTGAAATAGCAAAAGCAAACAGTCAAATTTCTAAGTCACTCGACTTATTGATAGATCAGGAAATGTATTATTGGGTGGATGTTATCAAAAAAGTTCAAATAATGACTGAGGCGATGTATACTAATTTTATGGCCTATATTACTGTTTCAATTATTGTTTCTCTCTGTGGTTTACTTGCAGCGATTTTTATGCTAAAAGGAAAGAAAATTGGTTTTCACGCTTATATTATCTACAGTTTTTTATGGATTTTACAATCTTACTTATTTGTAGCGCCACAGAATGTCCCAAGTGTATTAGTTATATTTAATGTGCTATTTTGTGTTGGATTTATTTTCATGTATTCCCGCAATTTGAAATGGTTGCGCTAGTACAATTTAAAAAGGAGTGAATAATTTAGTTTTATTCTTTTCCTTCTAGATAGTTTTGTAAATACTGAAATCCATCTGTCAAGTTACCCGAGAAATTAGTTTCAGCACCTCTTTCAATTATATTATCCGGATCTTCACCAAATAAAGCAGGCAAAACATGCTTGAGTAATTCATCACCAAAATCTTCAGAAGCATCTTTAGGTAATTCGCAGGGTAAATTATCAACAGCCATAACAGCAATAGCATCTCTGTCCATAAAATCAGTTTCTTTTCCGCTAATTGGATTATAGCCATAGATAGAATCTCCAATTTTACTCGGACGAATCGTTGCAGCAATTGGTCCAGCAATATCACAAGAAATGTCTCCGATGACTTTTATTCGCTTATTTTCTTCCTGTAAATCTTCTTGAGAAAGGATGTTTGGTGCTTTAGCATTCCAAAAGTGACAAGGAATATACATGTCAGTTATTGAAACATAGCACTTAAAAGTTGATTTATATAATTCTGGATTTGAATAGAACTCAGATTTCATAAATTGCGAATCGTCTTTTCGGCCATAATAATCTTCAACTTCTAATTGAGCGAAAATTGGTTCATCAAAGGATTGTGTGAGGTAATCTTCAGGACTAACCTCCTTAATTGGTAAAAGCTTGATAATTTCGCGAGCTCCGTGTCCTACACGACCAAATCCCGTGAGTAAAACCCTAAAATCTTTCTGTAAGATTACTTTTTTTAATTCCTCTTCAACTTCTTGGCGATTAGCACATAAATGCGCAGGCTTCAGTTCGAAAGTTTTCGTTTTCAAGCCATAAGTTAGAAAAGAGTTGTAACAACCAACAATTCCAGCATAGCGACCAAAGCCAATCAGTCGCTTATTATTTTTATCTTTTATTACTTCGTAATCCACTAAGCGAATTTTTTTAGCCAAAAGAGCACGAAGAAGTTCCCTGTTATAAGGTTGTTTTTTAATCGTATGAGAAAAAAAGAAAAATGTCTTGTTTTCAATTAAATAAGAAATAGGAACTTCCTTTACACCAAAAATAATATCACAATCGTTTAGGTTTTCTACTATTTCAATACCTTCTTTTTGGTATTCCTCATCTTTAAAAGTTCTAATTGGACTTGTTTGTACGAGAACTTTCACATTTGGAAAGCGTGTTTGAATCTCATTACATTGTTTTGGAGTCAAGGGAACACGGAAATCAGGTGGAACCTTTCCTTCTCGAATTATTCCAATTGTAATAGTATTCATATTTAAATTTATTGAATAGGCTCTTTTAAAAGGTAATTATCGATGAATTCCCGAATACAAGCATCTCCACCATTCTTAGATAATTGAATATGAGCAAGAGATTTAACAGCATTAACAGCATTCTTTGGACAGACAGCAATACCAACTTGTTTCATTATTTCTAGATCATTAATATCATCGCCAATCATGGCAACTTCAGATAAGTCAATATTCAAAGATTCACACCAATTTTTTAAAATAGAAATCTTTGGTTCACGACCAACATAACAATGCTGAACTCCAAGAATTTCAGCGCGTTTTTGAACCATTGAATTTGTAGTGCCAGAAGAAATAATACCAATCTGAAAGTTATTTTTTACTAAATGTTGAATAGCCATTCCATCTTGCGCATTAAAACGCTTGATTTGATCGCCATTTTCTGAAATATACATTCCACCATCTGTCATTACGCCATCAACATCTATAATTAGAAACTTGATTGCCGATAACTTTTTTTTGTATAATTCAGGTTTGAATATTGGTTTAAAAAGCAATGCATACATGTCAATATCGTATTCCTCACATATTGCTTCTAAATCGTAAACAGTCAATTCGTGAACATTTTCAACTTCAAGATCATCTAGGAAATCTTTGAATTCAATTCCAAATTTCGCACACAACCCTTTTATGTTTTGTTCTAATTGCATTTTATATCATTTTGTAGCCAACACTTGCAGCAACTCCTTTTAATTGGTTAAATAAGGCTTCAAATTCAGTATAATTTAACTGCTGAGAAGCATCAGATTTCGCGATTTTTGGATTAGGATGTGTTTCAATCAATAAGCCATCAATTCCCATAGCAACACAAGCTTTAGAAAGCGAAGGTACACCATAAGCATAACCCATTGCGTGTGATGGATCTAAAATAATTGGAAGGTTTGTATGTTCTTGAAGCCAAGCAACACCACATAAATCCAATGTAAAGCGCGTTCCAGTCTCAAATGTTCGAATTCCACGTTCGCAAAGGACAACGTTTTCATTGCCACCTGATAATACAAATTCAGCAGCTTGAACAAATTCCTGAAGAGTTGTGCCAAAACCACGTTTGATTAAAACAGTCTTGTTTGTTTTCGCGCAGGCTCTTAATATTCCTTGATCGTACATTGCTTTTGCTCCAATTTGAATAATATCTGTGTATTCAATTATTTCATCTATGTGCGTTGCATCTCGTGCTTCTGTTATTACATTTAAACCATAGTCAGTGCGCATTTTTGCTAGAAGCTTCAATCCATCTAATCCCATGCCTTGAAAAGAGTAGGGGCTTGTTCGCGGTTTGTAGCAACCACCTCTCAGAGTAGATAAACCTAATTTAACTAATAATTCTGCAGAAGAACGAATTTGCTCTTCGGATTCTACGGAACAAGGTCCGCCAATTAGTAGCGTATTGTTACTTTTTCCTCCAATTTGAGTAGTTCCAAATTTTACCAAGCGTTTCTCATTTTTATATCTACGAGACGCTAATTGCATATCATTTGGAAAAATCCAGCTATTTTCTGTGTGATTTGTTAATCCTGAAGGGACTTCCTTCATACTTGAACCTGTTATTAAAACATTGGTCCCTTCACTTACAATGTGAAAAGCTTTATTTTCTGCAGCTAATACTGCGGCACTTTCTTTTGAAACAGTTTTTTTTAAATGAATTATCATATTTCTCCTTTAATCAGATGTACAAAATTAACAATTCCAATGGCATTTTGTTGAGAATTTACAACTGGTAAATACATAATCGGAAATGAACATTTTTTAATCAGTTGAAGCATTTCAAATACAGTAGCGCTTCCATCAATTCTAATTGGATTTGTATTTATGAGATCTTCCGGTTGAATAGCAGCTAAATCATCTATTTTTTTTAATACGGCTTTTCGTATGTCAGCACTTGAAACCAATCCTTTGAATTGATTATTTTGAGAAAGGATAAGCGTAAACCCAACATTTCCATTTTCCACTGCTTGCAAAATAGATTTTGTAGTACAGTTTTCTATATAATCTTTTGGACTCTCTTCCAACGGAATCATAAAATCTTCCACGCAATAGCTCGACTCAATCTCTCGATTAGTAAGATTCATTAAAGCATGACCAATACTTGGACCAGAGAATAAATAAGAACCCGAAACAGATGAGCTTACTCCCATATTTCGAAGAATAAAGGAAACTTCACCATTTACTCCGCCATCAACATGAATTGATTTATTCGGATATTTTGCCCTGAATTGTCTAATTTTTGAAAAATTTATCTTGTCAAAAGCCCCACCACTTTGCCCTGGAATCGTTGCCATTATCAGAATAAAATCAAAGTCAGAATACGAATCAAAGACATCAATCGAAGTTGGAGTAATAACAGCCAAACCTCTTTTTCCAGAAATATCACTTGGAATATTTAGTGGTTCTTTTAAATTCTCATATTGAAAGGTAAGGTACTCAACAGGATTTTTTCTCAGTAAATCAAAATATTTTGAGGGGTTTTCAGTAATAATATGCAAGTCAATAGGAATTTTACACCAAGAGCGAATTTGTAAAATATCATCAAACACACTTAAATCATCGTTGCAATCTACGTGTAATAAATCAACTTGGTGATCCATTAAATCATGGATAACTTCCTTTAGAGAACGGTTTTTGTCACTGTAAATAGAAGCTGATATTTTCATTCTGAAACAGGTGTATAGATTTCTTTAAAGTTACCATCGCATAGTTTAATCCTGCAAGGAAGTGAAGTGAAAACAAGTTTATTTAAATCAGATTGCAGTTCCGTAAATAATTTTATTTCTTCAAAGCTCAAAGCTGATGATTTAAATTCTTCCCTTAAAATTAATTGAAGGTGGTAAGCTTCTTTATATTTGATTATTCTTATAAATTGTTTTTCTTTTCCGTCTATTTGGTTTTTTATCCAATATAAAGCTAATTTTTCTGCTATTCCTTTTTCATTTTTAGTGGTGTAGAATATAGTAGTATTTCCACTTTCAATTTTATCTCCAAATCCTTTTGAGCAAGAAACTATTAGAAGTAAAAAAAATAAAAAAAATGTTCTTTTCATTACTACAAATTTAGTGAGAAGATTTGGTGTTGCCGAAGATTTGCAGAAAAAAGAGGGGTAAGCTACTCTTATCGCACCGCTCAACCTCATACCTTTGCTACATTCCTGTCCTGGAGGATTAAGAGGGAGCTGGTCGTAAAAGACTTACCCCACGCAAAAGTACTAAGATTTGATGAATTTTAAAATATTTAAACATGGAAGATGAATTTAATCGGTGTTTTGTTATTATAATTTTTTTTTATTCCTTGAGTAATGGATTCAAGTTTCTATTTTTGCGCATGCTTAAGAAAATTGGTCTTCTAATCGTATTGTGTACGCTTTTTCAAGTTGTATACTCTCAAGCTACTAAGCCGAATTTTGTTGTTCGTTATTTCAATAAATTTATTAATGATTCTACGGATAAATCAAAGATACAAACACTGGTTTATCCAACAGTTGGTTATGCACCTGAGACAAAATGGGAATTTGGTGCAAGTACTGTAGTTGTTGGGTATGCTAAAAAGGACACAAACAATCGTTTATCAGAGATTAACGGTTTTACTTTTTTAACATCAGAAAAACAATACGGTGGAGTAATAGAACATGCACTTTACTCAAATAAAAATACATGGTTTTTACTTGGGAAACTCAAAATTCAAAGTTTTCCACTTTCCTACCATGGTATTGGTGCTAATACCCCAAAAGAAAAAATTGCAGTTGTGGATGCCTTCTCCTTTAATTGGAAAGAACGATTTTTAAGAAATGTATGGCGCGACTTTTATATTGGCTTAGAACTAGATTTCCAAAGGATGAGTCGTGTAAATTTTCAGCCCTATACGAATGAGGAATCCCTTTTAAAGCCAAATGGTTATAAGGGATTCAATAATTTTGGTCTTGGTCTTGGATTGCTTTATGACAACCGACACAACGTGCTAAATGAGCGCCATGGATTCTTTGCTGAAACAGCCATACTTGTGTATAGTAAAGATCTGGATAGTATCACTAATTTTTCGTCTATTCTTACTGATTTTAGGTATTTTTATCCAATAGGAAAAAGAAATGTGTTGGCTATTCAGTCTGTTGGACAATTTACGCTTGGTGAAGCACCTTTCAATCAATATGCTCTTATGGGAGGTGAAATGATGATGAGAGGTTACTATTTGGGTAGATTTAGAGATAAAAATTACATAAGCTTTCAAACTGAATATAGAATGCTTCCTCTGCCATTTGCGAAAAAATTTGGCCTTGCTGTTTTTGCTTCTTCCGGAATCATATACAACAAAGTAGCAAATCTAAACTCCCAATACATCAAATACGCCGGTGGAGCAGGTGTCCATTATTTGTTATTCCCTAAAAAAGATGTTTGGACTAGGATTGATTTTGCTCTAAACAATGAAGGCGGTTCGGGCTTGTATTTGTATATTGGGTGCGCTTTTTAATTTGACCAATTCCCTTTACAAATAATCTTAAGCGATTACTTTGAAAAAATTGATTTTATACCTAACTTTGCAGTGCTATTGAATAGTTAATTGGCTTCGTAGCTCAACTGTATAGAGCACCACATTACGGCTGTGGAGGTTTAAGGTTAGAATCCTTACGAGGTCACAAAAAGAACCCAGCACGAAAGTGCCGGGTTCTTATTTTTAAAAGTGTTTAAAAATTGTTTTTATAGGCAGGTATTTACTAGTTCTGCAAAATAATGGTGAAGTAATTTATAGTTCAAATAAACACTCATCATTAATCCATCCAATTTTAGCTGAGCAAATTAAATCTCTTCGCTACTCATAAATTAACTCAATTTTTTTGACGAAATTTTTTTTTTTCAACAAAATCTGTATTTGTTGAAAACTCAGCTCTTAGAATTTTTTCTATCTACACATTCTTCTTAATTTTATTAAAAATTGAAGCGAATGTTTGACGACGAGGACGATGATTTTTTAGAAAATAAGTTAAACGAAGACCTCGAACAATTTGAGTCGCACCTTAAAGGCAATGTAATTGGTTTTCTAGATAGCGATAGGTTAGAAGCCGTTATAGATCATTATCTAGTTAATAGCCAATATTCTAAAGCGCTTTCTGCAGCTGAATTAGGTGTTTATCATTTTCAATACAACTCTATTTTTCATTTGCGAAAAGCACAAGCAATGGCTGGAATGGGCTTGTTAAAGGATGCGATTGAATTACTAAACATTATAGAAAAAGCAAATGATTCTAATTCAGAAATATTCTTAACAAAAGCAGCATTATTTAGTCAGTTAAGGGATCCCAAAAATGCAATAAAATATTATAGATTAGCAATGGAAATTTGTGATCCAGAGGACAGAGATGAGATTTACATGGACATTGCTATTGAATATCAAAATATGTCTCAATTTAAAGAGGCAATTGAAATTCTTATTGAAGCTATAAAAATTAACAGTCAAAATGAAGGCGCCTTGTATGAGATTGCATACTGCTATGACCAATTGGGTGATTACACAACTGCTATTAAATGTTATTCTGATTTTATAGATGAAAATCCATATTCATTTACAGCTTGGTACAACCTTGGAAATGCCTTTTATAAATTAGAAAATTTTGAAAAAGCAATTTGGGCCTTTGAATATTCAATTTTAATTAATTCTGAATTTGGTCCAGCATATTTTAATATTGCTAATGCTTATTTATCTGAAGAAAAATACCACAAAGCAATTGAGTTCTTCCACGAATCATTGAAATTAGATGGAGATGACGCTTCAACACTTTGTTATTTGGGTGAGGCACATGAGCAGTTGAATGAGTTAGATCTCGCAAAACATTTTTACAGAAGAAGTATTGAACTTGCACCCTTGCATTCAGAAGCTTGGTTGGGTTTAGGAATTATCGAGGATCTACTCGGAAATACAAAAGAAGGCTTAGTGATGATTCACAAAGCATTGGAATATGATCAGGATAATGCGGGAATTCACCATGTTTTAGCTGGGGCTTATGAAAAGTTAGAAGAATTTGATTTGGTAAATCACCATTATGAAACATCTTTATTAATGGACGAAACTGATGAGGAATGTCTATCAGATTACATTGAATATCTAACAGAGAACTCTCCAATCGAAGCCCTAAAAGTACTTCAAGAATTTATGTGTAAACATACATCTAATCCTATTGCATCAGTTCTTGAGGTAAATTTATATTGGATTTTAGGAGAAAAGGAACAGGCTATCATTTTATTTACTGCTTGTTTGAATGAGGATAGTGTTAAAGCAAAAACAATCTTTGAAATAAATCCAGAATTATTGGATGATCAAGATTTTTTGAATCTTTCAGCTGATTAGGACAAGCAAATTTATTTTCATGCAAGATTTTTCACTTTATAAAAAGTCAAAAGATTTAATAGGTCATTCTGCAGCAATTTATTCTTTAGATTTTGATGGAATTTACATCTATTCTGCAGCAGGTGATCGATTTGTTACACGCTGGGATTTAAAAACTGGTACACAAGATAAATTCGCTATTCAATTTAAAAATACACCATTCTGTATAGCTTTATTTTCTCAAAATACACATTTAGCAGTTGGTTTGGAAAATGGAGATTTGCATTTCTTTAATCTTGCTGAAAGAAAAGAAGTTAAATTTTTTAAGCAACATAAAACAGGTATTTTTTCAATTCTTGAAAATCCGCTTAAAAATCAACTTTATACATCAGATGCAGATGGAAATGTGGCAGTTTGGAATACTAAAAGTTTTGAATTAGAACTCTTCTTGCCTTTTGCTTGTGGTAAAATTCGTAAAATGAGTTTAAATCATGAAAAATCACAGCTAATTCTCGCCTGTAATGATGGAATGATTCGTATTTTAGAAACGGAATTCTTTAATCTTTTACATTCTTTTGAAGCACATTCTGCTGCTGTTACGTCCTTTACTTTTTTTCCGGGTGATGATACAAAATGTCTTTCTGGAGGAAAGGATGCGTATTTAAAAGCGTGGGATTTAAACGATTACTCCTGTTTTAATGCGATTCCAGTACATAATTTTAGTCTCTATGATTTGCTTTTTATTTCTGATACTGAGTTTATTAGTTGTAGTAGAGATAAGACCATAAAAATATGGAACTCTGAAACTTTTTCTTTGTCTCAAAGAATTGAAGCTAAAAACGGCGGTCATCTTCATTCCGTTAATAAACTAATAAAAATTGGAGCTAAATCTTTTGCAAGTTGTAGTGACGACAAGCGAATAATGTTATTTGAAGCTTAGTCTCTTTTTTTCGTAATTTTGACTCAATAAACTCAATCAATGCGACGCTTATTTCTTATTTATCTCTTGCTACTAATTTGCTTTTCTTTTAAAGCACAGTTCCAATTTAATTTTAATGATTCAATAGAAGTTTATAGGGCAAATACTGCCTTAAAATATCCTTGGGCCGGTGGTTTAAATTACGCTCAATTTTCAGAAATTGATTATGATTACGATGGAGATATGGATTTACTGGTTTTTGACAGAAGTAATGATCAAATGAGAGTTTTCGAACAAAAAATAGAGGGTGGTGTCTCATTCTATAAACTTGATCCATTGGCTTATTTGGAATTTCCTGAGCAAATTCGGTATAGAGTGTTTTCAATTGATTACAATGGTGACGGTAAAAATGATTTATTTACGTATGGAATTGGTGGAATAAAAGTTTTTAAAAATGCAGGAAGTCCTCAACTAGGTTTGCAATGGGAATTGGCAAAAGATCTTTTATACTCTGATTATACAGGTGCTAATTTAAATTTGTATGTCAGTTCTTCCGATATTCCAGCAATAGTTGATGTAGATTTTGATGGAGACATTGATATTTTAACCTTCCATATAAGTGGTGAATATTTGCAGTACCATCAGAATCAAAGTCAAGAGTTATATGGGCATTCTGATTCTCTCATTTTTAAATTAAAAAATGAATGCTGGGGTGGATTCAGAGAAGATGTGAATACAAATTTTTTAATTTTAAATGATAATTCACTGCCTTGTACCACTGGTAATGTTCCGAATCCTGGAATAAAGCCAAGTACTAGTAGTGTTGACAAAGCACATTCTGGGTCAACAGTTTTGGCGCTGGATTTTGATGGTTCTGGAGTACAAGATGTAGTTATTGGTGATGTTGCCTACTCAAACATGAATTTATTAATAAATGGAGGGACTGCTCCGAATACAAATTCACTTATGATTTCAGTAGATCCTGCATTTCCATCTAATTCAACGCCAATTGCAATTAATTTATTTCCCGCAGCATATTTTGTTGATGTTGATTTTGATGGTAAAAAAGATTTATTGGTTGCTCCAAACGCAAAAAATATCTCTGAAAATGAAAAGAGTATCTGGAAATATAAAAATACCGGTACTCAAAGTAGTGCAAATTTTGTTTTTGAGACAAAAGCCTTCTTACAGCAAGATATGATTGAACATGGAACTGCTTCCGTCCCTTTTTTAGTAGATATCGACAATGATGGATTAAAAGATTTATTTGTCTCTAATTTTTATGCCTATAAACCAACATTAAACAAAGAAAGTAGAATAGCCTACTACAAAAATACAGGAACTCTAAATATCCCAAAATTTACCCTTGTAGACAGTGATTTTATAAATCTTTCAACTTTAAATTATGGTTTTAAAATAAGTCCAAGCTTTGGTGATTTAGACAATGATGGAAAAATTGATATTCTTCTTGGTTTAGAAAATGGAACATTGATTTTTTATAAAAACAACTCAAGTTCTAGCTCTCTAATTTTTGCTCCACCAGTTTTAAATTATACTGATAATCTAGGTGCTGTGATTTCTGCAGGTCAATATGCAACTCCACAAATTTTTGATTTAGATAATGATGGAAAACTAGATTTAATTGTAGGAAAAAAAACAGGAGAACTAATGTATTATAAGAATATTGGTTCTTTATCAACTCCACAATTTGAACTAACAAATCCTATGTTAGGAAACATTGATGTTTCAACCTTAACACCAGATGGTTATCCGACACCACATTTTTTTAGAGTTCAAGACACAACGTATTTATTACTTGGTGCCTCAGATGGATTTATTCGTTTTTATGATGCAATTGATAACGCTCTTTCTATTGGAAATTCCTTCAATCTTCGAGATGCTGACTTTCTTTCTTTATCAAAAGCAATCGGAGGATACAGTTCTTGTGCAGTTGCTGAACTTGATGGTGACAATAAGCTAAACTTATTCGTTGGTCAAGATTTAGGTGGCTTATTTCATTTAGAACACGATGAAAATAGTAATCTTGGAATTCATACTGAAATTATTCCTACTCAAAATATCGAATGTTTCCCTGTTCCAGCGAATAAAAGTCTAACAATTCGACTTGAATTAATGGGGGATAAATTGTTTATTTACAATGTGATAGGACAAAAGATTGATGAATTAATTCTAAATCAAGGAACAAATGAACTTGATCTTCAGAATTATTCTGATGGAATCTATTTCTTCCAATTTATAAATACTGGAATTACACGAAAAATAAGTGTGAAAGCAGATTAAAGAACGCTAAGTTCTAATAATTGAATTCCGTTTAGTTCTCCTCTTAAATGATCACCAATCGCAACTGGACCAACTCCTGAAGGAGTTCCTGTAAATATTAAATCACCTGTTTTTAGTGTTACAAATCCTGAAACATAAGCAATTATTTGATTTATATTAAATATCATATCGCTGCTTTTACCATGTTGAACAAGCCTATCGTTTTGATAAAAATTAAAGTTTGTAGAATCAAAATTTAGGCTGCTTAAATCAATCCATTTTGAAGCAATAGGCGCACTATTATCAAAGGACTTTGCCATTTCCCAAGGTAAACCCTCTGTTTTACATTTTGTTTGTAAATCACGAGCTGTAAAGTCAATGCCTAAGGTGATTTTCGAATAATATTTATGAGCAAATTCTTCTCGGATATTTTTTCCCGCTTTATCAATTTTTACTACAATTTCACATTCAAAATGTAGGTCTTTCGTAAAATTAGGATAGTAAAATTTAGAGTCTGTTAAAAGCGCAACATCAGGTTTCATAAAAAATAGTGGAGAAGTAGGAAGTGGATTGTTTAATTCCTTTGCATGTTCCACATAGTTTCTCCCGATACAAATTATTTTCATTTTGTATTGAATTTGGACTTAAGATCATCCAATTTAGATTCCATTGATGTATTTTCTTTTGGAGTGTTTGCTTGTTTTATGCGCTCCATTTCTTTTCGAAGGCATAGTTTTGTATAGCGCGGAAAATCTGCTTCTAGCATCCATCCATAATATCCAGGTTCAGATTTCAAAACACTCTCAATAGTTTTTTCCTTGTGTTTACCGAAATTATAAATCGCCTCACCTTTTTCATTAATCGCTAAGCGACCAGCAAAATCTAAGGATTTAAAATTACCTGCTCTTGAAAAATCAGCTAAATAGGAAACATCATTTTTTAAATCAGGATAACGTGCTATTTGGGCTAAAAAAACATCGAGTGTAGCTCGAGTATCATATAAAGCATCATGAGCATTCTCAATAGATTTCTGGCAATAAAACTGATAAGCTGCAGCAAGTGTTCGTTGTTCTTTTTTATGAAAGATATTTTGAACATCCACAAAATTTCGTTGAGATAAGTCAATTTCAAAATCAGCACGAAGAAATTCTTCCGCCAATAAAGGAATATCATATTTATTTGAGTTGTATCCTGCCAAATCTGAATCTCCAATAAAATCTGCAATTTTTTGAGCTAATTGCTTGAAAGTTGGAGCATTTGCTACTTTTTCATTGCTAATACCATGAATTGCAATGATTTCGTCTGCTATTATAATTTCTGGATTAATCAGTTCATTTAATTCTTCTTGTTCACCGTCAATAGTTAATTTGATAATTGCAATTTGTACAATTCTGTCAGTTGTAATTTGAAGTCCAGTTGCCTCAACATCAAAAAAACAAAGTGGTTTTTTTAAAATTAAATTCATTTATAAGTAATTATAATTAATGAAAAGATAGTCAAGACTTGCTTAAACTTCACGATTTTCGTCAAAAGCTTCGAGGTAATCTGCAACTCTGCGTACGAATTGACCACCAAGAGCACCATCTACAACTCTGTGATCGTAGGAATGAGATAAAAACATTTTGTGACGGATTCCAATAAAATCTCCTTGCTCTGTTTCAATTACTGCAGGAACCTTTCGAATTGCCCCGAGGGCTAAAATTGCAACTTGCGGTTGGTTGATTATCGGAGTTCCCATTACGTTTCCAAATGAACCAACATTTGTTATAGTGTAAGTTCCACCTTGCGTATCATCAGGTTTTAATTTATTATTCCGAGCATTATTCGCCAATTCATTAACAGCTTTCGTTAAACCCATTAAATTAAGACGATCTGCATTTTTAATAACTGGAACAATTAAATTTCCTGAAGGTAAAGCAGTTGCCATTCCAATATTAATATCTTTTCGCTTAATGATTGTAGTTCCAGAAATAGAGACATTTACCATCGGAAAATCTTTTATTGCTTTAACAACGGCCTCAATTAAAATAGGAGTGAAGGTGATATTTTCGCCTTCTTTGTCCATAAATGATTTCTTGACTTTATTACGCCATTCCACAATTTTCGTCATATCAGCTTCAACATAGGAAGTTACATGCGGTGCAATATGCGCTGACATTACCATGTGATCAGCAATCATTTTGCGCATGCGGTCCATTTCAATGAGTTCATCTCCTGGATTTGGAAGTACAATAGGTTCTTTAATATTTGTTAAGAAATGACCGCCTATATTTGAAGAGCTTGTGAGTGTTGGCGTAATATTATTACTAATAACAGAAGTTCCACGATTAGCGATATAGCTCAACAAATCATTTTTTGTAACGCGAGCATCTTGACCAGACCCTTGAATAGATTCCAATTCAGTTTGACTGATATTTTCTTTTTTAGCAATACTTCTAACAAGAGGCGAGAAGAATTTACCGCTTGAATTACTATTTATTGCAACGATTTCAGAAATAGTAGGCGGCGCAGTAATTTCTACTAAAGGACTATTTTTTTCTTCTTCAATGATTTCAATTTCTTTTACTGGCTGAATAGATTCAGGACTTACTTCTTTCGTAGTTGGAATTTCATCGGTTGAAAGAATTGCAATTACATCGCCAACTTGGGCAACTTGATCTTTTTCGAAAAACCGCTTACTTAAAATCCCTGAAGCTTCAGAAGGTAATTCATTATCAACTTTATCTGTTGCAACTTCAACTAACGGTTCGTCAATAGCAACTTTGTCTCCAATGTTTTTAAGCCAATTGGTGATTGTTGCTTCTGTTACACTTTCTCCCATTTTCGGAAGACGAACTTCAATTTCTGCCATAAAATTAATTTACTGTAGTATTCAGCATAGCAAAGTTAGCAAACATCCTTGATATGAGAAAATAAATAGGAATTATTCACCGAGTAATTTCCATTTACGAACGAGCACTTCAAAATCAAAAATAAAACTATATTCTTTCGCGTAAAGTAGATTTAGCTCTTCTTTTTTATCAATAGTAAGCTCTTCTGAAACAGAAAATGGCTCTAAAATTCCAGGTTTTATTTTAGGTAGGTTTGTTTTCGAACCATCACTTTGATTGAGGTAACCAACAAATGATTTTTTTCCGCTCAGAATTCTAAAAAGATTTGAAATAAACTTTACTTTAAATTTTATAATTACCAATAGAATTGGAGAAAGTAAAAGTAAAATAATACTAAAAAAGAAATCAAATAAGCGTTTTGAACGAATGTTTTCAGGCTTACTTAAAGCAGAGAAATTTAGCGCATAAAAATCCCCTGAATTGTCAATTGAATTACTCCCAATCAAATAACTTGTATTAGGTTGCGCAATTTTAAATTCAATATCTTGACTTTCAATTTTTGTCATTCCCTCAATAATATCTTTTGCACTTACATCTTTTGCACAATAAATAATTTCATTAATCTTGTGAACTTGAATAATTTCATTTAATTGAAGATTACTTCCAGAGGCCTCCTCATAGTTCTTATGAATATAAACTCCGATAATATTTTCAATAGTTGGATACGTTAATTCCAATATTTTTTTCACCCGTATAAATTCAGCTTGGTCTCCAATAATTGCAAAGTGTTTTTTCGGAGTAGAAGGCAATCCAATCTTATGTGTTTTCAATAAATTTTGAGTTATCAATACCAGATAATGCTGAAGAACAAAAACAAGAGAAGCCGTCAAAATAAAAAGGCGAGAAAATTGCCAATCTTTCGGTAAAAGAGCATAAATCACAAGAATAAAAATACTTGCAAAAATTGTTGCTTTCCAAATAATATGATTTCGAATTCCTTTGTCGTAAACTCCAATTAACCAGGCAAAAAGAATAAAAACAAAAATGTACAAGGGGATTGAGATATAAAAAACATATTCAGGAAATTTAATAGCAGCATTCCTCCAATAATCCGAAAGAAAAAATAAAACTGAATAAGTTAGTGCAGCATTCAGAAATGGAGTTGCTATTTTCTTGACAAAACGATTTATAAGTGAAAGAGATGCCCGCATATAAATAGCAAGATTAATCGCGAAAGAAAACAAGTTTGCATTCTTGTTTGAAAAGTGTTTTTTCGCAAAGAGAATCATTGCTTTGTAAAAAACAAAGACATAATTCACAGAACTTTTTTTCGTGCTTTCACCCTTGTAATGTATAATTTTTGTCTCAGGGAAGTAATAATTTTTATATCCTCCTAATTTAATGCGATAGGATAAGTCAATGTCCTCACCATACATGAAAAATTGCTCATCTAAGAGTCCTACTTTCTCTAAAGTTTCGGTTTGGAGTAACATAAAAGCACCACTCAAAACATCTACCTCATTTACTTCAAATTCACTTAAAAAACCTAAATGATACCTGCCAAATTTTTGAGATTTTGGAAAAAGATAAGATAGACCAAAAATTTTATAAAAAGCAACTGAGGGAGAGGGAAAACCACGCTTTGATTCAGGAAGAAAATTTCCTTTGCCATCAAGCATTCTTAATCCTAGACCACCACAATCGTTATTAGAATTCATAAAGTCAATGCATTTATCAAATGTATCTTCTTCAATAACTGTATCTGGATTAAGTAAAAGAACATAAGGAGAATTCGCCCGTTTAATCGCTTGGTTGTTTGCTTTTGAAAAGCCAACATTCTCTTTATTTTCGATTAGTACAACACTTGAAAAGTTTTCTTTTAACATGTTAATAGAACCATCAACACTGTTATTATCCACAACAAAAATTTGAACATTTAAATTCTTGGAAGCCGCGAAAACAGAGTTTAAGCATTGTTCCAAAAAGAATACGACGTTATAGTTTACAATAACTACCGATAAATCATATTTTGGGGTGCTTTCACTCATTAACTTTTCATTGCAATACAAGAGATTTCAATTGTGGCATCGAGCGGCAAGCGAGCAACTTCGACTGTTTCTCTTGATGGCGGAACAGAATCAAAATAAGTCGCATAAACAGCATTTACTTTTTGAAAGTCGCCCAAATCTTTTAAAAAAATTGAGCATTTTACAATATTTGTAAAGTCCATCTCTGCTGCATGTAAAAGTTTTTCTATGTTTGACATAACAAGATGAGTCGCACTTTCAATTGTTTCCATTTCTAAAAGTCCAGTTTTAGTATTAATTGGGCATTGTCCACTAATAAACAGCATTCCATTTGCTAATATAGCTTGACTATATGGACCAATAGGAGCAGGAGCATTTGGAATTTGAAGTGCTTTTTTATTCATATTTACTTTTAGATAAATTCAATTTGTTTTTTACTTTTGCAAACATACTAAATTCAAAATAGGTGAAAGTTCTTGTCGTTGATTTTTATGACTCATTTACCTTTAATCTTGTTCATTATTTAGAAGCTCTAGATTGTAATGTTACAGATATAAAACACGATTTTTTAGAACTCAATACTTTAACGGAATTTCAAGCGGTTTTATTGTCACCAGGACCAGGTTTACCCCAAGAAAAAGATAATTTATTTGAGATTCTATCCTTCTGTGATTCAACTATTCCTGTTTTTGGAATCTGCTTAGGTTTACAAGGAATTGGAATGTATTTAGGTGGTCAATTAGTCAATCAAGATATTGTAAAGCACGGAGTTCAAGAAGAAATAACTATTTTAAATAAAACAGGTTTGTTTCAGGGTTTTCCGAATGAAATCAATGTTGGTTTATATCACAGTTGGAAGTTAGAAGGAATTCATGAAGATTATATCACGGCTAAAAGTAAAAACGGAACCATTATGGCCATTGAATCAAAAAAGCGAAAAATCTATTCAGTACAATTTCATCCAGAATCAATTATGACTGATATGGGGAAGGAAATTTTAAAGAATTTTATAAGCTGTTGCATTGCTTAACATCTTTATAAGTTTATATTGAATGTGCGAACAATATTTATTTTTATTTGTATTACAAGAATCAAAAAGTTAACTATGAAAATTATTTTATCATTCTTATTAATACTATTTTATTCACTTGCTTTTTCACAATCGGGAATTGTAAGAGGATTAATTACAAATACACTAAACAACAAGCCAATTGAACAAGCTAAAATTCAAGTTTTAGATCAGCAATTGGGTGCGATTTCGAATGAAAATGGCATCTACGAAATAACTGGAATTAAACCAGGGGTTTATTCTTTTAAAGTTGTTGTTTCAGGGTTTAAAGCTTTTCAAATCAATGAAATAACAGTTACAAATGCTCGTTCGGTTTCCTTGGATTTTGCTTTGGAAGAAATCGTTATAGAGCAACAAGAAGTTATAGTGAAGGCAAATCCTTTTATCAGGAAAATAGAATCTCCAGTATCTTTAAAAACCCTAAATTCTACAGAAATTGAACGTTTACCCGGAGCAAATAGAGATGCAAGTAAAGTAATCGCCTCTCTTCCTGGAGTTGCTTCTCGAGCAACTTTCCGAAATGATATTATTATTCGTGGAGGTTCTCCTGGGGAAAATAAATTTTATTTAGACGGCATAGAAGTTCCAAATATTAATCACTTTGCAACACAAGGGTCGAGTGGGGGACCAGTTGGACTTTTAAACATAAATTTCATTCGAGAAGTTGATTTTTATTCGGGTGCCTTTCCCGCAAATCGTGCTAATAGTTTAAGCTCTGTTCTAGCATTCAAGCAAAAAGATGGAAATCCAGATGCGATTATAACAAATTTTGCTTTGGGGTCAAGTGATGCAGCTCTTACTTTAGACGGACCTATGGGAAAAAAAGTAGATTTTATTTTTTCGGCAAGACGCTCTTATTTGCAATTTTTGTTTGCTGCATTGAAATTACCGATTCTTCCAACTTACAATGATTTTCAGTATAAAATAAATTATAAAATCAATCAAAAAAATAAGTTGACCTTTATTGGTCTCGGAGCTATAGATGTTTTTCGTTTAAACGAGAAAGTAAATGAAAATGTCACAGACACTGCCACGCTTGAGAAAAACAATTTTATTCTTGGAAATCTTCCTATACAAAATCAATGGAACTATACAATGGGTGTAAATTGGCTTCATTATTCTAAAAACTCTTATCAAACAGTTGTTTTAAGTAGAAATATGTTAAACAATAGTGCTTCAAGGTATAAATATCGAATAGAAATCCCCGAAAATTTACTTTTCAATTACGCTTCCTTTGAAGCAGAGAACAAGTTTCGTTTTGAGCATAATTACACAAAAAATGGATGGCGATTAAACGCAGGTTTTGCATATGAATATAGTAGGTATTACAATAAAACGTATAACAATATTACAGTTCAGGGTTTGCCAGATACAGTAGAATTTAAATCGAACCTATTTTTAAGTAAAGGCGCTGTATTTGCACAATTAAGTAAAGGATTTATTAATGAGCGACTAAATTTGTCAATTGGATTAAGAAGTGATATAAACACCTATTCCAGAAGCATGATGAACCCTTTAGAACAACTTTCTCCAAGTTTGTCTATAAATTACCGCATAAATGAACAATGGGCTTTAAATGGAAATGTAGCTCGCTACCATCAATTGCCTTCATACACGATACTTGGTTATAGAAATACTGCTGGTACTTTGGTTAACAAAGAAAATGACTTAAAATATATTAGTGCAGATCATTTTGTTCTAGGTACAGAATTTTTAAGTAAGAAAAATGCACGATTTACACTTGAAGGATTTTACAAGTCTTATGACAAATACCCTTTTTCAGTTAAAGATTCTTTGTGTTTAGCAAATATCGGATCTGACTTTGGAATTGTCGGAAACGAAGAAGTTAAATCTATTTCAACAGGACGTAGCTATGGCGTAGAATTTTTATACCAACAAAAATTATACAAAGGTTTCTATGCTGTTTTTGCTTATACATTTGTGAATTCAGAATTTAAGGATAAAGACAACGTTTATGTTCCAACAGCTTGGGATAGCAAACACATTGTTTCTTTAACCGGAGGTAAACGCTTTAAAAAAGGCTGGGAACTTGGATTGAGATGGCTTTATTCAGGAGGTTCGCCTTACACGCCCTACAGTGCTGCCTCAGGATTAAAACAGAATTGGGATATCAATGGACAAGGAATTTTAGATTATTCTCAATTAAATACCAAGCGTGAATCAAGTTTTCATCAGTTAAATCTTCGCGTCGACAAAAAGATATTTCTTGAAAAATTAACGATGAATTTTTATCTGGACATTCAAAACGCCTATGGTTATAAAGCAATATTAGCACCAACAATGTTAGTGGAAACAGATGCAAATGGAGATCCAATTCAGGATCCTAATGACCCTAATCGATATAAAACAAAATTAATAGAAAATGCAACTGGCATTTTACAACCCACAATTGGAATTATCATTGAATTTGCTGCAAAAAAGAATAAAAAATAATTTTACTTTTTATTCTTTCCAATCGTCATAACCACCAATTAGGTTATATACTTTTTTGAAACCCAATTTCTTGAAATCTGAACAGGCAGATGTGCTTCTTCCTCCTGCAGCACAGTATACTAAAATAGTTTTCTTTTTATCTAACTTAGAAATAGTTGCCTCAAAAGATTTAGAGAAGTAATCAATATTAATAGCATTTGTAATATGAGCTTCCGAAAATTCTGTAGAAGTTCTAACATCAATAACTAAAGCATTTCCTTTAATGATTAGATCTTTAAATTCCTCTTGATTAATTTTCTTCTGGGAGAAAAAAGAAATAGGAATAAGTAGGAGGATAATTAGAGACTTCATAAATCAAGAAGCGAATTAATAAATATTACAAGATTCAAAATGAGATAAAATAGTGCAGGAAAACTTGATCTCAGACTATCTTTTACACGAAACCTTACTATACAAGCAATCAACATCATCGTTGTTAGTCCTGCGGAGGAAAAAACAAGCAGAGTATTATTTATAAGTCCCAAAATTAATCCTATTGAACCACTTAGTTGAGAAAATGCTATGAAGATTGATATGTTTGGTAATCCAAATCGTTTAAATTCTTTCTCCATTTTTGAAGAAAAAAAATAGCTTGTCCCATAAAGAAAAAAAGAAAAACTAGAAAGAAGTATACAAAATAACAATTTGTTTTCGGCTTATTAAGAACAATAAGATTGCAGCGCTATAAATACGCACAAGGATAAAAATATAAAGGAAGGAATTCTCTGTTGCAATGGATTTTTTAATTTAAAATGAAAATATTGAGCAGAAAGCATAAAAAATCCCATTAAAATAGCTGAATAAAAAACATAACAAGGTTGACAAAGCCCAACTAATAATAAAGTTGCAAGCGCAATTTTGGATGCTCCTACAGCGCTTCGGATAGTAACGCTTAAGCCAAATTGTTTGAATTCTTTTTCAACATTATGAAAACGAAAAACCCAAACAAATAGAACTGAAATTGCAACAATAAGTTGGGAAATAATGAGTAGATCTTTCATATTTTATTTACTTACTTTGAATGACAAATATAAATAGATTTTGGAATAGTTTAATTTTTAATTTTTAATTTTTATAGATCAATAAATATTTATGTTTTTTTTTTTTTTTTTTGAGAAATATAACCTAAACTAAAAGAAAAAATTATCGTTTAGAAATTTTGTTATTGCTTATAGGTCGTTGAAGCTGGCATTTGAAGCGATTAATTTCTTGATTACGAATTTTTTGATGTTTTGTTTTGCAATTCTCTACTCGTTCTCGCCATAGTTTGTAAGAAGAAAATTTTAGTTCTTTTTTCATTAATTCCTTAACCTGATCTTCACGCAAATTAAATTGCATAAAAATAGCTTCAAAAGGAGTCCTATCTTCCCACGACATTTCGATGATTCGATTGATATCTTTTTCGCTTAAAATCATTTGATGGATGACATTCCTCCGTCTAAATGTAGAATTTGACCAGTCATCCATTTTGATGCATCAGAAAGCAAAAAAGTAGTCATGTTTGCTAGGTCTTTCGGATCTCCAACTTTCTTCAAGGGATGGCGCAATGCGCTAGCTTCTATTTTTTCAGGAGAACTTAATAAGCGACTTGCCATCGGAGTATTTGTAAGTGACGGAGCAATACAATTGACACGAATTTTTGGTGCAAATTCTGCTGCAAGTGATCTAGTAAGTCCTTCAATTGCACCTTTGCTAGCTGCAACAGAAGCATGAAATGGCATTCCTGTTTGAACAGCTACTGTACTGTAAAGAATTATTGATGCAGAATCAGAGAGCGCTAAATTTTTTGAGTAAGATTGGATACTTTTTATTGCGCCAAGCACATTTATTTGGAAATCTTCCAAAAAGCTTGTGCTTTTTAGGGATTGGAAAGGTTTTAAATTAATAGTCCCAGGAAAATATACTAATCCGTCGATACAACCTTCAATTACTGGCATTGGTTCGTTAGTCGAAATGTCATATTTATGGAAAAAATCAAATGGTGCATCAGGTTCAGCCCTTGAAATTGAAATTAAAGTATGAACTTCTGTTTTAAGTTGTTTTGCAACTTCTTTTGCTACTGCAGACGAAGCGCCTATTAATAAAATTGTTTTCATTTACTAGAAACATTCAAAATACTAGAATGTTTATTCTCTTTCTATGTTTTCTTTTAACAAATCATGTACAATTGTTCCTAAGGAAGTAGAAAAATAAAGGATAAATTCATCTTCATTAGAAATAATTGGAAATTTTTCTTCATCGGAACAGATTGCTTTAAATTCTGCTTCTGCTATTTTTTTAAAGTACTTTTCCAGAATTATAGCATCCTCCCAAAAATCATCTTCTACCAAATAGATTGATGGTTCGGGATTATTTGTGAAAAATTGAACTTCATCAGAATATTTTAATGCCCAAGCAATAAATAATGGAGTAGGGGTGATGGAAATAAATCCTCGATTGACAGTTTTCATTTTACTTCAGTTAAGTGATAGTGAGAATAGCTAAACCATTTTGCTTTCTGTTGCTTTTTTTGAATAATGATGAATTTTATAGGGTCTGCTATTTTTGAAAAACGCACGCAATTTATCCAATCACTTGAGTTTAGATTATTTTCAGATTCAATAATATGAATAGATTTAGTTGTAGTGATAAGCATAAAAAATGTTTTTGAGAATTTTACTTTCTGAAACAACTCAATGCTTTTACAATCTTTGCCATAACAATCTAAATAATTAAAAAATGCATTTTTCATAGCATTAGAATCTGAGTAATTAATTTCTAAATGTGTTACAAGATTTTTTTTTGATTCTACAAGTAAATTTGTTGCATTTTTATGAGGAAAACGTTGTATAAATGTCTTTTCTGGGTTTACATTTATTTTTGTGATTTCTAATCCAATGGAATCTTGATTGTAAAAATCAAATAAAGTAAGTAGAGTGTCCTTTTTTTTATTAGAAATAAGGTGCTCAGGTTTATTGTTTTTTTCTTTATTGTATAATTTTACTTTTTTATCATTCGTACTCGAAGTACATCTAAAAAGAAATTGGGATGTTAAAAAAAATGAAGCAATAATAAAAAGACGCATTAAAAAATTCTTTATGAACGCTAATTTAAAGAAACAATTTTAATCTTTTTTTTATTTTTTATCATTTAAAAAAAAAACTAATTTATTTGATTTGCTAAATCGAAGTATTTTTTTTGAATGGAATTACTAAATTTGTAAATAAATATAATTCTTATGAAAAATACTTTTTGTTTATTTCTCCTTTTGTTTTCTCTCATTTCTTGCGGGGTAAAAGTTCCTTATACTAATGAATTACGTGATCAGTTTAGTCTAGATTCAGACGAAAAAATGAGAAATGTTCAGTTTTCTGTATCACATACTATCATATTAGATCAAGAGTTAGAGTCAGATAGCCAAAATACTACAACTAATGGCACACTCATTTCTAGTTCAAATACTAAAAAAGAATCCATTATAATCCCTACTGGTACAAAATGTGTTTTTGATCAGTTTGGAACTAAGGGTGAAATAATTGTAAGATTTGAACTTGGTGACGAAAAAGTATTGGTTTTTTTACCTAAAGTTGAAGGAACTAAAAATCGGCGCTACTATTTTCAAGCTGATTGGTCTGCTGAAGGTGGTCCAAAAGTAAATTATGGAGGAAATGTTTTTAAAGTTAATTTAATTCGTGGTTTTGCTCGATCTGCTCATTTAATTGTAGTTAAGAAAAATCTTCAGAAAACCAAGCGAAAAGACCGTGTTGTCAGAGGATTAAAAGTGTAATTTACTACACTTTTGAAAACAGTTAAATGAAACTAAAAGAAATACAACAGATTGAATTCAATAGAGATGGATTTGATAATTCTGAGTTACTAATAATTTACAAAAAATTACTGCTCCCAAGATTAATCGAGGAGAAAATGCTTATTCTTCTCCGACAAGGAAAAATCTCGAAATGGTTTTCAGGATGGGGACAAGAAGGAATTTCTGTTGGTTGTTCCTACGCAATGGAAAAAGAAGAGTATATTTTGCCGATGCACAGAAATCTAGGAGTTTTCACAACACGCGAAATTCCTTTAAATAGACTTTTTTCTCAGTTTCAAGGCAAACTTTCAGGTTTTACAAAAGGGCGAGATCGGTCCTTTCATTTTGGAACTCAAGAATATAAATTAGTAGGAATGATTTCCCATTTAGGACCTCAACTTGGAATTGCAGATGGTATAGCTCTTTCTAATAAAATAAAGAAGAATAAAAAGTCAACACTTGTTTTTACTGGAGATGGTGGAGCTTCTGAAGGGGATTTTCATGAATCTTTAAATGTTGCTGCAGTTTGGGATTTACCCCTTATTTTTTGTGTTGAAAATAATCAATGGGGTTTATCAACACCTTCCGAAGAACAATTTCGCTGTAAACAATTTATCGATAAGGGAATTGGATATGGAATGAATGCTATTCAAGTTGATGGCAATAACATTTTAGAGGTAATTCGCACTGTCCGAAAAATAAATGAGGAAATTCGTGAAAACCCTAAACCATTTTTATTGGAATTAATGACTTTTCGCATGAGGGGCCATGAAGAATCTTCAGGTACGAAATATTATCCTGAAGGATTGCAAGATGAATGGGCGAAAAAAGATCCTGTTTTGAACTTTGAATTGTATTTACTTGAGCAAGGAGTTCTCACAAAAGAGTCCATTGAAGAAATAAAAAAATCCTTTAAGGATGAAATTCAAGCAGGATTTGACACAGCAAATGCAGAAGACGCAATTATTCCAAATATAGAGGTTGAATTAGCAGATATTTATGCTCCATTCAAACAAGAAGTTCAAAAACCGAATGGACCTCTTGTTGAAAAACGATTTATTGATGCCATTCAAGATGCTTTAATTCAATCTATGGAGCGTTATCCAGATTTGATTTTGATGGGGCAAGACATTGCAGAATATGGAGGTGCCTTTAAGGTTACTGAGGGCTTACTCGATAAATTTGGAAAAGAAAGAGTCAGAAATACACCACTTTGTGAATCTGCAATATTAGGTGCAAGTTTGGGCTTATCAATTTCAGGAATGAAGGCAATGGTCGAAATGCAATTTGCAGATTTTGTAACCTGTGGATTCAATCAAATAATAAATAATTTAGCGAAAATAAATTGGCGCTGGGGCCAAAATGCTGACGTTGTTGTTCGAATGCCAACAGGTGCAGGAACGGCAGCTGGACCTTTTCATTCTCAAAGTAATGAAGCATGGTTTTTTCATACGCCAGGTTTAAAGATTTTATATCCTTCAAATCCTTATGATGCAAAAGGCTTGCTAAATGCAGCAATTGAAGACCCAAATCCTGTCCTATTCTTCGAACACAAAGGACTTTATAGAAGTATTAAAGAAGAAATTCCTTCGGATTATTATACTGTTGAAATTGGAAAAGCAGCAATCGTTTCTGAAGGAAAGGATTTTACAATTATAACTTATGGAGCCGGTGTTCATTGGGCAAAAGAAGCTTTAACAAAGTTTCCGGAAGCGAGTGCCGAAATAATTGACCTTAGAACATTGTTACCTTTAGATACTGAGAGTATTTACACTGCAGTTAAAAAAACTGGGAAAGTTATTGTTCTTCACGAAGATTGTATGATGGGAGGAATTGGTGGAGAATTGGCTGCTTTAATTTCAGAAAATTGTTTTGAATACTTGGATGCTCCAGTTATTCGTGTTGCTTCATTAGATACTCCAGTTCCATTTTCAGTTGCTTTGGAAGAACAATTCCTGCCAAAAGAAAGATTAATTTCAGCTATTTCAAGCTTATTAAATTACTGATTTGAAGCTAAAACTTCTTTTAGAGAAAACCATCTTTAACTTACTTTTCAAACTGAGTATTGTTTTACTTATTTTAGAAGTTTATAGAATACTTCTCCTATTTTGTAATGGAGAGTCCTTTCATGATTTTGGTGCTAAAGAACATATAATAGGACTTTGGTTTGATTGTATTACAATTGCACTTTTTTTCTTGCCTTTTATCTTTCTTAGTGTAATTCCTCTCCCATTAATTACTGAAAAAATAAGGTCTATTGTTTTATTTATTGTTTTTACTCTTAGTAGTGCGATAGTCTTTTTATTCAATGCGCTCGATGTGGCCTATTTTTCCTATACGCATAAACGAACTAGTTATGATTACTTAAAATTCATGTTAAATAGTGACGAAACAGTAAGTCTGGCAGGAGATTTTATCCTAGAATTTTGGTGGCTTATTTTATTCTTTATTGTTTCTTTCGGTTTATTACTTTTTATATATTTTAAGTCGAAATCTGTTCAAATTAGTTACAGGGAACCTAAAAAATGGATGTATTTCCTTCTAAGCATAGCTTTAACAATTGTAATTGGTCGCGGTGGATTTCAGTTGAAACCAATTGGAATTCTAGAGTCTACTAATTATGTTAGTATTGAAAATTCCCCAGCTGTTTTAAATTCTGCATTTACGCTATTAAAAACCTATCAGTTTAAGGGAGTGGAGAAAAAAACATTTTTTTCGGATGATGAAGTAAAAAAATATTTTAATCCTATTCAGAATGGGAATCCACAAAATTTAGTGAAAGACTCTCAAAATGTTGTTTTCATCTTATTAGAAAGTTTCGGTTCAATGTATTGCGGTCCAAATAATCCTGAGAGTTTTACACCGTTCTTAGATTCTATTCTTTTAAAGTCAATGTATTTTGAACACGGAATTGCAAATGGTCGCTCGTCTATGGATGCCTTACCTTCGGTTATTTCATCAATTCCAATGTGGATGAATGAAAGTTTTATTCTTTCTTCATATAGCTCAAATCAATTTCAAGGAATTCCAAGTATTTTAAAGAAAAATGGTTATTCATCCGCTTTTTTTCATGGAGCTACAAATGGCTCTATGCGCTTTGATGCGTTCACCTCAGCAGCTGGCTTTGATAGCTATTATGGACGAACAGAATACAACAATGAAGCTCACTTTGATGGAAATTGGGGGATTGAGGACCATCATTTTTTAGCTTGGTCTTTAGGTCAAATGGATAAAATGAAAAAACCTTTCTTTTCAATGGTTTTCACACTTTCTTCCCATCATCCTTTTACAATTCCAAAAGACTATCTAAAAAAGGTGAAAAAAGGACCTGAACCGCTTTGTGCTACGATAAGTTATGTTGATATAGCATTGAGGGAATTTTGGAATAAAGCACAGAAAAAATCTTGGTTTAAAAATACGATTTTTGTTTTTTGTGCTGATCATGTTGGTCCAACTGGCCGATCTGATAGAAGCGATTTAGCTTGGTTGCATAGAGTTCCTATTGCGTTTTATCATCCAACAGTTTCTTTACCACATATTGATTCTTTAGTACCATTTCAACAAATAGATATTTTACCAACATTAATGGACCTTTTGAATATTCGATCAAAGTATTATGCATTTGGCACTTCTTATTTTAACAAGCAGAAACAGCCAAAAATTATTTATGCACAAGAAAATTTAATGGCATATCAAGGTACAAAGGATTTATTAGTTTGGAATTTATCTTCAATGAAGAAAAGAAGTAAATCAGATGATTTAGAAATAAAAAAAATGAAAGCAATCTATCAACAATACACAAATGATCTGATTGAAAATAAAATGACACCTTAAAATTTAATTATTTTTTAATATTAAATTAATGTAAATTTGTTTTTGAGATTGATAATAAAAAATTATTTTAAGGTTTAACCACAAGTTTTATTTTATTTTTAGTCACTTAATTAAATGTTCCTTATGAATAAGAAAATATCTCTTTTATTTCTTCTAATTTTTATTTCACTTTCATCAATTGCACAAAATTTTTATGACAGAGCGACTGTTCAAAAAATAGAAATTTTCTTTGCTGCTGCAAATTGGGATGCACAATTAGATGCCGCATACGCATCAGATGCTTTTATAATTGCAGATTCTGTTCGTATTAATGGGGTTAATACCTATGATAGTGTTGGAGTAAAATACAAGGGCAACTCATCCTATAATCCAAATAATAATAAAAATCCACTTCATATTGAGCTAGATTATATTAAAGGAAGTCAAGATTACCAGGGATACACAAATATCAAACTTCAAAATGGTTACCAAGATCCTTCAATGATTCGTGAGGTTTTGTCGTATGCAATTTTAGAACAATTTATGGATTGCTCAAAAGCAAATTTTGCAAATGTTTATATCAATGGAACTCTTAGAGGACTTTATTCAAATGCTGAGAGTATTAACAAAAAATTTAATGGTGATCATTATTATTTAAGTAATGATTCTTTTTTTAAGTGTAATCCTACTGGTGGTGCCGGACCTGGAACAACAGCAAGTCCAGATTTAAAATATATCAATGCAGACAGTAGTTCTTATTTCTCTTCCTATGAATTAAAATCAGATTTTGGATGGAATCGCCTAGTAGATTTAATTAATACGCTAAATAATAATACGAGTTTATTAGAAAGCAAGTTAGATGTAGATCGCGCACTTTGGATGTTAGCTTTTAACAATGTACTTGTTAATCTTGATTCTTACAATGGTGCTTTTCGTCAGAATTATTATTTGTCTTGGGATTTAAACAATCGCTTTGTGCCAACAGTTTGGGATTTGAACATGAGTTTCGCTTCTTTTCCGGGAGGAACTGGCTCTGGAGTATATACTGCAACAACCTTAGACCCAATGTCTAATAGTACTTCCGCAATTCATCCTTTGATTGTAAAACTGATGGCAAATCCAATGTACAAAAGAATGTATTTGGCACATATTCGAACTATTGTACAAGAGATTTTTATTACGCAAGAATATCTTACTCTAGCAAATTCACTCAGAAGCACTATAAATTCGTATGTTCAAGCTGATATTTATAAATTTTTCACCTATACACAATATCAAAATAGTTTAACAACTGCTGTAACAGGTGGAGGAATGGGCGGAGGATCTTCAATTCCAGGAATTCAAGCTTTAATGGATGCAAGAGCAACCTATTTTAACACAAACTCAAATTATTTACTTGCTGCACCTTTAATTTCATCATTTGGAGCGAGTAATACTACTCCAAATTTTAATCAATCAATTTATATTACAGTAACTTGTGTAAATGAATCATCCGTTTATTTAGGATATCGCTTAAACCATCAATTAAAATTTAACCGCGTTCAAATGTTTGACGATGGTCAACATGGAGATGGCGCAGCTGGTGACCATATTTTTGGTTTTCAAGTTACTTTAAGTGGTACAGCTTTCGAGTATTATATTTATGCTGAAAATTCAAATGCAGGATTGTTTAGTCCAACAAGAGCAGAGCATGAATACCACTCAATTCAAATAAACTTTCCTTTTTGCACAAATGGAAATGTCGTAATCAATGAAATTGTCGCTAGTAATTCTTCTTCATTATATGATTCAAATGGAGAAAGTGATGATTGGATAGAATTATACAATACAACATCTTCAGCAATAAACTTATCGGGAATGTACCTTTCTGATGATCCAATAAATCTTACACTTTGGCCATTTCCACTTGGAACGATAATTCCAGCAAATTCCTATTTAATTGTTTGGTGTGATGATGATTTGGAGCAATCTGGCTTGCACACGAATTTTAAATTAAGTTCATTGGGTGATCTTTTGATATTTGGAAATGGAGCAATTGCCTTCAATCAAGTTGCTTTTGGAATTCAAACAACTGATGTGGCTTATTCAAGATGCCCGGATGGAGGAGCGAGTTTTAACTTGGTGAATCCTACACCAAATGCAAATAATAATTGTATGGCAGGCACGAATGAATTGGAAAATTCTTTTGAACTTTCCTTGTTTCCAAATCCAGTTAATGAAACATTAACAATACAAATTTCAGATTCTAAGATGTATGAAATTAGTATTTACGATTTACAAGGAAGAGTTGTCCTTGAAAAACAAATTTTTTCAAATATAAACACGCTTTCAACCTTAGCTTGGAATTACGGTATTTATCAAGTAAAAATTACAGATTTTGAAGGTAAATCGATTAACAAAGCGCTTGTAAAAATCTCAAAGTAAGATTTACTTACTCTTTTTACTAGTAGATAAGTAGTTGAGAATTTTCACATCCACTTCACTTAAGGATAAAGATCTTCGCTCCATCATGTTATTAGCTGCCTCGATGGCTTTTTCAAACTTAAACTCAACAAATGGTTGACTAAATCCCCATGAAAATGAAGGTATAAATTTAGGTGGAAAATCAGCGCCAAATACAGTCACAGAAACTCCAACTACAGATGCGGTATTAAACAGTGTATTTATAGCACTTTTTGAATGGTCACCCATAAAAAGCCCCATAAATTGTTGCTTTGTTTCAACTTCAGCTAACTTTTCGTAGGAGTAAGAAGAAATTTCACCATAATTATTTTTAAGATTGGAAGAATTTGTTCCAGCTCCTAAATTGCACCATTCTCCAATGACAGAATTCCCAATAAATCCATCGTGACCTTTGTTTGAAAATGACTGGAAAATCACATTGCTAATTTCTCCGCCAATTTTACAATGAGGACCAATTGTAGAAGCGCCATAAACCTTTGTGCCTAGTTTTAAGGTACTATTGTCACAAAGTGCAAAAGGACCACGAATTAAAGATCCTTCCATTATTTCAGCATTATGACCAATGTAAATCGGACCAGTTGTTGTATTTAGAATTGCTCCTTCAATGATTGCACCTTCTTCAATAAAAATAAATTTAGAATCTCCAATTAGTGTATTTGTTTTTGAAATTTTTTGAGATTTTCTATTATTTGTGAGCAAATCAAAGTCCTGTATTAAAACTTCTTCATTCATTAGGAATAAATCCCATCGTTCTTTAATTATTATTGGTGCTTCCCCTTTGAATTGCAGTTTATTTAAACCAGTTCCGCGCTTTGCTATCCATTGATTATCTAAAAATAAAGTTGAATTATCTTCTAAATTAAAAACTGCTGCAGCAATCTCTTCATTTGGTATAACTGAGGCATTTACTTGAATTGCATCAGTAAGTTGGATGAATTTTTCCTGTAAATATTTTTCAGTGGTAAAGCCGATTTCCGCTTCTGGAATGTACATTTTCCAACGTTCATTATTGCAAAGAATTCCCATGCGAAGATTACCAAGAGGACGAGTTAAAGTCAAAGGTGCAAAGCGAAGGTGTAATTTATTATCGTCAAGATTTATTTTCATAATCAATTCGATTTTTTTGTGGTGAAAAATGAACTTAGGTACAAAAATACAAAAGTTAATGTTCCGTTGATAATCAACATCTCGTATCCGAATTTATAAGCTCCAAAGAGATTTGCAGAAAATTTGTCAAGATAGAAGCAAAGAAAAGGAATCAGAACACAGATAAATGGAACTAAAATCGCTTTAGGATTTCTTTTAGTGAAAATACCAAAAGCAAATAATCCAAGTAATGGACCATAAGTATAACTTGCAATTTTTAAAATAAGTGAAATTAAATCTGTCCCTGGATTTGCAGTAACATACATTTTTGTCAACAGAATAATAATTAAGAATAATAGTGAAAAGCCAATATGAACTATTAATTTTAATTTTTGTCTTTGTTTTTCTTCTCGCTTATTGAAATTTAAAAAGTCGATGCAAAAGCCAGTAGTTAATGCCGCTAGAGCGCTGTCTGCAGATGCATAAGATGATGCTGTTATTCCTAGTAAAAAGAAAACACCAGCTATTTTTCCGAAATTATTAAGAGCCAAGGTAGGAAATACATGGTCTGTAATAACTTTTTCATCGTTCATTGGTAATTCTATACCTTTAGAGTTAGAATAAACGTACAAGGCGCCACCAAGTAATAAAAAAAGAAAATTGGTGAATACTAAAATCGTTGTGAATGAATACATGTTCTTCTGAGCATCGCCAATTGTCTTGCAGGTAAGATTTTTTTGCATCAAATCCTGGTCTAAGCCGGTCATTGCAATTGCCAAGAACATACCACCAAAAAAGTGCTTTGGAAAATAGTTTTTTGCCATAGGATCATCAAAGAAAAATACCTGTGACATACTGCCGCCGCTAGAAGTTTTTGAGGCGCTAATCTTTTCAAATAAAGCAAAAAAGTCAAGATTTAAAGCTTGTGAGATAATAATTGTACAGATAACAACGGAGCTGATTAGAAAAACAGTTTGAAATGTATCTGTATAGACTATTGTTTTAATTCCACCTTTGAAGGTGTAAACCCAAATTAAAGCGATTGTTATAACTGCCGTTAACCAGTAAGGAACTCCGAGATCATCAAATAAAAATAGTTGTAAAACTATCGTTGCTAAATATAGTCGAATCGCTGAACCAAGCGTGCGCGATAAAATAAAAAAACTTGCTCCCGTCTTGTAGCTTATTATACCGAAACGTTTTTCTAAAAATTCATAAATCGATGTGACATTTAATTTGTAATACAAAGGCATTAGGACTTGTGCAATAACAATGTATCCAAGTACGTAGCCCAAAACTACTTGAAAATAGCCCATTCCATCGTTCATGACTTGCCCAGGAACTGAAATAAATGTTACGCCAGAAAGTGAGGCACCAATCATTCCAAAAGCTACAAGATACCAAGGACTTTGTCGGTTTCCAGTGAAGAAAGTTTCACTTGTAGCATTTTTTGATGTAAAATGGGCAATAAGAATTAGAACAATAAAATAGCTCGATAAAACTAAAAAAATTAAGGTAGTCGACATTTGTATAATTTGATTGTAAAAATAAAGAAAGGAATTCATCTATTTTCAAAGATTATAGCTTTCTTCAACATCTAACTTTATATTTGTAAAAAAATAAAGATAATGGGCCCAATATTTTTTCTTGCAATTTTAGGTAGTACATCTATTTCAATCATAATAATCGTCTTTTTATTTTTAAAGAGGCAAAGTCAAAAAGAACAAGTCAATTTAGAAATTGAATTAAGGAAACAAAGACAAGAATTCTTTTTGCCAAATAGGGTAGATGCCTATGAGCGTGCTATATTATTAATGGAACGCTTGCATCCGAATTCCTTAGTGATGCGTTTGAATAACCCAAGTTTACCTGCAAAAATAATGCATGCTGAATTTTTAAAAACTATTCGCGAAGAATTTGATCACAATATTACACAACAGCTTTTTATTTCTCCCGTAGCGTGGAAACTACTAAGAGATTCTAAAGAAGAGCTTGTGAAATTAATTAATCTAGCTGCAAGTCAGGTTCAAGAGAATACTTCAGCAATTGAGTTATCTGCAAAGATATTTGAGCTTGTGGCACAATTAGAAAAATTACCATCAGAAGTAGCTACTGAATTTTTGAAAAAGGAATTTCAAGAATTATTTTAGATAGTTTTACTTTTATTCCTTTTTGCTTTAATAAATTCAATAAGCATTGGTAAAACAGATATAAATATAATTCCGAGGCAAACTAAATCTATGTTTTTCCTTATCCATTCAACTTCACCAAGAAGATAACCTGCAATTGTTAAACTGAAAACCCACAAGAACCCACCGAATAAATCATAAATGAAAAACCGATTGTAATTCATTTTACCAATTCCTGCTGCAAAGGGTGCAAATGTGCGAACAAAAGGAACAAAGCGCGCCATTATAATTGCCTTTATACCATTTTTAGCAAAAAATAATTCTGTTTGATCGAGGTATTTTTTATTTACGATAGGTTTATCTCTAAATTTTAATTGAAATACCTTCAAGCCAATTTTTCTACCAATCCAATAATTACAATTATCTCCCAAAACTGCAGCAATAAGTAACAAAAACACTAAGTATGCTAAATCTAATTCGCCCGAAGCAGCAAAGATGCCTGCAGTAAATAAAAGAGAATCGCCAGGAAGAAAAGGCATTGCTACCAATCCAGTTTCGATAAAAATTACTAAAAATAAAATGATATAAATTGCAGAAGAATAGTTTTCAAAAAACCATTTAAAATCTAATTTTATAATGTGCTGAAATACTTCTAAAAGTTCGTTGAAAACCCCCATGTTAATCTATTTTTATAGATGAGTCGATTGTTTCTATCCACGCGAGAATTCCACCATTCATAATAAAAACCTCGTTTATCAACCCTTCTGTTGTGATTAAATTTGCAAGCGCCTCAGCTCTTTTTCCCGAGCGACACATTAAAACAGTTTTTTTTGTGAGATCTAATTCGGAAATACGCGCTGTAAAATCTGCCATTGGAATGTGTTTGCATGAAATATTTGCAATTTCAAACTCGTAAAGTTCTCGAATATCAATTATTTCAATTTGATTTTTATTTATGCCGATTTGGCATTCTTGAGGGCTAATTAAAAGCATGTTTTTTTTCGTAAATATAACAATTGAATTTATTTTTTAGTGAAATATTTTCCTTCTTTTTCAAGGTAAAAAAAGGTGTGGATTAGTTTATTTGTAGCTTTAATTTTAGGTTCATAGGTATTTAAATCACTAGACTTCGGAGGACTTTCAATGCTGCCCTCATAAATTAAAATGTCTTTCACGTTTGAATATTGCCCAATTGCAGAAAATTGAATTGAATAAGCCTCAACATTTTTAGATCCTAAACCATCAAAATTCTTCCATTGGAAGATTCTTCTAGGAGTGTGGTTTGCAATCGTGTAAACATCCTTATAACTAGCGTTTCGAATTCTAAAATCAATTAGAAAATCCTTGAAATCGAAAGAATTAATGTTTGTAAATGTAACATTTAAAGGAACTAGGGGCGAGGATGGGATGGCAATTGGAGGGGAGATTAAATCTAAGCCGCCGTCGTAATAAAAGATATAATTGTAATTCCCCATAAATCCAAGTTCTGCTTTTTTAGCAGGATTAGGTGATTTGCTAGCTTCTTTTATTGCAAACGCCATTCTGTTTACAGTTATAACGGCATCAATTTTTCCATCATTGTCTAAATGCTCTTTGAGGATTTTAAAAGTAAATTTTTCGGAATTTGGAATTCGTAATTGTAACTTGATATGCTCTTTAGCATAAGCATCTAAATTCTTGTATTTTTTGGCTTTTACTTTTGGAATTTCACTCGTTTCATCTTGGTCTGAATCGTTACATGAATTCATAAAAATTATTAAAACTAATACTTTAAATAGAATATATAAACTTTTCATTTTAATGTATTTAATTAAATATTAATTCATCTAAAAACAACCAAGTTGGATTTCCATTTCCAAGATGCCACTCCGGGCAATTTCCTGGATTGATAACTTTATATCGAATGCTTATTATTTTTTTAGCAAGAGGTAATTTCACTAAAAATTTTTCTTTCTTAGGATTCTCATCTTTATCAGTTGCTTGTGTAATTTTTATGAATTCTAATTTTTCAAAGTTCTTTCCATCTTGAGAAATTTCAATTTGTATTTCAGAAGGTAAGAAAATCCACGATTTTTGGTCGCGAATACAAGAGATTCCAAATTCCTGCAATTCTCGTGGTGTTTCAAAACTTACATCTGCAAGAATATCTTCACCATAAAATCCCTGCCAATCTCCTGTTCTAAATTCATTTCCTCCTTCAATTTCGTCTATTAATGAATTTGGACCTGAAGCAGCATATTGATTAGCGTATTTTGTTTTTAAATCTAAGCGAATAGAATTGTCTTTTTTTTTGAAATACCTATTTACAATTTTGCTTTCAAATAATTGGCTAGCACTTGATTTTCGCTGAAGTTTTAGTTCAATTAAGGTACTTTTATCTATTTCAAAAGGTATACTATATTTATTCCAAACGTCTTTTTTAATGGAGTAAAAGAGTGTGAATTCATCTTGAGAATTAATTTTAAGAAATCCCATTTCAATTGAAATTTTATCATCAAAGATTCGAGATTCATTTAAAATGTAGGGAACAGGGACAAAATTAGAAGGAATAGAATTTTCGGGCGATCCACTTATCCATTTATCATTCAAATTTGTTAAAGTATCTGACATTTCGAATTCTAAAACTCCACCATTCATAATTTCTTCATGTGATAAATAGCTGCGATAAATTGGCAGTCCATTTAATTTTACAGACCGAATATATTTATTTTCAGGACTATTGTTTATTGCGCTTATTCTTAAAGATTTATTGTTTTCAAATTTTAACACTGCTTCATTAAAACAAGGTCTTCCGATTTCATAATATGGTTTTCCTGGTGCTACCGGGTAAAACCCTAAACTACTTAATACAAACCATGAGGACATTTGTCCACAATCTTCATTTCCAGAAAGTCCATCTGGTAAATTAGAATACAATTCTTTCGTTATTTTATCAACGTAAAACTGAGTTTTGTGAGGAGAATTCGTATAGTTATATAAATAAGCCATGTGATGAGAAGGTTCATTTCCATGAGCATATTGACCAATTAATCCTGTAATGTCGGATTGTTCTCTTCCAGAAAGTTTGCTCTGAGATGTAAATAATCTGTCTAGCCAGGATTCTAATGAATCTGCACCACCTTGAATTTCTGCTAGTGTTTTGATTGCTTGAGGAGCAGCCATTGAATATTGAAATGCGTTAGCTTCAGTATAATTAAAATTAACTTCACTTGGATCAAATGGAGAAAACCATTGTGCTGCGTGTTTTGCACGCATAAATTTTGTTTGAGGATCATAAAGATTTAAAAAGTTAAAGGATCGAAGTTCAAATTCTTTTTCACTTTTTTTATCACCCATTTTCTTTGCCATTTCTGATATACACCAATCGTCATAGGCATATTCTAAGGTTTTGGAGACAGATTCAGGTTCTTGATCTGAATCTATAAAACCATTTTTTGCATAAGGAATTTTAGCATATTCATTCAATTTAGCTGTGGTAATCATCGCGCTTAATGCTTTTGTTGTGTCAAATTGATTAATTCCTTTTAAATAAGCATCCGCGATAACAGAAACGCTATGGTAACCAATCATACATTCTGTTTCATTTCCTGCTAATTCCCATACTGGAAGATCTTTTCCCTCATCAAATTGCCGTAAGAATGTTGTAATGAATTCATTTGTTCTTTTTTGCTGCATTAATGTAAAGAGTGGGTGTGTCGCCCTATAAGTATCCCACAAAGAAAATACGGTATATTGTTTTTGATCATTTGAAATAGCATGAATTATATTATCTCGTCCACGGTATTTTCCACTTACATCACTAAAAATATTTGGCGCTAAATAGCTGTGATAAAGCGAAGTATAAAAAATTGTTGCTTTTTCTTTGTCTTCTAATGAAATTTTAATTTTACTTAATTCGTCATTCCATTGTTTTACAGTACTTGCTCGAACTTTTTCGAAATTCCAGTCAGGAATTTCGCTTAAAAGATTTTCTTTTGCTCCCATAAGGTCGGTAGCAGACATTCCAACACGGAGAGAAATTTTATCACTATTGTTTGGAAATTCTAAGAGTAACTTGTGTTGACCTTTCTCATTAAGTTTTGTAGATTTTATGAAAGGAAGGGATGTTTCTAAATAAAAATAAAAGTGCTGTTTATTCGCCCAAGCTTGAGAGATTCGCGCGCCTTGAACGGCATTGTTTCCAATCGTTTCTAGTGAGTAATCTAAAACTCGGTCTCTATGATCTAAATCAATCAGAATATAGCGTTTTTCATCTTTATTATTAAAAGTATATTCATGAATTCCTGCACGTTGACTTACGGTTAGTCGAACTTGAATATTTGATTGATCTAAATGAACTTCATAAAATCCAGGACTAGCTTTTTCACTTTCGTGTTTGAATGTAGATCCGTAACCATCTATATTTAGATATCCAGGCGAAGTTTTTGGTACATTAGACTGAGGGACAATTAATAAATCGCAATAATCAGGAACTCCAGTGCCACTTAAATGAGTGTGTGAAAATCCATAAATAATGGAATCGGAATAATGGTAGCCTGAGCAGCCATCCCAACCATCATAGCGAGTATCTGGACTCAATTGCATCATTCCAAAAGGAGCGCTTGTACCCGGATAAGTATGACCATGACCACCTGTTCCAATAAAAGGATTAACAAAAAGAGTAGGGGAATAATCAGAAATTAGCTTATTCACTTTTACCTGAATTTTATCGCTAATATTTTGAATATTTTTAATTGGAGTTTGTCCAAAAAAAGTAAATGAAGCAAAAAATATAAATAAACTAAGAATTGATTTCATAATGACTTAAAATAAACGTTTGTTTAAGGAAGAATACCTCTTGTTTTTTTGCGCAAAAAAAGCCCAAATAATACTTCCTTTATATTGCAAAATTGGAAACTGATTTGCTTTCAATATTTTTCTTTTATTCAGTAACAAAGGTAAATTTTTATATACTGAAAGATGTGCACGCAAGATACACCAAATTAATTTTAATTTTCCTTCAGATAAAAATTTAAGTGCGGCTAAAAAATCATATGCCATTCTTGTCAATAACTTAGGAAAGAGAATTCCAGAATGATTTTTTACAATAAGGAACAAATTATTTCGAAAGTTTAGGTACACTTTTTTTGGAGAATTATAGGGCATTGTCCCACCACCCAAGTGAAAAACACTACTTTTTGGATTACACCTCAATTCATATCCTTTTTTTTGAATTCTAAGACATAAATCAATTTCTTCCATGTGTGCAAAAAAGTCTTCATCAAATCCTCCAACTTCAAAAAATATCGATGTTTTAATTAGCATTGCAGCACCAGATGTCCAAGAAACTTTTACTTCTGTTTCATACTGATTAAAATCCTTTTCTATAGAATCAAATAACCTTCCGCGACAAAAAGGAAAGTATTGCTTATCAATAAAACCACCTGCAGCACCAGCGTGTTCGAAATAATTTTTATTGTTGTAAGCTAAAATTTTTGGTTGGCAGGCAGCAACATTTTCATTATGCAAGGAATGGAGAAGAGGGTTTATCCAATTCTCTGTGACTTCAACATCATTATTGAGCAATAAAAAATACTCAAACTCTCCTTTTAGTTTATTTAATGCCTCATTGTAGCCTCTTGCAAATCCAAAATTTTCATTGTTTTCAATAACTCGAATACTTGGATAATTTATTTTTAAGAACTCAAGAGAATCATCTGTACTTGCATTATCTGCAATAATAAGTGTGTGTTCTTGCTGATGTTTTACAACACTTGGTAAAAAACACTCTAAATGTGCTTTTCCATTGTAATTAAGAATGACAATAGCAACTTGCTTCATTTTGTTTAATATTGTCTGAACAAATCACCACTATTAGCACCCCACGATTTCTGGTTGAATTTATTAGGGTCGTCAATATCGCCATTATTTGTATTTCGTTGAGATAAAATTTGCGACCATGCTGCATTTTTAAGTTCTCCTAAAACATCGCTATGCAATAAACGATAAGCACCATTTGTTAAATCAGGATTGTAAAAAATAAATCGTTTGTTGCTGTATTTCCCAATCTTATTGTAAGTCCATATTTCATAAGGATATTCAGACGGCGAATTTTCTCTGACAACGTGAGTACTTGGCGCTCCATATTTTAGGTAAACTCTGCCACGATCAGTTTCAAATCCATCTTGAAAATTATTTCCATAAAGCACTTCAACAAAAACAACTTGAATTTTATATCTAATCCAAGCTTCATAACTATTTGTTGGTGCTGATTCTCGCCAAAAAGCTTGAATATGCTTTCTTGATTTCTCAAGATTTTTAGACTTTAAAGTTGAAATAATGTTTTTTATTTCAGCAGGACGAGCAATTGGAATTAAAGATGCGAGAAAAAAGAAAACACTGTCTTCTGTAATTGAAGCTTGGAAAGCAGGATCTAAAACCATTTTTTCTGAATTAAATTCAGCTTGAATTTCATTGGATCGCTCGAAAGAGTAGGTGCTTGTTGTAAGTAATTCCATTTTGCGATTAATTAAACCGAGCTCTATCCGAAATGATCCAGTAGGAACTTTCTCAATATCAATCATTTTAAAAACGGGTATAATTGGTTCACTAGCAACTCGCCAGAGTAAAGTTAGATCTTCCAATTCTTTTTCATTTTCTGTATCAATTATTTTACAGAGAATTCCAACAAGTGAATCGTTGGTGACTTGACTGTTATAAACTTCGAAATAAAGCGGTATTCTAGTAATTTCGGTCGAAAAAAAATTTGAAATAAGTGGAATAATGTGAATTCCTGCTTTCTGGAAACTTGATGCAACATCAGATTTAAAGGCATACTCAGCAATTTCTATTTCTGAAATAGTTGGTTTAGATGCAAAATCTACAATTGTAATTTCTTTTTCAGCCGAAATTCTTGAATCATTAAGAACATCGATTAATTCGAGCTTAAGTGTGTAATTCCCTGGAGGCAAAGCAAAACGCTTAACTTCATAGAAATCGTCTTGAACACTGTCAATAGCAAGTGGAGAAGTTAAAACATAGGAATCTTTACGGATACTATTTTCTTTTTCTAGAATAGAAAAATTCATAGCTATTTTTGCTTGAATTCCATTATTTACAGCTTCGAATTTTACAGAACTACCAACAAATTGCAAGTAAATTTCTAGGTAATTCCCTAACTCACTAGCATAAAATTGCTTGGTGTCTAGGTATGCTTTCAGTTTATTTTTTTGACTGAAAGATCCAAAGGAAAGGATAAGAAAGGAAAGGATAAATAATTTACGCATATTCTAATTTGAACTTAAAGTTAAGCAATAACTCTTATTCATCAATATTTAAACGTATTTTTTGTGCTAGCTGACGATTGTATGTCTCAAGTAAATACTTGAAGTAATTTTCGGTGCTCTTTGTTATACACTTTGTATAATGTTTTAAGCGATGTTCAATGTGATCTTGAAGAATATTCTGTAAGCCCATAGCATGATCCAAATTTTTCGAGCTTTTTTGTATAGCATTAAAATGGTTATTTAAAGAATATTCAATAGCCATTTTACCTTTTTCTCCTTTTTCCATGCAGTCAAAATAGGATTCTTTGATACTAAAAGAATCTAATAAAGAAGGATCTATTATCTTTTCAAATCCCTTAGGGAATTCAAATTCGATTTCAAATTCCATATCTTCCAATTCCGAAATTCGAGATTCTAGAAAACGATCAGGGAACTTAAATGCATCTTGCCAATTGATATAATCTTGCCAATAACCAAAACGGCGAACATTGTTTCCAAGGTCAATTATCTTGAAATCGCTTTTGTCTGGAAGTTTTCGTGAGCCGCGACCAATCATTTGATGGTACAAGGTTAAGGATCGTGTTGCACGATTAATAATAATTGATCTAACAGTTGGTTCGTCAAATCCAGTTGTTAAAATTCCAACGGAAGTAAGAATGGCATTTGGCGTTTCTTTAAACCATGAAAGAACATCTTTTCTGTCTTTATCACTAAAGGTTGAGTCTAGATGTCGAATATTAAATTTTAATTTTTTAAACGATTCTTCAACACGTCTCGAGGTTTCAATCCCTGCATTAAAAATTAATGTTTTATCACCAGCACAAACTTCTTCATAGGCAAAAATTAATTTTTCTTGCATAAAATAGTTACTATACAAAATATCTGAACTTCCAATTGTGAAGTCACCATTTGAACCTATTTTTAAACCGTGAAGATTAATGTCATATGAATAGGTTTCAGCATTTGATAAATAAGTTCCTTCAATTAGATTTGAGATAGATTCACCTACTAAAAGTTTATTGTAGTTGTCTTTTAACGGAAGTGCTTTGTTACTACTTAAAGGTGTAGCGGTTACTCCAAGGATGTTACACGCACTATAAAACTGAAAGATTTTTCGGAAACTATTGTAATGAGCTTCATCAACAATTACTAATCCGATATTTTTTATGAAGTTTTCATCTTCATTGAGTCGGTTATTCAATGTTTCTACCATTGCAATAAAACAACTATAATCTTCTTGATCGTCTAGGTTTTTCACCTCTGAGTTTATGACTTTGTTTTCTACGCCTATGGCATTTAGCTGCTTTGAAGTTTGAACGGATAATTCAATTCTGTGGGTTAGAATAAGAACTTTCTTTCCCCATTCTTCGATGTATTTTTTTGCGATTGCAGAAAAAATAACAGTTTTTCCGCCACCTGTTGGAAGTTGATAGAGTAAATTATAATCATTGCCATTTTTACGCAATTCATTTAGAACATTGTTAACGGTATTCTCTTGAAAAGGGTAAAGTTTTTTTGCTTGGTAAAGATCTAAATCTATCATTTGAACAATTAGCGATTTGCAAAAATACTCCCTTTATTTGATACACCTCTTATCTAAGAGCTAATTTCTTTAAAAAATCAAGTTGAAGATACTTTTTTAAACCTAAAATAAGTTTTAAATTGTTGATTTATAATAGTTTGAAAATTATAATCAAGTAACTGAATATACATTTTTTCCTGCGATAAATCCTGTGGTCCATGCAGATTGAAAATTAAATCCACCTGTTATCCCATCAATATCTAAAATTTCCCCAGCAAAAAATAATCCTGGTGCGATTTTACTTTCCATTGTTTTAAATTCTACTTCACTTAAAAGAATTCCTCCAGCTGTAACAAATTCTTCCTTGAAAGTAGTTTTACCACTTACTTCATAACGATCGTTTAAAAAAGTATTCAGTAGCTTATTCAAATTCCGTTTTCCAAGATCTTTCCAACGTATCTCACTTAAAATGTCTGATTTCTGCAATAAAAAATGCCATAATCTATTGGTTATGGGAAAAGGGTTTAAATTGCCTACCATTTTTAGTCCATGATTTAGAATAATATCATCAAGTTCTTTTCTCAATTCATCTTCCTTTTTATCATCAAGCCAATTTACAAGAATTGCAAATTTGTATTCCTTCGTAGCTAGAATCCTTGCTCCCCATGCAGATAATTGCAAGATTGCAGGACCACTCATTCCCCAATGTGTAATAAGTAAAGGGCCTTTTCCAATTAATTTTGTCCCCTCAATTTTAACACTTGTTTTTTCTACTACATTTCCCATTAATTCTCGAATAGGATTTTCTGGCATATTGAAAGTATACAAAGATGGAACAGGATCAACTATGCTGTGTCCAATTTTTTCTAGCCATTCTAATCCTGAACGTCTTGGTTGACCTCCAGTTGTAACGATGACTTTATCAAAAAGAAAACTGTCATCTCGGGTTACTATTTCAAAACTATTTTCAATTTTTGAAATTCCAATAATTGCAGCGTTCAGATGAATAAGAATTCCAAATTTCTTTGCTTCATTTTCAAAACAATCGATTATAGTTTGAGAATCATTTGACAAAGGAAAAATACAGCCGTCAGGATATGTTTTCATTTCCACGCCTCTTTTACCAAACCATTCAATTGTGCTTTTGGCATTAAATACTTCGAAGGCTTTTTTTAAATAATTTTCTCCTCTTGGATAATGTTTTGCTAAAGTTCTATTCTCATAAGAAGCATGCGTAACATTGCAACGTCCTCCACCAGATATTTTTACTTTGGAGAGTACTTTTCCTGTTTTCTCAAAAACTTGAACATCACATTCAGGAAAAGAATTTTTAGCGGATAATGCTGCAAAATAACCTGCGGCACCAGCACCAATTATGGCTATTTTCATACTGTAAAATTAAGTATTAATAGCAAGAATGTAGAATAGATTTTTTTCTTAACTTATGATTACAGTATAAAATGACTAACTTTGCTCCCAAAAATAGATACTATGGCAACAAACCGCACTTTTACAATGTTAAAACCTGATGCAATTGAAAATGGGCATATGGGGAAAATTATTGATATGATTATCAATGCAGGATTCAAAATTAAAGCAATGAAATACACATCATTATCAGTTAAGCAAGCACAAGAATTTTATGCTGTTCATTCAGAGCGCCCTTTTTATGGTGAACTAGTAGATTACATGACATCAGGGCCAATTGTTGCTGCAATATTAGAAAAAGAAAATGCTGTTGCAGATTTTAGAAATTTAATTGGTGCAACTGATCCTTCAGAGGCAGCTGACGGAACAATCCGAAAATACTATGCTGAAAGTAAAGGAAGAAACGCCGTTCATGGTTCAGATTCTGATGAAAATGCTGCAATTGAAAGTGAATTTCATTTTTCTCCTTCTGAGATTTTTTAATTTTACATATATAAATTTGTTAAAGACTGCTACGGCGGTCTTTTTTATTGAATACAAATTGCTATGACCAATCAAGAAGCACTTGAAAAAAGACGCACTTTTGGAATAATTTCCCATCCGGATGCTGGTAAGACAACATTAACAGAAAAATTGTTGTTGTTTGGTGGCGCAATTCAAACAGCAGGTGCCGTTAAGAATAATAAGATAAAAAAAACTGCTACTTCGGATTTTATGGAAATTGAAAAACAGAGAGGGATTTCCGTTGCAACCTCTGTTATGGCATTTGAATACGAGAATAAGCAGATAAATATCTTAGACACTCCCGGACACAAGGATTTTGCCGAAGATACTTTTAGAACTTTAACAGCTGTTGATAGTGTTATTTTAGTTATTGACTGCGCAAATGGAGTAGAGGAGCAAACGAAAAAATTGATGGAAGTCTGTCGCATGCGTAAAACTCCTGTTATCATTTTTGTCAATAAAATGGATCGAGACGGTAAGGATCCCTTTGAACTTTTAGATGAACTTGAGCAAACACTAAACTTAAAAGTTCGTCCTTTAACTTGGCCAATTGGAATGGGTGATCGTTTTCAAGGAGTTTATAATATTTATCAAAAAAGTTTAAATTTATTTTCTGCTAATAAAACAAAAATAGCAAGTGATTTAGTCTCAATTTTTGATATTCAAGATGAAGCTCTTACTGAAATAATAGGTGTTAAGCCAGCAGAAGAATTGCGGGATGAATTGGAGACTATTGAAGGAGTTTATGATGCATTTAATCGTGGGACTTATTTATCTGGTGATGTAGCACCTGTATTTTTTGGCTCTGCAGTAAACAATTTTGGAGTACAAGAATTATTAGATACTTTTTGTGAAATTTCTCCCTCTCCACTTGGAAGAGAATCAGATAAACGAATGGTAGAACCAACTGACGCTAATTTTTCTGGGTTTGTCTTTAAAATTCATGCAAACTTGGATCCAAAACACAGAGATCGTATAGCATTTCTTCGAGTTGTTTCTGGTAAATTTGAACGAAATACTTTTTATCACCACGTTCGCTTGCAGAAAAAATTGAAGTTTGCAAATCCCACTTCTTTTATGGCTCAGGACAAAAGTGTTATTGATGAGGCATATCCCGGAGATGTTGTAGGCTTGTATGATACCGGAAATTTTAAAATTGGTGATACAATGACTGAAGGAGAAATCATGATGTACAAAGGAATTCCAAGTTTTTCACCAGAAATTTTCCAAGAGTTAGAGAATTTAGATCCACTAAAATCTAAGCAATTAGAAAAAGGGATCCGACAGCTTATTGACGAAGGAGTTGCACAGTTATTTGTCCAACAACCCGGAAATCGAAAAATTGTTGGAACTGTTGGTCAATTACAATTCGAGGTAATTAACTACCGACTAATTCATGAATACGGTGCAAACTGTCGTTTCGTACCCCGTAATTACTTTAAAGCTTGTTGGATTACAAGTAATGATAAAATTCAGTTAGAGTCATTTAGAAGAGCTAAAGCAAACTATTTAGCAGTAGATAAAGACGATAATCTAGTTTTTCTTGCAGAAACAACTTTTCTATTAAGTATGGCAGAACAGGATTATCCTGAAATTACTTTCCATAAGTCCTCAGAATTTATGCTCGAGCATTAGGAATAAAAAAAGCCATTATTAAAATGGCTTTAGATATACTTTGGATTACTTTTTTTTATCTTTTCTTTCCTTTTTTTTTACGATTTTTTTTCTTTTTTTGAGCATTCATTTTTTGCTTTTCATCTAAAACGGTCATTTTTTGTTTCTGCTCATCGTTTAAGATTGCTTGAAGCATTGATGTTCTGGCTTCACGAATTGAATTGAGTGCATTTCGTTTTTCATCTTCATTCATTTTAGAAATACGAATTCCTTCTAATTTTTGGTTAATGCCAGTTTGGATAATTAGAAATTGTCCTTTTTGCTCTTCGCTAAGTTTAAGTTCTTTTGCAAATCTCTCAGTCTGCATTACTGCTCTTTCTTCAGGTGATTTCTCATTTTGAGAAAAAACAAGAGGTGAGATAAATAATATAAAGAATAAAATTTTAATATGATTCATAATTTTTAATATTAAGATTAAGTGAATTTAAAAGAGTAATAAAAAATAACTAAGGTCTTAATTTTTAATTTCATTGTTAAATGGGACAGGCTCATTTCTAATTGATTCCTTTTCTTCAGGAACTGCCATCATTATTTCTATTAATGCAGCATTAATTTTATCTTGAGTAAAAATGTAATCTTCATAAGCTGTAAATTGCTTTGGACTTAAAACATCTTTAAACATAGATTTCTTTTCTTCTTGTATGTAAGTCATGACTGATTCTACTTTTTTAGTGTCCTGTCCCATGCTCTGCATTCCTTGAGTTTTATCTACAAACCCTAAAATAATAGGATATAAATATTTTATTTGTTTTTCGTCAAGTTCTAATTCTTTGGTCAGAAAAGCAACTTCTTTAGCAGTTATTTCTTCAGTGGTTTTAAAATTAACTTGCTTTGAAGCTAATTTTTTATTTCCCTCATAATTTGAGTATTGTTCAGGAGTTAGAAGCTCTTTAAAGATATTTTTTTGTCTTTCTTCAAGTCTTAATTTGAAATTATTAGATTCAATAATTATTTTTAAATTAACATTGTATAGAGCTTTGTATTGATCACTTGTTAGTTTTAAATCAGTAATCATTTTTATTGTTTCTTCTTTTGCAAGTTCCTTATTTGTTTGAGAATAAGCTGTAAATGAAAATAAAATACTAAAGGTTAAAATTTTTATATTTTTCATAGAAATAAGTTTAAATTTTGAAAACTAATGCAATTTACATATTTTTTTTAAAAACCTCAAAAAAATAGTGACTATTTTAGCAATGTGAATGTAATAAATTAAAATAGCTATGTCAAAAAATGATTAATAAGAATGTTCAAATTATTGAAAATAAAAAACTGAATAAAAATATTTGGGATAAAAAATTATATTTAAATCCAAGTTCTTCTTTCTTCTCTCTTTCCTGGGTTTTAGATATCTTACATCCAAATTGGATTGGATTAGTTTTAAATGATTATGAATCCTTTATGCCAATTCCAATTGCGAAAAAATTTGGGGTTAATTATATTTTTCAACCTAAGTTTATACGTTCTTTATCTATTTTTAATGAAAACGAAGATCACAGAACAGCAATCATAGCTATTTTAAAAGAAACTTATTCTTTGGTCAATATAAATCTTGACTTTGAACTTAAGGAATCAAATAGTAATGGGGTTTTTCAGAAATTGAGTATTCCTAGTTCTTGTGAATTATTACAGAATGCTTATTCCAAGAATGCACTTCGAGTTATTTCCAAGTTAGATGTAGAAATAGAATATAAATTATTTTACGATGCAGCAGTTTTTATTAAATTTTTCAAAAAAATAAAAAACATAAAGTCATTAAAGTCAAATTCTTATAGTAAATTACATCAACTAATTAATGAAACATTAAAACGAGAAAATGGAAAGTTAATTGCCGCATTTTACAAGGGAGAAATGATAGCTTGTGGTTTCTTTATTTTTTTTCAAAAGCAAGTATATTTCATGAAGGGAACTGTAAATAAAATTGGACGTGAAAAGGGTGCTTTTTATGGTTTAATTGATTATGTTTTACAAAGTCTAATTGGAAGATTTGAGCATTTTGATTTTGTTGGCTCAAATGACAAGGGTGTAGCAGGTTTCTATAAAAAGTTTGGAGCTCAAGACTTTCACTATTCTATCTTAAAATACAATGCTATTAAAACTCCCATAAAACAATTAGCAAATCTTTATTTACAGGTTAAATCTCAATAGGAGCCGTACCATCTCCTGAGAAACCATTCACCTGATATAAGCAAGAAAATAAGGATAAAGATTACGATGTATTCTATAAGATCGTCAAATGAAGTTTCAGCATAGCTAATGGTAGTAATGTCTTTTCTATTCGAGATATCTTCTATGGCTTTTTTAAAATCTTTCAAAAGATAAAACTTTCCATTTGATTGTTTTGAAAGTTGTTTCATCACACCTTGATTAGCGTTTGATTCAGTTTTTTCAATCTTAATATCTTCTACTAGAAAATTTCCTTTTTTGGAATAGGATTTCCCATTAAAAGTTGTCTTTGCACTCCAAGAATAATTCCCTGACTTTAATTTACCCAGTGCTAATTTGTAACTTGTTCCCACCAAACCAAATTGAGATTTATATTTTTTTCCTTTTTGATCTGTTATTTCAATTGAAATTTTTGGAGTAGTAATTGGTTCTAAAGATGAATTATAAAAAGATGCATTCACTAAAACTTCTTCATCAATTGTAAATCGATTTGGAAATTCAATTCTTAATCCAGCTCCTTGTTGCTTTACGAGAAGGTAATTTGTGATTTTACTAAAAAATTCATTAAAGGCGTCTTGATTAGAATTTCTTAAATAGTCGTTTATTCGCCAACGCCACAGACCTTCTCCATATAAAACTCCCGATTTAGCTTTGTTTTGATTTAAGAAAAACAACAATGGCTCTTTTTTTGTAATTGATCCAATGCGTTGATTTAACAATACTTCATTATTTCCATTGATACTAATTGTTCCAAATTTGCTGGTTAAAGGAGGAAAAAAATCAATTGCTTCAGCTGTTTTGTCACTCAATTCAAAAGCAGAAAATGATTTATTTTTCACAGCCTGGTTTTCATCTGTCTGATTTCCTGCTGCAACTGTAATGCCGATATTTAATTTAGAAATAGCACCACTACTTGTATTCGGGCCAATAATAAAAAAAATCGGAATGTTTTTCTGCTTTATAAGCTGTAGCGAATTTTGATCAAAATTTATTCCTGGTTCATGCCAAATGATAAGATCTACTCCATCAAGAGATTTATTCCATTCAGAATATAAACTTGTAATTACTTCACTTCCTTCATATTCATCTAAAACTGACTTAAGTGCTGATATATCTGGATGCGGAGCACCACTGAGCAATAAAACCTTATTTCTTGAATCAATTACTTCCACATAAAAACTGCGTTGATTATTTTTTAATGTATACTCACCATTTATGGCTTCAAGTTTTACTGTGTAGGTTTGGAATCCAATTTTATCTGCTTTTAAAATAAAATTAGCTTCTGTAAAATCATATTTCCCGGATTCGTATTTAAGTACTTGACTTGCAATTTTTTGTCCATTCTTGTAGATACTAATATTGGCATTTCTTTTTCCTATTTTGAATGCTTCAACATCAACCTCTACAGGAAATTCATTGTTTAAGAAGGCAATATCATTTGCCGTAATATGTTTAATAAAATGGTCTTTTTTTGGAATTGTATCCCCAACAGTTAAGGTGAAAATTGGTGTTAAGCTTATTTTTTCTGCTGCATAACTAGGATTAGCTCCTACATTGTAATTCCCATCTGAAATAAAAGCAATACCACCTATATTTCGATTATAATAATCAATATTTATTTTCTCAAAACCAAGTTCTAAAGCCGAGGTATTTTCATTAAATTTTAAGGAATCATTGGAAACGATTGTGCCAACATTTAGTTCTATTAATTCAAATCGATCTTTAAATTTTTCACTTAACTCCTTTTTGAAATTTTCTATTTGACCTTTAATAATTGAACTGTCTTTGTAATTCAACATAGATGAAGAATTGTCAACTAAGCTTATGAAAACAGGTTTTTCTTCTCTGTAATTAGTAGCTTGTAAAATAATTCCTAAAAGAAGAAATAAGATTAAAAATAAAGAAGAAAATCTAAGAACTCGTAGTGCCAACCGTTGATTTGATTTTAATTCCTTTACCCAGCCTTTTTTTTGATATATCAGAAAAGTTAATCCAATCGAAAGAAAAAATATGGGGATAAGCCAGAAAAATGAGTGGTCAGTAATTAAATTCATCGTTAACAAAATTAGTTAGAATATAGGAAATAATTCACCAAAAGTCATAATCTTTATTGTTTAAGTATGATTTTAATATTTTCACCTTTTTTTGTTATTTATGATTGGTATTTTTGGAATCAAAAGTGCTAACTTTACACTCTAAAATTAAATTTTATTATGACAAAAGAGGTTTATATTATAGCGGCTGTTAGAACACCTATTGGGGCGTTTATGGGGGGCTTATCCACTATTTCAGCAACAGAATTAGGAGCTATAGCAATAAAAGGAGCGATAGAAAAATCAAATCTTCCTATAGATTTAGTTGATGAAGTTTTTATGGGAAATGTATTGCAAGCTGGACTTGGTCAAGCACCGGCTCGACAAGCAGCTCTTGGAGCTGGATTGGGGCAAAATGTTCCTTGTACTACTGTTAATAAAGTATGTGCATCTGGAATGAAAGCAATAATGCTTGGAGCGCAAACTATTTTAGCAGGAGATAACCATATTATTGTTGCAGGTGGAATGGAAAATATGTCACAAACACCTCATTATTTAGACGCTCGAAATGGAACAAAATTCGGAAACATTATTACGCTAGATGGAATTTCTAAAGATGGTTTGCTCGATGTGTATAATATGGTTCCAATGGGGAATTGTGCTGAGATCTGTGCAAAAGAACATGGTATTTCAAGAGAAGATCAAGATAATTTTGCTATAACATCATATCAAAGAGCAAGTGCTGCTTGGATAAATGGAAAATTTAACGATGAAATTGTTGCAGTGTCAGTACCTCAACGAAAAGGAGATCCAATCGTCATCAAAGAAGATGAGGAATATAAAAATGTCTTTTTAGATAAAATTCCAGGTTTGCGTCCTGCTTTTGATAAAGACGGAACAATCACTGCTGCAAATGCTTCTACGATAAATGACGGTGCATCTGCTCTAATTCTTGCTTCCAAAGAAGCTGTAGACAAATACGGATTGAAACCACTCGCAAAAATAGTTTCGTATGCCGATGCAGCGCAAGCGCCTGAATGGTTTACTACCGCTCCTTCCTTGGCAATTCCAAAAGCATTGGAAAAAGTGAATCTAAATATCTCTGATGTAGATTTTTGGGAATTGAATCAAGCTTTTTCTGTTGTTGGTATTGCAAACACTAAGATTTTGGGTCTTGATCCATCAAAAGTTGATGTAAATGGTGGTGCAGTTGCACTTGGTCACCCTCTTGGGAATTCAGGTTCTAGAATTGTTGTCACTTTAATTAACGTCTTAAAACAAAATGCTGGTAAAATAGGTGGAGCAGGAATTTGTAATGGTGGCGGAGGTGCTTCAGCAATTATTATTGAAAATATCTAAATTTTTAGACAAAAAAAAGAGGTTGCAAAACAACCTCTTTTAATTTCCTTATAGTGTGAAATTAATTCACGCTTGAAGAAAGATCTGATCCAGCTTTGAAACGAACTGAATTCTTAGCTGCAATTTTGATAACTGCACCTGTTTTTGGGTTACGACCGTTACGTGCATTTCTTCTAGAAATGTCAAAAGAACCAAATCCTACTAAAGAGATTTTGTGTCCACCTTTTAACGCGCTTGTTGTAGATGCTACAAAAGCGTCTAACGCTTTTTTAGAATCTGCTTTTGACAAACCTGATCCAGCTGCCATTGCATCAATTAATTCTGCTTTGTTCATAATAATGTGTTTTTAAAAAAAATTAATAATTAATTATCTCAACAAATATATCTGAATAAGTAAGCGAAAATCAATATCCATCTAAAAAAAACAACAAAATGTTGAAAAATCACCTATTTTGTTAATAAAGTTGCTTTAAAACACTATATTTATAAAGGATTTAGCTAAATTCCTCTCTTTAAAAACCTTGTAATTTATCGAACAGAATTACTTTTTATATGTTTTAAATAGAAATGAAAGAGAAAAAAGTACTCATTATCGGTTCAGGAATTGGTGGATTGGCTACTTCTATCCGGCTTTCGAAACTTGGTTTTTCTGTTCACGTTTTTGAGTCAAACGACTTTATCGGTGGAAAAATTAATTCCAAGACATTTAAAAACTATCGTTTTGATATGGGGCCTTCAATATTTACGGAACCCTATTTAATGGATGAATTACTTGAATTGTCGGAGCAAAAAACGATAACTTTTGATTATTCTCTTCTTTCTGAATCCTGCCGTTATTTTTTTGCTGATTCACACTCCTTTACTTTACCGGTTGGAAAAAAGGAGGTTTCATTAAAAATCGCTAGAGAATTAGGAGAGGATGAAGAAAAAGTATTTTCTTATTTAGATAGAATGGAAAAGAATTACACTGCTGTTGCACCAGTTTTTATTCATGTTTCTTTGCATAAAATCAAACAGCTTCTTAACAAACAAATCTTACGTGCCTTAAAACGTTTGTTTAAGTATGGTTTGAGTAGTTCTATGAATAAAGTGAATGCCTCTTATTTCAAGAATCCTAAAACTGTCCAATTGTTTAATCGTTTTGCTACCTATAATGGAAGTAATCCTTACGAAACTCCTGGAATGCTCAATATCATTTCACATTTAGAATTGAATAAAGGCCCGGCATTACCAAAAGGTGGAATGTTTATGATTACACAAACACTTTACGATATAGCTGTTCAATTAGGAGTTACTTTTTCTTTCAATGAGAAGGTTGAGCGGATACTTTATTCAAATAATAGAGCTACAGGAATAAATACAATAAAAGGAGATTATTTATCTGATATTGTTGTAAGTAATATGGATGTACATTTTACATATGAGAAACTTTTAAAAGATTTCCCTTTTCATCCAAAAAAAATATTAGCTCAGGAAAAATCAAGTTCAGCAGTTGTTTTCTATTGGGGGATTAAAAGTGAATTTCCTGATTTGGGACTACACAATATATTTTTCTCAGAAAATTACAAGAAAGAATTTAAGTCAATCTTTGAAACGAAAGAAATGGATTCAGATCCAACTATTTATGTAAACATAACTTCAAAAATAGAGAAAAAGGATGCTCCTGCTAATTCTGAAAATTGGTTTGTAATGGTAAATGCACCTATTAATGTTGGTCAAAATTGGAATGAAATTGTTAGCGTTTTAAGAAAAAACATTCTTGAAAAACTTTCTAAGGTCTTAAAAACAGACATAGAATCTTTAATAGAAGTAGAAGAAGTAATGGATCCTTTAAAAGTTGAAGCTCTGTATTCAGGAAAACAAGGCTCTATATATGGTAATGCATCAAATAGTAGAGCAGCAGCTTTTTATAGACATCCAAATTTTTCTAAAAAATTAAAAGGACTTTATTTTACTGGAGTAACAGTTCATCCAGGAGGTGGAATTCCACTCGCATTGAACAGTGCAAAAATCGTGGAACGCTGCGTAAAAGATGATTTTGAGTTGTAAAAATCACAAAATATTTACTTCTCTTTCTAGTAAAACTCTAAATTTCTCAAAAACATCTTGAATTATTTGAGAAGATAAATCAAAAATTTCTTGTCCGGTACAATTTCCGTAGTTTACTAAAACTAAAGCTTGTAGTTTATGAACGCCATAATTATCGAATGTTCTCCCTTTCCATCCGGCTTTTTCAATGAGCCATCCAGCTGCTAATTTTCTTCCGTTTTCAGCAGGGTAATTTGGAATATCTGGATAGTTATTTTGAATTTGTTCAAGTAAGGCAATTTCAACTGTGGGGTTTTTGAAAAAACTACCCGCATTTCCAATAATTTTTGGGTCAGGTAATTTAGACTGTCGAATAGCAATTACAGCAGCACTAAGTTCTTGAATCGTAGGGTTTTCAATACCCATAACTTTTAACTGCTCATTAATAGCACCATAAGATGAATTAATTGTGGGATTTTTTGTCAGACGAAAAGTTACTGTTAGAATAATATACTCTCCTTTGACTTTATTTTTAAAAATGCTTTCTCGATATCCAAATTCACATTTTGTTTTGTCAAAATAATGAATTTCACCGCTTGCGATATGATATGCTGATAAGGATTCAAATACATCTTTAATCTCTACACCATAAGCGCCAATATTTTGCATTGGGCTAGCACCAACACTTCCGGGGATTAAGCTAAGATTTTCAATTCCCCCAAAACCTTTATCAATACAATTTAATACAAATTCATGCCAATTTTCACCTGCACCAGATTCAACAATAACTTCACTGGCAGTTTCTTCGATAACTTCAAATCTTTTAATTTCATTTTTTATAACAAGACCATCAAAATCTTTTGTAAGAAGTAAATTGCTCCCACCTCCTAAAACAAGTAGTTTTTTGTTGTTTCTGAAACTTAAAATTTGTTTTAGTTCCTCAATTGATGAAAATACCGCGAACATTTCTGCTTTTACAGATATACCAAAGGTGTTGAATTCTTTAAGATTTATATTTATTTGAATCATTTTTCAAAAGTACTATTTATAGATATATTAGGCCCGAAAAATCCACGGTCATCTACTTTAATGTTATAAAACCATTGAAACCATTGAAGATGATGACTTCTATTAAATCCTTTATTTTTTTTTGACCAAGTAGTTGGTGGATAAATTCTACCACCTTTATTGCTCGATACTTTTTCTAATCCTTTTAAAGTTTGTTGCGGTGCAATACCATCTTGGTAAAAAATAACATCGCTATCTTTTTCACCCATGTTACATCCATATTGCCAAACTTCATCAAATAAGTTCCAATCAGCACCTTGAAATCCACCACTCTCAGGTGAAATAGCAAGCATTTTTCCAAATTTTACTTTGTTTTTTAGTTTAGCGACGAGCCCCAAACTATATGCATAGCCCATGCTGTGACTTATAATATGAACTTTTATAGTTGAATCTAATAAATTCTTTTCTAAATAATCTATGACATTTTGCCCAGCAATTATTCCATTTGAAAATCGAAGCTCAAAACCTTCAGGATTAAACTTATTCTTTAATACCCATCTACTTTTTTTCGAAATCCAACAAAATCTAGAAAAAAGATAAGATGTCGCAATATTGAATTTTGTTTTATGAACAGAACTTGAAATAGGGTGGTGTGCGCTAAAATAAAGTGTTTGAATTGGTTTAAAACGATTTGTAATTGTGTCGTCATATTTGTACCAATATCCAGTTGGATCTTTTGTGTACATTGTGTTATCAACAGCTAACTTATTGAACTTAGGGCCTCTATAACCATTTATGAAAATAAGAATGTGTTCTTCACTTTTTTTGGCAGCAAAATTTTCTTGGGCTAAAGAAAATAAAGGTAATCCAATAAGAAATAAGACAAAAAAGCTATTTTTCATACTGATAAAAAATTCCTCCGGCTTCGGGCGTCCATAAACAAGCTTTTTGACCACTCGCCTTAAGGCCATTGTTAATCCAAGTATTGCAAGTTAAAAGTAGGCTATAAGTCTGTTTTGCATCATAAAATGAATTGTTTTCAGTAAGTACTTTTGGATTTTTTGGAAGAATAAAAGATGAATTGTTTGATTTGCTTCTTTTAAGACTTGTTTCAATGTACTTCACTAATTTTTTATATTGATTTCTGCTTAATTTTAATGGAGTAATTTTTGAATCTTTTGGCAAAGTGTTATTATAATATTTGACTTGAATAGCTGAAGATCCAAAGCCAAAATTTGAAATTAAAAATATTTTTAAAGTTAAATCATCCCAAGTAGGTGTATTCATATAAAAATCTTTTGATCCCCATCCAATTGCAATTTTATTGTATGTTGAATCTTTTGAACGGGTATTTGCAATCGGAAATTCTTTGCGCCAATCTTTAAATTCATCACATATTGGAAGAAGAAAATCTATGTGTATTCCAGACTTCATTAAATATACTGTGTGTATTGCGTTCTTTTCATACTGTTTATTAACTGTAATTCTTGAAAAGATAAAAGCACAAGCAAGATAAATTAAAATACAGCTAATAAAAATAAGAACTGAGAAAATTAAAAAACGAAAACATTTTTTAATGAAAGATGGTTTTTGTTTGTTTTTCATACCTAAATTCTACATTATAAAGCTTTAAAATAATTTATTTGTAACAAAGTTAAACTTTCTTCTAATTAATCAAATGTGTTACTATTTTTGTAAAAAAAGTTTAATCTATCTATAAAACAAATCAAACGTAATGAATAAATTCATTTTAGTACTAAGTATCTTAATCTCAACCAAGTTATCAGCACAATTTAATCCTGCAGACAATAATGTTTCACAGAAATATTATGAAGTTATGGATAATATTTCTAAATTTTACGTTGATTCTGTAAATGGAAAATCCCTTACTGAAACTGCAATTGTAGCTTTACTAGAGAAGTTAGATCCACATTCGACCTATATTCCAGCTGAGGAATTACAAGAAGCACAATCTACAATTAATGGAAATTTTGTCGGGATAGGAATACGTTTTCAAATTATAAAAGACACTTTAAATGTCATTGCAACTATTCCAGGAGGACCATCAGAAAAGCTTGGAATATTGGCGGGCGATAAGATTGTTTCTGTTGCAGAGTTAAATGTTGCAGGGATTGGATTAAAAAATAATGAAGTTCGAGCTAAATTAATGGGGGATTTAGGATCAAAAGTTAAGGTTGGAATTCTTAGGAAAAACGAAAAAAGTCTAATTGATTTTACAATTACGCGAGCTAAAATCCCAGTTTATTCTGTAGATGCTAGTTACATGATTGATGCAGAAACAGGCTATATAAAATTGAATAGTTTCTCAAGAACAAGTGTTGAAGAAGTTCAAAGTGCTCTTATTTCACTTAAGTCAAAAGGAATGAAGAATTTAATTTTTGACCTACAAGGAAATGGTGGAGGTTTATTGGATGTTGCTCATAGTTTAGCAGATGAGTTTCTTTCGGGTGACAAATTAATTGTTTATTCAGAAGGGAGATCTCAGCAAAGAACTGATTTAAAAGCAGAGAAAAAAGGCTTATTTGAAGAAGGAAAATTGATAATGTTAACAGATGAATATTCAGCAAGTGCAAGTGAAATTTTATCAGGTGCCATTCAGGACTGGGACCGCGGTTTAATTGTTGGTCGGCGAACTTTTGGCAAAGGACTTGTGCAGCGACCAATGCCGCTAAGTGACGGATCTGAAATCAGACTAACAATTGCCCGTTATTTTACGCCATCAGGCCGCTTTATTCAAAAACCGTATGACGATCCAGAACGTTACAAGAAAGATTTAACTCAGCGTTTTTTGAATGGCGAATTTGTACATGCTGATTCCATTAAAATGCCGGATTCTCTATTATTTAAAACACTTAAAACAAAAAGAACGGTTTATGGTGGTGGTGGAATTATGCCTGATTTTTTTGTTCCATTAGATACGTCTCAAAGTTCTGAGTATTACAAAAAACTTATTCGTGGAGGTCATATCAGCACCTTTTCATATCGCTTTGTCACTGACCGCAAAGAAGAATTAAAAAATATTTATCCAACTTTTACTTTATTTGACAAAAATTTTGAGTGTACTAAAGATTTTATGGATGAGTTTTTTGCTTATGTTCAAAAAGAAGACTCAACTCTAATTTTTGATGAAAAAGACTTCAATATAAGTCAGCTTAGCATTGAATTACGAATAAAATCAATTATTGCGCAAGATTTATGGGGTGTAAGTGAGCTGTATCAAGTTTTTAATGATTCAAATGAGATTGTGCAACGAGCAGTCAAAATTATCAGCTCAAAAGAATACAATTCTGTTAATTTGGATTAATTAAAAATAAATTATTTGTTTTTAGGCCAACTTTGAAATTGTAATTCTTATTTTAAAATTACCTTTGTAGAAAGCTAAAATCTAAACATGTCTGACGATAAAAAAATCATTTTTTCAATGGTGGGAGTTTCCAAATCTACACCTCAAGGAAAACAAATAATCAAAAATATTTATCTCTCCTTTTATTACGGTGCAAAAATCGGGATCATTGGTTTAAATGGCTCAGGAAAATCTACGGTAATGAAAATCATTGCGGGTTTGGATCAAGCGTATCAAGGAGATGTTGTTTTTTCACCGGGATATACAATTGGGTATCTTTCTCAAGAACCTGAAATTGATGGCACAAAAACGGTGAAGGAAGTTGTAATGGAAGGCGCTCAAGACATAGTTGATATTTTGAAGGAATATGAGGAAATTAATGCCTCATTTATGGACGAAGAAATTTTAAATAATCCTGATAAAATGGATAAGTTGATAGCTCGTCAAGGTGAAGTTCAAGACAAAATAGATGCAACAGATGCGTGGGAATTAGATACAAAATTAGAGCGTGCTATGGACGCTTTGCGCTGTCCTCCTGACGATCAGCTAATTTCAACACTTTCTGGAGGAGAAAAACGCCGAGTTGCATTGTGTCGCTTGCTTTTGAGGAATCCCGATATTTTATTGTTAGATGAACCCACGAATCACCTAGATGCAGAATCAATTGATTGGTTGGAACAACATTTACAGCAATATAAAGGAACCGTAATTGCAGTAACTCACGACCGTTATTTCTTAGATAATGTTGCAGGTTGGATTTTGGAATTAGATAGGGGAGAGGGTATTCCTTGGAAAGGTAACTATTCATTATGGTTGGAGCAAAAAGGTGCGCGTTTAAAAGGTGAAGAAAAAACTGAATCTAAACGCCAAAAAATGTTGGCGAGAGAATTAGAATGGGTAAGAATGAATCCTAAAGCACGTCAAGCAAAAAGTAAAGCGCGACTTCAGAATTACGATAAAATGCTTTCCGAGGACTTAAAAGAAAAAGAAGATCGCTTGGAACTTCCAATTCCAAATGGCCCGCGTTTGGGTGCGAATGTGATTGATGCTCTTCATGTATCAAAAGGTTTTGGAGATAAATTATTATACGATGATTTAAATTTTAAATTACCTCCAGCTGGAATTGTTGGTATAATTGGTCCCAACGGGGCAGGGAAGACCACGATTTTTAAAATGATAATGAATGAATTAACAGCTGATAATGGCGATTTCTTAGTTGGAGAAACAGTTAAGATTGGTTATGTAGATCAAACACACAAAGATATCAAGGAAGACAAAACCGTTTATGATGTTGTTTCGAATGGTTTAGAATATGTAGAGGTTGGCGATCAAAAAATAAATTCTAGGGCTTATTTGTCAAAATTCAACTTTAATGGATCTGATCAAAACAAAAAAGTAGGTATTTTATCTGGTGGAGAAAGAAATCGTTTGCACTTAGCCATGACATTAAAAACAGAGGCAAATGTTCTTTTATTAGATGAACCGACAAATGACATTGATATCAATACTTTGCGTGCCCTTGAAGAAGGAATCCAAAATTTTGCTGGTTGTGCCGTGGTTATTTCACACGATAGATGGTTTTTAGATCGTATTTGCACACATATTTTAGCTTTCGAGGGAGATTCTCAGGTTTATTGGTTTGAGGGGTCTTACACTGAATATGAAGAGAATAGAAAGAAGCGTTTGGGTGAAAGTTCTCCAAGAAGAATAAAATACCGAAAGATTGTTTAATGTAAATTCTAATAAATTAAATATAAATTAAATATAAATTAAATATAAATTAAATATAAATTAAATATAAATTAAATGAGGAAAGGAACAAAATTATACAGTATTATAAAATTCAAATGTCCGAGTTGTCATGAAGGCAACTTCTTTATTTCACATCCTTATAATTTAAAAAATACTGGCGATGTTTTGGATAAATGTCCAAAATGCAATGTAAATTATATGCTAGAGCCTGGATTTTATCAAGGAGCATTGTATGTAGCTTATGGGCTTGGTGTAGCTTTATTCCTATTAATATGGCTTTTGTGCAACTTATTCTTTCCTTCATTAAGTGCTTGGATACAAATTAGTTTAGTGGCAATTTCATCCATATTATTGGGACCGTTACTTTTTTCGCTTTCTAAAATTATTTATGCTAATATTTTTATTCCTTTAAAAAAGAATGTATAAAAAAAATCCTGCTTAGCACAGGATTTTTAAAAGGTTATTTGAATTTAATTAACGAATAATCGTCATTTCATCAACAATGTGTTTTGCGCCAGCATATTTGTCAATAATAAATAAAACATAGCGAATATCGACATTTATTGTTTTTTGAAGTTTTGTGTCAAAAATCACATCACCTGCCATTGCTTCTATGTTGCCATCAAAAGCTAATCCAATTAACTCTCCTTTTCCGTTAAGCACTGGTGAACCTGAATTACCACCAGTAATGTCATTGTCTGTCAAAAAATTTACAGGCATATACCCATCTTTATCAGCATATTCTCCAAAATCTTTTTTGTCATTCAATTCCATCAAACGAAGTGGCAAGTCAAATTCTTCATCTTTCGGCTTATATTTATTAATTGCCCCTTGTAAAGTTGTATAATAATTCACTTTTGCATCATTTTCCTTATCTGCTGGTAAAGAGCTTACTTTTCCGTAAGTTAGTCGTAGCGTACTATTTGCATCTGGGTAAGTAATAGGACTTAATCCCGAAACGCGCATTCCATCAACTAATAAACGAAAAGCCCTAGAATATTCTATCTGCAGTGTTTTCAATTCCTCTGAACGGTAACCTAGATGAGTTATCATTTCAGCTGAAAATCGCATGAGAGGATCTGTTCCAAGTTGTCCTTCGCTTGGCAATTCTATAAATGCGAGAAGTCTTGATTTAGATGTGAAGAGACTTAAGTCAAATAAATTAGAAACATAGGATGTAAAGTCACCATTGTACTTTTCTTTTGTTAAGGTTAATGTGGAAACTAGAGGATATCCTGCTTTCTTTACATACAGATTTAAGCCATTTACAAGGATGTCTTTTTCTGCAGGAAGATAAATACTATTAAAAAAATCATTTACTGAAGAAATCAAGCCATCTTTCATTGTTGCTCTTTTAGCCTCATCAGCTTTAACATACGCTTCAATTTGAGCACCTAATGATCGAGATATTACTGCATAAGCTGAACCTCTCAATAAAATATTTAAATAATTATCATGTCTTGATTTTTCATTTGTTGCAGCGTAGTATTCATTTATTTTTTCAATTACTTTTCCGTATTTGTCTGCATTTTCCTTTTTATTTGCCCATTTATTAAATTTTACTTCATTTAAAGCTTTGGAATCTGCAGTTTTAAATTTAGTTAATGCGTCAATCATTCCTTGACGGTTTTTCCAATAGTTCGCTGTTGAAGCAAATTTTGAAGCATAATTTAAACGAACGGCATCATCTTGATCCATGTATTTTTTCATCCCATCCATAACTGTTTTTGCAGCTTCTACCCAAGCTGGGTATGCAAATTTTACATTTTGATCAATTCCACTAGCTGGTAACCAACGATTTGTTCTTCCGGGATAACCAAGAATCATAGCAAAATCATTCTCTTTAAATCCTTTGATATTAACAGGTAAATGATGCTTTGGCTTGAGAGGTACATTTGATGTAGAATAATTTGCAGGATTGCCATTTGCATCAGCATACACTCGAAACATAGAAAAATCTCCGGTATGTCTTGGCCATTCCCAATTGTCTGTATCGCCACCAAATTTCCCTACACTATTTGGAGGAGTTCCTACCAAACGAACATCTTTAAAATCTTCATAAACAAAATAATAATATTCATTTCCTTGAAAAAATGGACGAACACTAACAGTATATTTTCCGCCGCCATTATTTTCATTTTCTATCATTGTAATTTCTTCTTTTATTAGAATTTCACGTTCAGATTCTGACATAGAGTCATTTAACTTGCCTAAAATTCGTTTAGTTACATCATCCATTCTCACAAAAAAGCGAACGAATAATGAGCTTGGTTTTAACTCATCTGCTCTTGTTGCAGCCCAATATCCATTTGTTAAATAATCTTTCTCTGGAGTTGAAAGTTCAGCAATTGCATCAAATCCACAGTGGTGATTCGTCAATACTAAACCATCTTTGGAAATTAATTCTGCTGTACAACCACCATTAAATTGAACAATTGCATCTTTTAAGCTTGAATTATTTATACTGTATATTTCTTCTGCTGTTAACTGAAGTCCCATTTTTTGCATGTCGCGGTGATTCAATCTATCAATGAACATTAAGAACCACATTCCTTCGTCTGCTCTTACAAAAAAGCCAAGAAATAGTGCAATAGCTACAAGTGTACTTTTTAATCTAGTCATAATTTTAAGTTTTTTGATTTTTGAATTGCTAAAATAGCAATAAAAAAAGAATTTAAAGCTATTTTTACAGCAATGAAAATTTACATTTCTCTATTTCTTGTGTTATTTTATTCTGCTGACTTTTGCTACTCGCAGTTAGACTTAAAAGAAATCATGAAGGGGCCGGACTTTGTTGGATATCTTCCTGAAAATCCATACTGGTCATACGATGGAACAAAAATTTATTTTGATTACAGAGCGGAAAATGATCGTGGTAATTCTTTGCATCAATTTGACCTTAAATCTAAAACAATTCAAAAGCTAGATTCAATAGCCAGGGTTCAAACAATTGCTTATGATTTGAGTCAAGATGCTTACAATCTTTTGTATTTTGAAAGAGACAACACCCTTGCTTCGGTTGATAAGATCAATAAGCGTATTTCACTTTGTTATCAAGGGATGGAGAGTATTCAGAATATACAGCGATTAAATAATGAAAATAAACTTGTTTTTCAACAAGGAATAAATCTCTTTGAATGGCAGAATAAAGATGGAAAATCATCATTGCGGCAATTAACAAATTTTATCTTGGGAGAAAAAAAAGATGAGAAAATAGATTCTAACTATTTATTTAAGCAACAGGAAGAGTTATTTGAGTTTTTTAAAGATAAAGATAATAATAAGGCGTGGAAAAAAACACAGGGGGAATTTCAGTTGTTTCCTCGACCGCGCTTAAATTATTTAGGACTTTCTTCGCTATCAAGTGTTCAGATAAATCCAAGTGGGGAATTCGTTACTGCAATTTTGCGTAGTGAAGAACTTGAAAAAGAAACTTTAGTCCCTGAATTTATAACACGAGACGGAAAAGTTAAAGCCTCAAATGCCAGAGCTAAAGTAAGTAAAAATGAACCCAATCAGCGCTTATATATTCTGTCTTTAAAATCAGCAGATTCATTGTCATCAATAGATTTATCTAGCTTGACAGATATTCGAAAAAAACCAAGTTATATTGATACATTGACTTCCTCACGCTATGAAAAAGATAGGAGTTTGTTTATTCACCCATTGAAATTCTCCAAAACAAATAATTTAGCTTTGTGTGATATTCGCAGTGCTGACAACAAGGATCGTTGGATTGTATTAGTTGATTTAGAAAAATTAACTATTAAAGAATTGAATCATCAACATGATGAAGCATGGATTGGTGGACCAGGAATATCTTCTTGGAATGAAGAAGTTGCTGTTTTAGATTGGTTAGAAGATGGAAAGTCCTTTTATTTTCAATCAGAAGAAACAGGGTATTCACATCTTTATTCTTTTGATATAGAAACAGGAACTAAAAAAGCAATAAGTTCTGGGAATTTTGAAATACACCAAGTACAACTTTCAAAAGATAAAAAGCGCTTTTTTATTACAGCAAACAAAACTCATCCTGGAAACCGAGATTTTTATCATTTGGATATCAAAAGTTTAGCTTGGACAACAATTCTAAATGCAGATGGATTTCACGATGTTCAAGTTTCGCCTGACGAAAAATCTTTATTGATTCGTTATTCTAACTCAAATACTCCGTGGGAATTATACCTTGCAAGTAATTCGCCAAATACAAAAATGACACAACTAACGAATTCTACTACCTCAAAATTCCAATCTTATTCTTGGCGGAAACCTCCAGTTTTTCAATTTAAAGCAAGTGATGGCATTGCAGTTGCAGCTCGAATTTATGAACCAAGGACAGAAATTAAAAATGGTGCGGCTGTATTATTTGTTCATGGTGCCGGTTATTTACAAAATGCGCATAACTATTGGAGTAATTATTACCGAGAATATATGTTCCACAACTTACTTTGCGATCTTGGATACACTGTTTTAGATGTTGATTACCGAGCTAGTGAAGGCTATGGCAGAGATTACCGTACCGCAATTTATCGTTTTATGGGAGGGAGAGATTTGGATGATTTTATTGACGCCAAAGATTTCTTGGTAAAACAGCATGGAATTGATTCTAATCGCGTGGGAATTTATGGTGGATCTTATGGTGGATTTATAAGTTTAATGGGTTTACTTACAAAACCAAATGAATTTAATTGCGCTGCTGCTTTGCGTTCAGTTACTGATTGGGCGCATTATAACCAGGAATACACTAGTAATATTCTTAATTATCCAGAAACAGATCCAGATGCTTATCGCAAAAGTTCTCCGATTTATTTTGCTGAGAATTTAAGTAAACCTCTCATAATGCTTCACGGAATGGTTGACGACA